>Ga0180220_1000097_pt1 | contig 159860 bp, 156 predicted proteins | sample eDN5th37CBELigBY_FD_151335 | JGI IMG/M metagenome (GOLD analysis project Ga0180220, IMG submission 151335) | Enriched backyard soil microbial communities from Emeryville, California, USA - eDNA 5th pass 37_C BE-Lig BY (version 2) (version 2) | ecosystem: Environmental > Terrestrial > Soil >... | reverse complement strand
ATGTGGTTATCCGCCGCAGCGGCCCGAACCGATGCGACGGCCAGTCAAGCCCACGAACTTCGCTGCGCAGGCCCGCCGGCCACCTATCTCACGCGGGCCGGACGCCCATAGGGTCTGACGCGCGGACGCGGGTCGGGCAACCGCCCATGCGCTTCGATGATGCCGTTCGCCACGCGCCGCCGCGCGCACCGTTGTCGGATCACACTCGAATAGCGGCGTGGATCTGACAACGACGGTCAGGTGGGCGGCGCCTGGCGGGCGGCGTCGAGCGCGGCCTGCACGCGCTGCTGGTCCTCCGCGGTCAGCGACGACTGGATGACGCGCCCGGGGATCCGCACCCGCGACAGCAGCGCGTCGGCCTCCGCCTTCTTGACGAGGAGGATCAGCGCGGCGGTGCCCGGCTGGAGCTGCTCGCCGAGCTCGCGCAGGAAGTCGTCGTCGACGCCCGGGTCGGTCAGCGCGCCCGCCGCGCCGCCCGCGGCGGCGCCGATCGCGGCGCCCAGCAGCGGCTGCAGGAACAGCATGCCGATCACGCCGCCCCACAGCGCCCCGCCGGCCGCCCCGACCGCCGCCATCGACGGCTGGTGCACGCGCACGCGGCCACCGCGATCGTGCTCGACGACGACCATGTCCTCCAGGTCGATGAGGTCCTGGCGGACCGCCTCGCCGACGTTGTCGGCGACGGTCCGGGCGGTGTCGACGTCCTCGTAGGCGATCGCGATCAGCTCGCTCACATCCGGTCCTCTCGTCGGGTTTCGCGATCATGGCAGGACATGACGGACCGGCACGAGGACATGGTGTGGATCGACGGCGGCGTCTTCCGGATGGGCTGCGACCGCTTCTATCCGGAGGAGGCGCCGGTGCACACGGTCGCCGTCGACGGCTTCTGGATCGATGCCGCGCCGGTGACCGTCGCGCAGTTCGCTCGCTTCGTCGAGGAGACCGGGCACGTCACCGTCGCCGAGCGGCCGCTCGATCCGGCCGACTTCCCCGGCGCCGACCCCGATCTCCTGAAGCCCGGCTCGGTCGTGTTCCAGCGCGCGCCGCACCGGGTGTCGCTGGCCGACTACACGCAGTGGTGGGCCTACGTCCCCGGCGCGAGCTGGCGCGCCCCGGCCGGCCCGGGCAGCGACACGGTCGGCCGCGAGGACCATCCGGTGACGCACGTCGCCCACGAGGACGCCGCCGCCTACGCCGCCTGGGCCGGCAAGGCGCTGCCGACCGAGGCCGAGTGGGAGTACGCCGCCCGCGGCGGCCTCGACGGCGCCACGTATGCGTGGGGCGACGAGCCCATGCCCGGCGGGCGGCTGATGGCCAACACCTGGCAGGGCGAGTTCCCGTGGGAGAACACCGGCGCCGACGGCTGGGAGGGCACGTCGCCGGTCGGCAGCTTCCCGCCCAACGGCTACGGCCTCTACGACGTCACCGGCAACGTCTGGGAGTGGACCGACGACTACTACACGCCGCGCCATCCGTACGAGGCGCGCAGCCCCTGCTGCGTCCCGCACAACCCGCGCGTGACCTCGCCCGACGCCAGCTACGCGTTCGGGGAGCCGGGCGCGGACATCCCGCGCAAGGTGATCAAGGGCGGCTCGCACCTGTGCGCCCCCAACTACTGCCTGCGCTATCGCCCGGCCGCCCGCCAGGGGGAGGCGATCGACACCTCCACCAGCCACATCGGGTTCCGCTGCGTGCGGCGCGCCGAGTAGCGCCGATCCGTGCCGGGAATACCCTCCGTCGCACCTGATGCGGCGGCAGATCGACCAGCTCGACGGCGTGCGGGCGCTCGCCGTGCTGGCGGTGATGGGGTTCCACGACTTCAAGGTGCCGGCCGGCTATCTCGGCGTGGACGTCTTCTTCGTGCTCAGCGGCATGCTGATCACGTCGATCCTGCTCGCCGAGCGCGACCGCCGCGGCGGCAACGACCTGCGCGCCTTCTACGGGCGCCGGCTGCGGCGCCTGTACCCGGCGCTGGCGGCGCTGCTGATCCTCTGCTCGCCGTTCGGCGCCGAGCTGAGCCAGAACGGCACGTGGAACGAGTGGTGGGACTCCGTGTTCGTCAGCGCCACCTACGTCGCGAACCTGGCGATCCTCGTCGACGGCACCCAGTTCCTCGGCGCGCTGGGCCCCATGTGGAGCCTGGCCATCGAGATGCAGTTCTACCTGCTGTGGCCGCCCGTCCTGGTGTGGCTGCTCGCGCGCCGCGTCCCGCATCGTGCGCTGACGATCGGCGTCGCGGTCGTCACCGTCGCCTGCCTGTCGCTGTTCTGGCTGCTGCCCACCGGCCCGGACCCGGGGCTGGCGGTCGCGCCGACCTACTTCCGCCCCGACAGCCGCTTCGGCGAGCTGCTGGCCGGCTGCCTGCTGGCGCTGCTGCTGCACGGGCGCACCGGCCCGCTCCCGCGCCGCGTGGACCTCGCGGTGTCCGCCGGGGCGGTGGCCGGGCTCGCCGCGATCGTCCTCGCCGCCTGGCAGGTCCTCCCGGCCTACGGCACGGTCGTCCCGATGCCGATCGTGGCGATCGGGACCGCGCTCGTCCTCGCGCGCCTGGTCACGAGCGACGGCGCGCTGCTGTCGCGCCTGCTGCGCCTCCCGCCGCTCCCGTTCGTGGGGCGCATCTCGTACCCGATGTACCTGTGGCAGTACCCGATCCTCATGCTGACCGTGTCGGCCGGGCTTACCGGCGGCGCGCAGCAGTGGTGGTTCTGGGGCGGCACGCTCGCGGCCGGCGTCATCAGCACCTACGCGATCGAGCGCCGCTTCTGGAAGCCGCGCAACGCGCGCCGGCCGCCGTCAGGCGACGCAGCGGGGCAGCCGCTGGGTGCGCGTGACCGTGCGGCCGCCTGACAGGCGGATGCGCATCCGGATGACGACGCGCTCGCCGCGCGCGCGGCGGAAGTCGACGCGCACGGCCTGACCGGGCCGGCGGATCGTGCCCACACGGCGCCCGTCGACCGTCACGACCGCGCGCTCCAGGCGGCTGCGGAAGCGCTCGGGGACGCGGACGCGCAGCGGCGGGCGCACCGTGCACGTGCACGCGGGCGCGGCGAGCAGCGCCAGGTCGACCGCCTCGGCCATCGCGCGGTAGCCGGCCAGGTTCGGATGCAGGCCGTCGCCGGAGTCGAAGTCGGGGCGCAGGCGGCCGGGGTGCGCCGGGTCGCGCAGCGCCGCGTCGAAGTCGACGATCCCGACGTCGTCGCCGGCCGCGCCCGAGCGGATCCACGCGTTCACCGCCGCCCGCGCCGCCTCGGCCTCGGCGTCGCCGTACGACGCGGGCCGCGCGCCCTCGGCCGGCGTCATCGTCGCCAGCAGCACCCGGGCGCCGGCCGCGCGGGCGCGGGCGACGAGGTCCGACAGCCCGGCGATCACGCGCGCCGCGTCGGGCTCGCCGGCGCCGATGTCGTTGGCGCCGCCCTGCAGGATCACGGTCGTGACGCCGGGCAGCGCCAGCGCGTCCTCCTGCAGGCGGGCGAGCATGCTGCGCCCGTGCGGCGGGATGAGGCCGTCGTCGAGGATCCGGTTGCCGGCGATCCCGGCGTTGAGCACCACCAGCGACGGCGCGCCGCGCGTCAGCAGCAGCCGCCGCTGGAGCACGTCGGGGTAGGCGCCGTCGGCCCCGATCGCCTCCGGGCCCGCCTCGCCCGGGCCGGGGCCGGCGACGTAGCCGTCGGTGAGCGAGTCGCCGAACGCCACGACGGCCCCGACCGAGCCGGGGGCGAGCACGTCGAGCTGCGCGACCACGTACGACGCGGTGCGCTCCAGCGCGTCGAACCCCTCGCCCGACGCCTCGCCGCTGCGGTCGCCGGCCGCGACCAGCGGGAACTGCCGCGCGTAGTAGTGCTCGGTCAGCGGTCCGGTGCCCGACGCGAAGTACGTCGACACCAGCAGCGGCTCGAACGGGGCGACGGCGATCGCGATCGGGTCGCTGACCACCTCGCCGCCGGGCGGGATCGTGACCGCCGCCCGCCCCTCGAACGTCACCGGCGCGAGCGTCCCGGGCGCGACGGTCGCGCCGCCGCCGGGCGCGCGGCGGCCGATCGTCGTGCGGTCGACCGTCAGCGGCTGGTCGCCGAAGCGGTTGGACAGCCGCAGCCGCGCCCGGTCGCCCGCGCCGTGGGGGACGAGCACCTGGCGCAGCGTCTGGTCCTGGAAGCCGCCGGTGGCCGCGTCGGTCGGCGCCGCCGCCCAGGCCGCCACCCAGCGCGGCGCCGCGCACGAGGCCGCCGTGGCCGCCGCCGGCGCGGCCGCGGCCACCAGGGCGGCCAGGGACAGCAGGAGGGCGATCCGTCCGCGTCGCATTCCGCGGGCCAGCCTAGGCTGCCGGGTCGTGGATGCCCACCGGATCGGCCGCGGCCTGGCCGGGATCCCGCGCCCCGCGGCGCTCGCCCTCGTCACCGTCGTGTACGTGCTCGCCGGCCTGGCCGGCTGGGCGGTCGCGATCGCGCTGGGCGGCTGGGCGCCGATCCCGCGCACGCTGGCCGCCGACGTCGTCGCGACGCTCGTCGTGTTCGCCGCCGCCCAGCTCGTGCGCAACGCCTCGCTGTACGACCCGTTCTGGTCGGTCGCGCCGCCGGTGATCGTCGTCGCCTGGGCCGCGTCGGAGCCCGGGGACGATGCGCGCAGCGCGATCGTGGTCGCGCTCGTGACGATCTGGGGCGTGCGCCTCACCGCCAACTGGGCGACCGGGTGGGGCGGCCTCGGCCACGAGGACTGGCGATACCGCAAGCTGCGCGACGACACCCGCGGGCGCCTGCCGTTCTGGGTCGTCAACCTGGCGGGGATCGAGCTGATGCCGACGCTGCTCGTCTTCGCGGGCCTGCTGGCCGCGTGGCCCGCGGTGGCCGTGGGCGGCAACGGGATCGGCGCGCTCGACGTCGTCGCGATCGTCGTGACGGTCGCCGCCGTCGCGACCGAGGCGATCGCCGACCTGCAGCTCCGCGCGTTCGCCCGCGACCCGGCCAACGCCGGGCGCACCGCCGACCGCGGGCTGTGGGCGTGGTCGCGCCACCCCAACTACCTCGGCCAGATCGGCTTCTGGTGGGGCCTGTGGCTGTTCGCGCTCGCCGCCGACCCGGGCTGGTGGTGGACGGTCGCCGGGCCGCTGGCGATCGTCGCGTTGTTCGCGTTCGTCAGCGTCCCGATGATGGACGCGCGCTCGCTGGAGCGCCGGCCCGGCTACGCCGAGCACATGCGCGCCGTCGGGGCGCTCATGCCTCGCCGTCGTAGTAGGACACGCCGCTCGAGCGGCGGGCGATGAGGTCGTCGCTGCGGTCGCCGCCGGTCCAGATCCCGATCTTGTCGCTGTCGGGGTAGACGGTCGCGTTCGGGTACACGACATCGGACCACATCAACACGCGCACGCGCCCATCGGTGTCGTTGCGGAGCTGGTGGGCGCCGTCGCGCCCGGGCGGGAAGCAGAGCACCTCCATCGGCCGCAGCTCGACGAGCCCGTCGGGGAGGCGGACGGTCGCGACGCCCTCCAGCCCGAGCACCCACTCCTCCTCGCCCAGCTCGTAGTGGTACGGGCACAGCGCCTGGCCAGGCGGCAGCTCGTAGACCGTCGCGCCCAGGCGGCGGCCGCCGGCCAGCGGACCGAACCGGAACATGCCGGCGTGGAACCCGTCCGGGTCCTCGGGGTCGTAGGTGAAGTCCGGGTCGGCGATGGAGATCGGCTTCATCGGCCGATCGTCGCAGCCCCCGCGGCGGTCAGGCGGCGGTGGACTCCAGCACGCGGAACGCGATCCCCTGGCGCTCCAGGCGCGCGCGCAGCGCCGGGCCCATCGCGACCGCGGTCGTGACCTGCCCGGCCGTCGCCGGCAGGTCGTCGAGCGCCAGGCACAGGCCGGACTGGGCGAGCATCGTCGCCGTCTCCTCGTAGCCGGGGTCGCCGCCGGTCACCTCGGTGACGACGCGCCGGCCGCCGCCGGCGCCGGTGAAGCGGACGGCGAACGAGCTGCGGGCGCGCTGCTGCTCGCTCGGGCCGTCGCCGGAGCTCATCGCCTTCAGCAGCAGGCGCCGGGTCGGCGGGAGCTGGGCGAGCGCGAAGACGCCGGCCACCCCGGCCCCGGCGGCGAGCGCGACCGGCAGGTGGCGCACCCACGCGTGGTGGGCGTAGCGGAAGTCGGGCCCGTAGCGCTCCAGCGCGCGGGCGGAGCGGGCCACCACGATCGGGTCGATCGTGGGCAGCGCGACCGCCCACGCGTCGATCGCCGGCTCGCGGTAGGGCCGCGACACGACCGTGCGCACGGAGCGGCCCGCCGGCTTGGGCTCGCGCGCCCGCCGCTCCTTGGCGACGCGCACGTTCTCGCGCACGCGGCCGAAGCCGGTGACGACCGAGTGGTAGGTGCCGGCGCTGAAGCGGCCCTCCGCCCGCACGAACCCGCGCACCTCGATCGGCACGCCCTCCGGGAGCTGCTCGACCGTGAACTGGACGCCGAGGTCGTGGGGGATCGAGTCGAAGCCGCAGCAGTGCACGAGCCGCGCGCGGGACGCCACCGCGGTCTCGTGGTGGCGCAGCCACGTGCGGTCGACGAACTCCGGCTCGCCGGTGAGGTCGGCGTAGTCGGTGCCCGCCCGCGCGCAGGCGGCCACGAGCGGCTCGCCGTGCAGCACGTACGGCCCGACCGTGGTGATCACGACCCGCGCCGACTCGGCCAGCGCCTGCATCGACGCGGCGTCCTCGACGTCGGCGACGACCAGCGGCAGGTCGGCGCAGCGCGGCTCGATCGCCGCCAGACGGGTCCGCACGGCCTCGAGCTTGGACCGGTTGCGCCCGGCGATCGCCCAGCGCGCGCCGGGCGGGGCGTGGCGGGCGAGGTGCTCGGCGACGAGGCCGCCGGTGAACCCGGTGGCACCGAACAGGACGAGGTCGTGCGCGCGGGACGGATCGGCCATGAGCGCAAGCCTGACACGCCGGGCGCCGGCGGGCTACACAGGACCGTCTCAGGTTCTTCACGCCTGGTTCACGAGGTCCGGCGGCTCCGGCGGTTCGATCGGCGCCATGACCGTGACCCGCCGCCGTGAGCTCTTGACCTCCGGGATCGCCGCCGCCGGCGTCCTCGCCTTCGGACCGTCCTTCTGGCGCGCCGCGCTGGCCGCCCCGGCCGCGCTGGGCGAGGGGCCGTACGGCCCGCTGCAGGCGCCCGGGCCGCTCGGCTTCGCGCTGCCGAAGGGCTTCAGCGTCCGCGAGGTGGCGCGCGCCGGCGAGACCGTCGCCGGCGGCGGCTATGCGTGGCATCCCAACAGCGACGGGATGGCGACGTACGCCGCGCCCGACGGGGGCTGGATCGTCGTGTCGAACTCCGAGTCGTCGCCGCCGGTGGGCGGGGTGGGGGCGCTGCGGTTCGACGCCGACGGCGCCGTGGTCGACGGCTATCCGATCTGCGAGGGCACGGCCGCCAACTGCGGCGGGGGGCCGACGCCGTGGGGCACGTGGCTCACCTGCGAGGAGTTCGACGGCGGCCACGTCTACGAGTGCTGGCCGCTGGGCGACCGGCCCGCGGTCGTGCGCCCGGCGATGGGCGCCTTCCAGCACGAGGCCGCCGCCGTCGACCCCGTCGAGCGGCGCGTCTACATGACCGAGGACAAGAGCGACGGCGGGCTGTACCGCTTCACGCCCGCCGCGTACCCGGACCTGAGCGCCGGCCTCCTGGAGATCGCCGTGGCCGACGGCAGCCGCCTGGCGTGGGCGGAGGTGCCCGACCCCAGCGGCGCGGCGGCGAACCCGACCCGCCACCAGGTCCCGGGGACCGCGCGGTTCCGCGGCGGCGAGGGCATCTGGTACGACAGCGGCGTCGTCTACTTCTCCACGAAGGGCGACGACAGCCTGTGGGCCTACGACACCCGCACGGCGGAGATCGAGCGCCTCTACGACCCGGCGACGAGCGGCATGGCCGGCTTCCTCACCGGGCCCGACAACCTGACCGTCCACCACTCGGGCGACCTGTTCGTGTGCGAGGACAACGGCGACAGCGAGTTCGACGTCGTGATGGTCACGCCCGACCGGACCGTCGCGCCGTTCCTGCGCGTCTCCGGCCCGCTGCACGACGACTCCGAGCTGGCCGGGGTGTGCTTCTCGCCCGACGGGACGCGGATGTACGTCGCCTCGCAGCGCGCCTACGCGGCGCAGAGCGGCGGCGCGACCCGCGGCGCGGTGTACGAGATCAGCGGGCCGTTCCGCCCGGCGCCCGGCGGGGGCGGGGCCGTCGTGCCGGTGGCGCCGCCGGCGGCCCCGGACCCCGTCCCGCCGCCGCCCCCGCCGCCCGCGCCCGCGCCCGTCCCGGTGGAGGCGGGGGCGCCGAGCGCGACGACGATCCACGACGTCGACGCGCCCGGCCTGCGCGTGCGCGCCGCCCGCCGGATGCGCCTCGCCACGCTCGCCCGGCGCGGCGTGCTCGTCACGATCCACGCCGACGAGCCGGCCCGGCTGGCGGTCGCGCTGCGCACGAGCGCGCTGCGCCGCGAGCGCGGCCGCCGCGGCTCGGTCGACCGCCCGGTGATGGAGACGCTCGTGGAGTCCGAGCGCGCCGTCGCGGCCGGCGGCACCGTGCGGGTGCGGCTGCGCCTGCCGGCCGCCCAGGCCCGCCGGCTGCGCCGCCACCGCGGACGCCGGGTCCGCCTGCGGCTCGCCGTCCAGGCCCGCGACGCGGCCGGCAACGTCACGATCGCCAACCGCGTGCTCGTGATCGCCCGCTGACGCCCGGCAAGCGCCGCGACGACGGCCGGGTCCGGATACGGTCCCGGCCATGTCCGCTCCGCTGCAGGGCAAGACCCTGTTCATCTCCGGCGCCAGCCGCGGCATCGGCCTGGCGATCGCGCTGCGCGCGGCGCGCGACGGCGCCAACGTCGCGCTGATCGCCAAGACCGCCGAGCCGCACCCCAAGCTCCCCGGGACCGTCTACACGGCCGCCGAGGAGATCGAGGCGGCCGGCGGGCAGGCGCTGCCGATCGTCGGCGACATCCGCGACGAGGAGCAGGTCGAGGCCGCGGTCGCGCAGGCCGTCGAGCGCTTCGGCGGGATCGACGTGTGCGTCAACAACGCCAGCGCGATCAACCTGTCCGGCACCGAGGACCTGCCGGTCAAGCGCTACGACCTGATGCAGTCGATCAACTCGCGCGGCACGTTCGTCGTCTCGCGCGCCTGCATCCCGCACCTGCGCCGGGCCGAGAACCCGCACATCCTCACGCTCTCGCCGCCGATCTCGCTCGATCCCAAGTGGCTGCGCGGGCACATCGCCTACACGGTCGCCAAGTACGGCATGAGCCTGCTGGCGCTCGGGTTCGCCGAGGAGTTCCGCGAGGACGGGATCGCCTCCAACGCGCTGTGGCCGCGCACGATCATCGCCACCGCGGCGGTGCAGAACCTGCTCGGCGGCGACGAGGCGATGAAGCGCTCCCGCCGCCCGGAGCTGTACGCCGACGCCGCGTACGCGGTGATCACGCGGCCGTCGCGGGAGTGCACCGGCAACACCTACCTGTGCGAGGACGTGCTCGTCGAGGAGGGCGTCACCGACTTCGACCAGTACGCCTACGTGCCCGGCTCCGAGCCGATGGTCGACCTGTACGTCGACCACGTCTGACGCCCCGCGGTCAGCGCTCCAGGACGTCGAGCGTCCAGCCCGCGCCGTCCTCGGCCAGCTCGACCTCCAGGCCGGCCTGCGCGGCCGCCTCGGCGACGTCTGCGGGCCGGCGCGGGCGGCGCGGAGCGGCCAGCAGCGCGCGGGCGACGTCGCCGCGCGCCGCCTTGACCATGTGCGAGATCGGCTTGCGTCCGCCGTCGGGCAGCACGCGGAAGGCGCGCACGGCCACGCGCGCGGCCTCGCGCGGGCGCCACATCGCCACGTAGCCGCCCGAGCGGCAGTCGACGACGAGCGCGCCCGGGGCGTCGAGCCCTCCCAGCGCGCCGGCGAGCGGGTCGCGCCACAGCGCGGCGAGCGGCCCGAGCGCGGCGACCCGCTCGCCGATCGGCAGCTTGTAGCGCGGGATGCGGTCGCCGGGCCGCACGACGCCCCACAGCGCGCTGGCGATCAGCACCTCGCGGCCCGCGCGGATCCGCAGCGACGGCAGGTCCAGGCGCGCGAACAGGACCCCGGTGTAGACGGTGCTCGCGGGCGCGGCGGGGGCCCTGCGCCGGGCGGGGTCGAGCGCGTCGAGCACGCGCTCGCGCGTCGCGGTCAGCGCGTCCGCGAAGGCGAGCGCGGCGAGGTCGGCGGGCGGGCCGGGCGGCGGGTCCGCCTTGCCCTCGGACGGCGGCAACAGGAGCAACATCGGCGGGCGGGAGCGTAGAAGGCCGCAGCCGGTCCGTGCCCGCGCGCACCCGCGTGTGCGGCATCGCACGCAGGCGATCCGTCCGGCTGCCGCCTACGCTGGGTACATGGAACCCGTGTCGTTCGCCCACGCGGAGCTGCAGGTGGTGCCGGTCGCCGGCGGCGGCGACGACGTCGTCCTGGCGACGAACCTGACCGCCGCGGACGCCCGTGCGCTCGTCGAGGCGCTCGCCTGGCAGCGGGCCCAGGACCATCTCGTCCCGGCCATGGAGAGCGCCGAGCACGTGCTGGCGCTGCGCGACCTCGTCGCGCTGCTCGACGTGCTGCAGATCGTCGCCGACGAGCCCGAGGGCGGGCCGATCGTGCTCACGGGGCCGCGGCTGCGGCTGCTGGCCGAGGCGGCGTGCCGCTACAGCCACGAGCGTGCCGGCGACGATTACGTTACCGGCGAGGTCCGCGAGCGCGTCGAGCGCCTGCGGGAGCTGGCCGGGCCGCTGTTCGAGTGGGCCGCGCGCGTCGCGCAGGCCGACCGGCGCGAGCTCGCCCGCCGCTGGTAGCGGCCGCGCTCAGCGCTTGCGCATCCGCAGCGTCGTCCAGCTCGCGTCCGCCGTCCACCCGCCGTCGACCGGCAGCGCGACGCCGTTGACGAACCCGCTCGCGCCGGGGTCGGCCAGGAAGCGCACGGCCGCGGCGATGTCCTGCGGGCGCGCGAAGCGACCCATCGGGACCTGCTGCTCGATGTCGGCGTCGTCGTAGCCGCCGGCCGCCTGGTCGGCGACGTCCATCGGCGTCTTCACCCAGCCGGGGCAGACCGCGTTGACGCGCACGCCGCGGCCGCCCCACTCGCCGGCCAGCGTCCGCGTGAGCCCGACGAGCCCGTGCTTGCTGGCGTTGTAGGCGGCGCGGTCGGACACGCCGCGCAGGCCGGCGATCGACGCGACGTTGACGATCGAGCCGCGGCCGCGCTCGAGCATCCCGCGCCCGAAGGCCTGGCACAGCGCGAACGGGCCGGTCAGGTTGACGTCCAGGACGCGGCGCCACTCGTCGAGCGGGGTGTCCTCGGCGGGGGCGATGCACGACACGCCGGCGTTGTTGACGAGCACGTCGGCGCCGCCGAAGCGCTCCTGCACGGCGCGCGCGAACGCCTCCACGTCGGCGGGGGAGGAGACGTCGCCGGTGAAGGCGAGCCCGTCGCGGGCCGCCTCGGTCGGATCGGTCAGGTCGATGAGCGCGAGGCGGTGGCCGGCGTCGGCGAGCGCGTCGGCGACGGCGCGGCCGATGCCGACGGCCGCGCCGGTCACGACGGCGACGGGAAGGGAGTCGGACATCCGTATAGCGTCCCGCACATGCGCGCCGTCCAGATCACCGAGCTCACCGGTCCCGACACCGCCCTGTCCCTCGTCGACATCCCGGAGCCGGAGGCGTCGCACCCGCTGACCCCCGGCCGCGGCGTGATCGTGGACGTCGAGGCCGCCGGCGTGTCGTTCCCGGAGCTGCTGCAGACGCGCGGCGAGTACCAGCTCAAGCCGCCGCTGCCGTTCGTGCCCGGCAGCGAGGTCGCCGGGGTGGTGCGCAGCGCGCCCGAGGGCGCGGACGTGGCGCCCGGCGATCGCGTGGCCGCGTTCTGCATGCTCGGCGGGTGGGCGGAGACCGTCGTCGCGCCCGAGCACTTCACGTTCAAGCTCCCCGCCGGCCTCGACGCCGCCCAGGGCGCCGGGCTGATCCTCAACTACCACACCGCGTGGTTCGCGCTGGCGATGCGCGGTCGGCTGGCCGAGGGCGAGCGCGTGCTCGTCCACGGGGCCGCCGGCGGCGTGGGGACGGCGGCGCTGCAGGTGGCCAAGGGCCTCGGCGCCCGGACGATCGCGGTCGTGTCGACCGACGAGAAGGCGCGCATCGCGCGCGAGGCCGGCGCGGACGAGGTCGTGCGCGGCGACGGGGACTGGAAGGACGCCGTGAAGGCGTGGTCGGACGGCGGCGTCGACGTCGTGCTGGACCCGGTCGGCGGCGACCGGTTCCTCGACAGCCTGCGCTCCCTGCGCGAGGGCGGGCGCCACGTCGTCGTCGGCTTCACCGGCGGCTCGATCCCCGAGGTGCGCGTCAACCGGCTGCTGCTGAACAACATCGAGGTCGTGGGCGCCGGCTGGGGCGCCTACGCGATCGGCAAGCCCGGCGCGGCGCGCGAGATGGGCGCCGAGATCGCGCGGCTGGCCGAGGCCGGGTTCGTGCGGCCGATCGTCGGCGCCCGCTTCCCGCTGGCCGACGCCGCCGAGGCGCTGCGCGTGCTGGACCGCCGCGAGGCGATCGGCAAGGTCGTTCTCGACGTGACCTGATTCGGGTTCCCTGAATACCGGACCTCTGCAATGATTGAGGTCGTGAACCTTCCCTCCGTTCTGGACCGCTCCTCGGAGGGACGACGGACTGCGCTGCCGGCCGAGTTCGAGCCGCGGCGCCTCGCGCGCCGCGCCCTTCAGGTCATCGCCCTCCTCGGGGTGCTGATGCTCGTGTTCGTGTTCGCGCCCGGCCTGGGCGAGGTCAGCGCGCTGCTCGGCGACGCGCGGCCGGCCTGGGTCGCGGTGGCGATCGGCCTGGAGGCGCTGTCGTGCCTGTCGTACGTGATCATGTTCCGCCCCGTGTTCTGCCAGCGCATGCGCTGGTCGACCGCGTCGCGGATCGCCTGGAGCGAGCTGGGCGCCGGCTCGCTGGTGCCCGCCAGCGGCGCGGCCGGGCTCGCGCTCGGCGCCTGGGCGCTGCACGAGGGCGGGATGCCGGCCGACCGGATCGCGCGCCGCTCCGTGGCCTTCTTCCTCATCAAGAGCTCGGTCAACTTCGTGGCCGTCGTCGTGCTCGGCACCGTCATGGCGGTCGGCCTGCTCGGCGACCAGCCCCTGTGGCTCACGCTCGGCCCCGCGGTGCTGTCCGCCCTGGTGATCGCCGCCGTGCTGCTCGTGCCGATGCTCGGCCCCGGGGAGCCGCCGGCCGAGGACGCGGGGCGCGCCGCCGCGCTGTGGTCGGCCGCCCGGCGGGCGCTCGTCGACGGCACCGCCGAGGCGCTGCGCACGATGCGCTCGGGCAACGTGCTCGTGCTCGGCGGCGCGATCGGCTACTGGATCTTCGACAACGCCGTGCTGTGGGCGACGTTCCAGGCGTTCGGCGCCGACATCCCGATCACGACGATCCTCATGGGCTACCTGATCGGCCAGCTCGGCGGGCTGCTGCCGATCCCCGGCGGCGTCGGCGGCATCGACGGCGGGCTGATCGGCACGCTCATCGTGTTCGGGGCGCCGGCCGCGGAGACCGCGGCCGCCGTGCTCGCCTACCGCGTCGTCCTTTTCTGGCTGCCGCTGCTCGGCGGCGCGATCGCGTTCGCGGCGCTGCGCCGCGAGCTCGCCCGCCGCCCGCCGGGCGAGGCGCTGGCCACCTGCTGACCGGCGGCGCGCCTCTATCGTGCGTCGGTGTCCGCCGCCGCCGACCTCGACGCCCGCCTGGGCGAGCTGACGCTCCGCGACGAGCATCGCCTGCGCGGGCGCCTGGCGCGGCTCGCGCGCATCGGCGGCGACGAGGCGCGCGGCGCCGAGCTGGCCAAGGTCGTCACCGAGATCGAGCGCGCGCAGGAGCGGGTCGCCCGGCGCGCGGCCGCGGTCCCGCGGATCACCTATCCGCCCGAGCTGCCGGTCAGCCAGCGCCGCGACGAGCTGCTGGAGGCGATCGGCGCCCACCAGGTCGTGGTCGTGGCGGGCGAGACCGGCTCGGGCAAGACGACGCAGCTCCCGAAGATCTGCCTCGAGCTGGGGCGCGGCGTGCGCGGCACGATCGCCCACACGCAGCCGCGCCGGATCGCCGCGCGGTCGGTGGCCGAGCGGATCGCCGACGAGCTCGGGGTGCCGCTCGGCGAGGCGGTCGGCTACGCGGTGCGCTTCAGCGACCGCTCGAAGGCCGACACGCTCGTGCGGCTCATGACCGACGGCCTGCTGCTGGCCGAGATCCAGCACGACAAGCTGCTGCGCCGCTACGACACGATCATCGTCGACGAGGCGCACGAGCGGTCCCTGAACATCGACTTCCTGCTCGGCTACGTGAAGTCGATCCTGCCCAAGCGGCCCGACCTGAAGCTCGTGATCACCTCGGCGACGATCGACCCGCAGCGCTTCGCCGCCCACTTCGGCCCCGACGTGCCGGTCGTCGAGGTGTCGGGCCGCACGTATCCGGTCGAGGTGCGCTACCGGCCGGTCGGCGACCCGGACGCGCCCGACGCCGGCGATCCCGACCGCGATCGCATCGACGCGATCGGCGACGCCGTCGACGAGCTGCTGCGCGAGCGGCGCGGCGACGTGCTCGTGTTCCTGTCGGGCGAGCGCGAGATCCGCGACACCGCCGAGGCGCTCGAGGGGCGCTTCCGCGACCTCGAGATCCTGCCGCTGTACGCGCGGCTGTCCAGCGCCGAGCAGCAGCGGGTATTCCAGGGCCGCTCCGGGCGCCGGGTCGTGCTGGCCACGAACGTCGCCGAGACGTCGCTCACCGTGCCCGGCATCCGCTCGGTCGTCGACCCGGGCACCGCGCGCATCAGCCGCTACAGCGCGCGGCTGAAGGTGCAGCGGCTGCCGATCGAGCCGATCTCGCAGGCGTCGGCCGACCAGCGCAAGGGTCGCTGCGGGCGCCTGGAGGCCGGCGTCTGCATCCGCCTCTACGACGAGGAGGACTTCCTCGAGCGCCCGCGCTTCACCGATCCCGAGATCCTGCGGACCAACCTCGCGTCGGTGATCCTGCAGATGGCCGCGATCGGGCTGGGGCCGATCGAGGACTTCCCGTTCCTGGATCCGCCCGACCGCCGCCAGATCCGCGACGGCGTGAACCTGCTGACGGAGCTGGGCGCGCTCGACGGCGACCGCCTCACGCCGCTGGGGCGCCGGCTCGCGCAGCTCCCGGTCGACCCGCGCCTGGGCCGGATGGTGCTGGAGGCCGGCCCGCTGGGATGCGCCGACGAGGTCATCGTGATCGCCGCCGCGCTGTCGATCCAGGACCCCCGCGAGCGGCCGGCCGGAAACGATCCCGCCCGCCCCCAGGCCGACCAGCTCCACGCCCGCTTCCGCGACGAGCACTCGGACTTCACGGCGATCCTGAACCTGTGGCGCTATCTGGGCGACCGCCAGCGCGAGCTGTCGGGCAACCAGTTCCGCCGGCTGTGCCGCGACGAGTACGTCCACTTCCTGCGCGTGCGCGAGTGGCAGGACCTCGTCGGGCAGCTGCGGGCGGCGGCGCGGGGCGTGGACGTGACGATCAACCGCCGGCCGGCCGAGCCCGAGCAGGTGCACGTCGCGCTGCTGTCCGGCCTGCTGTCGCACGTCGGCGTCCGCGACGAGCGCCGCCCGCGCGAGTACGCGGGCGCCCGGGGGACGCGGTTCACGCTCTGGCCCGGCTCCGGGATCGCGCGCAGGCCGCCGGCGTGGGTGATGGTGGCCGAGCTGGTCGAGACGTCGCGGCTGTTCGGGCGCACCGCGGCGCGCATCGAGCCGAGCTGGGTCGAGCCGCTCGCCGGCCACCTGCTGAAGCGCTCCTACTCCGAGCCGCGCTGGGACCGCCGGCGCGCCGCGGTGGTGGCGACCGAGCGCGTCACGCTGTACGGGCTGCCGATCGTCGCCGGGCGGACGGTCGCCTACGGGCGCATCGACCCGGTGCTGTCGCGCGACCTGTTCATCCGCCGCGCGCTCGTGGAGGGCGAGTGGGACGCGCGCCACCGCTTCCTCGCCGAGAACCGGGCGCTGGTCGAGGAGGTCGAGCGGATGGAGGAGCGCGCGCGGCGGCGCGACATCCTCGTCGACGACCAGGTCCTCTACGACTTCTTCGACGCGCGGATCCCGCAGGACGTCGTGTCCGGGCGCCACTTCGACCGCTGGTGGCGCGACGCGCGCCGGCGCGACCCGACGCTGCTCACCTATCCGCGCGAGCTGCTGATCCGGCCGGAGGCGGCCGCGGCGCTCGACGACGCGGGGCGCCCGGGCACGTGGCGCCAGGGCGAGCTGGAGCTGGCGCTGACGTACCGGTTCGAGCCGGGCAGCGCCCACGACGGCGTGACCGTCCACATCCCGCTGCGCCTGCTGGGGGAGGTGCGCGACCAGGGCTTCGACTGGCTGGTGCCCGCGTTCCGGCTCGAGCTCGTGACCGAGCTGCTGCGCTCGCTGCCCAAGGACGCGCGCCGGCGGCTGGTGCCGATGCCCGACGTGGCCGCGCAGGTGGTGGAGCGCCTGCGGCCGCGCCGGGGGCCGATCGTGGCGCAGGTCGCGGCGGCGCTGGGCGAGCTGCGCGGGGTGCAGGTCGCGCCGGAGGACTTCGACACGACCGGGCTGCCGCCGCACCTGCGGATGACGTTCCGGGTGGAGGACGAGGACGGCGGAGTGCTGGCCGAGGGCCAGGAGCTGGAGGCGGTGCGCGCGCAGCTGCGCCCGCGGCTGCAGGCCGAGCTGGGCGCGGCGAGCGCGGGGCTCGAGCGGTCGGGGCTGCGGGCGTGGACGATCGGCGAGCTGCCGCGCGAGGTGTCGCTGCCGGGGACGGGCGGGGCGGTGCGCGCGTACCCGGCGCTGGTGGACGAGGGCTCGAGCGTGGGCGTGCGGGTGCTCGACAGCGTCGCGGCGCAGCAGGCGGCCATGTGGGCGGGCACCCGCCGGCTGCTCCTGCTGACGATCCCGTCGCCGGCGAAGTGGGTGACCGGGCGGCTGTCGTCGTCCGCGCAGCTCACGCTGGCCACGGCGCCGCATGGCAGCGTGGGGGAGGTCGTCGAGGACGCGACGGTGGCGGCGGTCGACGAGCTGCTGGCCGAGGCGGGCGGCCCGGCATGGGACGAGGCGGGCTTCGCCGCGCTGCGCGATCGGGTGGCCGGGTCGCTGGCGGAGACGACGCTGCGGGTGATGGGCGACGTCGTCGTGGTCCTGGACGCGCGCCGCGAGGCGCAGCGCGCGCTGGACGAGGTGTCGATCGCGACGCCGCAGGAGTCGCGCCTGGACGTCGCGCGCCAGCTCGGCCGGCTCGTGTACCCGGGCTTCGTGGCGCGCACGGGCAGCCGGCGGCTGCCCGACGTCGCGCGCTACCTGGAGGCGGCCGCGCGCCGGATCGAGCGCCTGCCGTCGCAGCCCGGCGTCGACGTCGACCGCATGCGCGTGATCCACGAGCTCGAGTCGCTGTACCGCGCCAAGCTCGACGGCCTGCCCGAGGGCGCCGCGCCGTCGCCGGCGCTGCGCGAGGTGCCGTGGCTGCTGGAGGAGCTGCGCGTCGCCTCGTTCGCGCAGGGCGTCGGCGTGAAGGCCGGCGTGTCGGCGAAGCGGGTGCGCCGGGCGATCGCGGAGGCGTGAGGCGGGTCCGCTCGCTCCGCGCGGACCGCTTCCTAGGGCGTCACGCCCAGCGGCGCCGGCGCCTCGACGCCCGCGGGCAGCAGCGTGAACGCCACCGCGCCGTGGCGCACGCGCACCGCGCGCCCGGGGCGGACGTGCGGCCCGGCGCCCGCGTCCTCGGCGGGCGGGCGCAGCCCGAACAGCCGGTGGCCGACGCGCGAGCCGTGCAGGCGCAGGGCGCGCGCGGCGTCGCGCTCGCTCAGCCGCCAGCCGGCCGCCTCGAGGCTGGCGCCGTGCCACAGTTCCCACCGCCAGCGCCGGAACGGGAGGCGGCCGGGCGGGAGCTCGTACAGCCGGTAGCTGAAGGAGAGCCCTTCGACGACGGGCATCGGCGCGCAGCGTAGCGAGCGCGCCGGCGCCGCGTTCAGTCGTCCTTCGCGGACCCCGGCTCGGCCATCCGCCCGTGGAGCGCCGCCTTCGCGCTGTCGGGCATGAAGCGGCTGCCGCGTCCCTGCAGCTTCGTCGACAGCGACGCGCTGACCACCCGCTCCTTGCCGGCCATGAGCGCCTCGAAGCCGTCGCGCGCCACGTCGGCCGGGTCGTCCTTGCCGTCGCTGGCGCCCAGTCGCGTGTCGAGGAGGTCGGCGCGCTCGAAGAACTCGGTGTCGGTCGGCCCCGGCATCAGCGACGTCACGGTCACGCCGGTGTCCTTCAGCTCCGCGCGCAGCGCCAGCGCGAACGACTGCACGAACGACTTCGACGCGTTGTAGACGGCCTGGTAGGTGCCCGGCATCGTCGCCGCGATCGACGACGTGAACAGGATCCGGCCCTCGCCGCGGGCGGCCATGTCGGCGACCACGTGCTTGGCCAGGTGGACGGTCGAGCGCACGTTCAGGTCGACGAGGCGCAGCTCGTCGGCCAGCGCCGTGTCGGTCGCGAACGCGCCGCCGGCGCCGATGCCCGCGTTCAGCGCGATCGCCTCGAGCGGCCGGCCGCTGCCGAGGATGCGCGCGTACAGCTCGTCGACCCCGCCCGGTGTGGACAGGTCGGCCTGGACCGGCTCCACCGACGCGCCGGTCGCGGCGGCGAGCTCCCGTGCCCGGGGCACGATCGCGTCGTCCTCGGCGGCGGCGATCACGTCGAAGCCGTTGGAGGCGAACTGGCGGGCCAGCTCGAGGCCGATGCCGCTGGAGGCTCCGGTCACGGCGGCGAGGGGGCGGGAGGTGAGCGGGCTCATGGGCCGCGACTGCCCGGCCACGCGCCCCCGAAACCCGCGGCGGCGCGCCGGTTTCCCGCCGCGCCGCGCAGGGGAGCGGGCACGCAGACCACCCTTGGAGGCGACATGAAGGCAGTCACCTGGCACGGGCGGCGCGACGTCCGCGTCGACACCGTGCCCGATCCGGCGATCGAGGACCCGCGGGACGTGATCGTGCGCATCACCTCGTCGGGCATCTGCGGCTCCGACCTGCACCTGTACGAGGTCCTCGGCCCGTTCCTCGAGCCCGGCGACATCCTCGGCCACGAGCCGATGGGCATCGTCGAGGAGGTCGGCAGCGGCGTCAGCAGCCTCGCCGCCGGCGACCGCGTGGTGATCCCGTTCAACATGTCGTGCGGCACCTGCTGGATGTGCGGCGAGGGCCTGCACTCGCAGTGCGAGACGACGCAGAACCACGAGCACGGCACCGGCGGCTCGCTGTTCGGCTACACGAAGCTGTACGGGCAGGTCCCCGGCGGCCAGGCCGAGTTCCTGCGCGTCCCGTTCGGCGACACGCTCCCGATCAAGGTCCCGCACGGCCCGCCCGACGACCGCTACGTCTACCTCTCCGACGTGCTGCCCACCGCCTGGCAGGCCGTCGCCTACGCCGACGTCCCCGACGGCGGCACGCTCGTCGTGCTCGGGCTCGGCCCGATCGGCGACATGTGCACGCGCATCGCCGCCCACCACGGCCATCGCGTGATCGGCGTCGACCTCGTCGACGAGCGCCTCGACCGGGCGCGCGCCCGCGGCACCGAGGTCCTCGACCTGCGCGAGCACGAGAAGGACCTGGCCGAGACCGTGCGCGAGCTCACCGGCGGGCGCGGCGCCGACTCGGTGATCGACGCCGTCGGCATGGAGGCGCACGGCGCCCCGGTCGCCAAGCTCGCCCAGACCGCGACCGGGCTGCTGCCCGACGCGCTCGCCCGCCCGCTGATGCAGAAGGCCGGCATCGACCGCCTGCACGCCCTGTACCTGGCGATCGACGTCGTGCGCCGCGGCGGCACGATCTCGCTGAGCGGCGTCTACGGCGGCATGGCCGACCCGATGCCGATGCTGACCCTGTTCGACAAGCAGATCCAGCTCCGGATGGGCCAGGCCAACGTGCACCGCTGGGTCGACGACATCCTGCCGCTGCTGACCGACGAGGACCCGCTCGGCGTGGACGGCTTCGCCACCCACCACGTCCCGATCGACGAGGTCCCCGGCGCCTACGAGCGCTTCCAGAAGAAGCGCGACGGCACGGTGAAGGTGCTCGTCAACCCGTGACGACGCGGAGCTGCTCGCCGCCGGCGGCCACGACGTCGCCGGCGCGGAGCTGACGGCCGCGGCGCGCCTCGGGCTCGCCGTTGACCGTCACGTCGCCGAGCGCGAGCAGCTCCTTCGCCTCGCCGCCCGAGTCGGCCAGCCCCGCGAGCTGCAGGAGCTGGCCGAGGCGGATCACCTCGCCGCGGATCGCGATCTCGCGCATCGCGCGGGACGGTAGCGGCGCGGCGGCTCAGCGGCCGCGCCGCCCGCGCCGGCGGCCCAGCAGGTAGGCGACGATCGCCACGATCGCCAGCACCACGCCGAGGTGGCGCGGGTCCTTCAGCCGGTCGGCGATCACCGCGCCGCCGATCGAGCCGAGGTCGAGCGCCTCGGCGGGCTCGCGCGGCGGGGGCGGCGGGGCCTCGGCGCCCACCCCGGCGCCGGCCGGGGCGCCCGGCCCGGGCGTGCCCGGCGGCGGGGCGGCCGGCTCCTCCTCGCGTCCCTCGAGCATCGCCGCGAGGTTCTCGGCGAACGCGTCGACCAGCCGGCCGCTGACGTCCTGCAGCACGCCCTGGCCCATCGTCGCCACCTTGCCGGTGAGGTCCACCTCGGTGACGATCTCGGCGGTCGTGCGCGCGTCGTCGCCGCTGAGCGTCATCGTCACGTCCGCGTCGGCGGTGCCCTGGCCGCGCGACTCCTTCGCGCGCGCCTTCATCACCGCGCGGTGGGCGGCCTCGTCGCGCTCGGTGACCTCGACGTCGCCGCGGTAGGTCATCGACATCGGGCCGACCTTCACCTTGATCGCGACCTTGTAGGCGTCGTCGCCGGTCTTCTCCAGCACCTGCGCGCCGGGCACGTTGGGGGCGACGCGCTCGACGTCGAGGACGGCGTCCCAGACCTCCTGCAGCGGCGCCGCCACCTCGAACCGGTTCTCGAATCGCATCGTCTGTGGTCCTCCTGGTCGTCTATCTGGTCCTGCCGATCGCCGCCACCACGTCGTCGAGCGCGGCGACGCTGTGGCCGCTGACGAGCTCGTCGACGTGTGGCATCGCCGCTCTCATGCCCCCGGTGACGGGCTCGAAGCCGGGCGCCGCCGCGCGCGGGTTGACCCACACGATGCGGTAGGCGAGCCGCGCCAGGCGCTCCATCTCGCGGCCCAGCAGCGCCGGGTCCCCGCGCTCCCAGCCGTCGGAGAGGACGACGACGACCGCGTCGCGGGCCATGCCGCGGCGGCCGAACCCGTCGTTGAAGGCCCGCAGCGCCTCGCCGATGTGCGTGCCGCCGGCCCAGTCGGGCGCGGCCGCGCTCGCGCGGGCCAGGGCGGCGCCGGCGCGGCCCTCGCGCAGCGGCCGCGTGACGCGCGTGAGGCGGGTGGCGAAGACGAACGCCTCGGCGCGGGCGCCCAGCGCGGCGCCCCCGAGCAGCAGCAGGTAGGCGCGCGCGAACGGCGCCATCGAGCCGGACACGTCGAGCAGCGCGACGAGCGGCCGCGGGCGCACGCGCCGGCGGCGGTGCAGCCGGCGCACCGGGTCGCCGCCGGTGCGGCGGGCGGCGCGCAGCGTCGCGTGGACGTCGAGGTGGCCGCCGTGGGGCGAGCGGCGGGTGCGGCGCGCGCGCCGCGGCGGCGGCGCGGCGGACAGGCCGCGCAGCAGGCGCGCGACGAGCGCCAGCTCGGCGGCGTCGAGCTCGTCCAGGCGGGCGCCGGCCAGCTCCGAGGCGCCGGCCGCGCGCAGGCCGACGAGCACCGGGCGGCCCTCGCCCGCGGCCGCGTCGTCGGCCGCGCCCGCCGGCGACGCGCCGCCCGGCCGGCCCGCCGCGGGCGCGGTCTCGCCGGGCGCCTCGCGGGCGCCCTCGCGCGGGCGCCGCGGCCGCGGGATGGCCGGCGCGCCCGGGTCGCCGCGCTGCGCGTCGGCGGGGTCGGCCATCCCGTCCACGACGGCGGCGAACACGCGGTCGAAGTCGTCGACCTGCGCGCGCGAGGTGACGAAGCTGAGGCGCGCCGCCCAGTACAGCCGCGAGCGCTCGCCGGCGCCCACCAGCGCGGCCGCCCGCGCGAACGTCGCGCTGCGCTCCGGCGTCACCGGGAGGCCGGCCGCGCGCAGCGCGTGGCCGAGCGCGACGGCGGCCAGCGGCGCGTCGCGGTCCAGCGCGCGGCGGAACGACGGCGCCCCGCTCACGCCACCAGCCCGCCGGCCCGCGCGGCCTCCTGGTCCTCGCGGTACTTCAGCACCGTGCCGAGCGTGCGCTCGGCGGCCTGCGCGTCGAGCCGCTCGGCGCCGAGCACGCGCAGCGCGGCGAGCCAGTCGATCCCCTCGGCGATCCCGGGCGGCTTCTGCACGTCCGCGGCGCGCAGCCGGCCCAGCGCGGCGACGACGTCCTCGGCCAGCGCCGGCGGCGCGTCGGGGACGCGGCGGCGCACGATCTCGATCTCCCGCTCGGGCGGCGGGTAGTCGATCCAGTGGTACAGGCAGCGGCGCTTGAGCGCGTCGTGCAGGTCGCGGGTGCGGTTGGACGTGAGCACGACCGCGGGCGGCACCGCGGCGCGCACCGTGCCGATCTCGGGAATGGTCACGGCCGCGTCGGCGAGCACCTCGAGCAGGAACGCCTCGAAGTCGTGGTCGGCGCGGTCGAGCTCGTCGATCAGCAGGACCGCCGGCAGCGGCCCCGGATGCTCGATCGCCTGCAGCACCGGCCGCGGCAGGAGCAGGTCGCGCGCGAACAGGTCCTCCTCCGACAGCCGCGTGCCCTCGGCCTCGGCCAGGCGGATGCGCAGGAGCTGGCGCGGGTAGTTCCACTCGTACAGCGCCTCGGAGCTGTCCATGCCCTCGTAGCACTGCAGCCGGATCAGCGGCGTGTCGAGCGCGGCGGCCAGCGCGCGCGCCGCCTCGGTCTTGCCGACGCCGGCCTCGCCCTCCAGCAGCAGCGGCTGGGGGAGGCGCAGGGCCAGGAGCATCGCGGTGGCCAGGCCCTCGTCGGCGAGGTAGTCGACCGCGTCCAGCCGCGCGACGAGCGCGTCGACGTCGGGCAGCAGCTCGGCCAGCGCGGCGGACGGCGCCGGGCGGGAGGCGCTCACCGAGGATCCTCGGAGGCCGCGAGAAGGAGCCTCTGGCGAGTTCTCGCCCGGAGCCCGAGCCCCCCGGGCGAGGGCTCCGCAATGGCCGCGCGGTAGTCGTCCCAGGTGTCGATGTCGGCCGGCACCGGGCCCGGCACCCGGACCTCGGCGACCTCGCCGGCGCGCTCGTCGAGCAGCCGCCAGACCGCCTTGTCGCCGTGCAGCTCCGCGAGCGCCGCGAACGTCGAGCGCGCGAACGCCAGCGGATGGCCGCGCCCGTCCTCGTAGCGGCACACGGCCAGCGGCGCCTCGCCGCGGCCGGCCCGCAGCGCCGCGACCGTCTGCGGCGTCACGCCCGGCTGGTCGCCCAGCAGCAGCACGAGCAGCTCACAGCGCGGGTCGAGCGCGCCGACGGCCGCCGCGATCGACGACGAGCAGCCGGTCCCGTAGGCCTCGTTGACCACGACGTCGGCCCCGTCCAGGTCCACGCGCTCGCGCACCTCGCGGTGCGCGCCGCCGAGCGCGACCACGAGCTGGTGGAACCGGCAGGCGCGGGCGGTGTCGAGGACCGCGTCCAGCAGCGTCGCCCCGCGGTAGGGCAGGAGCTGCTTGGGCCGGCCCAGCCGCCGCGACCCGCCCGCCGCCAGCACGAGGCCGGCCGTGAACGGCGCCTCAGCGGGCGCGGGCACGCCACGCCTCCCGGCAGCCCTCGCAGCAGAACGCGTGCTCGCCGTCCGTGGGCGTGTCCGGGCCCACCGCCACCGTCATGCCGCAGACCGGGTCGACCGCCTCGGGGGGCGGCGCGGGCGCCTCGGCCGTCCGGCGCGCCGCCACGATCTCGGCCAGGATCGACAGCGCGATCTCGGCGTGCGTGCGCGCGCCGATCGCCACCCCCGCGGGCGTGCGCACGCGCTCGAGCTCGGCGGGGTCCACGCCCTCGGCGCGCAGCGTCTCCAGCACCGCGGCGCCGCGCCGCCGCGAGGCGACCAGCCCCACGTACTCGCAGCCGGCCTCGATCGCGGCCCGCAGCTCCTCCTCGTCGCCGTGGCCGAGCGACGCGACGACCGCCGCGAAGTCGCCCGGCTCGGCGCGCTCGCCCAGCCGGGCCCGCAGGCCCAGCGGCCCGCACAGGTCGGCCAGCGCCTCGGCGACGGGCGAGCGGCCCGCGATCGCCACCCGCGGCGCCGGCAGGCGCGGCTCGAGGAACAGCTCGAGCGCGCCGCCGCTGAGGCACGGGTTGGCGACCACGACCGACCCGGGCTCGGCCGACGGCCCGTCCTGCTCACCGGGGAGGATGCGCAGCAGGACGGGCTCGCCGGTCTCCAGCACGCGCAGGGCCTGCAGGCGGACCGTGGCGTCGGCGCAGGAGCCGCCGACGAACCCGTCGATCGTGCCGTCGCCGAGCACGATCGCCCGGTCGCCGGGCCGCGCGCTGGTCGGGGCGGCGCAGCGCACCACCGTCGCCTCGACGAACGGCACGCCCGCCTCCTCGAGCTGCGTCGCGGTGCGCGTCATTGCGGCGGGGCGGTCGTCCCGGACGCGCTCTGGATCGCCTCCCACACGCGCCCCGGCGTCGCCGGCATGTCGACGTGCCGGACGCCGAACGGCTTCAGCGCGTCGACGATCGCGTTGATGATCGCCGGCGGCGAGCCGACGTTGGACGACTCGCCGACGCCCTTGGCGCCGAGCGGGTGATGGGGCGACGGCGTGACCGTCTCGCCCAGCTCCCAGTCGGGCACCTCCAGCGACGACGGCACCAGGTAGTCCATGAACGAGCCGCCCAGGCAGTTGCCCTGGTCGTCGAACGCGATGTGCTGCATCAGCGCGATGCCGGCGCCCTCGGCCAGCCCGCCGTGGACCTGGCCCTCGACGATCATCGGGTTGATCCGCACCCCGCAGTCGTCGACGGCGACGAACCGCCGCAGCCTCACCTCGCCGGTCGCCGGGTCGACGTCGACCACGGCGATGTAGGCGCCGCACGGGTAGGTGAGGTTCGGCGGGTCGTAGACCGCCTCGGCGTCGAGGTGGCCCTCCACGCCCTCGGGCAGCGTGAGCGTGCCGTGCGCGGCGAGCGCCAGCTCCTGGATCGTCTGGCCCTTCTCGGGGTCGCCCTTGACGAACCAGCGGCCGTGCTCCCACTCGAGGTCCTCGGGCGCCACCTCGAGCGCGGCCGACGCGATCAGGCGCGCCTTGTCGCGGATCTTGCGCGACACCATCGCCACCGCGGCGCCCGACACCGGTGTCGAGCGGCTGCCGTACGTGCCCAGCCCGAACGGGGTCTGGTCGGTGTCGCCGTGGACGACCTCGACGTCCTCAGGCGGGATGCCGAGCTCCTGGGCGACGATCTGCGCGAACGTCGTCTCGTGACCCTGGCCCTGCGTCTTGACCGAGATCCGCACGACCGCCTTGCCGGTCGGGTGGACGCGCAGCTCGGCGCCGTCGGCCATGCCCAGCCCGGCGATGTCCATCTTCGACTTGGGCCCGGCCCCGACGGTCTCGGTGAAGAACGACACGCCGATGCCCATGTGCTCGCCGCGCGCCCGCTTCTCGGCCTGCTCGCGGCGCAGGTCCTCGTAGCCGGCGATGCGCAGCGCCTCGGTCATCGTGGCGTGGTAGTCGCCCGAGTCGTACTCCCAGCCCGTCTTGGTGGTGTACGGGAACTGGTCGCTGCGGATGAAGTTGCGCATCCGCAGCTCCACCGGGTCCATGTCGAGCTCGGCGGCGAGCAGGTCGACCATCCGCTCGACCAGGTATGCGGCCTCCGTCACCCGGAACGAGCAGCGGTAGGCGACGCCGCCGGGAGCCTTGTTGGTGTAGACGCCGCGCACGCTGCAGTACGCGGCCTCCAGGTCGTAGGAGCCGGTGAAGATGTGGAAGAACCCGGCCGGGTACTTCGACGGCTGCGCGGTCGCGTTGAACGCGCCGTGGTCGGCGAGCACGTCGACCCGCAGGCCGCGGATGCGCCCGTCGCGGTCGGCCGCGATGCGCCCCTGCATGAGGTAGTCGCGGGCGAACCCCGTCGAGGTGAGGTTCTCGGTGCGGTCCTCCATCCACTTGACCGGCTTGCCGGTGAGGATCGAGCCGACGATCGAGCACACGTAGCCCGGGTAGATCGGCACCTTGTTGCCGAAGCCGCCGCCGATGTCGGGCGCGATCACCTGGATCTTGTGCTCCGGGATCCCGGCGACCATCGCGTACAGCGTGCGGTGCGCGTGGGGCGCCTGGCTCGTCGTCCACAGCCGCAGCTTCCCCGTGACCGGGTCCATGTCGGCCACCGAGCCGCACGTCTCCAGCGGCGCCGGGTGCACGCGCTGGAACGGGATCTCCTGGGTGACGACGACCACGTCGGCGTCGGCGAAGACGCGGTCGGCCTCGGCCTCGTCGCCGGCCTCCCAGTCGAAGATGTGGTTGGAGGTCTGGCCCTCCTTGTCGTCGCGGATGACCGGCGCGTCGTCGTCGAGCGCGCGGCGCACGTCGCTGACGACCGGCAGCGGCTCGTAGTCGACCTCGATCAGCTCCAGCGCGTCGCGCGCCGCGTAGCGGTCCTCGGCGACGACGAACGCGACCTCCTGGCCCTGGAAGCGGACCTTGTCGGTGGCCAGCACCGCCTGCGTGTCGGCGCTGAGCGTCGGCATCCACGCCAGCCCGAGGCCGGCCAGGTCCTGGCCGGTGACGACCGCGCGCACCTTCGGGTGCTGCTGGGCCGCCGACGTGTCGATCGAGACGATGCGCGCGTGCGCGAGCGGGCTGCGCAGGATCGCCCCGTGCAGCATCCCGGGCAGCTTCACGTCGTCCACGTAGGTGCCCTGGCCGCGCAGGAACCGCGGGTCCTCCTTGCGCTTGAGGCGGCCGAAGCCGATCGGGCGCTCCTCGGTGGCAGCCATCAGGCGATCGCCTCCTCGCCGGTCGTCGCGGTGCCGGCCTCGTGCTCCGCGGCCCAGCGGACCGCCTTGACGATGTTCGTGTAGCCGGTGCAGCGGCAGATCTGGCCGCTGATCGCCACCCGGATCTCCTCCTCCGACGGGTCCGGGTTCTCGTTCAGCAGCGCGCGGGCGGTGAGCATCATGCCCGGCGTGCAGAACCCGCACTGCAGGCCGTGCTCCTCGAAGAAGCCCTGCTGGACGGGGTCGAGCTCGCCGTCGCGGGCCAGGCCCTCGACGGTCGTGATCTCGTGGCCCTCGGCCATCGCCGCGAGCATCGTGCACGACTTCACCGGCTCGCCGTCGACCAGCACGACGCACGCGCCGCAGTTGGACGTGTCGCAGCCCCAGTGGGTGCCCGTGAGGTCGAGGTGGTCGCGCAGGAAGTGCACGAGCAGCGTGCGCGGCTCCGCCTCGGCCGACCTGGTCTCGCCGTTGATCGTGAGCGTGATCTGCATCGGTGCTCGCTCCTTCAGGACGCCAGCGCGCGCTCGGCGGCGCGACGCAGGGCTCGGTGGGTCAGCTCCTGGGCCAGATGGCGCTTGTACTCGGCCGATCCGCGCTGGTCGGCGATCGGCTCGCAGTCCTCGGCCGCCAGCCGGGCGGCCTCGGCGAACGCCTCCTCCGACGGCGGGCGCCCGATCAGCGCCTGCTCGGCGCGCTCGCAGCGCACGCCGGAGGGGTTCACCGCGCTGAGCGCGATGCCGGCGTCGGCCACGTCGGCGCCGTCGAGCCACAGCGCGGCGCCGGCGGCCGCCACCGCCCAGTCGCCGGCGCGCCGCTCGACCTTCTCGTAGGCGCTGCCGCCGTGCGCGCGCACGGGCACGCGCACCTCGACGAGCATCTCGGCGTCGCCCACGGCGGTCTCGTAGGGGCCGCGGTGGAAGGCGACCATGTCGACCACGCGCTCGCCGCCGCGCCCGCGGATCACGACGTTCGCCTTCAGCGCCGCGCACACCGCGCTGAGGTCCTCGGACGGGTCGGCCTGGCACAGCGCCCCGCCGATCGTGCCGCGGTTGCGCACCGGCGGGTCGGCGATCGTGTGCTCGGCGTCGCGCATGATCGGGAAGTGCCGCGCCAGCAGGTCGGACTCGAGCACCTCGCGGTGGCGGGTCATCGCGCCGATGCGCACCTCGCCGCCCTGCTCGCCGATGTAGCCGAGCTCCCCGGCGAGCGGGTTGATGTCGATCAGGTGCTCGGGCGTCGCCAGCCGCAGCTTCATCATCGGCAGCAGCGAGTGGCCGCCGGCGACGAGCCGGGAGTCCGGACCGAGCCGCTCCAGCAGCTCGATCGCCTCGTCGACGCTCGACGCGCGCGCGTACTCGAAGGGCGCAGGTACCTGCATGGCCGTCCTCTCCTCGAATGACCCACCGAGCACGCTACGGGGTTTCGTGGCAAGCGGCACGACCCGATAACGGTTCGCTTATAGTCGCCCGGACCGTGACGTTCGCGCAGCTCCGTTCGTTCGCGACCGTCGCGCGCCTCGGGTCCGTCAGCGGCGCCGCCGAGGCGCTCGGCGTGAGCGAGCCGGCGGTCTCGGCCGCGGTCGCCGCGCTGCGGCGCGACCTCGGCGACCAGCTCTTCGTCCGCGTCGGCGGCGGCATCCGCCTGACGCCCGGCGGCGAGCGGCTGGCGGCCGCCGCGGCCGAGATCCTCGGCCTCGAGGACCGCCTGCGCCGCGAGGTGCGCGGCGAGCAGGGGCTCCTGCGGCTCGTCGTCTCGCCGGCGGTCGCCGAGTACGTGTCCGCGCCCCTGCTGGACGCGTTCACCCGCAAGCGCCCGACGCTCGAGGTGGCCCAGGAGGTCGCCGCGCCCGAGGCGTTCTCGGCGCTGCTGGCCGACCGCCGCGCCGACGTGGCGCTGGGCCCCGCGCCGCCGCCGTCCCTGGACCTCGAGGTCGTGCCGTTCCTGCGCTACAAGCTCGTCGTCGTCGCGGCGCCCGGGCATCCGCTGGCCGGCGGGGAGGAGGTGCGCCTGCCCGCGCTGGCCGGCGAGCGCTGGCTCGTGGGCCCGGCCGACGCGGAGCTGCTGGGCCTGTTCGCCCAGCACGGCCTGGCGCCGCCCGAGCGGGGCGCGTTCGCCACCGAGGCGGCCGCGCAGGACGCGGCCGCGGCGGGGGAGGGCGTGATGCTCGCGGTCGCCCACACGGTGGTGCCGGCGCTACGGCGCGGGACGCTCGTGCGCCTGCCGGTGCGCGGGACGCCCCGCGACGCGATGTGGCACGCGGCCACGCTGCGGGGCGACCGCTGCTCGCCGGTGGCCGACGCGATGCGGCGCTTCGTCGCGACCGCCGACGCGACGCAGGCGATCGTGTCGCGGCCGGGCGGGGTGCCCGCGGGCCGGTTCCGCCCGCCGGTCTACGTGACGATCTGGACCGCGGTCGAGGTCAGCTGACCGCGGCGGCGCGGGGGTGGATCGGCCCGCTGCCCTCGGCCAGGCGGCCGCCGGCGCGGCCCGCGCGCAGCGCGAGGATCTCGCCGAGGACCGCGACCGCGGTCTCCGACGGGGTGCGGGCTCCGACGTCGAGCCCGCACGGGGAGCTGATGCGCGCGAGGTCGGCCTCCGGCACGCCGGCCTCGCGCAGCCGTTGCTGTCGGTCCGCGTGCGTGCGGCGGCTGCCGAGCGCGCCGATGTAGCCGGCCCCGGTCGCCAGTGCGCCGATGAGCGCGGGCTCGTCGAACTTGCTGTCGTGGGTGAAGACGAGCACCGCGTCGCGCGGCCCCAGCTCCTGATCGGCGAGGTAGGCGTCGGGCCAGGAGACGACGACCTCGGCGTGCTCGCGGAAGCGCGGGCTCTGCGCGAACGCGGGCCGCGCGTCGACGATCGTCACGCGGTAGCCGATCTGGGTCGCCATCGCCGCCAGCGCGGCCGAGAAGTCGATCGCGCCGAAGATCAGCATGCGCGGGCGCGTGGCGAACGCGTGGATGGCGACCCGCAGCTCGCCGCCGATCGTCTCTCCGCCGGCGCCGTAGCGCCGCACGGCCGAGCGCCCCTCGTCCAGGTAGCCGCGCGCCTCGCGCGCGACGTTGTCGTCCAGCAGCGAGCCGAGCCCGAGCGTGCCGATCGTGCCGTCGGGCGTGACGGTCATCTGCGCGCCCGCGGCCGCGCCGTCGAGGAGCGTCGCCAGCGCGACCGGCCGGTCGGCGTCGATCCCGTCGACGAGCGCCTCGAGCGGCTCGACGTCGCGCAGCTCGGCCACGAACACGCGCACGGTGCCGCCGCACATGAGGCCGACGTCGGCGGCCTGGCTGTCGCTGATGCCGTACGTCGCGACGCGCGGCGGCGCGCCCGCGAGGATGCCCTGCGCCTCGTCGACCAGCGCCGCCTCGACGCAGCCGCCGGTGACCGAGCCCTCGATGCGGCCCTGGTCGTCGACGAGCATCACGGCGCCCGGATCCAGCGGGGCGGACCCGACGGTCTCGACGAGCGTCGCGGCGACGACCCGCCGTCCCTCTCCCCTCCAGCGAAGCGCCAGCGCGTGCACGGACGACATCGTGCGAAACGTTACCCGGTCCGTGCCGGCGGGGAGCCGACCGGCGTCCGCGCTACGGTCGCCCGACGATGCCGGGCCCCGCGATCGGACACGCGCTCGTCGACACCGCGATCGGCACCTGCGCCCTCGCCTGGGGCGAGCGCGGCATCGTGCGCGTCCTGCTGCCCGGCTTCGACGCGGCCGCCGTGCGCGAGCTGCCTCCGCCGCCGGCCGTCGCCGACGCGGCGCGCCGGATCGCCGCGCTCCTGGACGGGGCGCCCGACGACCTGGCCGACGTCGCGCTCGACTGGCAGGGCGTCCCGGCGTTCCCGCGCCGCTGCTACGAGCTCGCGCGCGCGATCCCGCCCGGCGAGACGCGCACGTACGGCGAGGTCGCGGCGCTCGCGGGCGAGCCCGGCGGCGCCCAGGCGGTCGGCCAGGCGATGGCGCGCAACCCCTTCCCGATCGTGGTGCCGTGCCACCGCGTCGTCGCCTCCGGCGGCCGGCTCGGCGGCTTCTCCGCCCCCGGCGGCAACGCCACGAAGCGGCGCATGCTCGAGCTCGAGGGCGCCCGCGAGCGCGGCGAGCTCACGCTCTTCGGCTAGCCGCGCCACGCGCAGGGGGGAAGCGGGCCATTCGGTCCGACAGTTCCGTGCGCCCGCCACGCGGCGCCCCGAGAACGCATCACCGGAACGACAGGAACAGGATGACCGCCATCGCCCTTTCTGCGTGTGACCTCGCCGCCCCCGAGCCCCCCGTCCTCGAGCCGCTGCACGCGGTCGAGCCCGCGCCGCTGAACCGCATCCGGGTGCTGATCGTCGACACGGACCCGCTCGCGCGCCGCGCCGTCGCCGACCTCCTGCGCGCCGCCGGCGCGTTCGTCGTCGTCGCGACGGCCTCCGACGGCCGCGAGGGCGTCGAGCTCGCCCTCCACTACCGCCCCGACCTGGTCCTGACCGCCACCGGCCTGGAGGACCTCGACGCCGTCGAGGTCGTGCGCCGGGTCACGGACGAGGCGCCCGGCACCCGCGTCGTCGTGCTCACGGTGGGCAGCGACGAGCACGTGGCGATGACCGCGCTGCGGGCCGGGGCGAGCGGCATCCTCACCAAGGAGCAGGCCCGCGACGGCGAGCTGGCCGAGACGCTCGTGGCCGTCCACGCCGGCGAGGTGTCGATCCCGGGCGAGCTCGCCCGCGAGCTCGTCGAGCGCCTGCGGCGCATGCCGGAGCCGGGCCGCGGGGTCCGGCCGATCCGCAGCCCGCTCACCACCCGCGAGTGGGAGGTGCTCGACCTGCTCGCCGCCGGCTTGACGACGCGCGAGATCGCCGACCGGCTGGTCCTCACCGAGGACACCGTCTACACGCACGTGAAGAACCTGTGCCGGAAGCTGGGCGTGCACTCGCGCGAGCAGGCGGTCCGGGCCGCCCGGGACCTGATCGCGGCCGCGGTGGCGTGACGGCGGCGTTGCCCGCATGCGAATTCGCTGGATTCGCGGTCTGCGAAGCTGATAGACGTGGCGGACATGTGGGCACGGAAGCGTCGACGCGGGTGGCACCGCCCGTGACGGCGGTCGCCCAGGCCGAGCGCCTCCTCCAGGAGCAATACGAGCCGCTCAAGGCGGAGACCCTCCGCTCGCTGCAGGCCAAGCTGCGCGCGCGGGGCGTCACCGGCCTCGACGACGAGCTCGACGCCTACTACAACCAGGCGTGGCACGCGCTCTACGAGCAGATGGCGGCCGGCACGGAGATCGTCAACGTCGGCGGGTTCCTCGTGCAGGTCGCCTTCCGGCGCGCGATCGACGACCTGCGCCGCCTGCGTCCCGGCGAGCGCGCCGGGCTGGACGAGGCCGACGCGCTCGGCGCCGAGCCCGACGTCGCCGGGCGCCTCGACGAGCAGCGGATGCTGCGCGAGTTGATCGAGGCGCTGCGCACCGAGCTGTCCGACCGCGAGCGGGTGGCCGCCAGCCTCTGCTACGTCCACGGCTACACGCGCCCCGAGGCGGCCCGGATGATGGGCATCGGCGAGCGCCGGATGCAGAAGCTGATGGACCGCGTCTCGAAGGTCGTCAACCGCGTCACCGGCGAGATCCGCGACGGCGGCCGCTGCGAGATGCGCGAGTCGCTCATCAAGGCCTACGCGCTCGGGCTCCTCGACGAGGACGGCGAGCGCTACGCGCTGGCGCGCGAGCACCTGCGCGAGTGCGCGCGCTGCCGCGCCGACGTGCTGCGGATGCGCGGCCTCGCCGTCGTCGCGCCCGCGCCGCTGCTGCCGTGGGCGGCGCTGCAGATCGCGGGCGGCACGGGGGGCGGGGGCGGCGCGGCCGCGGCGCTGCGGCCCCGGGGCCACTCGGTGTCGACGCTCGTGGCCGGAGGGGCGGCCGCCGCGGCCGCGGTGGTCGTGACGGTGGCGATCGCGGTCGCGGTGCTGCGCGACGACGACCAGACGCCGGCCGCGTCGGCGGCGACGCCCACGCAGGTCTCGGCGCAGAGCGCGTCCGCGCCGGAGCGCCGGGAGCGCGACCCGAAGCCTCGCCGCGCGCAGCGGCGCTCCGAGCGGCGCGCGGCCGCATCCGCCCCCGCGGCCTCCGCCGCATCCGGCGCCGCGGCGCCCGCCGCCGAGGCGCAGGAGCCGGCGGGGAGCGAGCCGCCGGCGACCGAGCCCGCGGCGACCGAGCCCGCCGCCTCCACGCCGCCGCCCGTGACGCCCGCGCCGGCCGCGCCCGCGCCCGCGCCGGCGCCCGCCGAGCCGGCTCAGCCAGCCGCCGAGGAGGAGCCGGTGCTCGACGACGGCGCCCAGGAGTTCGGGGTGGAGCCGTGATCGTCGCCCGCCTGATCGGCGTGCTCGCGGTGGGCGCCGTCGTCCTCGCGGCGGCCGCGCCCGCGCCGGCGTCGACCTACCAGGTCGAGTCCTGCCGCGACGCCGACGACAACCCGCTCTCGACCGCCGCGTGGATCCCCGCCGGCGACCCCGCCCGCCGCTGGGACACGTGCGCCGTGGGCGGCGCGCTGACGGTCATCGCCAAGCCGTCCGACACCACGCCCGCCGTCGCGATCTCGGGCTACCGGTTCGACGTGCCGCGCGGCGTCACCCTCGTCGAGTACGAGGCCTGGCTCGCGGCCGAGGCGCACAACGGCACCGGCGACGCGTCGTACATGGCCGGCCTGGGGCAGGGCGACGAGCTCGCCGTCCCGACGACGCTGAACGGCTGCTACACGAATGCGCCGGACTGCGCCGAGGGCGATTTCGGCGAGCCGCTGAGCCCGCTCAACGAGACCGGCGTGTGGCCCGTCGTGTTCGGGGGGCTCGGCCTGATGACCGCCTGTGCGAGCCAGTTCGGCGATCCGTGCGTCGCCGGCGCCAACCCGCCCGCGCGGACCAAGCTGTTTCGCAGCGTCGTCACGCTCGACGATCCGTCGCACCCGGCGATCGGCTCGCTGGGCGGGACGCTGGTCGCCGGCGGTCCGGTCTCGGGCGTGCGCACGCTGACGGCGACGGTCACCGACGAGGGCAGCGGCGTCGCGCGCGTGGACCTCCTGGTCGACGGCCTGACCGTCCAGGTGCGCGACGTCGGCGGCACCTGCGTCCAGCCCTACGTCGTCGCCGACCCGTGCGCCGACGTCGTCCCGGCCACGTTCGCGATCGACACGTCGCACCTCGCCGAGGGCGCCCACACCGTCGCCCTGCGGGCCCAGGACGCGGCCGGGAACGCGACCGAGAGCGCGCCGGTGGACGTCACGGTCGTGCACCCGCCGCCGGCGCCGCCGTCGGTGGTCGTCGTGCCGGGCCCCGCTCCGCCCGCGCCCCCGCCGGTCGTGATCGTCGAGGAGCCCAGCATCGAGGAGGACCCGCCCGACCCGCCCACGGTGGAGCTGCGCGCGCCCGACCTCGTCGAGGTGCCGACCCGCCGGCCGGTCATCGGCCGGGTCGTCGCCTCCGACGGCACGCCGCGCGCGGGCGTCGCGCTGCGCTTCGAGCGCCGGCCGTTCGGCTCGCGGCGCTGGCGGCCCTGGCGCGACGGGACGGCCAGCGGCCCGGACGGGAGCTTCCGCGTGCCCGCGCCGCACCAGTCCTGGGAGGTCCGCGTCGTGCCCGACGGCGTGCGCGCCGAGCCCATCAGCATCAGCTTCGTGCGCCCGCTCGACGCGACGATCGCGGCGTCCGACGAGCGGCTGCGCAACGGCGACGAGCTCACGCTCGGCGGCCGGGTGCGCCACGCCGGCGGGACCGACGACCTGACCGTCCTGGTCCAGTCGTTCGTGCGCGGCCGGTGGCGCACGGTCGACTCGGTGGAGAGCGGCGAGCACGGGCGCATCCGCTGGAGCTACCGCTTCACGAACACCAGCCGGACCGCCCGCTACCGCTTCCGGTTCGTCGTGCGCTCGGGGCCCGGCCTGCCCTGGGAGCGGACCGTCAGCGACGTCGTCTCCGTCGTCGTCGACGGCGGATAGCGGCCGCCCGCCGGCGCGGCGGTCCCGCTTGCCGCTCGCTTGCCGCGGCGCTCGCGCGCGTCCGGCAACCGCCCGGCAAGCGCCGCCCGAGAGGTTCTGCGCCGACAGGGGGTCGGTCGCGTCCACCGCCGCGGCCGCCACGCACATCGACGCAAGGAGACCACGATGCGCAGGACCATCGCGCTGCTGGCGGCCGCCGCCGGCTGCCTGGCGCTCACCGCCTCGGCAAGCGCCGACTCGATCGCCTACATCAAGGGCCACGACGTGTGGAAGGCCACGCCCGACGGCAAGCGCCAGGTGCAGCTCACGAAGGGCGGCGGCTACCACGCCGTCTCGCAGGCCGACGACGGGACGATGATCGCCCTCACCGGGCGGGAGACGCTCGTCAAGCTGTCGCCGACCGGCCGCAGGCTGACCGAGTTCCAGACCTACGTGAGCGACGGCAACAAGGTCGGCGTCGGCGTGGACAAGTTCGCCGGGCCGTTCGATCCGCAGATCTCGCCGGACGGCAGCAAGGTCGCGTTCGAGTGGTACAACGACACGTACGGGGCGAGCGCCGGGTGCAACGAGTCGTCGTTCCCGCCCTGTTACACGTACCGCTCGACCAAGGGCGTCGGGATCACGTACTCCGACCGCCTGACCGACCCGCGCGAGTTCGGGCTGCTGACCGGCTGGAGCTACCCGCAGTGGATCGACGACGCGACGCTGATGCGCTCCTACGCGGGCGTGGCGATGAACGAGGACGCCGTCTTCCAGACGCTGCAGCCCGGCATGGACAACAACAAGGGCGAGCTGATCCGGCGCTGGTTCCACGACCCCGACGGCCGTGACCTCGTCGACATGCAGCTCTCGGCCGACCGCACGAAGGTCGTCGGCGTCGGGGGCGACAGCGACGAGCTGCTGCGGATCTACCGCGTGCTCGAGGACCCGCTGTCCAAGGACGGCGCGACCGTGATGGCGTGCGCCCAGTGGACGAATCCGGTGGGCAGGTTGGCCGATCCGACGTTCTCGCCCGACGGCCGCCGGCTCGTGTGGGCCGAGGAGGACGGCATCAGGATCGCCGACGCGCCCGACCTCAGCGTGGGGTGCGCGCTCGGCTCGGAGTCGCGGATGCTGATCCCGGGCGGCAGCTCGCCCGACTTCGGTCCCGCCGACGTCCCGGCGGTCCGCAAGCCCGCCAAGCCCAAGAAGCCGCGCAGGGGCCGGGCGGCCTGACGCGGGCGGCGCAGGCGCTCGCGATCGGCCCGCCCGCGGCCGGCGCGAGCGCAGGCGCCCGATGGGCGCTGCTATCTTCGAGAAACAGAAGATTCGAAGACGCGAAACCGCGAAGGCGTCCTCCTGCCCCTCTCCAACACCCCGATCCACCAGCTCAAGGCCGACTTCTTCCGCACGCTCGGCCACCCCGCGCGCGTGCGCATCCTCGAGGTGCTGCGCGACGAGGGCGAGTGCTCGGTCGGCCAGCTCCAGGCCGCGCTCGGCCTCGACTCCAGCGGCACGTCGCAGCACCTCGCCGTGCTGCGCCGCCAGGGCCTGGTCGAGGGGCGCAAGGAGGGGACGACCGTGCGCTACCGCGTGAAGGACGCGCGCACGTTCCAGCTGCTGGAGGTCGCGCGCCAGATCCTCAGCGCGCGGATGCAGGAGACCCAGGCGCTGCTGGCGGACCTCGCCGTGCCGGAGCCGCGACCCCGTTGAGCGCGCTGCTGTGGGCCGCGGTCGCGGCGCTCGGAGCCGGCACGCTGGCGGCGATCCCGCGCGCGACCCTGCGCGCCGCGATCCCGCTGCAAATCGCCGGCGCCGCCGCCCTCGCCGCCGGCGCGATCGCCGTCGTCGCCCGCGGCACCCCGGTCGGGGCCGCGTTCGGCGACGGCCTGGGACCGTCGTTCGGCCTCGACGGCCTGAGCGCGTTCTTCCTCGCCGTCGTCAGCCTGGCCGCGCTCCCCGCGCTGCTCGCCGCCGGCGACGCCCTGCGCGGCTCGCCGATGGCGCGCCCGCTGATCGCGCTCACGGGGCTGTTCGTGCTCGCGCTCGCCGGCGTGCTGGCCGCCCGCGACGCGCTCACCTTCCTGGCCTTCTGGGAGCTGATGACGCTCGCGCCGGCGAGCGCGATCCTCGTCGCGCGCCGCGACGCTCCGGTCCGCAACGCCGTGTTCGTCTACCTGGCGATCACGCACGTCGGCGGCGCCGGCGTGTGGCTGGCGCTCCTGACGCTCGCCCACGAGGGCGTCCTGAGCGGCGGCGCCGCGCTCGGCGGCGGCCTGCAGGCGCTCGTGATCGCGGCCGCGATCGTCGGCTTCGGGACGAAGGCCGGCCTCGCGCCGCTGCACGCCTGGCTGCCGCGCGCGCACCCCGTCGCGCCCGCGCACGTGTCGGCGCTGATGTCGGGCGTGATGATCAAGGTCGCGCTCTACGGCCTGATCCGCGTGCTGCTGGAGTGGTGCGCGCCCGCGCCGCTGTGGGCCGGCCTGACGCTGCTGGCGCTCGGCCTCGTCTCGGCGCTGGCGGGCGTGCTCTACGCGCTCGTCCAGCGCGAGCTCAAGCGCCTGCTCGCGTTCAGCTCGATCGAGAACGTGGGCGTCATCGCGGTCGCGCTCGGCGCGTCGCTGGTGCTCGCGGACGCCGGGCAGCCGCGGTGGGCGGCCGTCGCGTTCGGCGCCGCGCTGCTGCACGTCGCCGCGCACGCGGCGTTCAAGACGCTGCTGTTCCTCGGCGCCGGCGCGCTCTCCGACGCGGTCGGACGCCTGGACCTCGACCGGCTCGGCGGCCTGCTGACCCGCATGCCCGGCGTCGGGCGGCCGTTCCTCGTCGGCTGCGCGGCGATCGCCGGCGTGCCGATCCTCGCCGGCTTCGCGTCCGAGTGGCTGACGCTGCAGTCGCTGCTGCGCCTCGCGTTCGACGGCTCGGCCGGCGTGGCGGTCGCGGGCGCGCTCGCCGCCGCCGGCGTGGCGGCCAGCGCCGCGCTCGCGCTGTTCTGCTTCGTGAAGGTCGCCGGCCTGGTCCTCCTCGGCGCCCCGCGCACCGAGGCGGCGGCCGCCGCCGCCGACCGGCCGCCCGCCACGCGCCTGGCGCTGGCCGCGCTCGCCGCCGTCTGCCTGGCGCTCGGCCTGCTGCCCGCGCTGCTGCTGCCCGAGCTGGCCGCGCTCGCGCCCGGCGCGATCGCGCCGCCGTCCGGTGCCGCGATCGACCTCCCGGGCACGGGCGGGCTGCCCCCGCTGGGCCTCGTCGTGGCGCTCGGCCTCGTCGCCGCCGGCGTGCTCGTCGCGACCGGGCGGCGGGGGCGCGCGGAGGCGGCGCCGGCCTGGGCCTGCGGGCAGCGCGACGAGCCGGCGCTGCGGTGGACGTCGGCCGGGTTCACCAAGACGCTGCGCCTGGTGCTCGAGTCGGTCCTGCGCCCCGAGCGCGAGGTGACCGTGCACGCGCGCGCCGGCGTCGTCGCCGAGGTCACGCACCGGGCCGAGGTGCCGCACCTGTTCGACACCGCGCTCTACGGGCCGCTGTGGCGCGGCGCCCAGCGCGCCGCCGGGGTCGCCCGCCGGCTGCAGTCCGGCAGCCTGCGGATGTACCTGGGCTACCTGGCGGCGCTCGTCGTCGTTCTGCTCGCGCTCGTGCGGATCGGGGTGCTCGGATGAGCGGCGCGACCGTCGCCGCCGGGGCGCTGCAGGTCGCGGGCGCGCTGCTCGCGCCGCTGGCCGCCGGGACCGTGCAGACGCTCAAGGCGCGCCTGCAGGGCCGGCCCGGCCCGACGCCGCTGCAGCCCTACCGCGAGCTGCGCCGCCTGTGGCGCAAGAGCGGCGTGCGGCCCGTGCCGTCGACGTTCGTGTACGCGCTGGCCCCCGCGGTCGTCGTCGCCTCGGTCGCGGTGGCGCTGCTGATCGTGCCGATCGCCGGACACGCGCCGGACTGGGGGGTTGGCCACGACGCGCTCGTGCTCGTCGGCGTGCTCGCGCTGGGCCGCTTCGCGATCGCGCTCGCCGCCTGGGACACCGCCAGCGGCTTCGCGCTCATGGGCGCGGCGCGCGACCTCACGTTCGCCGTGTTCGCCGAGGCGGTCCTCGTGCTGGCCGTGCTGCTCGCCGCGCTGCCGGCCGGCAGCACCGACCTGACCGCGATGAGCGCCGCGGCCGCGGGCACCGGCGTGTGGGACGACCCCGCGCACTGGTGCGCCGCGCTGGCGTTCGTGCTCGTCGCGCTGGCCGAGGCGGGCCGCCAGCCGGTCGACAACCCCGACACGCACCTGGAGCTGACGATGGTCCACGAGGGCCCGCTGCTCGAGTACGCGGGGCGCGAGCTGGCCGTCCTGCAGTGGGCGGCCGCCGCGCGGCTGTGGCTGCTGCTGGTGCTCGTCGCCGAGCTGTTCGGGCCCAAGGGCGGCGGGTTCTGGGTCCAGGCCGCGATCCTGGCGGCGACGGTCGTCGTGCTGTGCGCGGGGCTGGCGCTGACCGAGACCGCGCTGGCGAAGATGCGGGTGCTGCGCGTGCCGCTGTTCCTGGGCGGCGGCGCCGCGCTGTGCCTGGCCGGGCTGGGAAGCTGGCTGGCGGGGGCGGCATGATCGCCGAGCCGATCCTGTGGGCGCTCGTGGGCCTCGCGCTGGCCCTCGTCGTCGTGCGCCGCCGGTCGGCGGGCGTCGCGCTGCTGGCCGCCCAGTCGCTGCTGCTCGGCGCCGTCGCGCTCGACCACGCGATCGGCGGGCACGGCGCCGTGTGGGTCGCGGTCGCGATCCTCGCGGTCCGCGGCGTGCTGCTGCCGCTCGTCCTCGGCCAGGTGATCCGGCTGACGCGCGAGCCGCGCCGGGTCGCCTCGGAGCGCTTCGCGCTGCCGCGCCTGGTCGTCGCCCTGGCCGTGACGCTCGTCGCGATCGGGCTCGCCCCGCCGCTGGGCCTGCACGACGCCGCGGCCGGCGAGGCCGCGCTGGCGCTCGTCGTGCTCGGCATCGTCGTCGCCGCCGTGCGGCGCGCCGTGGTGTTCCAGGCGATCGGGTTCCTCGTGGCCGAGAACGGCGTGCTGCTGGCCAGCCTGTCCGTGGCCGGCGGCCTGCCGGCGATCGTCGAGCTGGGCCTGCTGTTCGACCTCGTCGTCGCCGTGGGCGTCGCGGGCGCGTTCGGGGCGCGCATCCACGAGCGCTTCGGCACCAGCGACACGAGCCTGCTGAGGAGCCTGCGTGACTGACGTGCTCGTCTACGCGACCGTGGTGCTGCCGCTCGTCACCGGCGGCCTCGCGCTGCTCGCGCGCGGCGCCTGGCTGGGCCGCCTCGTCGTCGCCGGCGCGCTGCTCACCGCCGCGGCCGCCGGCGGGCTGGGGATCGTCGCGCTCGCCGACCACGCCGACCCCGCGCACGGCCCCTGGTACGTCGTCGACGCCGCCGGCGGCGTCTACCTGCTCGTCGTCGCCGCGATCGGCCTGCTGAGCGCGCTCGCGTCGCCCGGCTACCTCGGGCCCGCGCGCCGCGGGTTCTTCCCCGAGCACCGGTCCCGGCCCGTCTACTACGCGGCGCTGCTCGCGTTCTGGGCCGTGCTGCTGGCGGTGCCGCTGGTCGACAACCTCGTCGTCGCCTGGATCCTCGTCGAGGCCACGACCGCCGCGTCGGCGCTCCTCGTCGCGTTCACCGGCAGCGAGCGCGCGCTGGAGGCCGGCTGGAAGTACCTCGTCCTGACGACGCTCGGTCTCACCGTCGCGCTGCTGGGGATCGTCGTGCTGTACGCGCTGCTGGCCGACGGCGACGCGTCGCTGTGGACGCTCGACTGGGACGCGATCCACGCCGGCGCGGTCGGCGCCGACCACGACGCGGCCGTCTTCGCGCTCGTCCTGATCCTGGCCGGGCTGGCGGCGAAGATCGGATGGGCGCCCGTCCACAACTGGCTGCCCGACGCGCACAGCGAGGCGCCGCCGCCCGTCAGCGCGCTGCTGTCGGCGGCGCTGCTGCCGACCGTGATGCTGGTCGCGTGGCGCACGCTGGCGGCGCTGGAGCCCGCGGTCGGCGGGACCGGCGGCGCCCTGTTCCTGGCGTTCGGGCTCGTGTCGCTGGCGGTCGCGGTGCCGTTCCTGTGGCGGCGCCTGCCGCTGAAGCGGCTGCTGGCCTACTCGAGCCTGGAGCACATGGGCGTCCTGGCGCTCGGGATCGGCTTCGCGACCCCGCTGGCGCTCGCCGGGGTCGTCGTCCACGTCGCCGGGCACGCGCTCGCCAAGTCGCTGGGCTTCTACGCGACGATCCCGCTGCTGCGCCGCGACCGCACGCTCGCCACCGACGCGCCCGTGTCGCTGAACTCGACGAGCCCGGCCGCCGCCGGCGCGGTCGGCCTCAGCCTCGCGTCGCTCAGCGGGCTGCCGCCGTCGCCGCTGTTCGTCAGCGAGGTGCTGATCCTGGCCGGCGGGGTGGCCGCGGGCGAGATCGCGGTCGTGGCGGTCGCCGCCGCGCTGCTGGCGCTCGGGTTCCTCGGCCTCGCGCACGCGCTCATCGAGGGCGTCGCCGGCGACGCGCCGCGCGAGCCGGTCGCCTCCCGGCACGGCGAGCGGCGGCTGATCGCCCTGACCGCCGCGATCGGCTGCGCGCTGCTCGCGCTCACCGCCGGCGCGTACGCGCTCGTCGACTCCGCGCTGGTCGCCGACCTCATGCGGGGGGTCGCATGAGGTTCGCGCGCCGCGACGTCGCGCCGGCCGCCTGGCGCGCCGAGGTCTCCAATGCGCTGGCCGACGGCTGGCGGTTCGCCGGCCTGTGGGCCGAGGACGGGGACGCCGAGCCGGCGCTGCGCGCCGCGTTCTCGCGCCACGGCGAGCGGCTGCTGCTCGCCGCGTCGGCCGCCCGCGACACGATCGTCGACCTCGTGCCCGCCGCCGCCTGGGACGAGCGCGAGGCCCACGACCTGCACGGGGCCGCGTTCGCCGGCCACGAGCCGCTGCGCGCGCTCGTCGACCACGACGCGCCGACGGAGGCGTGGACGGTCCCCGTCGAGGGCCGCGACGTGTTCCAGGTCGCCGTGGGCCCGACGCACGCGGGCGTCATCGAGTCCGGCCACTTCCGCTTCCACGTCGTCGGCGAGCGGGTGCTGCACCTCGACCTGCGGCTGTTCTACAAGCACCGCGGCCTCGAGCGGGCCGCGCAGGGCCGGCCGGCCGCCGAGGCGCTGGCGTACGTGCAGCGGGCCTGCGGGGCCGACGCGGTCGCCAACGCGATCGCGTTCGCGCACGCGTGCGAGGACGCGACCGGGCAGGCGGCGACGCCCGGCCTCGCGCGGGCCCGCACGCTGCTGGCCGAGCTCGAGCGCCTCTACAACCACCTCAACGACCTGTCGGCGATCTGCGCGGGCGTCGGGTTCGCGCCCGGGACGATGGCGTTCGCGGGGCTGAAGGAGCGCGCGATGCGCCTCAACGCGACGCTCGCCGGGCACCGCTTCCTGTTCGGCGCCGTGCGGGTCGGCGGCAGCGACCTGGCGATCTCGGCCTCCGCGGCCGCCGAGCTGCGCTCCGCGCTGGGGGAGCTGCGCGACGAGACGCGCCGCGCCTGGCGCGAGCTGCAGTTCGCCGGCTCCGTGCAGGAGCGCTTCGACGGGGTCGGCGTGCTCGAGCTCGAGGACGCGCGCCGCCTGGGCGCGGTCGGCCCGGCCGCGCGCGCCGCGGGCGTGGCGATCGACGCGCGCACCGACGCTCCGCGGCTGGCCTACCGCGACGTCCTGCCCGCGCTGCCGCCTCGCGCCGACGGCGACGTCGCCGCCCGCGTCGAGGTGCGCGGGGCGGAGCTGCCGGTCGTGTTCGACCTGCTCGACGAGCTGCTGGCCGAGCCGCTGGAGCCGGCGGCCACCGAGCCCGGCGGGGAGGTCCGCCGCGACGGGGTCGCGCTCGTCGAGAGCCCGCGCGGGCAGACGCTGTGCGCGGTCGCGCTGGGGGAGCAGGGCGTCGTCGAGCGCGTCCACCTGCGCACGGGCTCGTACGCGAACTGGCCGGCGCTCGCCCACGCCGTGCCCGGCAACCTGCTGCCGGACTTCCCGCTCATCAACAAGAGCTTCGAGCTCTGCTACGCCTGCGCCGATCGCTGATGTTCGTCCTCCTGCGCCAGCTCCAGCGCCTGCGCCGCGACGCGGCCCTCACCTCGCCGCCGCGGCGCGGCTCGCTCGCGCTGCGCCACGTCGACGCCGGCTCGTGCAACGCCTGCGAGCACGAGCTGAACGCCGCCGCCAACCCGTACTACGACCTGGCGCGCCACGGCCTCAACATCGTCGCCTCGCCGCGCCACGCCGACGTCCTGCTCGTCACCGGCCCGGTCACGGCGCGGATGCGCGAGCCGCTGCTGAAGGCCTACGCGGCGATGCCCGAGCCGCGCACGGTGGCCGCGCTGGGCGACTGCGCGATGGGGTGCGGCGTCCTCGGCGACGCGGCCGCGCTGGCCCCGCCGCTGGACGAGCTGCTGCCGGTCGCCATCCGCATCCCCGGGTGCCCGCCCGCCCCCGACCTGATCGCCGCGCACCTGCTCGCCCATCTGCACGGCGAGGCGCCCGCGGCCTGAGCGCCGCGGGCATCCCGCGGCGATCCTGCGGCAAACCACCGAGGGGCGCCGACCGCTCGGGGCTCACCATGGGGGGTCCGGACAGACCCACGGAGGGACGATGAGCACCGACACGACCGCCCGCAGCCCGCAGACCGCGATCCTGCCCTCCGGCCGGTGGCGCGTCGCCCGCTCGCGGTCGCGCGTCGGCTTCGAGGTCAACCGGCGCGGCGCCGGACCCCTGCACGGCGCCTTCACCGCGTTCGACGGCGAGCTCGCCGTCGGCGCCGCCGGGACGGCCGCGCACGGGTTCGTGCGGATCGACAGCATCGACACCGGCAACGAGGAGCGCGACGAGCACCTGTGCGCGCCGAGCTTCTTCGCCACCGAGCGCTACCCGTTCATGACGTTCGTCGCGACCCAGGTCGTGCCCATGGCCGGCGGGGAGTGGGCCATCGACGGCGAGCTGACGATCCGCGACGTGACGCGGCCGCTGCACCTGCTCGCGCGCGTCGAGGACGTCGCCGGCCACGACGACCGGCGGCGGCTGCACGTCGGCGGCGAGCTGGACCGCCGCGACTTCGCGCTGACGTGGAGCCGCGTCATCGAGATGACCGGCGCCGTCGCCATGCAGGTCCGCATCGAGCTGGACCTCGAGGTCGAGCCGGAGACCTAGAACTTCACGGTGCCTCCACGATGCGGAGGCGGCCCCGCCGCTGCGATCGTCGGCGCATGGGATGCCGACGACGTGCTGTGGCGGCGGGGGTGCTGGCCGCCGTCGTGACCGCCGCGGGGGCGGGCGCCGCGGGCGCCGCCACCGAGGAGAGCGTGCGCCGCTGCGCGGCGCGGATGGACCTGACGCTGAAGGCCGAGGGGGAGGAGGGGCCCGACGGGCGCGGGCGGCTGGGGGTGAAGGTGCCCGGTGGGCGCTACGCCGGCTTCGTCGAGTTCCCCAGCGGCCACGTGGTCGACGTGTACGTGGCGCGCAGCGAGCGCGCCGCGCGGCGGGCGGCGCGCGGGTACGAGCGCTTCCTGCGGGCGTTCGGGCTCGGCGACGAGGCGCGCCGCTACGTGCGCCGGGCCGGGACGATCGTGCTCGGGCGCGACGACGGGGACCTGTTCGCCACCGAGCGCGAGCTCGCCCGGTTGGCGCGCTGCGGGTGACGCCGGGGCGTCAGGCGGTGGCCTGCGGGACGGGCGCGTCGCCGGCGCCCGCGACCGTCCACGGCGTGTCGGTGCCGTCGCGCAGCGCGAACGTCCAGCGCTCGGTCCAGCGGACCTCGCGCTCGCGCGAGCCGTCCAGCACGGCGGCGGTGTCGCGGTCCTCCAGGTAGCGGCGGCCGGCGAGCGCCAGCTCCACGACCATCCGGGGCGGGTCGGACGCGCCGTCGAGCGCGACGAGCGTCATGTGCTCCACGCGCGCGCCGCGGACGACCCGGCGCGCGCGCCGGTCGCCGCGGGGGTAGAGCAGCGCGTCGACCGCGGCCTGGTCGGCGACCGCCAGCAGCGGGTCGTCCTCGCCGTCGATCGCCTCCACCCACGCGGCGACGGCGGCGCGCGCGCACGCCTCGAGCACGTCGGGGGCGAAGCGGCCGTCGACGAGGCTGAGGTCGAGCGCGGCCGCGCGGGCGTCGCCGGCGAAGTCGAGGTCGACGAGCTGCGCGACCTCGGCGGCGTCCCCGGCGGCGTCGGCGACCGCGGTCTCGACGAGCGCCTCGTCGCGCAGCCGGCCGTCGCCCCACGGCGAGGCGACGATCTCGGACTCGAGGTGGTGGTCGCCCTCGCCGAGCTGCTCGATCGAGCGCAGCGTCCAGCGGCCGTCGCGCTTGGCCAAGGTCCAGTACTCGCGCAGCGTCGTCGTCTCCGAGCTCGAGTCCTTGCGCTTGATGCGCTGCCCCTTGCGGTCGACGACGACGTCGCGCAGCGTCGCCTCGACCAGCACGACGACGCGGTCCTCGTCGTCGGCCTCGCGGTTGACGAGCCCGACGTAGTGGACCTCGGGCTCGCCCACGACCGTGACCTGGTTGTGCCAGCCCTTGCGGGCGAAGTCCTTCAGGCGGCGGCGCCACTCGACGAGGAGGTCCGGACCGCACAGCGGCACCAGCGCGTCGACGTCGCGGGCGGTCCACGCCTTCTGCACGGTGGTGAACAGGGCGGCCGCCTCGCGCTCGACGACCTCGGGGTGGAACGCGCCGTCGTCCTCGGCGGCCTCGGCCGCGGCCAGGCGGACGCGGGCGGCACGGGCGTCGCGCCGGCGGCGCCGGCGGCGCTCGGCGAAGAAGCCGACGATCGCGACGATCACGAACACGAGCACGATCAGCGCGACGAAGACGAAGCCCGCGGCGGAGCCGCTGGTGGTGCCGCCGCTCCCACCGCCCGAGAAGCCGCCGCCGCCACCACCGCCGCCTCCGCCGCCGAAGCCGGACGAGCCGCCGCCGGCCGCGGCGAGCACGGGCGGGGCCCACGCGAGCAGGGCGAACAGGACGGCGAAGGGCAGACGGCGCATCTCGTCAGCTTGACATCGACGCGCTCAGCCCGCAGCGCACACGGCCGCGAACGCCGGGTTGAGGTCCGCCGGCGAGCGCCAGGCGCGGGTCGCCTGCTCGAAGTCGTAGGCGTAGCCGACGAGCTTCGGCTCCGACCACTTGCGCCCGACGAGCACGAGCCCGTACGGGGTGCGCCCGGCGTAGCCGGCGGGGACGGTGACGTGCGGGTGGCCGCCCGAGGTGGCGGTCACCGCGGCGACGAGCCGCGGGGACAGGATCGCGTCGAGGCGATGGCGATCCATCGCCCGGTCGATCGCGCGGCTGGACGCGTCGACGTACGCGGCCAGGCGCCGGCCGGCCGTGCGCTGCGCGCGCCGGCCGGCCGCCTGCGCGCGCAGGAGGAACGTCTGCCCGTAGCGCACCGCCTCGCGGCCGTGCTGGCGGTTGTAGGCGATCACCTCCGCCAGCGAGTGGCGCGGCGACGTGGGGCCGCGCTCGCGCAGGTAGCGGTTCACGGCGCGCTTGAACTCGCCGTAGATCGCCGAGCCCGGCGCGGTGCCGACCCACAGCTTGCTGCGGATCGGGACGATCGTGGCGCCGGCGCGCCGGAGCGTCGCGATCAGCCGGCGCTGGCCGACGATGCGCGCCATCGGGTCGCGCGCGAGCGTCGGGGCGAGGCCGATGCGCGCGCCGCGCAGGGCACCGGTGCGCAGGAACGCCTCGTACCCCTCGGCGGGGACGTGGCCGCGCTGCCGGCGGGTGACCGGGTCGCGCGGGTCGATCCCGGTCATGAGCGACAGCAGCAGCGCGGCGTCGGTGACGCTGCGGGTGATCGGGCCGGGCTGGTCGAACGCAGGCAGCAGCGGCACGACGCCGCCGCGCGACACCAGGCCCATCGTCGGCTTGATGCCGACCGCGGAGTTGAGGAACGACGGCAGCACGACCGAGCCCTGCGTCTCGGTGCCGACGGTGAGCGCGGCCAGCGAGGCCGAGGCGGCGATCGCCGACCCGTTGGAGGAGCCGCTCGTCTCACCGCCGTCGTAGGGGTTGTGCAGGCGGCCGCCGACGTCGGAGAAGCTCAGGCCGGCGCGCTTGGAGATCGACGTGGCCCACTCGCTCATGTTCGCCTTGCCGAGGATCACGGCGCCGGCCGCGCGGAGCTTCGCGGTGACCGTGGCGTCGGTGGGCGGCGGGGCGCCGAGCATCGCCTTCGCGCCGGCGGTCGTCGCCATGTCGTGGGTGTCGAGGTTGTCCTTCAGGAGGACGGGGATGCCGGCGAGCGGGCCCTGGGGGCGGCCTTCGGCGCGGGCGGCGTCGGCGGCGTCGGCCTGGGCGAGCGCGTCGGGGGCGGTGAGGATGACGGCGCGCAGGTCGGGCCCGGAGCGGTTGACCGCGGCGATCCGCGCGAGGTAGGTCTCGACGAGCTGGCGCGAGGTGACCGTGCCCGCGTCGAGCGCGGCGCGCAGCTCCGGCACGGACGCGCGGGTGACGTCGATCGCGCCGGCGGTGGTGGGGCAGGCGGCGGTGGCGGTCGCGGGCGGCTGCTGGGCGCCGGCGCGGGGGGCGGGCCAGGCGGCGAGGGCGAGGACGGCGAGTCCGGCGGCGACGAGCGCGAGCGGCAGGCGGAGGGGGCGCGGCACGATGACCATCCTTGGGGGTGTCGTCCGGGGCCGGGCCAGCCTACGCCACGCGGCGGCGCGCTCGGCGAATGGTCTACCGTCGCGGCCATGCGAGATCGCGACGCCGAGGTGGTGTGGTCCAGCGACGACGGCGACCGCCGGCGCGGCCGGGGCCGGGGTGGTGGGCGCCGCGCGGGCGACGCGCGGGCGGACGCGGCGCCGCCGGCCGCGGGCGGGCGCGTGAAGGTCCGCCGCGAGGTCGCCGGGCGCCGCGGCAAGGCGGTCACCACCGTCTCCGGCGTGCCGCTCGACGACGCCGGGCTGCGCGAGCTCGCCGGCCGCCTGAAGAGGCGCTGCGGGGTCGGCGGCTCCGCGAAGGGCGGCGTCATCGAGCTCCAGGGCGACCACCGCGACGTCGTCGTCGAGGTCCTCCGCGCCGAGGGCTACGACGTGGTGCTCGCCGGCGGCTGACCCCGCGCCCGCGGCCGTTGTCGTCTCGCGATCGCATAGCGAGCGCAAAGCGACAACGGTGGAGCCGGACGGGGTGGCGGCGAGGGCCGGGCTACTCGCAGAACGGGATCAGCGGGATCCCGATGATCTGGACCCGGTCGGTGCGGGTGCTGACCATGAACTGCAGCGGGCCGCCGTCGCGGCGGGGGATGCGGACGAGGGTGGCCTCGAACACCTCGTCGGTGGTGTGATCGAAGCGGGCGCGCGGGAACGCGGCGCGCAGCTCGGCGGCCGTCGAGCCGACGCCCACGCCGCGGGCGGTCGCCCCGCCCGTGATCGAGATCGTCCGCACGCGCCGCGGCGAGCGGCGGGTCAGGTCGACGGCGCCCTTCAGCGGCGCGCGCAGGCGCGCCGAGCGCGTCCCCGGGCCGGCGAGCTCGCACCCCGGCCGCATCCGGCCCACGAGGCCCTTGGCCCGCAGCGAGCGCCACGTCGCGCCGACCTTCACGCCGCCCACGCCGGCCGCCGTGATCTCGAGCGGGGCGGGCGCCCCGGCCTTCCCGGGGACCGCGGCGACCGCGGCGAGCCCCACGGCGAGCGCGGCGGCCAGCAGGATCGCGAGCGCCGGGCGGATCAACGGGCGGGCGGGCATGGGCGCACGCTACTCGCTCCGAGGGCGGCGCAGGTGCAGGCGCCAGGCCAGCTCGCCGATCGCCAGGCCCACCGCGATGCCCAGCGCGCTCTCGCCGACCCGCTCGACCGCGATCTGGTCGCCCTCGAAGTCCACCGCGCTGATCATGAACAGCACGGTCGGCGTGAGCAGCACGACGAGCCAGAAGTAGCTGCGGCGGTCGAGCGCGTACAGCGCGCCCGCGCACACGGCCCCGAACGCGAGCAGCAGCCAGCGGGCGTCCGTGAGCGCCGTGATCGCCAGGATCACCGCCGCGCCGCCGAGCGTGCCCGCCGCCCGCTGCAGCGCGCGCACGTGCGTCGCGTGCTCGCCCGGCTGCAGGATCGCCAGGATCGTCAGCGGGATCCAGTAGCCGTGCGACAGGTCGAGCGCGCGGTCGATGAACGTGCCGAGCGAGACCGCGAGCGCCAGACGCAGCGCGTGCGCCTGCAGCGACCGGTCGTGCGCGACGCCCGCGCGCACCGTCGCCAGCGCCTCCCGCGCGAACCCCGGCGCGGGGGCCGTGCCGCTGCGGGCCACGACCATCAGCGCCAGGCCCGGCGCCGCGCCGGCCGCGAACCACAAGAGCTGGCGTCCCGTCGGGGCGTCGACCGGCGGCAGCCCGGCCATGATCACGAACACGGCCGCGGTCGCGAAGCCCAGCAGCGCGCCCGGCGGCCCGGCCGCGCGCCAGAACGCCCACGCGCCCACCCAGGCGAACGTCGCCAGCAGCAGCGGCACGAGCGCGGCCTGGTCGACGGCCAGCGCCAGCGCGAACGCGGCGAACCCGCCGGTCGCCGCGATCCCGCCCCAGAAGATCCGCGCCGCCAGCCGCGCGCGCGGCACGCACAGCGCGGTGTTCAGCCCGCCCAGCGCGGCCGTGAAGCCCGCCGCCGGGTCGCCGAGCGCCGCGCCGACGGCCAGCGGCCCGACCGCGGCCAGCGCCCCGGCGACGCCCGAGCGCCAGTCCAGGCCCCGCTCCTCGACGGCGAACGCCTCGCGGGCCAGGTCTCGCGCGATCGTCACGGCGCCATCCTCGCCGACCCCGCGGACTACGCGGCGGCCAGCGTCTCGTCCAGCCAGTCGAACACGCGCTGGTGGTACAGCCGGCGCGCCGCGCCCTCGCAGTGGCCGCCCGCGCCCTCGTCGGCGCCGAAGCGCACGAGGACCTTGCGGTCGACGGTCAGCGCGTCGAACAGCGCCGGCGCGCCCGCCCCGAGCGGGTCGCCCTCGGCCTGGGTGAGCAGCGTCGGGCAGCGGATCTCGCCCGCGACCGGCGACAGCTCGAAGCGCGTCATGTCGGCGAAGTAGCCGAACACGGTCTCCTGGCCGTGCACCCACAGCCCGCGCTGGATCAGGCGCCAGCGCATCGCCGGGTCGGCGTCTGGCCCGCGCAGCCAGGCCTCCATCGGGTCCAGCACGTGCGGGTCGACGTCGGGGAACGCGGCCTTCTGCGCGTCGTCGAGCGGCAGGCGCGCGAGCATCGTCTCGCGCAGGTCCCACTGGCCGGGGTCGGCGACGAGCGCGGCCAGGCGGGGCTCGAACGCGGCGGCGCGAGGCGCCAGGTACCCGCCGAAGCTCCAGCCGGCCAGCACGACGCGGTCGGGGTCGACCTCCGGCCGCTCCAGCACCCAGTCGATCACGGGGCGCACGACCGTCTCCCAGTCGGGCCGGATCGGCACGCCGTCGCGGATGAGGTTGCGGCCCTGGCCCGGCCCGTCGAACAGCAGCACGTGGTAGCCGCGCGCGACCGCGGCCGGGACGTGCGCGAAGACCATCTCGGTCAGGTCGGAGTCGTAGCCGTTGGTGTGGACGATCGTCGGCCGCGGCCCGCCGCCGCCGGGCGCGAGCGCGAGCAGGCCGGGCAGCGACGCGCCCTCGAACGGGATCTCGACGAGCTCGAAACGCGGCTCGCACGCGGCGCCCGCGGCCAGCTCCAGCGCCGCGGTCTCGCGCTCGAAGCTCGCCACGAGCCGGGGGTCGACCGGCGCGCCGTACAGCGGCTGGTAGGCCGCCCGGAAGTACGCGGCCGCGCGCAGCGCGGCGTCGCGCGCGCTCACGTGGTGCCCGCCCGCCGCGCTCTCGGCCGCCCAGCCGGCCACGCGCTCCGCGGTCGCCGACCACTCGCGGTGCCACGCGTCGGCGTCCCCGTCGCCGATGCGCGCCATCGTCGTGAGCACCTCGCCGAAGTCGGCGCCCCCGTAGCTCGCCGTGTGGAGGAGCCGGGTGGCGAACTCCTCCCACAGCGGGTTCTCGCTCAGCAATGCCATGGGCCGCCACCCTACGGCGACAGCGCCCGCGATCAGCCCGGATACGACACGGTCACGCTCACCGGGCCGCGGCGGTTGCCCTTGCGGATCGCGGTGATCGCGAGCTCCTCGACCGGCGCGCGGCGGCACACGCGCGAGCGCCCGAGGCGGTCGCTGCGCCCCTTGCGGCGGCTGGCGCCGAGGCTGCGCCCGCCGAGCGTGGCGCGCACCCCGACCTCGCTGCGCCGCGGGCCGCGGATCGCGATCCGCACGCGGCCGTCGAGCGACATCGGCACCGCGAAGCGCTGCGTCCGCGCGCCCGGCGGCAGCGCGAACGTCGCGGTCGCGTTCGCCGTCCACGGCTCGACGACGTCGCGGCGCGCCGCGTCCAGCGTCCCCGGGTCGGGCACGAGATGGGGCGAGAACGTCCACGGCTGGTCGGGGTACGCCAGGCGCGCGTAGGCCTCGGCCCAGTTCTCGCCCGGGTTGTCGCGGTAGCGGCGGCCCTCGTCGCCCGGCGCGAACCGGCGCTGGCGCACGCCCTCGCACACGAGCGTGGCCGACGCCCACCGCTTCGGGCCCCAGTCGAGCGCCCCGCCGCGGAAGCCGGCGTTGGAGCGGTGGTTGGCGATGTGGTGGCCGTACTCGTGCGTCAGCACGTAGGCCAGCGTGTACGTGCCGTTGCGGGTGGTGGCGTCCAGCCCGACGTTCGGCACGTTCATGCGGTTCTGGCGGCCCTCGTAGCACGCGAGGATGCCTTCGCCCTCGAGGCCGCCGCACAGCCCGGCGATCTGCTCGGGGGACGCCACGCGCACCCGCAGCCGGTTCAGCTCGGCGCCGTGGGGGATCGAGTCCAGGAAGCCGACGTACGCCGCCGCGAGCTCCGGGTTCAGCCCGCCGGCCGCATCGCTGAACTCGACGTGGACCGCGGTCCCGTCGGCGATCGGGACGTCGATCGCGTTGGGGGCCTGGGCGGCGGCGGAGGCGGGCAGGCAGGCGGCGAGGAGGAGGGCGACGGCGGCGCGGCGGATCATGGTGGGGGGACCGTTCCCGCCGCGCGCCGTCGCCAATCGGCCGATCCGCCCGCCCTACGCGGCGGCGGCCGGGAGGTAGCTCGCGGGCACCGCCCGCGAGGCGACCGCCGCCCGGTTCCAGAAGTTGATCGCCGCGATCTGGACGACCAGGTGGGCGAGCTCCTCCTCGTCGAAGTGGCGGCGCGCCTCCTCCCACACCTCGTCGGGGACGTGCGTGTCGGCGACCAGCGTCATCGACTCCGTCAGCGCCAGCGCCGCGCGCTCGCGCTCGTCGAACGCGGGGCTCTCGTCCCACGCGGCGAGCTGCGCGAGGCGCAGGTCGCTCTCGCCGTGCTCCTTGGCCGCGGTCCAGTGCATGTCCAGGCAGAACGCGCAGCCGTTGATCTGCGACGCGCGCAGCTCGACGAGGTGCTTGAGCGTCGGGTCGAGCTTGATGCGCTCGGACACGCGGACCATGGCGCCGTAGGGGGCGCCGGCAAGGGACGTGAGGTCGATGCGGGGGGTGGTGTGATCAGTGCTCATGCATCGTTGACGGCGCCGCCGCGTCGCCTGTGACATGCAGGCGGACGTGCGCGAGCTTGTCCGGGTTGCGCATGATCCGCACCACCTGCAGGCGGCCGTCGACGACGTCGATCGAGAACACGGTGAGCGGGCGGCCCTCGCGGTCGACCTCGACGCGGCCGGGCCGGCCGTTGACCGTCGCGGCCACGAGCGGACGGCCGCCCGACCGCTGGCGCAGCCGCGCGATGCCGGCCATGAGCCGGGCGACCCGCGGGGCCCCGTGGATCGGCTTGCGCGCCGCCGCCACCTTGCCGCCGCCGTCGCTGTAGACGACCGCGTCCTCGGCGAGCAGCGCCTCGAGCGCGTCGAGGTCGCCCTCCTCGGCCGCGGCGACGAAGCGGTCGAGCAGCTCCTCCTGGCGCGCGACGTCGGCGTCGAAGCGGCGGTGGTCGTCGCGCAGGTGGCGCCGGGCGCGCGCGACGAGCTGGCGGCAGCTCGCCTCGCTGCGGTCGAGGATGCGCGCGACCGCCGGGTAGTCGTAGTCGAACACCTCGCGCAGCAGGAACGCGGCGCGCTCCAGCGGCGTGAGCTGCTCGAGCATCACGAGGAACGCCTGCGACAGCGACTCGGCCAGCTCGGCGCGGGCGCCAGGCTCGGGCGCGGTCTCGTCGACGAGCGGGTCGGGCAGCCACGGCCCGACGTACGTCTCGCGGCGCACGCGCGCGAGCCGCAGGTGGTCGATCGCCAGTCGCGTGGTGACCGTCGTCATCCAGGCGAGCGGCTCGTGCACGTCGTCGGCGCGCGACAGCCGCAGCAGCGCCTCCTGCACGACGTCCTCGGCGTCGGCGACGCTGCCGAGCATCCGGTAGGCCACGGCGAACCCGTGGCGGCGCAGGGCTTCGAGGTCGGCGTCCATGTCAGGCCTGACGGATGGGCGCGCGCGGCTGTGACATCGCCGGCGCCCCCGCCGTCAGCGTACGCGCCGGGCGGGGGTGATACGACTTGGCGCGATGGCGGTGCTGGCCCTCGACATCGGCGGGACGAAGCTCGCCGCCGGGGTCGTCGAGGACGACGGGGCGGTGCGCGCCTTCGCGGTCGCGCCGAGCGCGGCGGCGCGCGGGCCGCAGGACACGCTCGCGCGGCTGTTCGCCCTGGGCCGCCGGGCGATCGAGCAGGCGGGGCCCGGCACGCCCGTCGACGCGGTCGGGATCGGGTGCGGCGGCCCGCTCGACCCGCGGCGCGGCGTGCTCGTCGCCCCGGCGCATCTCCCGGGCTGGCACGACGTCCCGGTCGTCGCGATGGCGCAGGAGGCGTTCGGGCTGCCGGCCGCGATCGAGAACGACGCGACGGCCGCCGCCGCGGGCGAGCATCGCTGGGGTCGCGGCGCCGGCGTGCGCCACCTCGTGTACCTGACGATCTCGACCGGCGTGGGCGGCGGGATCGTCGCCGACGGGCGCCTGTACCGCGGCGCCGCCGCCAACGGCGGCGAGCTGGGCCACGTGACGGTCGACCGCGACGGGCGCCCGTGCCGCACCTGCGGGCGGCGCGGCTGCCTGGAGGCCTACGCGTCGGGCACCGCGATCGCCGAGCGGGCGACGGAGGCGCTCGCGGCCGCGGCGCCGGGCGGGCCGCCGTCGGCGCTCGCCGCGATCCCGCAGCCGACCGCCGCCGACGTCGCGGCCGCCGCGCGCGACGGCGACCCGCTCGCGGTCGCGGTGTGGGACGAGACCTGCGCCGCGCTGGCGTGCGGGCTGACGTCGCTGGTCAACGTGCTCGAGCCCGAGCTCGTCGTCCTCGGCGGGGGCGTGACCCGCGCGGGCGAGCAGCTCCTCGCGCCGGTGCGCGAGCGCGTCGCCGCCGACGCGATGGGACCCGCGGCGGCCGCGGTCCGCATCGAGCGCAGCGCGTTCGACGACCGCGTCGGGGTCATGGGCGCGGCGGCGATCGCGCCGCACGCGGGCTAGCGGTCCTCGCCCCGGCGCACGCGCGCGATCACGGCGTCGATGCGACGGCGCCGCCCGGCCGGCGTGACCGCCGCCAGGCTCGGTCCGCCGATCGCGGCGCCCCAGGGCACGAGCACGTCGAAGTCGAGCTCGCGGATGGCCTCGAGGCTGTCGAGGTAGGCGGCGCGGTCGCTGCCGTCGAGCACGGCGGCGACGAGCTCGTCGCCGTCGAGGTAGAGGGTGTCGCCGGTGAACAGCAGGCGCAGGTCGCCGGCGTCCCACAGGTAGGCGGTGGCGCCGGGCGTGTGACCGGGGGTGGGGATGATCGCGAGGTCGTCGCCGAGGTGGTGGCGGCGCGAGAACGTCAGCACGCGCCGGTCGGTGCGCGCCTCCACCCGCGCCCGGTCGGCGTCGTGGACCAGCAGGCGCGCGCCGAGCTCCTCGGGCGCGAGCCCGAACAGCGCCTCGTGCCAGTGGTTGAGGTACTGGCGCTCGACGCCGCCGCGGTCCAGCAGCGCGTCGAGGTCGTCCTCCAGCGCGCCGGTGCTGTAGATCAGCAGGTTCCCGGCGTCGCGCTCGAGCTGGTAGGCGCGGACCTCGATCCGCGGCGCGAACGGCAGGGGTTGCGGCGTCGTCGCGTGCAGACCGCGGACGCGCAGGTCGTCGTCGGTGATCGTCGTCGTGGCCATGACGGCCATGGTGAACCTTCAAGCGTGCTTGAAGTCAAGGGCGGCTGACGAGACGCTCGCGCGCGAGCCCCAGGAGCGCCCGCGCCGCCGGGCTGGACGGGCCGTCCGCGCGCCAGGCGAGAACGACGCGTCCGTGCAGCGCGGGGCGCAGCGGCACCGCCCGGACGTCGGGCGCCTGCGCGGCCGACTCGGGGACGATCGCCACGCCGAGCCCGCGCGCGGCGAGCCGGACGAGCACCGGCGGCGCGCTCGCCTCGAACGCGATGCGCGGCCGCGCGCCGGCGCGCGCCCACGCGTCCTCCAGCAGCGCACGCACGCTCGTGCCGCGCGGCAGGCAGACGAGCGGCCGGTCCGCCAGCGCGCCCAGGGTGGTCGTGGCGCGTACCGCCAGCGGGTCCCCGGGCGCGACCACCGCCACGAGCCGCTCCTCGGTCACCGTCGCGGCCGCGATCCCGTCCGGGACGGCGGCGGCGATCCCCGCCAGCGCGAGGTCCACGCGTCCCTCGCGCACGCCGTCGAGCACCGCGTCGGACGCGTCCTCGGTGAGCGCGATCTCGACGCCCGGGTGCGCGTCGTGGAAGTCGGCCAGCAGGCCGGCGACGTCGAGCTGGGTGGCCAGCGCGGGGAGGACGCCGACGGTGACGTGGCCGCGCACCAGCCCGGCAAGCTCGTCGACGGCCTCCCGCGCGCCCGCGACCGCGGCCAGCGCCGCGCGCGCGAACGGCAGCACGGCCTCGCCGGCGGCGGTGGGGGTGACGCCGCGGCCGGAGCGGTCCAGCAGCGGCTGGCCGAGCTCGCGCTCCAGCCGGCGCACCTGGGCGCTGACGCCCGGCTGGGCGACGTGCACGCGCGCCGCCGCGCGCGTGAAGCTCGCCTCCTCGACGACCGCGACGAAGTACTCGAGCTGGCGCAGCTCCATAACGAACGATTCTAGAACCCACAACGACCAGATGTTGGCGTTCTAGAAGCGGCGCGCCACGATGAAGGCCATCCGAACCAGAGGAGGCACGCCATGAGCACCGTTCGCGAACGCGCCCAGACGCCCGAGGACCTCACCCGGCTCGTCGTCGAGCGCGCCCGTGCCGGCGACGCCGAGGGGATCGCCGAGCTGTACGAGCCCGACGCCGTGCTCGGCTTCCCGCCCGGCGAGGTGACCGTCGGCCGCGACGCGATCCGGGCCGTCTTCGAGCGGCTGCTGGCCGAGGCGCCGCCGTTCCGGCCCGAGGAGCCGCTGCCCACGCTGCGCCTCGGCGACCTGGCGCTCACGTCGACGCGCGCGCTCGACGGGACCGGCGGGCGCGCCCAGGTCGTGCGCCGCCAGCCGGACGGGACGTGGCTGCGGGTCATCGACCGCCCCGAGCTGCGCTGAGCGCGGCCGAGCGATGAGTTTCCGGGGCGGGGGCGGTCTGCACCACCGATCCGTTCCGACCGCCCCGCCCGGAGACCATCGCCATGCTCACCGCCGCCCCGCCGCCCCCGACCGCCGAGCCCAGAGAGCGCTGGCTCGCCCTGTCCGTCCTGTGCGTCGGCGTGCTGATGATCGTGCTCGACGTCACCGTCGTGAACGTCGCGCTGCCGTCGATCCAGGGCGACCTCGGCTTCAGCCAGGCGAGCCTGGCCTGGGTCGTCAACGCCTACCTGATCGCGTTCGGCGGCCTGCTGCTGCTCGCCGGCCGGCTCGGCGACCTGCTGTCGCGCCGCGGCGTGTTCCTCGGCGGGCTGGCCGTGTTCACCACGGCGTCGCTGGCGTGCGGGCTGGCCGCCAGCCAGGAGATGCTCGTCGCCGCGCGCTTCGTCCAGGGCGCCGGCGGCGCGTTCACGTCGGCCGTCGTGCTGGGGATGATCGTGACGATGTTCCCGCAGCCGCGCGACCAGGCGCGGGCGATCGGGATCTACGCGTTCGTCGCGTCGGCGGGCGGCTCGATCGGCCTCGTCGCCGGCGGCGTCCTGACCCAGGCGCTGGACTGGCACTGGATCTTCTTCGTCAACGTCCCGATCGGCGTCGCCACCGGCCTGTTCGCGCTGCGCCTGCTCCCGCGCGACCGCGGCCTGGGCCTGCGCGCCGGCGCCGACCTGCCCGGCGCCGTCCTCATCACCGCGGCGCTGATGCTCGGCGTCTACACGATCGTCGAGCCGGCCGCGACCGACGGCTGGGGCGCCACGCCGACGCTCGTGCTCGGCGGCGCGTCGCTCGCGCTGCTCGTCGCGTTCCTCGTGCGCCAGGCGCACGCCCGGACGCCGCTGATGCCGCTGCGCCTGCTGCGCTCGCGGCCGGTCGCCGGCGCGAACCTCGCGCAGGTGCTGTCGGCCGCCGGCATGTTCGGCGTGTTCTTCCTCGGCGCGCTGTACGTGCAGGAGGTCCTCGGCTACGACGCCCTGCAGACCGGCCTGGCGTTCCTGCCCGCGACGATCGCGATGGGGACGATGTCGGTGCGCTACTCGGAGCGGCTCGTGATGCGCTTCGGCGCCCGCTCGGCGATGCTGGCCGGCCTGCTGGCGGTCGCGGCGGCGCTCGCGCTGTTCACCCGCGCCCCGGCCGACGGCGGCTACGTCGAGCACGTGCTGCCGGTGATGCTCCTGCTCGGCGTGGGCGGCGGCGTCGCGTTCCCGGCGCTGATGAACCTGGCGATGTCGGGGGTGCGCCCGCAGGACGCCGGGCTGGCGTCGGGCCTCGTCAACACGACCGCGCAGGTCGGGGGCGCGCTGGGCCTGGCCGTCCTGGCGACGGTCTCGGCCGCACGGACCGACGAGCTGCGGGCGGCCGGGGAGCCGGTGGCGCAGGCCCTCCTGGGCGGCTACCACCTGGCGTTCTGGATCGCCGCCGGGCTCGTGCTCGTCGCGGTCGCGGTGTCGGCGATCGTGCTGACGCCCCGGGCGTCTCGGCCGCTGGCCGAGCCGGCGCTCGCCGAGGAGTGACTCAGGCCGCCGCGGCGCGGAACTCGCGCGGGCTGACGCCGCGGACGCGCTTGAACGCGGCGCTCAGCGCGTACGGGCTGCCATAGCCGACCTGCGCGGCGACCGAGGCGAGGGTGGCGCCGGGCTCGCGCAGCAGGTCCGCGGCCAGCGTCACCCGCCACTCGGTCAGGTAGGTCATGGGCCCCTCGCCGACGAGCGCGCGGAAGCGCCGGGCGAGCGCGGCCCGCGAGATCCCGACCGACGCGGCGAGCGACGCGAGCGTCCAGCGCTCCTGCGGCGCCTCCTGGAGCAGGCGCAGGGCGGGGCCGACGATCGGGTCGGCGTGCGCGCGGTACCAGCCCGGCGGATCGGCGTCCGGCCGCGCGAACCACGCGCGCAGCGCGGCGATCAGCACGAGGTCGAGCAGCCGGTCGAGCACCGCGACCTGCCCGGGCGCGTCGCGCGCGACCTCGTCGGCCAGGTAGGGGAGCAGCGGGCCCGGGCGCTCGTCGGCGCCGACGACGGCGACCGGCGGCAGCGCCTTCAGCAGCCGCCCGCCGACCTCGCTGTGGGCCTCGTAGGTCCCGCTGAGCATGAGCGTCCGCCCGCCCGACGCGTTGCCCCAGGTGCGCACGCCCAGGAAGGTGAGGTCCTCGACCTCGCCGCCGTCGGGCGTGGTGCAGCGCTGGCCGGGGTGGATGACGACCTGCGGCGGCGTCGCCGGGTCGTCGGCGACGACGTACGGCTCGGGGCCGCGGACGATCGCCACGTCGCCGGGACCCAGGCGGGTGACCGCGCCGGCGCGCACGAGGCACGCGTCGCCGCGCACGAGCGTGACGAGCGTCAGGGGCGCCTCGTCCTGGATGCGCATCGACCACGGCGGGTCGAGCTCGCTGCGCAGCACGAAGGCGCCGCGCGCCCGGGGTCCGTCGAGGAGGCCGGCGACGTCGTCCATCGGGCCAGCGTAGACGATCGCGTATGAAACTGCGCCGATCAGCCATGGACAGTCTCAGTCTCGCGCGGTTGCATGGCGGCATGACCACCACCGCCACCGACACCACCCTCGTCCTCGGCGCCACCGGCAAGACCGGCCGCCGCGTGGCCGAGCGCCTGAGCGCGCTCGACGTCCCCGTCCGCGCCGGCTCCCGCGCCGCCGAGGTCCCGTTCGACTGGGAGGACCGCGCCACCTGGGCGCCGGTCCTGGACGGCGCCCGGGCCGTCTACGTCACCTACCAGCCCGACCTCGCCGTCCCCGGCGCGCCCGAGGCCGTCGGCGAGCTGGCCCGCCTCGCGGTCGCGGCCGGCGTCGAGCGCCTCGTGCTGCTGTCCGGTCGCGGGGAGGAGGAGGCCCAGCGCGCCGAGGAGGCGGTGCGCGCCGTCTTCCCGGCCGCGACGATCGTGCGCGCGAGCTGGTTCGCGCAGAACTTCAGCGAGAACTTCCTCGCCGACGCCGTCCGCGCCGGGGTCGTCGCGCTGCCGGTCGGCGACGTCGGCGAGCCGTTCGTCGACGCCGACGACATCGCCGACGTCGCGGTCGCCGCGCTCACCGAGCCGGGGCACGCCGGGCGGCTGTACGAGGTCACCGGCCCGCGGCTGCTCACGTTCGCGCAGGCGCTGGAGGAGATCGGGCGCGCCGGCGGCCCGGCCGCGCGGCTGGAGCGCATCCCGGTCGAGGCGTTCAGGGCCGAGCTGGAGCAGGTCGTCACCCCGCCCGAGGCGGCGCTCGTCACCTACCTGTTCGCCGAGGTGCTCGACGGCCGCAACGCCTCCGTCGCCCGCGGCGTGCAGGAGGCGCTGGGCCGGCCGCCGCGCGACTTCGCCGACTACGCGCGCGACGCGGCGGCGGCCGGGGCCTGGGGCTGACCGGTCGTCCGGCGGCGAACGGGTCGCGGCGCGCGCGAGCGGGTATCCGGCGGGGGAGCCACCGCGAGAGAGGAGCACCCGTGTCGCGCGCGCCGCAGGAGCGCCACGCCGACGAGCAGCAGCAGGAGGAGCGCTTCGTGCGCTCGGCCGACCCGAGCCTGACCCCGGAGGCCAACCGGCTGCTCACCGAGGAGCTGCGCGAGGTGGTCGGACGCGACCGGGTGCGCGTGCCCGCCGGCGCCCCGCGCCGCGAGGACGACGCGCACGGCCGCTTCCCGCCGCCGCTGGCCAACCTCGTCTCCAGCCGTCAGATCATCCTCGTCACGCTCCTGGTGGCGCTCGTCGTGGGCGCGATCGCGACGCTCGTCACCGGGAGCTGGTGGGGCCTTGTCGCGGCGCTCGGCGTCCACGCGCTCGGCACGCTGGCGGCCGCCGCCGGCGCGTTCCAGCTCGCCCGGCAGCAGGAGCACGTCTCGCCCAACCTCGCGGCCAAGCTGGAGGAGGAGGGCGTGGCCGACCCCGACGCGGTCCTCACGGAGCTGGCCGACGAGTACGGCCGGGGCGCGCCGGACCGCAGCGGCTGAGCCGGGCCCCTCGGGCGCTCCGGTGAGCGGGGGCGCGCCGTCTACGCTGTCGTCATGGCCGACCGCAACGGGCCCACGGATCGCCGGACCCCCGCCGGGGGCCAGGGCGACGACCGGCCGGCCTGGAAGGTCGAGCCGTCGTCGACCGGACGCGGGGCGCCGCCCGCCCCGCCGCCGCCGATGCTGCCCAAGGGCCGGCGCGGCATGTGGATCGCGCTGCTCGTCGGCTTCCTGGCGCTGAACCTGGCGCTGTCGTTCCTCACCGGCCGGCCCGAGGAGCGCCCCCAGGTCCCCTACCAGCCGTTCTTCACCCAGCAGCTCGCCGACGGCAACGTCAAGGAGATCACCTCCCAGGAGGAGACGATCCAGGGCGAGCTCAAGGAGGAGGCGACGTTCACGCCGCCGGGCGGCGACCCGATCCAGGTGACGAGCTTCAAGACGCAGGTGCCGAGCTTCGTCACCACCGAGGACCTGACGTCGCAGCTCGCCGAGCAGGAGGTCGTGATCAACGCCGAGCCGCCCGACAACGGCCGCAGCATCATCGGGACGCTGCTGCTCGGGTTCCTGCCGACGCTGCTGCTGATCGCGGCGTTCATCTGGATCGCGCGCCGCTCGATGGGCGGCGGGCTCGGCGGCTTCGGCCGCGCCACCGCCCGGCGGGTCCAGCCGGAGGAGAAGGGCCGCGTCACGTTCGACGACGTGGCCGGCATCGACGAGGTCGAGAACGAGCTCGCCGAGATCGTCGACATGCTCAAGAACCCGGAGCGCTACGCCCAGCTCGGCGCCCGCATCCCGCGCGGCGTGCTCCTGTACGGGCCGCCGGGCACCGGCAAGACGCTGCTCGCGCGCGCGGTCGCCGGCGAGGCCGACGCCGCGTTCTTCTCGATGTCGGCGTCGGAGTTCATCGAGGCGATCGTCGGCATCGGCGCCTCGCGCGTGCGCGACCTGTTCAAGCAGGCCAAGGAGGCGGCCCCGTCGATCGTGTTCATCGACGAGCTCGACGCGATCGGGCGCAAGCGCTCGGGCAACGTCAGCGGCCTGTCCGGCGGCCACGACGAGCGCGAGCAGACGCTCAACCAGATCCTGACCGAGATGGACGGCTTCGAGGTCGGCACGAATGTGGTCGTGCTGGCGGCGACGAACCGCCCGGAGATCCTCGATCCGGCCCTGCTGCGCCCGGGCCGCTTCGACCGGCGCATCGCCGTGCAGCCGCCCGACCGCGACGGCCGCGTGGCGATCCTCGAGATCCACACGCGCAAGGTGCCGCTGGACGACGACGTGGACCTCGAGCAGATCGCCGCTTCGACGCCCGGCATGACGGGCGCCGATCTCGCGCTGCTGGCCAACGAGGCCTCGCTGTTCGCCGCCCGGCGCGGGCACGAGAAGGTCCGCCAGGAGGACTTCACCGACGCGATCGAGAAGATCATCCTCGGCGCCGAGCGGCAGATCGTCATGACCACCGCCGACCGCGAGCGCACTGCCTACCACGAGGCCGGCCACGCGCTCGTCGGCATGCTCACCGAGGGGGCCGACCCGGTCCGCAAGATCTCGATCATCCCGCGCGGGCAGGCGCTCGGCGTGACGCTCTCCACGCCGGAGACCGACCGCTACGGCTACACCTACGAGGAGCTCCTGGCCAAGATCAAGGTCGCCCTCGGCGGCCGCGCGGCCGAGCGCCTGGTCTACGGCGACATGACGACCGGGGCCGAGTCCGACATCCAGAACCTCACGCAGGTCGCGCGCGGCATGGTCGGGCGCTGGGGCATGAGCGAGGCGATCGGCCCGGTGGCGGTCACCGACGGGCGCCAGGACGGGCCGCTGCTGCCCGGGATCTCGCCGGCGTCGCCGGCCACCCAGCAGCTCGTCGACGACGAGGTGCGGCGGATCATCGACGAGGCCGAGCACGACGTCCTGCTGCTGCTCGAACGCGAGCGCGACCGGCTCGAGTCGCTGACCCGGACGCTGCTGGAGCGCGAGACGCTCGACGGCCCCGAGGCCTACGAGGCCGCCGGGCTGGAGTGGACGCCGCCCGCGCCCGAGGAGGAGGCGCGCGCCGCGACGATCGCCCCCGAGCGCGACTCGCGGTCCAACGGCGGCGAGGCCGCCGACGGCGAGTAGCGCGCCGGCGCCGTCAGATCGCGGCCGGCTCGGGCTCGGGGTGGCGCAGGCGGCCGGCGCGCGCGCGGCGCAGGCCGTCCCAGGTGAGGATCGCCAGCGCGATCCACACGAGCGTGAAGCCGGCCCAGCGCGCGGCGCTCATCGGCTCGTCGAACACGACCCAGCCGACGAGGAACTGCAGCACGGGGGTGAGGTAGCCGATCAGCCCGACCGTCGACAGCGGCACGCGCACGACGCAGGCGGCGAACAGCAGCAGCGGCGCCGCGGTCACGGGGCCCGCGGCCATCAGCAGGACGGTGATGCCGACGTCGCCGGTGGCGAACGCCCCCTCGCCGGCCCAGGCCAGCGCGACCAGGTAGATGGCGGCCAGCGGGGCGAGCACGAGCGTCTCGATCGCCAGCCCCTCGCCCGCGGGGACGCCGGCGAGCTTCTTCAGCAGCCCGTAGGTGCCGAACGAGACGGCCAGCACGAGCGCCATCCACGGCACGCCGCCGTAGGAGAGCGTGAGCTCGACGACCGCGACCGCGCCGAGCGCGAGCGCGCCGAGCTGGACGCGGTTCAGCCGCTCGCCGAACACGATCATGCCCAGCGCGACGTTGATGAGCGGCGTGATGAAGTAGCCGAGCGCGGCCTCGACGACGTGGTCGACCGCCACCGCGTAGATGTAGACGCCCCAGTTGATCGCGATCACCGCGGCCGCCCCGGTCAGCAGGAGCAGCGTGCGGCGGTCGGCGGCCACGCCGCGCAGCGCCCCGAGCCGGCGCGCGAGGGCCAGCAGCGCGAGCACCGCCAGCAGCGACCAGCCGATGCGATGCGCGAGCACCTCGACGGGCGCGATCTCGTCGAGCGCGTGGAAGTAGACGGGGAACAGGCCCCACAGGACGTTGGCCGCGATGCCGTAGAGGACGCCGGCGCGCATCCCCCCAGGGTCGCACGGGCCGCCCGCCGGGGGCCGCCGGACCCGTAGGCTGCGACGCCATGGCCTACACCACCGCCGAGGGGCGTCGCGAGCTGCTCGACGACGTCGCGGCCGCCGCCGACGAGATCGGCACCGCCCTGTCGGCGCTCGGCGCCGCCTACGAGCAGCTCGACGAGCACAGCGCCGACACGCTCGAGGAGCGCCTGTTCGGTCCCGTGCAGGCCGCGTACGCGCGGATCCGCCACACGTACGCCGACTTCGCCGCCCGGGTGGGGATGGAGGCGCGCGCGATCGCCCCGCGCGACGCCGGCGCGGCCTCGACCGGGGCGCGCGGGTTCGTCGACGAGGCCGTCGACGCGGTCGAGGAGGCCGACGCGATCCTGTCGGAGCTGCAGGACTCGATGCTGCCCGTGGAGGTCGGCGACCAGGAGCTGCGCGCCGGCCTGAGCGGGGTGCGCGAGCTGCTGGGCCCGGTGCCCGGCCGGGCGCGCGAGCTGGTGCGCGTGCTCGGGCGCTGAGCTCGGCCCTTCCTCCCGCCGCCGCGCATGCGAACATGTGTTCGTGTCGAGGCGAGCCAGGGCGATCATCCACGCGGACCTCGACGCGTTCTTCGCCTCCGTCGAGCAGCGCGACGACCCGCGGCTGCGCGGGCGGCCGGTGATCGTCGGCGGGGGCGTGGTGCTGGCCGCCTCCTACGAGGCGCGCGCGTGCGGCGTGCGCTCCGGGATGGGCGGGTGGCGGGCGCGCGAGCTGTGCCCCGACGCGATCGTCGTGCGCGCGCGCTTCGAGGCCTACGTCGCCGCCAGCCGCGCCGTGTTCGCGATCCTCGAGGATGCCGCGCCCGCGGTCGAGCGGATCTCGATCGACGAGGCGTTCCTCGACGTCACCGGGCTGGAGCGGATCTCCGGCACGCCGGCCGAGATCGGCGCGCGGCTGCGGCGCGAGGTGCGCGAGCGGGTCGGGCTGCCGATCAGCGTCGGCGTCGCGACCAGCAAGCACGTCGCCAAGGTCGCCAGCGCGGCGGCCAAGCCCGACGGCATGCTCGTCGTCGAGCCCGGCCGCGAGCTGGCGTTCCTGCACCCGCTGCCGGTCGAGCGGCTGTGGGGCGTCGGCCCGGCGACCACCGAGCGCCTGCACCGCCACGGGATCGTCACCGTGGCCGACGTCGCGCGCATGGACGAGACGACGCTGATGGCGCTCGTGGGCCGGGCCGCGGGGCGGCGGCTGCACGCGCTCGCCAACGACCGCGACCGGCGGCCGGTGCGCCGCGACGATCGCCGGCGCTCGGTCGGCGCGCAGAGCGCGCTCGGCCGCCGGCCGCGCACGGCGGCCGAGCTCGACGAGGTCGTCGTCGGGCTCGTCGACCGCATCGCGCGCCGGATGCGGGCCGCCGGGCGCATCGGCCGCACGGTGATCCTGCGCCTGCGCTTCGCCGACTACACGCGCGCGACGCGGTCGCGGACGCTGGGGCGGCCGACCCAGGCGACGCGGCCGCTGCTCGGCGCCGCCCGCGGGCTCGTCGCCGCCGCCCGTCCGACGATCGAGCGCCGCGGCCTCACGCTCGTCGGCTTCTCGGTGACGAACCTGGAGGAGGTGGTCGGCGGCGTCCAGCTCGAGCTGCCGCTCGACGGGCCCGCGGGGCTGGAGCTCGACCTCGCGCTGGACGGGATCCGCGACCGCTTCGGCGCGACGGCGGTGCGGCGCGCGCGGCTGCTGGAGGCCGGCGACGGGTACGCGCCGCTGCTGATGCCCTTCGACCGGGAGGAGCGCGCCGACGCCGGACAGTGATTGCGTCTTGACTTATATAAGCAGGCACTGATACAAGACGGCCCGTGCACGCGTTCGACGTCCTCGGCGACCCGGTGCGGCGGCGGATCCTCGAGCTGCTCGGCGACAGGGAGCTCAGCTCCGGCGAGATCTGCGCCGTCGTCCGCGAGGAGTTCGGCATCAGCCAGCCCGCCGTCTCGCAGCACCTGCGGGTGCTGCGCGAGCACGGGTTCGCGCGCGTGCGCCCGCAGGGCACCCGCCGGCTGTACGCCGTCGAGCCCGAGGCCCTGCGCGACGTCGACGCGTGGCTGGAGCGCTTCCGCGCGTTCTGGGCCCAGCCGCTCGACGCCCTGGAGACCGAGATCGCGCGCGGCCGCCGCGCGCGCCGCCGCGCCGAGCTGGACGGCGGCGGCGACCCCACCACCGAGCAGAGGAGCCCCACGTGACCGACGTCAGCCACGAGGTCAACGCCGTCGACCGGCGGGTCGGCGAGCGCACGATCCCCGCCGGCCAGGCCCGCACCGTCACCGTCGCCCGCACGTACGACACGACCCCCGAGGACCTGTGGGACGCGTGCACGCGCGCCGAGCGGATCGCGCGCTGGTTCCTGCCGGTCTCCGGCGAGCTGCGCGAGGGCGGGCGCTACCAGCTCGAGGGCAACGCCGGCGGCACGATCGAGCGCTGCGATCCGCCGCGCGCGTTCGACGCCACCTGGGAGTACGGGCCGATGACGAGCTGGATCGAGCTGCGCATCGGCCCCGCCGAGGACGGGCGCGCCCGCTTCGAGCTGCACCACATCGCGCTCGTCGACGACGGCGGCCACTGGGAGCGGTACGGGCCGGGCGCCGTCGGCGTCGGCTGGGACCTCGGCCTGCTCGGGCTGGGCCGCCACCTCGCGTCCGGCGACCCTGTCGACCCGAAGGCGTTCGAGGCCTGGACGACGTCCGACGAGGGGCGGGCGTTCATCGCCGGCGCGAGCACCGGCTGGGGCGAGGCGGCGATCGCGGCGGGCGAGGACCCCGAGGCCGCCCGCGCGGCGGCGCAGCGCACCGCGGCGTTCTACACGGGCACCGCCTGACCGCCGCCGGGAGCTACCGTGGAGGGCAGCACGGTCACGCTCCGGAAGGAGGCACATCGCGATGCCCGAGGCGCTCGTCATCGTCGACTACCAGAACGACTTCGTCCCGCCCGACGGCGCGCTGGCCGTCGCCGGCGGCGACGCGATCGTCGACCGCATCAACGAGCTGGCGCGCGACCCGCGGTTCGACCTCGTCGTCGCCACCCGCGACTGGCACCCGCCGGACCACCTGTCGTTCCGCGAGCAGGGTGGGCCGTGGCCGCCGCACTGCGTCCAGGGCACCCGCGGCGCCGAGCTGCACCCGGACCTCGACACGTCGCGGATCGACGAGATCGTCGACACCGGCACCCGGCCCGAGGACGAGGGCTACTCGGCCTTCGAGGAGCCGCGGATGGCGGAGGTCCTGCGTGAGCACGGCATCACCGACGTGACGTTCGTCGGCCTGGCGACCGACTACTGCGTCCTGAACACCGCGCGCGACGCGCTGCGCGAGGGGTTCTCGGTCACCGTCGACACCTCGGCGGTGCGCCCGGTCGACGTCAACCCCGGCGACGGCGACCGCGCGCTGGCCGAGCTCGAGGAGCTGGGCGCGCGCGTGGTGGACCTGTCGGCCGCCTGAGCGCCGCCGCGCCGGCTGAAGCGCAGCGTGCCGTCGTCGATCGGCCCGTCGCGCAGCACGGCGACGTCCTCGGCGTAGCTCATCGGCATCCGCCACGGCGGCCCGTCGCCCTGGCGCGGGAAGCGGTCCAGCGAGCGCAGGACGTAGCCGGCCTGGAAGTCCAGCAGCGGCCGGGTCGGCCTGCCGGGGTCGTCGCGCGGCGCGACGCACGCGTCGCAGCCGAGCGCGTCCATGTGCGCCAGCAGCCGGCACAGGTAGCCGCAGACCAGGTCGACCTTCAGCGTCCAGGACGCGTTCGTGTAGCCGATCGCGAACGCGAAGTTCGGCACGTCGCTGAGCATGAGGCCCTTGTAGGCGAGCGTCTCGGGCAGCGCGACCGGCGTTCCGTCGACCGCGAGCTCCATGCCGCCGAACGCCAGCAGGTTCAGCCCGGTGGCGGTGACGATCACGTCGGCCTGCAGCTCGGCGCCCGAGGCGAGCCGCACGCCGGACTCGGTGAACGTGTCGATGCGGTCGGTGACGACCGCGGCCCGGCCGGCGCCGATCGCGCGGAACAGGTCGCCGTCGGGGACCATGCACAGGCGCTGGTCCCACGGGTCGTAGGCGGGGTTGAAGTGCGTGTCGACGTCGAACTCGGGCGGCAGCGCCCGCCGCTGCAGGGCGCGCAGGACGCGCCGCACCAGCCGCGGGTGGCGGCGGCTGAGCCGGTAGACCTGCGTCTGCTGCCAGATGTTCTTGCGCCGCACGAGCGCGTGGGCGCGGCGGTCGCCCAGCAGCCGCCGCAGCCGGTTGGCGATCGGGTCGCGCGACGGGATCGACAGCACGTAGCTGGGGGAGCGCTGCAGCATCGTCACGTGCTCGGCCCGTTCGGCCAGCGCCGGGACGAGCGTCACCGCGGTGGCGCCGCTGCCGATCACGACGATCCGCCGGCCGTCGACGTCGAGGTCCTCGGGCCAGTCCTGCGGGTGCACGAGCGTGCCGGCGAAGCGCTCGGCGCCGGGGAACGCGGGCGCGTAGCCCTCGTCGTAGCGGTAGTAGCCCGACGCGCAGAACAGGAACCCGCAGGTCAGCCGGACGGTCTGCGGCGCGCCGCCGTCCGCGGGCTCGCGCACGGCCTCGACCGTCCAGACGGCGTCGTCGCCGGACCAGTCGGCGCGCACCACGCGGTGGCCGAAGCGGATCTCGCGCTCGAGGTCGTGCTCGGCCGCCGTCTCGCGGATGTAGCGCAGGATGTCGTCGCCGGAGGCGATCGCCTCCTCCTGCGTCCACGGCTTGAACGCGTACGCGAACGTGGCCAGGTCGGAGTCCGAGCGCACGCCGGGATAGCGGAACAGGTCCCACGTGCCGCCGATCGCCTGGCGCGCCTCGAGGATCGCGAACCGCTTCGCCGGCAGGTGCGTGCGCAGGTAGCGTCCGGCGGCGATCCCCGACAGGCCGGCGCCGACGACGAGGACGTCCACGTGGTCGGAGGCGGGTGCGCCGGCGTCCATGAGCGCACATCATGCCTTGATCTGGCGAAGAGGTTCGCCTGCCATCGTGTGCGCCATGAGCGATGACCAGAACCGCAACAGCCTCGAAGAGGTCCTTCGCGCGGTCGCCCAGGAGGTGGGTCGCTCGATCGAGCGCATCTCCGAGATCGACCTCGACGAGCTCGCCCGCAACGCCGGGGTCGATCCCGACCAGGCGCGCGAGTGGTTCGACGGCGCCAGCCAGTGGCTGCGCATCCAGGTCGAGCGCGTCGAGGAGACGACGACGACGTTCGAGGAGGACGCCGAGCCGGCGACGGTCGTCGCCGACGACCCGCTGGACCGGGCCGCGCCGCATCCGCTGGATCTGCCGACCGCCGAGCAGGGGGTCGCGCTCGCGGCCCTGGACTCGGGCCGCTGGAGCCTGGAGCCGGGGACCGGCACGTTCGCGGTGCGGGGCGAGGGCCCGGCGCCGCAGGACGCGCTCGGCCTCGCCCGCGAGCTGCGCGTCCGCGACTGGGTCGACGCCGACGGCGTCCTGACCGCCGCCGGGCACCACGCGCTCGAGCGCTGGCTGCGCTCCGCCCAGCGCGCCTGACCGCGCGCTGATCACGTCGGGCACGGCGTCTAGGTTGGCGCCGTGTCCGTCGCGTCCGCCGTGCTCGGGTTCGCGCGCCGCCAGCCGTCGGCGATCCTGCTGGCCGTCCAGCTCGGCGGCCTGCTGCTGTACCCGTTCATGGAGGACCGCGAGGTCGGGCGCTCGCTGTTCAGCGCGTTCGGCATCCTCGTGCTGGCACTGGTCGTGCTCGCGGTCCGCAGCTCGCCGGCGTTCACGTGGATCGGCGTGGCGCTCGGGGCGCCCGCGACCGTCCTGCTGGTGATCCAGGCGATCACGCGCACCGACACGCTGCTGCCGTACTCGTCGGCGCTGGAGGCGGTCCTCTACTTCTACGCGGCCGGGGCGCTGATCGCCTACATGGTCGCCGACCACGAGATCACCCGCGACGAGCTGTACGCGGTCGGCGCCACGTTCACGCTCGTGGCGTGGGGCTTCGCGTACCTGTTCGTCGTCGTGCAGGCCGTCGCGCCGGGCACGTTCGCCGGCACCGGCGACCCGGAGGCCGACCGCACGTGGATGGAGCTCCTGTTCCTGAGCTTCACGACCCTGTCGAGCACCGGGCTCAGCGACGTCGTGCCCGTGCGGCCGTTCGGCCGCGCCGTGGTGATGATCGAGCAGATCGCGGGCGTCGCCTACGTCGCGATGGTCGTCTCGCGCCTGGTCGGGCTGATGGTCGTGCGCGGCGCCCGCCCGCGGTAGCCCGCGCTGCGCCCGCGGGCGTACGCGCCGAAGCCGCCCGCGGGGGTATGCGGATCCGGCGCGCCGGACGTACGCTGGCGGGGCCCGTGTCCGATCGCGCCCACGCCCCCTGGTGGACGACCGCGCGCCCGCCCGCGTGGGCGGCCGACCTGCTGCTGGCCATCGCCGTCGCCGCCTTCCAGGTGGCGATCACCGCCGCGATCACCCACGAGGACGGCGAGGACGTGGCGCCGCTGGGCACGGTGCTGCTGGCCGTCAGCGGGCTCGCGCTCGCCGGCCGCCGGCGCTGGCCGATCCCGGTCCTCGCGATCGTCTTCGCGGCCACGTTCGGCTACCTGCTGGCCGGCTACCACATGGGCCCGATCTGGCCGGCGCTGATCGTCGCCTTCCTCACCGTCCAGGTGCGCGGCCACCGGCGCGTGGGCGCCGCGTTCCTGGTCGTCGGGTACGCGATCGCGGTCGTCGACGACCCCTCGTGGGCGCAGGCGGCCGGCCTGGCCGCATGGCTGCTGGCGCTCGTCGCGGTGGCCGAGGTCGTCCGCGGGCGCCGCGCCCACGCCGACGAGGAGCGCCGCCGCCGCCGGTCCGACGAGCGCCTGCGGATCGCCCGCGACCTGCACGACGTCCTCGCCCACAACATCTCGCTCATCAACGTGCGCGCGAGCGTCGGGCTGCACCTGATCGACCGCCGGCCCGAGGAGGCGCGCGCCGCGCTGGCGGCGATCAAGGACGCCAGCGGCGAGGCGCTCGGCGAGCTGCGCTGGGTGCTCGAGAGCCTGCGCGCGCCCGAGGAGGCGCCCGAGCGGACGTCCGCGCCGCGGCTGGCCGAGCTCGACGCGCTCGCGGGACAGGCGCGCGCCGCCGGCCTGGACGTCGAGCTCGAGGTCACCGGCGACCGCCGCCCGCTGTCGGCCGGGGTCGAGCTGGCCGCCTACCGGATCGTGCAGGAGGCGCTGACGAACGTCCTGCGCCACGCCGGGCCGGCGCGCGCGAGGATTCGCGTCGTGTACGGGGAGCGCGACCTGATCGTGGAGGTCGACGACGACGGGGCCGGCGCCCCGGCGGCGGAGCCGTCGGCGGCCGGCGCGGGCGCCGGGCTCGTCGGCATGCGCGAGCGCGCCGCCGCGCTCGGCGGCGAGGTCGACGCCGGCCCGCGCGACGACGCCCCCGGCTTCCGCGTCCGTGCCCGCCTGCCCGCCGGGAGCGCCGCGTGATCCGCGTCGCGCTCGCCGACGACCAGGCGCTCGTGCGCGCCGGCTTCCGCGCGCTGCTGGCCGCCGAGGACGACATCGAGGTCGTGGGGGAGGCAGACGACGGCGCGCAGGCCGTCGCGCTCGCGTCCGAGCACGCCCCCGACGTGATCCTCATGGACATCCGCGTGCCGGGCATCGACGGGATCGAGGCGACCCGCCGGATCGCCGCCGACCCCGGGCTGGCCGGCGTGCGGATCGTGATCCTGACGACGTTCGACCTCGACGAGTACGTGTTCGAGGCGCTGCGCGCGGGCGCCAGCGGCTTCCTCGTCAAGGACACCGAGCCCGACGAGCTGCTGCGGGCCGTGCGGGTCGTCGCGGCCGGCGACGCGCTCCTGGCGCCGGGCGTGACGCGGCGCCTGATCGCCGAGTTCGCCGACCGCCAGCCGCGCCCCGGCCCGGCGCCCGACGCGCTCGAGGACCTCACCGAGCGCGAGCGCGAGGTCGTCGCGCTCGTCGCCCACGGGCTCAGCAACGACGAGATCGCGCGGCGGCTCGTCGTCAGCCCGGCGACCGCAAAGACGCACGTGAGCCGGGCGATGGTCAAGCTCGGCGCCCGCGACCGCGCCCAGGTCGTGGTGTTCGCCTACCGCAGCGGCCTCGTCCTACCGCCCAGGGCGTAGGCCTCCGAGCCGCCCGTCGTCCGACGACAGGCGGCGCCCGCTGGAGCACGGTGGAGGCATGACCACCACGACGCTTCCACCCACCACCGCGGCGGCGGCCGCGACCACGGACGCCGTCAAGGTCCACGGCGACGGCGACGGGGCCGTCCGCGCCCTCGACGGCGTGACCGTCGCGTTCGACCGCGGCGCGTTCACCGCGATCATGGGCCCGTCGGGCTCGGGCAAGTCGACGCTGATGCACTGCGCCGCCGGGCTGGACACACTGACGTCGGGCCGGGCCGCGATCGGCGACGTCGACCTCGCCGCGCTGTCGGATCGCGAGCTGACGCGGCTGCGGCGCGAGCGGGTCGGCTTCGTCTTCCAGGCCTTCAACCTGCTGCCGACCCTGACGGCCGCCGAGAACGTCGCGCTGCCGCTCGCGCTCGCCGGGCGGCGGCCCGACCCCGCCTGGATGGACGCGGTCGTCGGCGCGCTGCGCCTCGGCGACCGCCTCGACCACCGCCCGGCCGAGCTGTCGGGCGGCCAGCAGCAGCGCGTCGCCGTCGCGCGGGCGCTGATCGCCCGGCCGCAGATCGTGTTCGCCGACGAGCCGACCGGCAACCTCGACCGCCGCACCGGCGGCGAGCTGCTCGAGCTCCTGGCGTCCGCCGTGCGCGACCTGGGCCAGACGGTCGTCATGGTCACCCACGACCCGGTCGCGGCCGCGCACGCCGACCGCGTCGTGTTCCTGGCCGACGGCCGCATCGTCGGCGAGGTCGGCCACCCGAGCGCCGACGACGTCCTCGACCGCCTCAAGCGACTGGGAGGCTGACATGCGACGCGTGATCCTCAGCGGCCTGTGGGCCCGCCGGCGCCGGCTGCTCGGCACGTCGCTGGCCGTGTTCCTGGGCACCGCGTTCCTGGCCGGCACGCTGATGCTGTCGGGCACCCTGCGCGCGAACTTCGAGCGCCTGTTCTCCGACGCCAACGCCGGCACCGACGCGGTCGTGCGCTCCGTCGCGAGCGTCGAGACCGATCGCGGGCCGGCGCGCGCCCCGATCGACGAGTCCCTCGCGGCCCGCATCCGCGCCCTGGACGGCGTCGCCGCCGCCGCGCCGCTGGTCGAGGGCTACGGCCAGGTGCGCGGGCGCGACGGCGAGGCCGTCGGCGGCAACGGGCCGCCGCGCATCGCCGCGAGCTGGGTCGAGCCGGCCGCCCTGAGCGGATACGAGCTCGCCGCCGGCCGCGCGCCGCGCGCGCCCGGCGAGGCCGTGCTCAACCGCGGCGCCGCCGAGGCGGGCGGGCTGCGCATCGGCGACGAGACGGTCGTCGAGACCCCGGAGCCGGTGCGGGTGCGCGTCGTCGGGCTGGCGACGTTCGCCGGCGAGGACGGCTTCGGCGAGTCCACCTACGCCGCGTTCACCCTCGACGAGGCCCAGCGCCTGCTCGCCGGCGGCGCCGGCCGCGTGAGCGAGATCCGCGTGGCCGCGGGGCCCGGCGTCTCCCAGGAGGAGCTCGTCGCGCGCGTCGCGGCCGTGCTGCCCGGCGGCGTCGAGGCGGTGACCGGTGCGCAGGCCGCCGACGAGGACCTCGCCGACGTCACCGGCGACTTCGTCGACGCGTTCGAGATCGTCCTGCTCGTGTTCGCGGGGATCGTGCTGCTCGTCGCCGCGTTCTCGATCGCCAACACGCTGTCGATCGTGGTCGCGCAGCGCACCCGCGAGTCGGCGCTGCTGCGCGCCGTCGGGGCGTCGCGCGGGCAGGTGCGCGGCGCGGTGGTGGCCGAGGCGGGCGCGATCGGCCTCGTCGCCTCGCTGGCCGGCGTGGCCGGCGGGTTGGCCATCGCCAGCGCGCTGAAGGCGCTCATCGCCGCGGCCGGCGCGTCGCCGCCGCTCGACGGCCTGGCCCTGAGCCCGGCCGTGGTGGCGATCCCCGTGGCCGTGGGCGTCGGCGTGACCGTTCTCGCCGGCCTCGCCCCGGCGCGCCGGGCCGCGCGCGTGGCCCCGGTGACGGCGATGCGCGAGGCCGACGCCGGCGAGCCGGCCGGTCGCGGCCCGCTGGGCGCGGCCGTCCGCGGGCTCGGCGCGCTCCTGGCCCGGGCCGGCGCCCTGCGCGGCGTTCCGGGGACGCTGGCGCGGGCCAACGCCGCCCGCAGCCCGCGCCGCGCGCTGCGGACCGCCTCGGCGCTGATCGCCGGGGTCGGGGTGGTCACGCTGATCACGGTGTTCGCGGCGTCGCTGAAGACGTCGACGCTCGACCGCGTCGAGGCGTCGTTCGGCGGCGACCTGGCCGTCAGCGCGCCCGGCTTCGGCGGCGGCGCGCTCCCGCCGAGCCTGGCCGAGCGCGTCGCGCGCCTGCCCGAGGTGGACGGCGCCGCCGCGCTGGGCACGGGGTCGGCTCGCCTGGGCGGCGACAGCCGGCCGATCACCGGGGCCGACCCGCGGTCGCTCGCGCGCGTCCTCGACCTCGACGTCACGGCCGGCTCGGTCGAGCGCCTGGCCGGCGAGGAGCTCGCCGTGTCCCGCGACCTCGCGCAGGAGCGCGGCTGGCGGGTCGGCTCGGCGGTCCCGGTCGCGTTCGCCGACGGGACGCGGGCCGAGCTGCGCGTCGGCGCGGTGTACGGCCGCGACGACGTCGTCGGCGACGTCGTGATCCCGCGGGCGACCTCGGCGCGCCACGCCGTGCAGCCGCTCGACCGCGCGGTGCTGGTCACGCTGGCGCCCGGCGTGGGCGAGGCGCAGGGCCGCCGCGCGGTGCAGACGGTCACGCGCGCCATGGGCGACCCCGACGTGCAGACCCGCGCCGAGTACGTCGAGGCGCAGGCGGGGCCCCTGGACGTCGCGCTGGGCATGGTCTACGTGCTGCTGGCGCTGGCGATCGTCATCGCGCTCATGGGCATCGCGAACACCCTGTCGCTGGCGACGCACGAGCGCCGCCGGGAGCTGGGGCTGCTGCGCGCGGTCGGCGCGACCCGCGAGCAGGTGCGCGCGATGGTCCGCGGCGAGGGCCTGGTCGTGGCCACGCTCGGCGCGCTCGGCGGGGTCGTGGCCGGCGTGGCCGCGGCCGGCGCGCTGATCCTCGCGGTCGGCGACGGCGCCGGGGTGACCACGCTGTCGCTCCCGGGCGCCCGCCTGGCGATCGTGGTCGTGGTCGGCGCCCTGGCCGGGACGCTCGCCGCGGTGCGGCCGGCCCGCCGGGCCGCGCGGCTCGATCCGCTGCGGGCGATCGGCGGCGCCGTGTGAGCACCCGCCGGGGACGCTGGGAATGCGACCATCGCGGCCATGACCGACTACGCGATCGTCCACGCCGACGACGTCGACGACGTCTATGCCGGCACCGACGTCCCCGGCGAGTTCCGGCCGCTCGGCGGCGCCCTCGGGCTCCAGCAGCTCGGGGCGACGCTGATCCGCGTCCCGCCGCACTCGGACTTCGAGCAGGGGACCGGGCACTTCCACGAGGAGATCGAGGAGCTGTACCTCGTCACGCGCGGGACGCTGACGATGCGCTTCGGCGACGAGATCGTCGAGGTGCCGGCCGGGTCCGCGGTGCGGGTGGCGCCGCGCACGCCGCGCTCGCACCGCAACCGCGGCGACGAGACCGTCGAGATGTGGGCGATCTCGCGCCGGCTGGGCCGCGGCGACGCGACGAAGATCGACGACTTCTGGGAGGCCGACCCCGACGCGGTGCAGCACCGCGCCCCGTAGGCCGGGGCGGCGGCGGGTATCGTCGCCGAGGTGAGCGCAGGCGCAGCCCAGCCGCCGCCGCCGGAGCCGTGGCGCCACGCCGCCGCCGACGTGGCGGCCGCCCTGGGCGGCGACCCCGACCGCGGGCTCTCGAGCGCCGAGGCCGCCGCCCGGCTGGCGCGGACGGGACCCAACGAGCTGGCCGCGGCGCCGCCGGTCCCGGCCTGGCGCCGCCTGCTCGCCCAGTTCGCCGATCCCCTGGTCGTGCTGCTGCTCGCGGCCGTCGTGGTGTCGGTCGGCGCCTGGGCCGTCGAGGGCGGCGGCGGCGTGCCGTGGGACGCGGTCGTGATCGCGCTGATCCTCGTCGCCAACGCGATCCTCGGCTACGCCCAGGAGGCACGGGCCGAGCGGGCCGTCGCCGCGCTGCAGGACATGGCGGTCCCGGCCGCCACCGTCGTCCGCGACGGGCGCGAGCGCCGCATCCCGGCCGCCGAGGTCGTTCCGGGCGACGTGCTCGTCGTCGGCGAGGGCGATGCGGTCGCCGCCGACGCGCGGCTCCTGGAGGCCGCGTCGCTGACCGCGTCCGAGGCCTCGCTGACCGGCGAGAGCGAGTCGGTGGAGAAGACCCCGGAGCCGTTGACGGGCGACGTCACGCTGGCCGACCGCGCGAACATGGTCTTCAGCGGCACCGTCGTGACCCGGGGGCGGGGGCGGGCGGTCGTGACCGCGACCGGCATGGCGACCGAGATGGGGACCGTCGCCGGTCTGCTCGGGCGCACCGCGGACGACGCGACGCCGCTGCAGCGGGAGGTCGGCCACATCGGCCGGATGCTGGGCGCGGCGGTGATCGTCATCGCGATGGTCGTCGTGGGGACGATCGTCCTCACCGCCGACGTGCGGACCACCTCCGACGTCGTCGACGTGCTGCTGGTCGGCGTCTCGCTGGCGGTGGCCGCCGTCCCGGAGGGCCTGCCCGCCGTGCTGTCGGTCGTCCTCGCGCTCGGCGTGCAGCGGATGGCCCGCCGGCACGCGATCGTCAAGCGCCTGTCGTCGGTCGAGACGCTCGGCTCCGCCTCGGTCGTGTGCTCCGACAAGACCGGGACGCTCACCCGCAACGAGATGACGATCGAGCGGGTCGTCGTCGCCGAGGGCGAGGTGCGCCTCACGGGCAGCGGCTTCCGCCCGGAGGGCGACGTGGTCGCCGACGGCGCGCCGCTGACCGCCGGCCCGCTGCTCGACGCGGTGCGCCGCGGCCTGGTCGCGGGCAGCCTCGCCGGCAACGCGGCGCTCGAGCGCCGCAACGGCGACTGGACGGTCCGCGGCGACCCGACCGAGGCCGCGTTCCTGGTCGCCGAGGCCAAGATCGACGGGCTGACGGAGGTCCGCCGCGCCCGGTTCCGCCGCCTCGCGGAGATCCCGTTCACGTCCGAGCGCAAGCGCATGTCGACGATCGAGGCCGACGCCCGCGACGGTCGCGTGCTCCTCGTCGCCAAGGGCGCGCCGGACGTCCTGCTCGAGCGCTGCGTCGCCGAGCGGGTGGACGGCGGCTCGCGGCCGCTCACCGCCGAGCGCCGCGCCGCGCTCCTGGCGACCGTCGACCGGCTCGCCGGCCAGGCGCTGCGCACGCTCGCCGTCGCCTACCGCCCGCTCGACGGCGAGGCCCCGTCCGACCCCGGCGAGGAGGCCGAGCGCGACCTGATCCTCCTCGGCCTCGTCGGCATGATCGACCCGCCGCGCGACGAGGTCCGCCGCGCGATCGCCGAGGCGCACGCCGCCGGGGTGCGCGTGATCATGATCACCGGCGACCATCCGCGGACGGCGGCGCGGATCGCGGGCGACCTCGGCATCGCGGCCCCCGACGGCCCCGTGCTGACCGGGCCCGAGATCGCCGCGCTCGACGCCGCCGCGCTGCGCGTCGCGATGCGCGAGGCGAACGTGTGCGCGCGGGTGGCGCCCGAGCACAAGCTGCGGATCGTCGACGCCCTCCAGTCCGAGGGCCAGATCGTCGCGATGACCGGGGACGGGGTGAACGACGCCCCGGCGCTGAAGTCGGCCGACATCGGCGTCGCGATGGGGATCGCCGGCACGGACGTGACGAAGGAGGCGGCCGACATGATCCTGGCCGACGACGACTTCGCCACGATCGTCGCCGCGGTGCGCGAGGGCCGCGGCATCTTCGCCAACATCCGCACGTTCCTGCGATTCCTGCTGTCGTCGAACGTCGGCGAGGTCCTGACGATGTTCGTCGGCGTCGTGCTCGCCGCCGGCCTCGGGCTGCGCGACGGGGGCGGCGCGCTCGCCGTCCCGTTGCTGGCCACCCAGATCCTGTGGATCAACCTGCTGACCGACACCGCGCCGGCGCTGGCGATGGGCGTCGACCCGCCGCCCGACGACGCGATGCGCCGCCCACCTCGGCGCCCGACCGACCGGGTGATCGACCGGCGCATGTGGACGGGGATCCTGTGGGTCGGGTCGGTCATGGCCGTCGTGTCGCTGGTCGCGCTGGACCTGCGCCTCGACGGCGGCTACCTGGGTGGGTCGGGGACGATCGACGAGGCGCGCACGATGGCGTTCACGACGCTGGTCCTGGCGCAGCTCTTCAACTGCCTGAACGCGCGCTCGGATCGCACGAGCGCGTTCCGGCGGCCGTTCTCGAACCCCTGGCTGTGGGGGGCGATCGCGCTGTCGGCGGCGCTGCAGGTGGCGGTCGTCGAGCTGCCGTTCCTCAACGAGGCGTTCGACACCGTGCCCCTGGGCCTCGACGACTGGCTGATCTGCGTGGGGCTGGCGAGCGGCGTGCTGTGGGCCGACGAGCTGCGAAAGCTTGGCGCGCGGGCGTGGCGCACGGCATGATCCACGCATGGCCAAGGACTGCTTCTGCGGGTGCGGGCTGCACGTGCCGTGGGGACGCCGGCGCGCGGCCAACGCGGTCGGCGACCGCATCGACCGCGACATCGCGACGTTCCAGGGCGCGCTGGAGCGCGGCGACCAGGGCGAGGAGGAGCCCGAGCTGCGCGAGCTCGTGGCGCTCGGCGTCCCGATGCGCGACACCCTGCGCGGGATCGTGCACGGCACGATGGATCGCCGCGAGTACGACAAGCGCGCGGGACGGGCGTGGCTGCGCCGCGCGAGCGTCCAGCGCGGCCGCCTGGCGAAGGCGATGGTCGCCGCCGACTACGTCGGCCGCAACGCCGTCGACCAGTCCGAGCTCGTGCACTCGGGCCGCAAGGCGCCCGGGGTGGTCCTCGAGGTGCGCGACACCGGGATGACGATCAACACCTACCCGCGGGTGCTCGTGCGGCTGCGCGTCGAGCCCGACGGCGAGGCGCCGTTCGAGGTGGAGCGCAAGGTCCTGGTCTCGCGCGTCGCGTTCCCGCGCGTGGGCGAGCGCGTCGAGGTCGCCTACGACCCCGACGACCGCGACCGCTTCACGTTCCGCCGGCCGGGCGTGGACGACGCGGCCGGCGAGGGCCCGGGCGCCGACCGCCTCGAGCAGCTCGCCCGGCTGGGCGAGCTGCGCGACGGCGGGGTCCTCACCGAGGAGGAGTTCGAGGCGGAGAAGGCGCGGATCCTCGAGCGCGACTGACGTCAGCCGCGGCCCAGGAAGGACGCGAACGCCTGCGCCTTGGCCGCCGGGTCCTGGAACAGGAACGCGTGGCCGGCGTCCGGGTAGGTCGCTCGCGTGACGTTCGGGATGCGGCGCGCCAGCAGGCGCGCGTTGCCCGGCGGCACGATGACGTCCTCGGTGCCGTGGGCGACGAGCGTCGCGGCCTTGATCCGGTGCAGGTTGCGGTAGGTCCCGTGCCCGCGCCCGTACCAGCGCCGGCCGGTCGCACGCGACTGCGCGGCCATCGTCGCCGGCGGCGCGGCGAAGTCGGCGGCCGTCAGGTTCGGCTGGGTGCCGATCGCGGCCATCCACGCCTGGCCAGCGGCCTGCTGGTCGCCGGGGAACAGGATCGGCAGCAGGTCGGTCGGCGTCGTGCTCGGGTTCGTGAGCACGTCGATCACCTGCTGGGTCGGCTCGATCGCGTGCGGCGAGCCGGGGTCGGTCGCGGCGAGGATGAGCCGGTTGACGAGCTTCGGCTGCGAGATCGCGAGCTGCTGGGCGATGTAGCCGCCCATCGACCAACCGAGCACGTCGACGCGCCCGAGCCGCAGCGCCCGGATGAGCGCGGCGGTGTCGCGCGCCATCGAGCGGACGGTGAGGCCGCGCACGGGGCCGCTGGACGTGCCCATGCCGCGGTTGTCGAACGTGATCACGCGCCGGTCCTGCGCCAGCGTCATGACGAACGTCGGGTCCCATTCGGCCATCGTCAGGCCGTAGCCGGCGATGAGGACGAGCGGCGTGCCCGAGGCGGTCGGGTTGATGTCGCGGTAGCCGAGCGTCGCGCCGCGGACCTCGACGGTCTGCACCGGGAACGAGGTCGGGGCCGGCTGCTGGGCGGAGGCGGGGACGGCGACGGCGCCCCCCAACGCCGCGGCCGCCAGCAGGGCGAGGAGGAGTCGGATCGGAGGCATCATGGCGCGCCGAAGCGTGCCAGATCCCCGTTCGGTCAGCGCCGCCGGCAGCTCGCCCGGCGCAGCCTCACGGGAACGTCCGCGACGGCGGTGCTGCCGTCGGGCTGGAGGACCGAGGTGCGCAGCGTGGCGGCGACCGAGCGGCAGGAGCGTGCGAGCACGCGGCGCATGCTCGGGGTGAGCCGCAGGCCCTTCGTCCAGCGGCGGCCGGCGGCGCGGGTGGTGCGGGCGCGGCGGCTGATCGCGCGCGACCGCGGCGTCCCGGCCCGCGCGCGCAGCTGGAGCGCGGCGCGGCAGCGGGAGCCGGCGGGGGCGGCGCACCGCAGGGCCAGGCGCGCCCGGCCGCGGTGGTCGACCGCGATCGCGCGGCGGCGCAGCAGGACCTGCACGGCCGGCGCGGCCGGGCCCGCGGCGCTGGGTCCGGGCGTGATCGGCGACGGGTCGCGCGAGGGCGCGCTCGCCGTTCCGCCGCCACCGCCGCCACCGCCGCCGTCCGGGACGTCGGGGCGCACCGGCGGCGTCGGAGGCGCCGGGACCGTGGCCGTCCCGGTCAGCGCGACCGTGTGCGGCCCACCGGGCGCGTCGTCGTCGACGGTCAGGGCCGCGCTCGCCGGCCCGGCGCCCGTGGGGGCGAACGCGAGCGTGGCGGCGCACGCGTCGCCCGGGTCGAGCACCGTTCCGGCGCACGTGTCGTCGTCGATCGTGAACGCGCTCGCCTGCGGTCCGGTCAGGGCGACGTCGGCGATCGCCAGCGGGCCGGCGTCGGGGCCGGAGGCGGAGTTGGCGACGGTCACCGTCCGCGGCGCGCTGACCGCGCCGACGTTCAGCGTCCCGAAGTCCAGGCCGGCCGGCGTCGCGCTCAGCTGCGCCTGCGTGCCGTGGCCGGTCAGGACGACCGTGTGCGGCGCGCCGGGCGCATCGTCGTCGAAGCGCAGCTCGGCCGTCTTGGCCCCGACGCTCGTCGGGAGGAAGGCGACGTCGACGGCGCACGTCTCGTCGGGCTGGAGCGTGGCCGCCGCGCACGTGTCGGCGTCGATCGCGAACTGGTCGGCGCCGGCGCCGGCGAGCGTGACATCCGGGATCGTCAGCGGCAGGGAGCCCGGGTTGCCGACCACGAAGCGCTGGACGTCGCCGGTCGTGTCGACGTTGACGCGGCCGAAGTCGAACGGGTCGGGCGCGGCCTCGAAGCCGGGCTCGCCGCCGGTGCCCGAGAGCGCGACGCCGGTCGGGCTGCCCGAGGCGTTCGACGCGATCGACAGGGTCGCGGCCCGGCTGCCCGTGGTCGTGGGGGCGAAGACCACCTCGACGGTGCAGCTCCCGCTCGGGGCCAGCGTCTGGCCCGAGCATTCGTCGGAGTCGATCGCGTAGTCGCCCGCCGCGGCGCCGGTCACGGTCACCCCGCCGTCCGCGATGACGAGCGGCCCGGCGTTCATGCCGGTGGCGGAGTTGGTGACCGTCACGGTCTGCGGGGTGGTGGACGTGCCGACGCGCTGGGTCCCGAAGGCGATGCCGGTCGGGGATGTCGCGATCGTCGGGGCGACCCCGCGGCCGTTGAGGGAGATCGTGTTGGGAACCAGCGACGACGGGACGTTGGAGTTGATCTGCAGCGTCCCGCTCTTGCTGCCGACGGACGTCGGCGCCAGCCTGACGGTCACGCCGCAGCTGCCGCCGGGCGGGATCGTCGATCCGGTGCAGGTGTTGGCGGTGATCGCGTACTGGGAGCCGGTCAGCGAGACGCTGCTGATCACGAGCGGGTCGTCGCCGCTGTTGGACACGGGGACGGTGCGCGAGTCGGAGGCCCCGACGAGGACGTTCCCGAAGCTGACCGGCCCGGGGAGCTGCGGCCAGGCGGACCGGACGGCGAGGCCGGCGGGGAACGGGGAGCCCACGAGCTCCCAGTTCACGGCGGCGCCGCTGGTGCGGCCCAGGGCGATCGCCTGCCACTGCGGCGTGTCCCAGTACACGAGGTCGCCGACGGTGGCGACGCCGATCGGATAGTCGTCCTGGAAGAGGTCTGCCCGCAGACCGGTGCCGTCGAGGTTCGCCCTCGCGACGAAGCCGTCCGACGTGCTGTCGGCCCAGTAGACGTGCGTGTCGCTGACCGCCAGGCCGCGCGCGTCGCCGGCGTCGGGGATGAAGTCGTGGTCGACCTCCGTGCCGTCCAGCGCGGCGCGGCCGATGGTCCCGCCGTACCAGTCCGCCCAGTAGACGTGGGTGTCGGTGACCGCGATGCCCTCGGGCTCCTCGGCGCCGGTGATGAACGTGTCGTCGACCTCGGTGCCGTCGATCCGGGCGCGGCCGATCGCGCCGTCCCAGTCGTTGTCGGTGGTCCAGTAGACGTACTCGTCGTCGACGGCGACGAACGACACGCTCGAGCGGGTCTCGATGAAGCTCTCGTCGACGTCGGTGCCGTCGCGATCGGCACGGCCGATGTACCCCGACCAGCTCGCCCAGTAGACGTGGTCGGCGTCGACGGCGACGCCGCCCCCGAGGGTGCGGCTGGGAGCGATGAAGCTCGCGTTCGCGCCGCTCCCGTCCAGGTTCGCGCGACCGATCGTGTTCGTGTCGAGATCGGCCCAGTACAGCTCGCCGTGAGCGGTCGCGGCCGTCAGCAGGAGGGCCAGCGCGCTCACGACCATCGCCGCGAGCGCGCGGCCCGACACCATCCGTGGCACCATCGCCGACCACCGTACGAGACGGCGCGCAGACGATTCGACCGATTTTTCGTGCGTCAGCGCGCGCGGCCGTCGCGCAGCGCGTCCGCCAGCTCGCTGCGCGACGAGACGCCGAGCTTGCGCAGGCTGCGCGACAGGTGGATGCGCACCGTGCTCGGCGTGAGGTAGAGCGCCTCGGCGATCTCGCGGTTTGACGCGCCGCCCGCGGCGGCCTCGGCGACGCGCCGCTCGGCCGCGGTCAGCGCGCTCGGCCCGCTGACGGCGGCGCGGCGCGGGCGGGCGCCGGTGGCGACGAGCGCCGTGCGCGCCTGCCCCGCCAGCGGCGCGGCGCCGCACTGGTCGGCGATCTCCAGGGCGCGCCGCAGCGGCTCCCGCGCGCCGGCGGCGTCGCCGGCGGCGTGGAGCGCGCGCCCGAGCGCGAGCTGCGCCCGCGCGTGCTCCAGCGGCGCGGGGGCGTCGTCGAGCACCTCCACCGCCTCGCGCAGCGTCGCGACCCCCGCGGCGCCCGGCGTCACGACGCCCAGCGCGGTGAGCGCCCGGCCGGTCGCGCGGGGCGTGCCCCAGGCGCGGGCGGCCGCGACCTCGGCCTCCGCGAGCTCGCGCGGGCGCGCGCCGGCGTCGCCGAGCGCATGTGCGGCCAGCGCGGCCGCCGACCGCCACGGCAGCAGCGCCGGGCAGCGGCCGCCCAGGGCCTCGTAGCGCGCGCCGAGCGCCAGCGTGTCGTGCAGGGCGCCGGCCGGATCGCCGCTCGCGGCGCGCATCGCGGCGCGGACCGGGGTCATGCCGATCAGCCCCGGCGTGCCGGCCTCGTCCGCGGGGTCGACGTGGGCGAGGGCGCGGGCGGCCGCCTCGACGTCGCCGAGCTCGAGCCGGGCGGCGGCGAGCGTCGCGGCCGCGAACGCGGGCGCCGCCCCGCGCACGCCGTAGGCCTCGAACGCCTCCAGCGACGCCTCCGCGTCCTCGACGGCCGCAGCCAGGGCGCCGGCCCGCAGGCGGACGCGCGCGCGGAGCATCAGCGCGCCCGCGATGTGGGCCACGTGGTTGCGGCGCCGGCCGTGCGCGACCCACTCCTCGGCCAGCCGCGCGGCGCCCGGGGCGTCGGCGGCCAGCAGGGCGATGAAGCCGATCGCGAACGGCCCGCCCTCGACGTCGAGCGCGGTGAGCCAGGCGCCCCCGAACGCGCGCTCGCCGGAGGCGAGAACCCGTGCGGCCGAGGCGTTCGTCCAGGCGTCGCGGTACGCGGCGACGCAGCGCAGCATGCGGGCGCCGGGGTCGTCCTCGTCGCCCAGGTCCCGTAGGGCGGCGACGAGCTCCGCCGGGCCGGTGGCGGGTCCCCGGACCGCGACGGCCGTGCCGACGACGCCCAGGAGCCGGCGGCGCAGCGGCGGCGAGGCGTCGCCGAGCTCGCGGACGCCCTGGAGGCCGAGCGCGATCGCCTCGTCGGGGTCGCCGGACGGCCGGAACGCCGCGGCCCGGCCCAGCGCGGTGGCGCGCGCGACCGGGTCGTGGAGCAGGGCGAGCGCCTGCTCGAGCGCCGCCTCGGCCGCCGTCTGGTCCAGCGGCGACTCCGCGTCGGCCAGCTCCAGCAGCACCGCCGCGCGATCGGGCTCGGGCGGCGGCTCGGCGAGCGCGCGCCGGATCCACCGGCGGGCCGCCGCCGGGTCGTGCGCGGCGAGGGCGGCGCCGGCGGCGCGTCGCAGGGTGGCGACCCGCCGCGCGTCGCCCGCGGGCGGGGCGCCGAGCAGCGCCTCGGCGACCGCGCGGTCGGGGGCCAGGGAGCGGGCGAGCAGCTCGGCGGCACGGGCGTGCGCGTCGCCGGCGACGAGCGCGCGCAGGTCCCCGCGCAGCGCCGCGCGCACGAGCGGGTGGGTGAAGGCGACGGCGTCGCCCGGCCCGAGCACCTCGACGTCGCGCAGCGCGGCCGCCGCGTCGCGCGCGGCCTCGGGGTCGAGGCCGGCGACGTCCGCGGCGAGGCGCAGCGGCTGCCCGTCGCCGACGATCGCGGCGGCCTCGGCCAGCGCCGTGGCGTCGGGGCCGATCTCCGACAGGCGCGTGCGCACCGTGCGCGCGACGCCGGCCGCGCCGCCCTCGAGGAGCGCATCGACGGCATCGGCGGTGGGCGTGAGGCCGCGGGTGGCGATCGCGCGCACCAGCTCGCGCAGCAGCAGCGGGTTGCCGCCCGCGGCGCGGCTGGCGGCGGCGCAGAAGCCCGCCGGCGCATGCTCGCCGAGCGCGCCGCGCAGGAGCGTCTCGGCGCCGGCGTCGGTGAGCGGGCGCGGCGTCAGCGCCGTGTGCTCCAGGGTCGCGAGCAGCCGCGGGACGGCGTGGTCGGCGGCCGGCGCCGCGCCGGGGCGATGCGCGATCAGGAGCAGGACGGGTGCCTCGGGGACGCGGCGCGCGAGCTGGGCGAGGAAGCGCAGCGACGGCGGGTCCGCCCACTGCGCGTCGTCGACGGCGAGCAGCAGCGGGCGCGTGTCGGCGAGCTCCAGCGCCGCCGACCGCAGCCGGTGCAGCAGCGCCCAGTCGCCGGCGTCGACGGGGTCGCCGGTCGGGTCGGGGACCGCCTCGGGCAGGAGCTGGCCGGCGACGCCGAACGTGAGGCCGCGCTCGAGCAGGCTGCAGCCGGCGCGGCGGACGTCGAACCCGGCCGCGCCCGCGCGCGCGACGGCGGCCGACAGCAGGCGCGTCTTGCCGATCCCCGGCGGACCCTCGACGGTGACGACCCCGCCGGCGCCGGCGGCGGCGTCGGCCAGCGCGGCGTCGAGCGCCGCGAGCTCCTCGTCGCGTTCGACGAGATCGCCGTCACGGCCGCTCGCGACGGCGGGCTGGGAGCCGTCCGTGGCCGATGTCCCCACGCCGGGACGGTACCCGATCGCCGTTGCGGGCCGCGCACCCCCGGGTAGGTACCCGGGCGACCGCCGTCGTCCGACGACAGGAGCGAGCCATGGAGCACGAGCACACCGAGCACGTCGCCGCGTCACCCGACGCCGTCTACGCTGCGATCGCCGATGTCGCCAACCTGCCCCGCTACGTCCCGCAGATGACGGCCGCGCGCGAGGCGGGCGACGGGCAGGTGGAGGTCGACGCCCGCTACGGCGGCCACGAGCAGCACGGCGAGGCCCGGTTCACCAAGGACCCGTCCCAGCGGCGGATCGAGTGGAGCTCCGACAGCGGGTACCGCGGCTGGATGCAGGTCGACCCCGACGGGGAGCACGCGCGGCTGACGCTGTTCCTGCACACCGAGCACAGCCACGAGGACGACCGCGACGTCGCGTCGACGCTCGACGCGATCCGGATGCTCGTCGAAGCCGACGTGTGAGCGGCGCTCACGCGCGACCGAGGGCCGTCCGGCGGCCCCCGGTCGCGAGGAGCAGCGGCACCATCGCCAGTGCCAGCGCACCGCCCAGCAGCGACAGCGTCTCGTAGCCGCTGAGGTCGACGACGATCCCGCTCGACACGCCCCCGGCGGCGCCCGCGAGCGCGACGCACAGGTCGACGCGCCCCTGCGTGCGGGCGCGCGTGGCCAGCGGCGCCGCGTCGGTGACGAGCGCGGTGCCGCCGACCAGCCCCAGGCTCCAGCCGACGCCCAGCAGCGCGAGCGCGACCGTCAGCAGGACCATCGAGTCCGTCGGCGCCAGCGCGGCCAGGACGCCCGCGGCCAGCAGCGTGGCGCCGCCGAGCGCGAGCGTGGCGCGCCGGCCGGCGCGGTCGGCGAGGTAGCCCGACAGCGGGGAGGGGAGGTACATCGCGGCGACGTGGATCGAGATCACGAGGCCGGCGGCGCTGAGCCCGTGGCCGTGGTCGCGCATGTGGATCGGGGTCATGGTCATGATCCCGGCCATCACGGCCTGGGTGATGACCATCGCCGCGGCGGCGATCCGCAGGGTCCTGGTGGCGTGCGGGTCGGGCGCCTCGGCGGCGGCGGGTGGTGGCGGCGCGCCGTCCTCCGCACCGGCCGGGGCGGGGTCGCGCTCCAGGCGCCGGGCGAGCAGCAGCGGGTCGGGCCGCAGCAGGACCACGACCGCGAGCGCGGCGAGCCCGTAGCCGAGGCTGGCGAGCATGAACGGGCCCGCGAGCGCACGCACGCCCATCGACTCGGCGACGTCGCCCGTGGCGTCGACGAGGTTGGGGCCGACGACGGCGCCGAGCGTCGTGGCGACCAGCACGGTGCTGACGGCGCGGCCGCGGTGGGCGGCCGCCACGAGGTCGGCGCCCGCGTAGCGCGCCTGCAGGTTCGTGGCCAGGCCGGCGCCGTAGAGGAACAGCATCACGAACAGCAGCGCGACGCTGTCCAGGGCCGCGGCGGCGACGACGCCCGCGGCGCCCAGCGCCCCGACCGCGTACCCGGCCGCCAGGCCCGGCCGCCGCCCGTGCGCCTGCGACACGCGCCCCACGAGCAGCGCGGCGCCGGCCGAGCCGGCGGTGAACAGCGCGGTGGGGACCCCGGCCGAGCTGGTCGAGCCGATCATGTCCTCGGCCAGCAGCGCCCCGACGGTGATGCCCGCGGCGAGCCCGACCCCCGCGAGCACCTGCGCGGCGACGAGCACCTGGATCGTGCGGCGGGCGACCGCCGCGACGTCCGCGGTCATGGCGACGGGGCGCTGAGGCAGGCCGTGAACGCGGCGGGATCGAGCGCGATCGCCCCGCACGCGTACGCCGGGTACTGCGCGTCGGTGATCGCGTCCTTGCCGCCGCTCACGTAGCGGCGCTCGTAGGCGTGGCGCATCGCGGCGTCGGTCGCCAGGCGCTGGGTCAGCGTGCGCAGCGAGGCGGCGTCGAACGCCGGGAGGCCGTAGGCGTCGCGGAAGCGGTACTCGCGGCGCCAGGCGGGCGTCGCGTCGCCGAGGTTCAGCGCGTGGACGGTGACGTCGGCGATCGTGCCGTCGGGGCGCACGCGCGCGGTGGCGAACGCGGGGTTGTTCTCGAAGATCGGGCTGATCGACGGGAGCCCGAGCATCGGCGTGTCGCCGTGGACGCGGTAGGTGCTCATGTGCAGGTGCCCGAACACGAGCGCGGGGATCCGCCCGCTGCCCACCGCCTCGAGCATCGCGGCCTGTCCGACCGGGGTCAGCAGCGGGACCGGCGCGCCGGAGCCCTGGAGCGTGGCGTAGACGTCCATGCCGGGCGGGATGTGGGTGACCATCCAGGCGCGCTGCCCGGGCCGCAGGCCCGCGACGGCCTCGCGCAGCCAGCCGGCCTGGCCGGCGGCCGGGTCGGTGCCCGGCGTCCCGCACGCGTCGTCGTACTCGGTCGACCAGAAGACGTCGTCGAACGCGATGGCGCGCAGGCCGGGGATCGGCAGCCGCGCGGTGTAGGCGCCGAGGTGGCGGAAGCTGCGGACGAACCCCGGGGCGCGCCCGCGGCGGTCGACGAGGGGGCGCCAGGCCCGCGCGGCGCGCAGCAGGAACCGGCTGTCGGGCGCGACCTCGTAGTCGCCGCAGTAGGCGTCCTCGTTGCCGAGCGTCACGACGAACTGGGCACGCGGGTAGGCGGCGCCGAACGCGACGGCGAGGTAGGCGATGGTCTTGTCGACGAACGCGCGGTAGTCGGCCGGGGACGCGCCGGGCGCGAGCTGCTCGTAGGTCTTCTGGAAGTCGTGGGCGAGCAGGTCGCCGGCGATCAGCACCACCGGCGGGTCCGGCGCCGCGCGGCGCATCGCCCGAAGCGACGACGTCAGCAGCGTCGCGTTCGTGTCCTGCCCCCAGGGGCTCGGCGGCCCGCCGGCCAGCAGGGAGGACCACCGGCGCACCGGCGCGGCCTGCAGCCGCGCGACGCGCGCCGCGTCCGCGCCCGCGAACGGGTCGAAGTGGACGTCGCTGACCAGCAGCCACGGCGTCGTCGTCGCGCGCGGCGCGGCCGCCGGGGCGGGCGCCGCGACCACCGCGGCGAGGGCGACGACGGACGCGAGCAGCGCGACGAGACGGGCGGGGCGGGCCATGGCCGGGGATCTTCGCGGCCGCGTCGGACCGCTGGCAAGAGCACCCGCGGACGACGGCCGGACGGTTTCGGCCACGCGCCGGTCCGCCGGCCGGGCGCTCAGCGCGTCTCGGTGACCTTCGTGAGGCCGGGCGGGGCGTCGACCGGCGCGCCGCGCAGCTGGGCCCATCGCAGCGCGAGCACCTGGCCGGGGACGACCGCCACGAGGGGGCTGAGCGGCTCGGGGACGCCGGCGGGCAGCGGGAGGTCGGCCGTGGGGGAGTCGTCCTCGCGGATCGTCGCCGCGCCCCGGCGCGCCAGCGCGGCGCCGGCCTCGAGGACCGAGTCGCGCACGGCGCCCGACGGGGCGACGAGCACGGCCGGCGTCCCGGGCGCCACCGCGGCGATCGGCCCGTGCAGGAGGTCCGGCGGCGAGAAGCCCTCGCCGACGATCCCGGTCAGCTCGCGCACCTTCAGCGCGATCTCCAGCGCGGTCGCGTAGTGGTAGCCGCGGCCGACGACGACCAGGTGGGTGGCGTCGTGGTGGGCGTCCAGCGCCGGCACGCGGGCCATCGCGGCCTCGGTGACCTGGGCGATGCGCTCCGGGATGTCGGCGAGCCGCGCCGGGCCGGCGTCGTCGCCGCTGAGGGCCGCGGCCAGCCGGGCGACGACCGCCAGCGAGGCCGTGTACGTCTTCGTGGCGGCGACCGAGCGCTCGACGCCGACGGCGAGGTCGAGCACGACGTCGGCCGCGGCGGCCAGCGGCGAGGCGGGATCGTTGGTGATCGCGGCCGTCGGGACGCCGGCCGCGTGCGCCGACTCGACCACGCTGACGACGTCGGGCGAGCGTCCCGACTGCGAGATCGCCAGGACGAGCGCGCGGGCGCCGGGGGAGACGACCGGTGCGCCGTACTGCGACGCCAGCGACGGGGCGGCGAGCGCGACGGGGATGCCGAGCCGGGCGCCGATGAGGTACTGCGCGTACCGCGCGGCGTTGTCGGACGTGCCGCGGGCGGCGATCACGACCTGCTCGAGGCGCCCGCGCTCGCGCAGCCGGGCGGCGAGGGCGTCGACGGCGGCGCCGGTGCTGCGCAGCGCGGCGCGGACCGCGTCGGGCTGCTCGCGGATCTCGCGCTCGAGGTGGGACGCCGGCGCGGTCGCGCTCATCGCAGGCCGGTGATCATCGCGACGATCTCGTCCCCGTCGGTCTGCGCCGTCTCGCGGACGCCGACCTGCTCGCCTCGGCGCAGGACGCAGATGCGGTCCGACAGGCGGAAGACCTGGTCCAGACTGTGGCTGACGATCAGGATCGCCTTGCCGCGCTCCTTCATGCGCAGGATCGTCTCCTCCACGCGCGCGGTCTCCTGGACCCCGAGCGCGGCCGTCGGCTCGTCCATGAGGATCAGCCGCTCGCCCCAGTGGGTCGCGCGCGCGATCGCCACGCCCTGGCGCTGGCCGCCCGACAGCGCGCGGATCGGCACGCGCGGCGAGGGGATGCGGATGTCGAGCTCCTGCAGCAGCTCGGCCGTCTCGGCGGCCATGCGTCCCCGGTCGAGGCGCCGCAGCGGCCCGCGGACGAGCTCGCGGCCCAGGAACAGGTTCATGTAGACGGGCTGGTTGTCGGCCAGCGCGAGATCCTGGTAGACGACCTCGATCCCGTGCGCGCGGGCGTCGTTGGGCGTCGTCATCCGCACGGGCTCGCCGTCGAGGACGATCTCGCCGTGGCTCGGCGGGTGGACGCCGGCGATGATCTTCAGCAGCGTCGACTTGCCGGCGCCGTTGTCGCCGACGAGCGCGACGATCTCGCCGGCGTGGACGTCGAGGTCGACGGACCGCAGGGCGACGACGGCGCCGAAGTGCTTGCCGATGCCGGCCAGGCGCACCAGCGGGGCGCTCGTCGCGGTGCTCAGCTCGGCCATGACGCCTCCCGTCCGTCGCTGCTCCAGATGCCCGTCACGCGGGGCGCGCCGTCGGCGACCCCGGCGATGCCGACTACGTGCGCGCGGGTGACGAACGCCTGGATGCGGAACCCGAAGATCGCGGTGGCGCCGGTGCGCGGCGGCGGGCCGTCGCCCGGGTCGAGCTGCCCGTAGTAGTCGATCGCCTCGGGCGGCGGGATCGTGGCGTCCAGGAGGCGCGGCTCGGCGCCGGCGCCCTCGCTGACGCGGGCGTGCAGCGGGTAGGGCGGGAACACCGGGTCGATGTAGAGGCCGCCGCCGAACACGTACGCGCGGCCGTCGTGGTGGTGGGAGACCTCGGTCACGTAGCAGACGGCGGGCCGTTCGACGAGGTCCTCGACGGCGTGCAGCGGGGTCGTGCCCGTGAGCCCGTGGCCGGGCTCGACGTGGGTGGCGCCGTGCTCGGCCAGGAGCGCGAAGACCGCGCTCGAGGTGGTGCCGGGCGCGTTGATCGCCAGGTCCGCGTGGCCGGCGGCGCGCAGCGCCTCCGCCGCCCGGGCGAGCGTGCTCAGGTTCGGCGTCGGGCGCACCGCGCGCGCCTCGCGGTCGAACAGCAGCGCGGGGAACGTCGTGATGCCGGCGAAGCGGGCGCCGTCCAGGCCGTCCAGGCGACGTGCCACGTCGACGACCGCGGACGCCTCGAAGCCGCCCTCGTGGCCGGGGTAGAAGCGGTCGCCGGGCGCGTGGATGCGGGCCAGCAGCGCCTGCTCGCGGCCGGCGGCGCGCGCGGCCGCCGCGGCCTCGGCGGCCTTGTCGTCGCCGAAGACCGTCCAGTGCACGGGGTCCATCGCGCTCGCGGCCGCCGCCTCGGCGACCGGGACCTGCACGAGATGGCCGACGTGGCCGACCCGCAGGCCGCCCGCGTGCAGCCGCCGCGCGTCGTCCATGTCGACGGCGACGCCGAGGTCGATGCCGGCGTCGCGGACGGCCGCCAGGAACCCGGGGGCGCGGCCGACCTGCTTGGTCATCGCCAGCACGGTGAGCCCGTGCCGGTCGGCCTCGGCGCGCATCGCGGCGGCGTTCGCGCGGACGGCGTCGAGGTCGAGCGCGTACGCGTTGGCCGGGATCGCGCCCTGCTGGTGCAGCGCGGCGACCGCGTCGAGGAAGGCGGGGTTGCGTCGTTGCAGGAGGTCGAGGAACACGGGTCGCTCACGCTCCCTTCGGCTCTCGGAGGGTCAGGGAGATCGCGATCAGGAGCAGCACGCCCTGCGCGACCATCTGCTGGTTGGAGTCCAGGCCCATGAGGATCAGGCCGTTGGTGAGCATGCCCATGATCAGGCTGCCCACCAGCGCCCCGACGACGCTGCCGGCGCCGCCGAACAGGCGCGTGCCGCCGATCACGACGGCCGCGATCACGATCAGCAGGTCGGAGACGCCGAGGGTGTAGCTGGCCGCCTGGACGCGCCCCAGGTAGAGGAGGCCGGCGAGGCCGGCGGCGGTGCCGCTGATGACCAGCACCGCGAGGCGCACGCGGTTGACGTTGATGCCGGTCACCCGCGCGGCGTCGGCGTTGTCGCCGATCGCCAGCACGTGCGCGCCGAACCGCCGGTGGCGGTAGACGAAGTGGCCGAGCGCCACGATCGCGATCGTCCACACCACCAGCCCCGGGATCGGGCCGACGTCGCCCGAGCCGAACACGTTCGTGAACGTGTCGTTGACGACGGCGACGGCCTCGAGGTCCGTCGTCCAGCGCGCCAGGCCGGCGACGAGGCCCATCGTCGCCAGCGTGACGAGGAACGACGGCAGCCGCAGCCCGGTCACGAACAGCCCGTTCACGAGCCCGACCGCGGCGCCCACGCCCAGGCCGGCGGCGATGCCGGCCACGAGGCCGACGTCGCGCAGGACGATCGCGCCGACCAGCGCGGCGAGGGCCACGACCGACCCGATCGACAGGTCGATCTCGCCGGCGCTGAGCACGAAGACCACCCCGACCGCCATCACGGTGATCGGGGCGGTCTGGCGCGCGATGTTCAGCAGGTTGTCCGACGTCAGGAAGCCGTCGTCGTGCAGCGTGATCGCGAAGAACGCGAGGATCAGCAGGAACGCGACGTAGACGACGTACTGACGCGGGTCGACCCGGCGCACCCGCGCCAGCACCGACCCCCGCGGGTCGGCCTCGCGGCGCGGGGCCTGGCCGGTGCTGGGCGCGGACGGCATGGCGCGTCTACCCGAGGGCGTCCAGGACCGCCTTCGGCGGCGCCTCGTTGAGGGACTCCTGGTACCCGGCCTCGAGGTTGTCCTTGGTCACGGTCACGACCGGCGCCACGAGGAACTCCGGCGCCTCCTTGCCGAGGATGCCGTACGCGGCGGACTTCGCCATCGCCCGGCCGAGCTCGTAGGCGCGGTCGGCGATCAGGGCCGCGGTGTTGCCGCCCTTGGCCATGTCGATCGCCAGCACCTCGTCGAGGTCGAGCGAGACCATCTTCGCGTCGGTGTTCCCCGCGCTGCGCAGCGCCGACAGGACGCCCTCCGCGGGCGGCTGCGAGAACGTCACGTAGATGCCCGCGAGGTCCGGGTTCTTGACCAGGATCGCGTTCGCCTGCTCCTCGGCCTTGGCCGGGTCGGCGATGCCCTGCTCGGCGACGATCTCGATGTCGGGGTAGTTCTCCTCGATCGTCTTCTTGAACGCCTCGTCGCGCTGGTTGGTGACGTAGTACTCGGCGTCGTGGAAGAAGTAGGCGATCTTGCCCTTGCCGCCGATCGCCGCCGCGAGCGCGTCGGCCGCCTGGTGGCCCATCTCGAACAGGTCGTCGGTCACCACCGTGACGTAGTCCTCGCCCTGCACGAAGCCGGACGGGACGTTGGACAGCAGGACCAGGTTCGCGCCCGCCTTGACCGCGCCGCGGTAGGCGGAGGCGGTGGCCGTCGGGTCGACCGGCAGCGACAGGAGCGCGTCGGGCCGCTTGGCCATGACGGTCTCGATGTCGCTCTTCTGCTTGCCGGCGTCGAAGTTCGCCTGCGTCTCGGCGACGACGTCGATGCCCAGCTCGGCGAACTGGTCCTTGGCGCCGCGGCTGACGGCGTTGACGAAGTCCGAGGACTGGTGCCACACGAGCGCGGCGGTGTGGTCGCCGGACTTGATCTGCTCGATCTCCTCGGCCGTCAGCTCCAGCTCGCTCGTGGGCGTCGCCTTCTCGCCGGCGGGCCCGACGGTCTCGCCGACGGCAGGAGACGGCTGTGCGGCCGCCGCGGTCGTCGCGGAGGCGGTGGAGCCGCCGGCCGTGTCCCCCGACGACTCCGAGTCGTCGCTGCCGCAGGCGCCGAGGACGACCACGGCGAGCAGGGCAGCGAGCATCGCGATCACGCGATGAGCCTTCATGGATGTGCTCCTTGGGTGCGGCCGGCCCCGCAATGGCCGGCGATGAACAACGACAGCGCCTTGGCCGCGTCGACGACCTCCCGCACGGCGACGCGCTCCTCGGCGGTGTGACAGACGGCGATGTCGCCCGGCGCGAAGTACACGCACGGGATCCCCTGCCCGGTGAGGAAGGAGGCCTCCGACCAGAACGGCGCCCCGGCGATGCCGCCGGTGCCGGGCGCGACGCCCTGGACGCACGCGCGCAGGGCCGCGACCGCGTCCAGGTCGGCCGGCGTCTCGCTGGGCAGGCCGCCGAGGGCGTGGTCGCGCCCGGCCGGGAAGCGCACGTCCGCGGTCACGCCGGTGCCCTCGACGCCGCGCGCGACGGCGGCCTCGATCGCGGCGCCGGCCTCGTCGAGGTCCTCCGACGGGACGAGCGTGCGGATGAGGCTGAGCCGTGCGGTGCCGGGAACGGCGATGTAGCCGCCGGCCGCCGCCTCGGTCACGAGGAGGCCCGGGTGGCCGAGCAGCGGATGCGCGGGCTGTGCGCGGAGGGCGTCGTCGAGCGCCCACAGCTCCGACAGCACCCGGTGGGCGGCGCGCAGGGCGTCGACGCCCTCCTCGGGGCGCCCGAAGTACGCGCTGCGGCCGGTCAGCTCGACGTCGGCGATCAGGAAGCCGATCTGGGCGGGGTAGACGTCGAGCGTCGTGGGCTCGACGTACACGGCGAAGTCGGTCCGGGGCACGGTCCCGTCGGCGATGCGCTCGGCCAGCGCGCGCATGCCGATGCTGCGGCCGAGGCCCGGCTCGCCGCTCTCCTCGTCGCAGATCCAGGCGGTGACGAGGTCGCCCCGGAGCGGGCCCGCCGCGGTGGCGACCGCGCGCACGGCGGCCAGCGCGGCGGCGATGCCGCCCTTCAGGTCGGCCGCGCCGCGGCCCCACAGCTCGCCGTCGACGATGGCGGCGCCGAACGGGTCCTCGCGCCGGTCGCCGGTCCAGCGCTCGGCCCAGCCGTCGACGCGCACGGTGTCGAGGTGGCCGGCCAGGAGGAGGCTGCGACCGCCGCCCGTCCCGCGGGTCACGCTCCAGACGATCGGGCGGCCGGGCTCGACCTCCTCGACGTGCACCTCGTCGGCGCCGGCGGCCCGCAGCTCGTCGGCGACGAGCGCCGCGAAGGCGGTCTCGTCGCCGGTGATGGACGGCGTGCGCACGGCGCGCTGCAGCAGGTCGACGACGGCGGCGTCGTCGACGGCGCGCAGCAGGGCGTCGCGGTGCGCGGGCGGGAGCGGTGCGGTCACCGTTCGGCCTCCGTGGGGTGGGGGTCGGCGTCGCGGGCGAGCTCGAGCGCGCCGAGCACGCCGGCCTGCTCGCCCAGCGAGCTGGCCTCGATCGAGAGGGGCCGGTGGGTGAGGCGGGCGAGGTGCGCGCGGATCGCGGCCAGCAGCTCGGGACGCGTGCCGATGCCGCCGCCGAAGACGACGAGCGCCGGGTCGAGCACGCTCTGCACCGCCGCGACGGCGAGGGCCAGCGACCGCGCCTGGTGGTCGAGCGCCGCCTCGGCCTCGCGATCGCCCGTCGCCGCCAGCGCGAACAGGTCCACGGGCCGTCCCGGGTCGGCGCCGGTGCGCTCCGCGTAGCGGCGGGCGACGGCGCCGCCGCCGGCCGCCTCCTCGAGCGTGCCGCGCACGTGGTTGACGGGGGAGAACGGGTCGCCGCCGAGCGGCAGCCAGGCGATCTCCCCGGCGGCGCCGGTGGCGCCGCGCTGGAGCCGGCCGCCGGCCACGATGCCCATCCCGATCCCGGTCCCGACGGCGATGAACGCGAAGTCGTCGTGGTCGGCGCCGAGCCCGTGGCGGTGCTCGGCCAGCGTCGCGGCGTTGACGTCGTTGTCGATCGCCACGGTGACGCGGAGCGCCTCGCGCAGGGCGCCCGCGAGGTCGACGCCGTCGAAGGGCGGCAGGTTGGGCGCCAGGTGCAGCGTGCCGCTCTCGCGGTCGGCGACGCCCGGGACGCCGAGCCCGATCCGGCCGACCTGGTCCCAGCCGATGCCGCTCTCGTCGGCGAGCTCGTGACACAGGTCGACGATCAGCTGCACGACGCGGGCGGCGTCGTCGCCGGGGGTCGGGCGGGCGGCGCTGGCCAGCGCGTTGCCCGCCTCGTCGGCCAGCAGCACGCGGGTGAAGGAGCCGCCGAGGTCGACGCCGGCCACGTGGCGGCCGGCTGCGTTCGTGCCATTAGGAAAGGGCATTTCCTATTTACGATCCTAGGCATGCCGTGAAGGAGATGTCAAGCCGGTGTCGAAGCGCTCCGGCTCGGACACCGTTCCTGAAAACCTGCTTCTCTATTGCGGACGCCCATGCCCGCGCCTCAGCCCTCCAGCCGCGCGATCCGAGAGCACAACCTGCAGCTCGTGCTGCGCGCGCTCGGCCGCGACGAGGCGCGGTCGCGGGCGGAGCTGGCCGCGGCCACCGGGCTGTCCAAGCCGACGGTCGGGGGCGCGCTGCGCGTGTTCGCGCAGGCCGGGCTCGTGCGCGAGATCGGCCGCACCACCGGGCGGCGCGGGCCGAGCGCGACGCTGTATCAGCGCGTGCCCGACGCGGCGCTCGTGCTCGGCGTCGACGTGGGCGCGCGCTACGTCCGCGCCGTGCTCGCCGACCTCGACGGCGCGCCGGTCGACGAGCACACCGTGCGCCTCGAGCGCCCGCACGCCGACGCGGTCGTGGCCGCGGCCGAGACCGTGCGCGCGCGGATCGCCGACCGCCTCGCCCGCACGGAGCTGGCCGTCGTGGGGACGCCCGGGGTGGTCGACCCGCACAGCGGGCGGGTGGGCGCGGCGCCGAACATCGAGGGCTGGGAGGGGGTGATGGCCGAGCGGGTGCTCAGCCGCGCGCTCGGCCTCCCGGCGCTCATCGAGAACGACGTGAACCTGGCCGCGCTCGGCGAGCGGGCCCACGGCGGCGGGCGCGGGGTCGACAGCTTCGCCTATCTGGCCATCGGCTCGGGCCTCGGCGCCGGGATCGTGCTCCACGGGCAGCTCCATCGCGGCGCGCGCGGCGCCGCGGGCGAGGTCGGCTTCCTGCCGATCGGCGAGGACCCGTTCGCGGGCACCCGCCCCGCTGGGAAGGGGGCGATGGAGCGCCGGCTCTCCAGCGCGGGCCTGGTGGCGCTCGCCGAGGACCTGGCCGCTACGACGCCCAGCGAGATGACGCCCCCGTTCCAGGTCGACGAGCTGTTCGACGCGGCGCGCCACGGCGACCCGCTCGGGCGCGCGGTCGTGGCGCGCGCGGCGCGCGAGATCGCCGTCTGCGTGGCCGGCATCAGCGCCGTCGTCGACCTCGAGCTCGTGCTGCTCGGCGGCGGGATCGGCGACAACGACGACCTGCTCCTGCCCGACGTGCGCGCCGCGATCGGCGAGCTGCTGCCGCTGCCGCCCCGGGTCGAGCGCGCCGCGCTGGCGGCGCGCGCGGTCACGACCGGGGCCGTCGCGGTCGGCTGCGACCGGGCCCGGCAGGCGCTCGTGGGCCGGCTCGTCGACGGCGAGGGCACGGCGGGCGACGGCTCGGCCGCCGACTGACCGGGGCGGCGCGTCAGCGGCTCAGCGGGACTCGCCGCCCGTGTCGCGGTCGCCCGCGTCGGGCGTCTGCGGGCTCGTCTCGGGCGGGGTCTCCGCGGCCGGCTCGACGGGCCGGTAGCGGCCGTCGGGATCGAGCCGCATCGTGATCTTCGGGCGGCCGTCCGGGGTGGGCGGCGCGCCGGCGGCCGGGCGGGACGAGCGCTCGAAGCGGGCCATGCGATGAGGGTAGTCGGCGCGCCGTTGTCGTCTCGGGCTCGCATGGCGAGCTGGATCTGACAACGGCCCGCGACGCGGGACGGCTCAGCCGTGCCGCGAGCTGATCGCCGCGGGCTCGCGCACGCACTCGGCGAGCTGGGCGAACCGCACGCGGGCCTCCTCGGCGCCGATGCGGTCGGCGTCGGGCGGCAGGACCTGGTCGGCCGTGTCGAGGCGGTCGACCGCCCGGTCGCCGAGGGCGTCGATCGCGGCCGCGATCGCGTCCAGGCCGGCCGACACGCAGTCGAGCACGGCGTCGACGTCGCCCGGCGGCACCGGCCGCCGGCCGGCCGCCCGCATCCCCTGGGCGGCGGCGAGCACCGCGCAGGCCTGGTCGTAGAGCTCATGCGTCGGATCGCGCACGGGAGCCGGGGCCACGCTCATGCCGACAGCTCCGCCAGCGTCGGGCCGACCCGCTCGCGCAGGCCACCGGTCATGTCGCGCGCGGCCCGCAGCGCGCGCGCCGTCTCGTCGCACTGCTCGATCACGCGGCGCGCGCCCGCGACGGTCTCGCGCCGCGCCGCCCCGTCCGCGGCGCCCACGACCTGCTCGGCCGCCTGCGCGCGCAGCGCCGTCATCGTGTCGGCCAGCGCGTCGAACGTCGCCTCCAGGCAGCCGAGCGTGGCCGCGATCGCCGGCTGCGCCCCGTCGGCGCCGGCGACCGCGCGCAGCCCGCGGGCGGCGAGCAGCAGGTCGCACGCCTGGTCGTACAGCACGCGCTCGGGCCCGGCGTCGGGAGGCGTCCCGCTGGCCGGACGATGGCGCTCGAAGAACGGGTGACGGCGGTGAAGGATCGACATGGCGGCAGGCTCGCGCACACGCGCGGGCGCGTACATTGGGCCCGATGTGTATTCCCGGGCCGGCGGCGCCGCCCGCGCGACGCGGCGCGATCTCCATCTTCTGGCGCGTCGTCGGGGTCAACGTCGTCGTCCTGGGGATCTCGGCGCTGCTGCTGATCGTCACCCCGGTGCGCATCACGCCGCGGATCGCCGCCGCCGAGGCCGCGATCGTCATCGCCGGCTTCGTGGTCCTCACCGCGATCAGCTTCTTCCTGCTGCGCGGCGTGCTGTCCCCGCTGCGGCGCCTGGCGGCGACGATGGACCAGGTCGAGCTGCGCACCCCGGGCCGCCGGCTCGACGAGCGCGAGGGGCGCTACGCCGAGGTCCTGTCGGTCGTGCGCGCGTTCAACGCGATGCTCGACCGCCTCGAGCAGGAGCGGCGCACGAGCAGCCGCCGGGTCCTCGAGGCCCAGGAGGCGGAGCGCGTGCGGATCGCGCGCGAGCTGCACGACGACATCGGCCAGACGCTGACGGCGATCGCGATGGAGGCCGAGCGCTCCGCCGGTCCCGAGGACGATCCGCAGTCGCAGGCGCTGCGCCGGGCCGCGAGCGCGGTGCGTGCGAGCCTCGACGACCTGCGGCGCATCGCGCGGGAGCTGCGCCCCGAGGCGCTCGACGACCTGGGGCTGGCGAACGCGCTCATCTCGCTCGGCCGGCGCGTCGACGCGCAGAGCGGCGTGAACGTGTCCGTCCGCGTCGCCGAGGGCCTGGCGCCCCTGCCGTCCGAGACGGAGGTCGCGATCTACCGGGTCGCCCAGGAGAGCCTCACCAACGCGCTGCGCCACGCCGGCGCCAAGCACGTCGAGGTGACCCTGACGCCCGACGGGCCGTGGACGGTCCTGCGCGTGCGCGATGATGGCGACGGCCTGCGCGGCAGCACCGAGAGCGGAACCGGCATCACCGGCATGCGCGAGCGGGCGATGCTCGTCGACGGGCGCCTCGCCCTGCGCTCGGTGCCGGGCGAGGGGACCGAGGTGGAGCTGCGAGTTCCGGGAGGAAGCGCCTGATGGGAGTGCCGTTGAAGACCCGCATCCTGCTCGCCGACGACCATGCGGTCGTCCGCGGCGGGCTGCGGATGGTGCTCGACGCCGAGCCCGACCTGGAGGTCGTGTGCGAGGCGTCCGACGGCGCCGAGGCGCTCCAGCTCGGGCTGCGCGAGGACATCGACCTGGCCGTGCTCGACGTGTCGATGCCGAAGATGACCGGCCTGCAGGCGGCGCGCGAGCTGTCGCGCCGGCGCCCCGAGCTGAAGATCCTGATGCTGTCGATGCACGACAACGAGCAGTACTTCTTCGAGGCGCTGAAGTCGGGCGCGTCGGGCTACGTGCTGAAGTCGGCGGCCAACGCGGAGTTCGTCGAGGCGTGCCGGGCGACGATGCGCGGCGAGCCGTTCCTGTACCCGTCGGCCGCCGCCGCGCTGATCCGCGACTACCTCGAGCGGGCGCGGCAGGGCGAGGCGACGCCGACCGACCCGCTCACGCCGCGCGAGCTCGACGTGCTGAAGCTGATCGCCGAGGGCCACACGAGCGAGGAGATCGCCGAGGTCCTCTACATCAGCAAGAAGACCGTCGACCGCCACCGCGCGAACATCCTCGAGAAGCTCGGGATGCGCAACCGGGTCGAGCTCACCCGGTACGCGATCCGCCGCGGCCTCGTGGAGCCTTGAACCGACCCCAGGATGGGGAACGAACCCCATGGCGCGGGCAGGCGCGAGGCGCGACCATCGCGAGCATGGCGCTCGTCCTCATTCGCTGCACCACGCACCGAGACATGTCGCGGGCGGTGTTCGAGGAATGGCTGTCGCGCCGGCGCGAGGACCTGACGGCCGCCGGCTCCGGCGTCCGCCACCTCGACGCGGCGCCGCTCGGCGCCGCCACCTGGGTCCTCGAGCTGCACGGGGCGCCCGGCCGCGACGACGACCTCGTCGACGCGGCCCGCAACCTCCTCGGCGACCTGGCGCTGCTGGGGATGCGCCCGCAGCCGTTCGCGCCGGCGCCGTCGATCTCAGCCGGCGACGTCGCCGACGACGGGCTCGACGGGCTCGACCGCCGCGATCCGCAGCCGGCGGGAGCGACCGCCGGGCAGATCGACGGTGACCTCTTCGCCGGCGGCGCGGCCGAGGATCGCCTGGCCGACCGGTGAGGCGGCCGACACGACGCCGGCCCCCGCTCCGTCGTGCCACGCGACCATCTCGTGGGTGCTCGTGCGACCCGACGCGACGTCCTCGAGCGTGACGCGCGACCCGAGGGCCACGACATCCTCGCCCGCGGGATCGTGGTCGACCACGGTCGCCTGGTGCAGCAGCGACTCCAGCCCCGCGATGCGGGCACGGACGACCAGCTCGTCCTCGCCGATCGCCAGGCGGGCGTCCTCGTCGGTGTCGGACGCCGCCTCGCGGCGGCGCTCGGTGAACTCGCGCTCCATGAGCCCGCGCAGGCGCGCGACCTCCGCGGCCAGCAGCTCGGCGGCGGTGCTGGTCAGGACCGGCCCCGGGCGCGCGAAGGCATCGGATGGGGCGGTTGCGGAATCGGTCGATGGCTCGCGACGGTCACCGTCGCGGCGGGGCACGGAGATCATGTCTCGATGGTCGGTCATCGCCGGCTCCCGGGCCATGGGTCCTGATGACCATTGTGCGTCGCGCCGCCCCGCTCACTGCGCGCGGGCGAGCGCCACGGCCGCACCCGCGGCCAGCAGCGCCCAGCCGGCGCCCGTGTGGCCGGCGCTGATCAGCCAGGCGCCCGCCACCGCGGCCACGAGGATCGCCGCCCAGGCGGCGCGATCGCCGCGGCGGCGCTGAGAGCGGGGATCGGGGCGGTGACGGGTCATGGCCACAGTCTGGGCCCCGCGCGCGCGGGACACCATGGGGTCCGATGCCGATCTTGGCGGGGGGCAGGACCCCATCGCGGGACCCGGGCGCCTGCAGGCACCCGCGGGCCGTGCCCGCGCACCGTAGGATGCGCGCCGTGAGCCACCTTCTGCGCGAGCACGCCCCGATCACCTCGGCCGCCTGGGAGCAGATCGACGAGGAGGCCCGCGAGCGGCTGCGCCCCGCGCTCGCCGCGCGCAGGCTCGTCGACTTCGACGGCCCGTTCGGCTGGGAGCGCTCGGCGACCAACCTCGGGCGCGTCGCGCCGCTCGGCGGCGAGCCCGTCGCCGGCGTGCGGGCGCGTCAGCGGCGCGTGCTGCCGTTCGTCGAGCTGCGCGCTCCGTTCTCGCTGTCGCGCGCCGAGCTGGAGGACCTCGACCGCGGCGCCGCCGACGTCGACTTCGACGCGCTCGACGCCGCCGCCCAGCGGATCGCGATCGCCGAGAACCTCGCCGTGTTCCACGGGCTGGCCTCGGCCGGGATCGGGGGCGTCTGCGACAGCTCGACGCATCCGGCGATCTCGCTCGGCGGCGATGGCTTCGAGCGCTACCCGGCCCACGTCGCGCGGGCCGTCGAGATGCTGCTGTCGGCCGGGATCGAGGGGCCCTACGGGATCGCGCTCGGCCCCGAGGCGTGGACCGGCGTCATCCAGACGTCCGAGCGAGGCGGCTACCCGCTGCTCGACCACCTCAAGAAGATCGTCGACGGCCCGCTCGTGTGGGCGCCCGGCCTGACGGGCGCCGTCGTGGTCAGCCAGCGCGGCGGTGACTTCCTGTTCGAGTCCGGCCAGGATCTGTCGGTCGGCTACGACAGCCACGACGGCGAGGCCGTCAACCTGTATCTCGAGGAGAGCTTCTCGTTCCGGGTCGCGACCCCCGAGGCGGCGGTCGCGCTGCGTCCCGACTGAGCTACCCGGAGAGCGAGCCCTCGCGCGCCTGCGCGGCCGCCGCGACCGCGCGCTCGACCGCGTTGACGTCGCGGACCGCGCCGGTGTCGGCCGACGTCGCCATCGCCGCGTACGCGCGCAGCGCGGGGGAGACGACCCGGTCGCGCGCGGCGGGCACGTAGCCGCCCTCGGCCTCGAGGCGCTCGCGCCGCTCGGCCAGCTCCTCCTCGGGCACGTCGAGCGTGATGCGCCGGTTGGGGATGTCGATGTCGATCGGGTCGCCGTCCTCGACGAGCGCGATCGCGCCGCCGGCCGCCGCCTCGGGCGACACGTGCCCGATCGACAGGCCCGAGGTGCCGCCGGAGAAGCGCCCGTCGGTGATGAGCGCGCACGCCTTCCCCAGGCCGCGGCCCTTCAGGTACGAGGTGGGGTAGAGCATCTCCTGCATGCCGGGGCCGCCGCGTGGGCCCTCGTAGCGGATGACGACGACGTCGCCCTCCTTGACGCGCCCGGACAGGATCGCGTCGACCGCGTCCTCCTGGGACTCGAGCACGACGGCGGGCCCGCGGAACGTGAGGATCGACTCGTCGACGCCCGCGGTCTTGACGACGCAGCCGCGCACGGCGAGGTTGCCGTACAGGATCGCCAGGCCGCCGTCGGTCGAGTGGGCGTGGGCGACGTCGCGGATGCAGCCGTCGGCGGCGTCGAGGTCCAGCGACTCCCACCGCTCCGACTGCGAGAACGCCTCGGCCGAGCGCCGGCAGCCGGGCGCGGCGTGGAACAGCTCCAGCGCGCGCTCCGACGGCCTGGGGCCGCGGACGTCCCACTCGCCAAGCCACGCCTCGACGGTCGGGGCGTGGACGGTGGTCACGTCCTCGTTGAGCAGGCCGCCGCGCCACAGCTCGCCGAGGATCGCGGGGATGCCGCCGGCGCGATGGACGTCCTCCATCAGGTAGGTGCCGTTCGGGGCGACCTTGCACAGGCACGGCACGCGCCGCGAGACCGCGTCGATGTCGGCCATCGTGAACTCGATCTCGGCCTCCTGCGCGGCGGCGAGGATGTGCAGCACGGTGTTCGTCGAGCCGCCCATGGCGACGTCGAGCGCCATCGCGTTCTCGAACGCGGCTCGCGTCGCGATCGAGCGCGGCAGCACCGACGCGTCGTCCCCGTCGTACCAGCGGTGGGCGATCTCGACGACCGTGCGGCCCGCCGCCTCGTAGAGCTCCTTGCGCGCGGTGTGCGTGGCCAGGACGGAGCCGTTGCCGGGCAGGGCCAGGCCGAGCGCCTCCGTCAGGCAGTTCATCGAGTTGGCGGTGAACATGCCCGAGCACGAGCCGCAGGTGGGGCAGGCGTGCTCCTCGATGATCGCGATGTCCTCGTCGGAGACCTCGTCGGCGACGGCGTCGGCGATCGCGGTGATGAGGTTGATGCGCTTGCGCACGGTGCCGTCGACGAGCACCGCCGTGCCGCCCTCCATCGGCCCGCCGGAGACGAACACGGTCGGGATGTTCAGCCGCAGCGCGGCGTTGAGCATCCCCGGCGTGATCTTGTCGCAGTTGGAGATGCACACGAGCGCGTCGGCGCAGTGCGCGTTGGCCATGTACTCGACGCTGTCGGCGATGAGGTCGCGCGACGGCAGCGAGTAGAGCATCCCGCCGTGGCCCATGGCGATGCCGTCGTCGACGGCGATCGTGTTGAACTCGCGCGGGATGCCGCCCGCCTCCTTGATCGCCTCGGCGACGATCTCGCCGACCGGCTTGAGGTGGGTGTGGCCGGGCACGAACTGCGTGTACGAGTTCGCGACGGCGACGATCGGCTTGCCGAAGTCCTCACGCTCCACGCCGGCCGCGCGCAGGAGGGCGCGGGCGCCGGCCATGTTGCGTCCATGGGTGACGGTGCGGGATCGCAGGGCGGGCATGGCGCGGTAGAGTACCGGAATGGCCATTCCGGGTCCATGGGCGACGTTGACGCCCGACGAGAAGCGCTCGCGCGTCCTCCACGTCGCCGACGAGCTGTTCGCCCGCGACGGCGTCGACGTGCCGATGCCGGTGCTCGCCGACCGCGTCGGCGTCGGCGTCGGCAGCATCTACCGCCAGGTCGGCAGCAAGGACGACCTGATCGCGTACCTGGTCATCGAGCGGGCCGGCGCGCTGCGCGAGCGCTTCCTGGCCACGCTCGACGAGCCCGATCCGTGGGCGGCGCTGGTCGAGGCGACGCACGCGACCGTCGACGACTGCATCGGGGACGCCCTCTCGCAGACCGCGTGGGACGAGGCCGCGTCGGTCTCGGAGGAGGTCCGCGCCGCGCGCATGGGCGCGACCGAGGCGCTGGCGCAGATGGTCGAGCGGGCGCGGGCCGCCGGCGCGCTGCGCGACGACGCCGACCACGAGGACCTGCGGCTCGTGTTCTGCGCGCTGCGCGAGCTCGCCGGCATCGGGCCGCGCGCCGCGCACCGGCTCGCCGAGCTCGTGCTGCGGGGGATGCAGGCGTGAGCGCCGGCCTGCGGGAGCGCCTGCGCGCCGCCCTGCTGTCCGCGCGCAAGGCCCGCGACGCGACCGCGGTCTCCGCGCTGCGCACCGCGCTGGCCGCGATCGACAACGCCGAGGCGGTGGCGCCGCCGGCCCAGGCCGCCGGGGTCGAGGCCCAGAGCGAGCACATCGCCGGCACCGCCGGGCCGCTCGGATCCGGGGAGGCCGCGCGGGCCGAGCTGACCGAGGACGCGATGCGCGCGATCGTCGCCGCCGAGGTCGACGAGCGCCGCGCCGCCGCGGCCGCCTACGAGGCGCGCGGCGAGACCGCGCGCGCCGCCGAGCTGCGCGCCGAGGCCGACGTGCTCGCCGCTCAGCTCGGCTGAGCGGCCGGCAGCCCGAACGCCGGGAACAGCTCCGGCGAGGCGAAGACGGCGACCTGCGTCAGGTGCGTGGCGTCGAACGCGTACACCTCCAGCGCCGTCGCCTCGAAGCGCCCGGCCTCCGGCGACCAGACGTACCACCCGAGCGCCGGCTGGCCGTTGGCGCGCGCCTCCGCGCAGCGCAGCGGCGGCGTGGCGAACGCGTCGGCGATGAGCGCGGCGACCGCCTCGCGGCCCGCGAACCAGTTGGGGAAGGGCGGCATGAGGAACGTCGCGTCCGCCGCCAGCAGCGCCACGATCGCGTCGATGTCGCGGCGCTCCCACGCGTCGACGTAGGCGTCGACGCGGCGGCGCAGCTCGTCGTCGCCGATCGCGCGCAGCGTCGCCTGCTGGCTGCGCTCGGGCAGGCGCTCCGCCACGGTCGCGCGCGCCCGCTGCAGCGCGCTGTTGGCCGAGGCCTCGGACGTGTCGAGCGCCGCGGCGGTCTCGCGCGCGGAGAACCCGAGGACGTCGCGCAGCAGCAGCACGGCGCGCTGGTTGGGCGGCAGGCGCTGGAGCGCGACGACGAACGCGAGCTCGACCGCCTCGCGCTCCTCGTAGCGCGCGTCGGGCGCGGGGCGGCCGTCGCCGAGGCCGGCGATCCCGTCGGGGAACGGCTCCAGCCACGGGACGTCGTCGGCGGGCACGCCCGGGCCCGCGGCCGGCGAGGCGGGCGGCGCGGCGTCGGGCGGCATCACGCGCCGCGGCCGCCGGCGCAGCTGGTCGAGGCACACGTTCGTGGCGATCCGGTACAGCCACGGGCGCAGGCTGCGCGCGGCGTCGAACCCGCCGAGGCCGCGCCACGCCCGCAGCAGCGTGTCCTGGAGCGCGTCCTCGGCGTCGTGCAGCGAGCCGAGCATCCGGTAGCAGTGCGCGAGCAGCCGGCCGCGGAGGGGCGCGACCAGTTCGTCGAAGGCGCGCTCGTCGCCGGCGCGCGCCCGAGCGATGAGTTTCGCCGCCGGCGCCGGTACTGGCTCTCGACGACCGGTGTCCACCCCGGCATCGAACCACACGACCACAGGAGCGCCCCATGAGATCCCTTGTCGCGCGCGTGCACGTCACGCTGGACGGCGTGATGCAGGCCCCGGGCGGGCCGGAGGAGGACCCGACCGGCGGGTTCGACCTCGGCGGCTGGGCCGTCGGCTACTTCGACGACGAGCTGCACCGCCACGTCGAGGCGGCGATGGAGGAGCCCTTCGACCTCGTCCTCGGCCGCAGGACCTACGAGATCCTCGCCGCGCACTGGCCCTACGACACCGGCCCGGTCGCCGATCGCATGAACGCCGCGGCCAAGCACGTGGCGTCGCGCACGCTGGACCGCGTCGACTGGGCCAACTCGCACCTGATCCGCGGCGACGTGGCGACGGCCGTCGCCGCGCTCAAGGCGCAGGACGGCCCGGAGCTGCAGGTCCACGGCTGCGCCGACCTGCTCCAGACGCTGATCGGCGCCGGGCTCGTGGACGAGTACCGGCTGCTGATCGCCCCGGTCGTGGCCGGCTCGGGCAAGCGGCTGTTCGGCGCCGGCGCCCGGCCCGCGGGCGTGCGGCTGCTGGGCGCGGCCACCACGCCGAGCGGCGTGATCCTCGCCTCCTATGCGGCCGACGGCGACATCCGCCGCGGGTCGTTCGCGTTCGAGGAGCCGACCGAGGAGGAGCGGCGCCGCCGGGCGGCGCTCGAGGGCTGACGCCCGCCGCTACGCCTCCGCGCGCCCGGCCGCGCCGGCGCCCGCGTCGGTGGGCGCGCTGGCCAGCGCGCGGGCGGCGTCGGCGGCGGCTCCGCGCAGCGGCTCCAGCAGCAGGAGCAGGCTGTCCTGGTCGAAGCGGCTCGTCGGCAGCGACACGGTGAGCGCGCCCGCGGCCAGGCCGCCGGGGTGCGGGATCGCGACGGCCAGCCCGGCGACTTCGGGGTCGCTCTCGCGGATGTTCGTCGCGTACCCGGCGGCGCGCACGGCGGCCAGCTCGCGCTCCAGCTCGGCGCGCGTCGCGATCGTCTCGGGCGTCAGGCGCGCGAGGCGCCCGGACGGGTAGCGGCGGCGCAGCTCCGGCTCGGGGAGCGTGGCCAGCAGCGCCTTGCCGCCGGAGATCGCGTGGGCGGGGCGGCGGTGGCCGATGCGCAGCGTCGTCTTCACCGAGCGCGTGCTCTCGACCCCGTCGAGGAACACCGCGTCGGTGCCGTCGAGGACGACGAAGTGCGCGGTCTCGTCGACCTCGCGCGCCAGCGCCTCCAGGAACGGGCGCACGATCCGGCGCGCGTCGATGCGGCTCACCGCCGCCAGGCCGATGTCGACCAGCGCCGGGCCCGGCCGGTAGGCCCGGGTCCGCGGGTCCTGCGTCGCGAACCCGCGGTACTGGAGCATCGCCATCAGCCGCGACGCGGTGGACGGCGAGACGCCCAGCGCGCGGGACGCGTCGGAGATGCGGATCTCGTCCTGTTCGCGGAAGAGCAGCAGCAGCGTCAGCGCGTTGTCGACGGAGCTGAGCAGATGGGTAGGCCTGGAGGGCACGTGGGCGCGAGTCTATCGCCACCTGCTTGCGCTATACGCAAGAGTGTGCTGCTATATGCAACGGCCGATCGGAGCGGCCGGTCGGCGTCCACAGCCAACAGGGGTGGTGGGGACATTGCCGGGCAGGGGGAGAGCAGCAACCGCGATCGGCGCGGGTGGTCTGTCGCGCCGTCAGCTCTTGCAGAGCGCAGGGGTGATCGCCGGCGGCGCGATGCTGGCGCCGGTGTTCGCCGGGTGCGGGTCCGACGACGATTCGTCGACCTCGACGGCGGCCAGCGGCAGCCTCGAGACGACGCAGCTCAAGGCGGGCATCATCAAGTTCGCCGACACGATCCCGTTCTGGGTGGCCGAGCAGCAGGGCCTGTTCCGGGACGCCGGCTTCGACTCCGTCCAGGGCGTCGAGATGGTCGGCGGCACCGCGATCCAGCCGGCGATCCAGTCGGGCCAGCTCCAGCTCGGCTGGGCCAGCGTGCCCTCGGTCATCGCGGCCAAGGCCCAGAACTTCGACTTCCGCTTCTTCGCGGGCGGCTCGGGGCTCGGGCCCGACAGCTACGCCAACCAGTCGATGCTGGTGCGCGAGGACTCGCCGCTGCAGTCGATCGAGGACCTGCCGGGCCACAAGGTGGGCGTCAACACGCTCGGCAACATCGCCGAGCTGGAGGTGCGCTGGTCGCTCGACGCCGCCGGCCTCGACCCCGACAGCGTCGAGCTCGTCGAGCTCAACGCGATCGGGCCCGACCAGCTCCCGCCGCTGATCCAGGGGCGCATCGACGCGCTCCAGGTCAACGAGCCGACGGTGACCGCCGCGCTGCGCGACGGCGGCGTGCGGGCGATCAGCGACTGGTCGTTCATGGACCCCGACTTCGTCTTCGTGGCCGGCTGGGTGTCCACCGGCGAGTGGCTGGACGCCAACGCCAACGCCGCCGCCGCGTTCGCGAGCGCGATGGAGGCGGCCGCGCAGTGGATCGAGGCCAACGAGGGGGCCGCCAACGCGCTCATCAGCGAGAAGACCGGCGTGCCCGAGGACCTCGTGAAGGCGATGGTGGCCAGCGAGATCCGCATCCCGGTGACCGAGGCCGACCTGCAGCCGCTCGCGGAGGCGTGCCACCGCTACGGGCTGTCGGAGGCGGAGGTCCCGGCGGCCGACATCGTCTGGCAGCCGCCGGCGGCCTGACGGCGTGGCGCCGGGGAGCTCACCGATGGCCGATCGGGCCGCCTCGGGCTGGGCCGGGGCGTTCGCGCGCCGCGCGCCCGCGCGCGCCCGCCGCCCGCTGGGGCCGGCGACGAGCACGCGCGTCGTCCGCACGCTGAAGGGGCTGGCCGGCATCGCGATCGCGATCGCGATCTGGGAGCTGATCCGGGCGCTCGGCGTGGTGCCGAGCGCCTACGTCCCGGGCGTCGGCTCGATCCTGAGCGCCGGGGTCGAGGACTTCGGCAGCCAGCTCGCGCCGGCGATCGGCGAGACGCTGAAGGCGTGGGCGGTCGGCCTGGCGATCACGGTGCCCGCCGGGCTCGTGCTGGGCGTCGCCGTCGGGCTGTCGCGGTGGGCCGACGCGGCGCTGCGCGTCACCGTCGAGTTCCTGCGGCCGGTCCCGTCGGTGGCGCTGATCCCGATCGCCGTCCTCGTCTTCGGCGTGAGCCTGCGCATGCAGCTCCTGCTGATCGTCTACGCCTGCCTGTGGCCGGTGTTCTTCAACGTCCGCTTCGCGGTGCAGGGCGTCGACCCGCTGCTGCTCGACACCGCGCGCGTCGCCGGCCTGTCGCGCCTGGCCACGATCCGCCGCGTCGTCCTGCCGTCGACGCTGCCGGCGCTGTTCACCGGGCTGCGGATCGCCTCGTCGATCGCGCTCGTGCTCGCGGTCAGCGCCGAGCTGATCACCGGCGCCCCCGGCCTCGGAAAGCTGATCGTCGACGCGCAGGGCGCCATGCAGATCCCGCTCAGCTACGCCGCCGTGTTCGTCACCGGCATCGTCGGGTTCCTGCTGAACGCGGCGTTCACCGCGCTCGACCGGCGGGCGCTGCCATGGACCGTCGCCGCACGGGGGGAGCGGGCATGAGCGCCGTGCGCCTGCGCGGCGGAAAGGTCGCCCCGGCCCTGCTGGGATGGGTGGTCGCCGCGCTCCTGCTGCTGCTGTGGCAGCTCTACGCGGAGTCGGCCCAGGAGCTGTACCTGCCGACGTTCACGGACTCGGCCGGCGCGGCCTGGGACCTGCTCACCGGCGCCACGCTCACCAGCGACGTGCTGCCGTCGGTCGGGCGGTTCGCGCTCGGCTACGTCGTCGGTTGCGCGGTCGGTGTCGCGGTGGGGACGCCGCTGGGCTACCTGCGCCCGCTGGAGCCGTGGGTGCGCCCGGTGCTCGAGTTCCTGCGCGCGCTGCCGGCGACCGCGATCCTGCCGCTCGCGCTGCTGGTGCTCGGCGCCAACGGCGGGATGCGGGTCGCGGTCATCGCGTTCGGCGCCTGCTGGCCGGTGCTGTTGAACGCGCTCGACGGCGCCCGCCACGTCGACCCGGTGCTCGTCGAGACCGGGCGCGTCAGCGGACTGGGCCGCTTCGCGATCCTGCGGCGCATCGTCCTGCCGGCGAGCCTGCCGCAGATCTTCGCCGGCCTGCGCATCGCGCTCGGGATCGCGCTGATCGTGATGGTCCTGTCGGAGATGTACGGCGCGTCGTCGGGCCTGGGCTTCGAGATCCTCAACGCGCAGCGGCGCTTCATGGTCCCCGAGACCTACGGCGGCGTGCTCGTGCTGGGGCTCGTCGGCTGGTCGGTCAGCGTCCTGTTCACGCGCGTGGAGCGGCGCGCGCTGGCCTGGCACATCGGACGGACCGGAGGGAGGAGCGGTGCCTGACGAGATCATCCGCGTCGAGGGGCTGCGCAAGGCGTTCGCGGTCCGCGACGGCGAGACGCTCGCGATCGACGACCTCACGATCGGGCTGCGCCAGGGCGAGTTCCTCAGCGTCGTCGGGCCGTCGGGGTGCGGCAAGACCACGCTGCTGCGCTGCATCGCCGGGCTGCTCGAGCGCGACGGCGGCGACGTCCGCTACCGCGGCGAGCGCGTGCGCGGCGTGCTGCCGGGCCTGCAGCTCGTCTTCCAGGAGTTCAACCGCAGCCTGTTCCCGTGGCTGACGGTCGAGCGCAACGTGCGCTTCCCGCTGCACGGCCTGTCGCGCGCCGAGGCGGCCGAGCGGGCCCGCCACGCGCTCGCGCTCGTGCACCTGGAGACGTTCGCCGGCCACTACCCGTGGCAGCTCTCGGGCGGCATGCAGCAGCGCGTGGCGCTCGCGCGCGCGATCGCCGCGCGGGCCGAGCTCGTGCTGATGGACGAGCCGTTCGCCTCCGTCGACGCGCAGACGCGCATCGCGCTCGAGCGCGTGCTGCTCGACGTGTGGCGCGAGCTCGGCCTGTCGATCCTGTTCGTCACCCACGATATCGAGGAGGCGATCCTGCTGTCGGACCGCGTCCTCGTGCTGTCGCAGCGCCCGTCGCGGGTGATCGCCGAGCTCGACGTCGACCTGCCGCGGCCCCGCGACCAGCTCAAGACGAAGGAGCTGCCGCGCTTCCAGGACCTGCGCGAGGAGATCTTCGCGCTGCTGGGCCTGGACCGCGACGAGCTGCTGGCGACGGGCTCGCCGGCGACGACCTGACCGGACCCACCATCGAGAGGGGAGTGCCCATGCGCATCGACGTGTTCACCCACATCCTCACGCCGCGGTACCTGGCGCGCGTGTTCGAGATCCTGGACCGGCGGGGCGACACCGTCTCGTCCGAGTACCGGGCGATGTCGAGCCTCGACCCCAGCCTCACCGACCTCGAGGCGCGCTTCCGGCTGATCGACGAGGTCGCCGGCGGCGACGACTACCGCCAGGTGCTGGTCATGGGGCACACGCAGGCCGAGCACGGCGAGCCCGACGAGGCGGCCGCGCTGGCGGCGATCGGCAACGAGGAGCTCGCGGCGACCGCCGCCGACCACCCCGACCGCTTCGTCGGGTGGGTCGCGCAGGTCGCCCTCCAGGACGGCGAGCGGGGGCTGAAGGCGCTGGAGGAGCAGATCGAGGGCCGCGGCGCGCTGGGCGCCCAGGTGTTCACGCACATCCAGGGCCGCTGCCTGGACCACCCCGACTACGAGCCGTTCTTCGAGCTGATGGCGCGGCTGGACCGGCCGATCTGGATCCATCCCAACCGCACGATCGAGTGGTCGGACTTCCCGCTCACCGAGGACGGGTCGCGCTACCACCTGTACTCGTACGCGGGCTGGCCGACCGACACGACGGTGACGATGTACCGGCTGATGGCGGCCGGCTACCTGGAGCGCTGGCCGCACCTGCGGATCATCACGCACCACAGCGGCGGCACCGTGCCGATGATCGCCGGGCGCCTGAAGCGGCCGATGGACTGGCATCACCAGGAGCCGAGGATCCCGCTGACCCGGGAGCCGCTCGACTACCTGCGCCGCTTCTACGCCGACACCGCGAACTTCGGCAACCCGATCGCCCTGCGCGCCGCGCTGGACTTCTTCGGCGAGGACAACGTGCTGTTCGGCTCGGACTTCGGGTACTCGCCGACGTTCCTGCCGCAGACGCTGGAGGACATCGAGGCGGTCGTCGAGGACGAGCGCGTCAAGCGCAAGGTCTACGAGGACAACGCCCGCCGCGTGCTGCGGCTGGCCGAGTCGCGGTTCGAGAAGGCGGCGGCCGCCGCGCGGTGATCGCCGGGGCCGACCGCCAGGCGTCCGCCGACGCGGTGCTGGCCCCGTTCGCCCGGCGCTTCGCAGGCGGGGAGCTTCGACGCCCTGGCGTTCGACGAGCTGTGGGAGCGCGTGCCGGCGTGACCGAAGATGCGTACTTGACCCCATAGCCGCACGGGCGCCGCTGGGGCACGATGAGCCTGCGGCGTCCGATCGGCAACGCGATGGTCGAGGCGCGCCAGTCCCTGCCCGCGCCTCGGGCGGACATGAGGGCCGGTCGGAGTCTCCCGGCGGCCGGGGCAGCCGCCGGGAGACCCACGCCGCAGCGACGCTCGCGCTCAGGCGCGCTCGTCGCGCACGCTGCGCAGCACGGCCGTGGCGCCGGCGCGCAGCTCCTCACGCGTCAGCCGGTCCTCGGGCAGCGCCGCGGCGAGCGCGGCGACCGCCCGGTCCAGCTCCTCCTGCCGGCGCCGGCGCGCCGCCAGGCGCGAGCGCTCGAGCACGAGCTCGTTGAGCACGACGTCGTCGCGCCAGTTGGTCGCGGTGGCCTCCTTGCGCGCCATGGTCAGCGCCGCCTGCGGGGGGCGGGGGCGAAGCGGCCGTCGACGACGTCCAGCAGGACGCCGACCGTGGCGACCGTGATGCCGGCGGCGATCAGGATCGCGCCCGGCAGGATGTGGGCGGCCGCTCCGTGGCCTCGCAGTACAACGAGCAGGCCGAGGCCGGTGAGGGCGATCGCGGTGAGGCCGCGGGTGATGGCGAGCAGCTCTCGCATCGAGTACCTCCTCGCGGTCGAGACGATGCAGCGCGCGCGAGGCCGACCGCGCCGCCTCGCCGCGGAATAGGTCATGGTCTCCCGCCGGCGGCGGGATTCCCATGGGCCCTGGTGACCATTACGCCTGCGCCAGGCGCTCCGCGCGGCGGTCGGCCTGCTCAGCGTTGTCCATGGCGCGCATGAACAGGGCCACGAGCGCGATGCCCATCACGAGGGACTGCTCCAGCGCCATCAGCAGGCCGGCGGCGCGCTGGTCCTCCAGGTGGGTGAGGCCCCAGAACTCGGGCAGCCGCGCGTAGCTCTCGTAGATCAGCTCGGGCGCGAAGCCGAGCGCGATCGCGACGAGGCCGGCGCCGACCTTCGTCGCCGCCATGTAGGCGACCGGGCCGAGGATGCCCATCCGCAGGCGCTGGCGGGCGGGGGAGATGAGGTGCCACCAGTAGAGGGCGCCCGCGCCGGCGAGCGCCATGTGCGCCAGCACGTGGGCGAGGTCGGAGCGCAGCGTGAGGTCGTAGACGGGCGGGGCGTGGTAGGCGACCATCGCGGCGACGTAGGCGATCGCGCCCATCGCCGGGTGGGCGAGCGGGCCGGCCGCCCGCTCGACCGGCACGAGCACGCGGGTGACGGGCCGCAGCAGGATCTTGGTGGTGCCGGCCAGCAGCAGGATCGGCGCCAGGTCCAGGAGGAACAGGTGCTGGACCATGTGCAGGGTCGCGAGCTGCTCGGCCATGCGGTCCAGCGGCGAGACGAGCGCGACGACGAGGGAGCCCACGCCGGCGGCGAAGGCCAGGAGCCGCCACCAGGAGGCGGCGGCGGGGCCGTGGCGGTCGCGCACCCGGCGCCAGCGCACGACGTAGGCGCCGAGCAGCAGCGAGAGGGAGAGGAGGAGCCCGGGATCCGGGCTCCACGAGGTGTCGAGGACGGCGCCCGTCACGCCGCCCACGGCCGCCGCCACGCACGCGCGACGACGTCCGCGTTGGCGCGGCGGGCGCGGGGGCGCCGGCGCTGGCGCCGGGCGACGAGCTGGGCGGCCGCGCGCGCCGAGGGCCAGGGGGCGACGCGGGGGCCGGGCGCGGCCGGCGGGACGGGCGGGACGAGACGGAGGTCGCGGGCCGGCTGCGGCCGGTCGCGCGCGGGGGGAATGGGATGGATGTCGAGCATGCCTCGACCATCGCGCACGCGCGCGCTCGCCACCATGGAGCTCAACGTGCATCCTGGCCCGGGGCCGGTGTGCAATCCGGGTCAGATCAGGCCGTGGGCGAGCATCGCGTCGGCCACGCGCACGAAGCCGGCGATGTTCGCGCCGGCCACGTAGTCGCCGGGCGCGCCGTACTCCTCCGCGGTCGCGTACACCGAGCGGTGCAGCTCGTGCATGATCTCGCGCAGCCGCTGCTCGCTGTACTCGAACGTCCACGAGTCGCGCGACGCGTTCTGCTGCATCTCCAGCGCGCTGGTCGCCACCCCGCCGGCGTTGGCGGCCTTGCCGGGCCCGAACATCACGCCGGCGTCGCGGAACGCCCGCACCGCGTCGGGCGTGCACGGCATGTTGGCGCCCTCGGCGACGGCGATGACGCCGTTGGCGATCAGCCGCCGCGCGTCGCGCCCGGTCAGCTCGTTCTGGGTCGCGCACGGCAGCGCGACCTGGCCGGGCACGTCCCACACCTGCTGGTCGGGCACGAAGCGCGCCTTGCCGCCGCGGCGCTCGGCGTAGTCGGACACACGCGCGCGGTCGACCTCCTTGACCTCCTTGAGCAGCTCGACGTCGATCCCGTCGGGATCGTGCACGTAGCCGCCGGAGTCGGAGATCGTGATCGCGCGCCCGCCGAGCGCCTGCACCTTCTCGACCGCGTAGATCGCCACGTTGCCCGAGCCGGAGACGAGCACGTCGCAGCCCTCGAGCGAGCGGCCGTCGACGGCGAGCATCTCCTGGGCGAAGTACGCGCAGCCGTAGCCGGTCGCCTCCTTGCGCACGCGCGCGCCGCCCCAGGCAAGCCCCTTACCGGTCAGCACGCCCGACTCGTAGCGGTTGGTGATCCGCTTGTACTGGCCGAACAGGTAGCCGAGCTCGCGGGCGCCGACGCCGATGTCGCCGGCGGGCACGTCGGTGTGCTCGCCCAGGAAGCGGTGCAGCTCGGTCATGAACGACTGGCAGAAGCGCATGACCTCGGCGTCCGAGCGTCCGCGCGGGTCGAAGTCGGAGCCGCCCTTGCCGCCGCCGATCGGCATGCCGGTCACCGCGTTCTTGAAGACCTGCTCGAACCCGAGGAACTTGACGATCCCGAGGTTCACGGACGGGTGGAAGCGCAGCCCGCCCTTGTAGGGGCCGAGCGCGCTGTTGTACTCGACGCGGAACCCGCGGTTGACGTGCACCTCGCCGCGGTCGTCGGACCACGGCACCCGGAAGATGATCTGGCGCTCCGGCTCGCAGAGGCGCTCCAGCAGCTTCGCCTCGCCGTACTCGGGGTTCTTGGCGACCACCGGCCCGAGCGTCTCCAGCACCTCGCGCACCGCCTGGTGGAACTCCTGCTCACCGGGGTTGCGGCGGAGCACCGTCTCGTAGACGGGAAGCACCTTCTCGTCGAGCGCGCGCGTCATGGGGAGGCCTCGAACAGCCACTACCCCGGAAACGGTGACGGGTGCGTCAGGGTGCGGACATGGGGTCCGATGTGCATCCCGCGGCGGCGGTCAGCCGCCGAGGCCGTCGACGCAGAGGTAGGTGATCTCGAGGTAGTCGTCGAGGCCGTGGCGCGAGCCCTCGCGGCCCAGTCCCGACTGCTTGACGCCGCCGAACGGGGCGCCCTCGTAGGAGATGATCCCGGTGTTGACGCCGACGACGCCGAACTCCAGCGCCTCGCCGACGCGCCAGGTGCGCCCGAGGTCGCGCGTGTAGAAGTAGGCGGCCAGGCCGGACTCCGTGGCGTTGGCCAGCGCGACGGCCTCTTCCTCGGTCTCGAACCGGAAGACCGGCGCGACCGGGCCGAAGGTCTCCTCGACCGCGATGCGCATCCGCGGCGTCGCGCCGGTCAGCACGGTCGGCTCGAAGAACGTGCCGCCGCGCTCGTGCGGGCGCCCGCCGGTCGCGACGCTCGCGCCCTGCCCGACCGCGTCCTCGATGTGGTCGACGACCTTGGCCAGCGCGCGCTCGTCGATCAGCGGCCCCTGCTCGACGCCCTCCTCGAAGCCGTGGCCGACGCGCAGCGCGGCGGTGGCGGCGGCGAACCGCTCGACGAACGCGTCGTGGATGCCGTCCTGGACGAGCACGCGGTTCGCGCACACGCAGGTCTGGCCGGCGTTGCGGAACTTGGAGGCGATCGCCCCCTCGACGGCGGCGTCGAGGTCGGCGTCGTCGAACACGATGAACGGCGCGTTGCCGCCCAGCTCCAGCGACACGCGCTTGACGGTCTCCGACGCCTGGCGCATCAGCAGGCGCCCCACCGGCGTCGACCCGGTGAAGGTGATCTTGCGCACCAGCGGGGAGGTGGCCAGCTCGTGGCCCACCTCCTCGGCGGGGCCGCACACGACGCTGAGGACGCCGGCGGGGATGCCGGCGCGCAGCGCCAGCTCGCCCATCGCCAGCGCGGACAGCGGCGTGGCGGGCGCGGGCTTGACGACCATCGTGCAGCCGGCGGCCAGCGCAGGGGCGGCCTTGCGGGCGATCATCGCCATCGGGAAGTTCCACGGGGTGATCGCCGCGCACACGCCGATGGGCTTGCGCAGCGTCAGCAGCCGGCGGTGCTCGGCGGGCGACGGGATCACCTCGCCGTAGGCGCGCTTGGCCTCCTCGGCGAACCACTCGATGAACGTGGCGCCATAGAGGATCTCGCCGCGCGCCTCGGCGAGCGGCTTGCCCTGCTCGGCGGTGAGGATCACCGCGAGGTCGTCGACGTGGGCGACGATCAGGTCGTGCCACGCCCGCAGGAGCTGCGCGCGCGTCTTGGCGGGCGTGCGACCCCAGGCGTCCTGCGCGGCGTCGGCGCCCTCGATCGCCCGGCGCGCGTCGGCGCGCGTCCCGCGCGCGACGGACGCGATCCGCTCGCCCGTCGCGGGGTCGAGCACCGGATCGCGCTCGCCGCCCTCGCCGTCGACCCACTCGCCGGCCACCAGGAGCTGCTCGCGCAGCAGCGAGCGGTCCGTCAGGGGGAGCTCGAAGGCGGTCGGCATTGCGGGTTCTCCTGGAGGGGGTGGACAGGTGGCTGCGGGTTTGCCAAGGTTCGCATATCGTGCAAGTGACCGCAATACGAGCAGGACGATGACGACCACCACCTCACTGGACGCGCTCGGCGACATCGATCGCCGGCATGTCTTCCACCCGTTCAGCGTCCTCGGCGAGCACGAGGCCAAGGGTCCGCGGCGGGTCATCGTCGCCGGCCAGGGCTCGACGCTCACCGACGACCAGGGCCGGACGTATCTCGACGCGATGGCGGGGCTGTGGTGCGTCAACGTCGGCTACGGGCGCGTCGAGCTGGCTGACGCGATGCGAGCGCAGGCGCTGAAGCTGCCCTACTACCACTCGTTCACGTCGATGGCGACCGACACGCCGGCGCTGCTGGCCGAGCGGATCATGGACGTGGCGCCCGCCGGGATGTCCAAGGTGCTGTACGGCAACAGCGGCTCGGACGCCAACGACACGCAGGTCAAGCTCGTGCGGATGTACAACAACCTGCTCGGGCGGCCCGCCAAGAAGAAGATCATCTCGCGCGCCCGCGGGTACCACGGCGTCTCGCTCGCGTCCGGCAGCCTCAGCGGCATGCCCGGCATGCACCGCAACTTCGACCTGCCGCTCGACGGCGTCCTCCACACGACGGCGCCGCACCGGTTGTGGGAGGCGCGGCCCGGCGAGGCCGACGCCGCGTTCAGCGCGCGGCTGGCCGCCGAGCTCGACGCCCTGATCGTCGCCGAGGGGCCCGACACCGTCGCGGCGTTCATCGCCGAGCCGATCCAGGCCGCCGGCGGCGTCATCGTCCCGCCCGACGGGTACTGGGCCGCCATCCAGGAGGTGCTGCGCCGCCACGACGTCCTGCTCATCGCCGACGAGGTCGTCACCGGCTTCGGGCGGCTGGGCACGTGGTTCGGCAGCGAGCGCCTCGGCATCGAGCCGGACCTGATGACGGTCGCCAAGGGCATCACGTCGGCCTACGTGCCGCTGTCGGCGTGCCTGGTCTCCGAGAAGGTGTGGCGCGTGCTCGCCGACCGCAACGGGGACGCGACGTTCAGCCACGGCTACACGTACACGTCGCACCCGATCGCCTGCGCGACGGCGATGGCCAACCTCGACGTCATCGAGCGAGACGGCCTGCTGGAGCGGGTCGAGGTCCTCGGCACGCGGCTCCAGCAGCGGCTGCGCGAGGCGTTCGACGGCCACCCGCTCGTCGGCGAGGTCCGCGGCCTCGGGCTCGTCGGCGCCGTCGAGTTCGTCGCCGCCCAGGACCCGCCCGCCCGCTTCGACCCGGTCGGCTCGATCGCCGCGCGGGTCACCGCCGAGGCGCTCGAGCGCGGCGTCATCACGCGCGCGCTGCCCGAGGGCGACACGATCTCGTTCTCGCCGCCGTTCGTGGTGACCGAGGAGGAGATCGACCGGATGGTCGCCGTGGCCCGCGAGGCCGCCGACGTCGTCGCCGCGGAGGTGGCGTAGCCGCCGCGATGGCCGTGGGCGCTCCACGTCGCCGGCTGGGGCTCGTCGTGAACCCGATCGCCGGCATGGGCGGCCGGGTGGCCCTGAAGGGCACCGACGGCCCGGCCGCCGTGCGCGCCGCGCGCCGGCTCGGCGCGCAGGAGGTCGCCCCCGAGCGGGCACGCCGGGCGCTCGAGCGCCTCGCCGCCACCGGGCCCGCCGTGCACGTCGTCGCCGCGCCCGGCGTGATGGGCGCCGACCTGGCCCGCGCCGCCGGCCTCGAGGTGGAGAGCACCGGCGCGCTGCCGCCGGAGCGCGAGACCTGCCCGGCCGACACGCGCAACGCGGTCGCCGAGATGCGCGAGCGCGGCGTCGACCTGCTGCTGTTCGCCGGGGGCGACGGCACCGCCCGCGACATCCTCGACACGATCGGTGCCGACCTGCCGCTGCTCGGCGTGCCCACCGGCGTGAAGATGCACTCCGGCGTGTTCGCCGCCTCGCCCGTCGCGGCCGGCGCCGCCGCGGCGGCCTACCTGCGCTCGCCCGATCCCGACGGGCTGGCCGACGCGGAGATCGCCGACGTCGACGAGGAGGCTGCGCGCGAGGACCGCGTCGCGACCCGCCTGTACGGCGCGGTCCGCGTGCCCCGCCAGCCCGCGTTCGTGGTCGGGCCCAAGGCGGCCAGCGGCGCCGACGCCGGCGTCGAGGCGCTCGCCGCGGAGATCGCGCGGACGCTGCCGCCGGGGCGCCTGACGCTGCTCGGGCCGGGGACGACGACCGCGGCGATCCTCGGACATCTGGGGCTGCGCGGCACGCTGCTCGGCGTCGACGCGGTGCGCGACGGCGAGCTCGTGGGGCGCGACCTCGACGAGGCCGGCCTGCTCGCGCTCCTGGACGGCGAGGACGAGCAGCCGGCGCCGGTCCTGATCGTCGGCGTGGTCGGCGGGCAGGGCGCTCTCTTCGGGCGGGGCAACCAGCAGCTGAGCCCCGCCGTCCTGCGGCGGATCGGGCGCGACCGCATCCAGGTCGTCGCCGCCGCTGACAAGCTGCACCGGCTGGACCCGCCGCGGCTGCGCGTGGACACCGGCGACGAGGCGCTCGACGCCGAGCTGTCGGGCTACGTCCGCGTCCACGTCGCGCCGGGGCGGACGATCGTGATGAAGGTCTCGACGTGAGGAGGACGCGCGCATGACGCCGCCAGGGCCGACCGCCCACCCGTACATGGCCAACTCGGCGCCCGAGCTGCGGCAGGAGCTGCTCGACGCCGTCGGCGTCGACGACGTCGAGGCCCTGTTCGTGCAGATCCCGCAGGACCACCTCGTGCGCGAGCCGATCGACCTGCCGCCGGCGCTGCGCTCGGAGGCCGCCCTGAGCCGGCACCTGCGGTCGCTGCTGTCGCGCAACGTCGACTGCGAGCAGAACCTGTCGTTCCTGGGCGGCGGCGTGTGGCAGCACCACGTGCCGGCGATCTGCGACGAGATCGCCCAGCGCACCGAGTTCGTCACGTCCGAGTGGGGGACGCCCGCCTCCGACCACGGGCGCAACCAGGCCTGGTTCGAGTTCGCCAGCCAGCTCGGCGAGCTGCTCGACCTCGACTTCGTCGGCCTGCCCGTCTACAGCTGGGGCTGCGCCGCCGGTCACGCGATCCGGATGGCCTGCCGCATCACCGGCCGCCGCGAGGTGCTCGTCCCGGCCGACCTGAACCGCGAGCGCCTGGCGGTGATCCGCACGTACTGCGAGCCGCCGGAGATGCCCAGCCACATCGCGATCGTCGAGGTCGCCACCGACCCCCGGACCGGGCGCCTCGACGTCGCCGACCTCGAGGCGAAGCTGTCGGAGCGCACGGCGGCCGTCTACGTCGAGACGCCGAGCTCGCTGGGCGTCATCGAGACGGAGGTCGAGCGGATCGCCGCCGCCGCGCGCGGCGCCGGCGCCGAGACGATCCTCGGCGTCGACCCGATCTCGCTCGGCGTGCTGGCCCCGCCCGGCCAGGTCGGCGCCGACATCGCCGTCGGCTCCACGCAGCCGCTGGGCGTGCACATGAACGCGGGCGGCGGCGTCGGCGGCTTCATCGCCACCCGCGACGAGGAGCGCTACGCGCGCCAGTACCCGACGCTGCAGGTGTCGATCGCCCCGACCGCGAAGCCGGGCGAGCACGGCTTCACGATGACGCTGTTCGAGCAGTCGTCCTACGGGCGGCGCGAGGACGGCAACGACTGGACCGGCAACTCGGTGTACCTGTGGGCGGTCGTCAACGCCGTCTACATGGCGGCGATGGGGCCACAGGGGTTCGTCGAGCTCGGCGAGCTGATCCTCCAGCGCAGCCACTACGCGGCCGCGCGGATCGCCGAGCTGCCGAACGTGTCGGTGCGCTGGGGCGGCTTCTTCAAGGAGCTCGTCGTCGACTTCGGCGAGACCGGCAAGACCGTCGCCGACATCAACACGGCGCTGCTCGAGCGCGGCATCTTCGGCGGCGGCGACCTGTCGGCCGGACATCCGCACCTCGGCCAGTGCGCCCTGTACTGCGTGACCGAGGTGCACGCGCAGGAGGACATCGACCGCCTCGTCGAGGCGCTTGCGGAGGTGACCCGATGACCCGGCTGCCCGACTATCACGCCGCCCGCTGGGACGAGCCCGTCGTCCTGGAGATGGGCCGCCCCGGGCGCCGCGCCGTCGCGATCGAGGAGGCCGAGCCGGAGGTCGCCGCCAAGGTCGGCTCCGGCGCCGACCTCGTCCCCGAGGGCGTGCGCCGCGAGTCCCCGCCCGCGCTGCCCGAGCTGTCGGAGTTCGAGGTCCAGCGCCACTACCTGCACCTGTCACAGATGACGCTCGGGATGATGGGCGTGAACCTCTTCGGCACGTGCACGATGAAGTACAACCCGCGGCTCAACGAGCACGTCGCCGCGCGCCCGTGGCTGGCCGAGATCCACCCGGAGCAGCCGGACGAGTCGATCCAGGGCCTCCTCAGGATCCTCCACGACTTCGATCTCATGCTGCGGGAGCTGTCGGGCATGGCGCGCTTCGTGTTCCAGCCCGGCGGCGGCGCCGACGCCGCCTACACGCACGCGTGCATCACCCGTGCCTACCACGCCGCCCGCGGCGAGCTCGAGCAGCGCGACGAGATCATCACGACGATCCAGGCGCACCCGTGCAACGCCGCGACCGCCGCGGCGGCCGGGTTCAAGGTCGTCACGCTGCCGATCGAGGAGGACGGCTACGCGTCGGTCGAGGCGCTGGAGGCCGCGGTGTCGGACCGCACGGCCGCGCTCATGATCAACAACCCCGACGACATGGGGATCTACAACCCGCACATCCGCCGCTGGACGGACATCGTCCACGAGGCGGGCGGGCTGGCGTTCTACGACAACGCCAACTTCAACGGCGTCATGACGCGCCTGCGCGCGCGCGAGCTCGGGTTCGACGCGTGCATGTACATGCTGCACAAGACCTTCGGCGTGCCCAAGGGCGGCGGCGGCCCGGCGGTCGGCGCGTACGGGTGCAGCGAGGAGCTCGTCGAGTTCCTGCCGCGGCCGCTCGTCCACCGCGAGGGCGACCGCTACACGATCGAGCACGACGCGCCGAGGTCGATCGGCCGTGTGCGCGAGTACTGGGGCAACGCCCAGCAGGTCGTCAAGGCGTACTCGTGGACGCGCGCGATGGGCGCCGACGGGCTGCGCGAGGCCGCCGACCTGTCGGTGATCGCGCTCAACTACATGGACCGGCGCCTGATGCGCATCCGCGGCGTGTCGCGGTCGAACCCGGGCATCGACGCGCCGCGACTGGAGATGTGCCGCTACTCGCTCGAGGAGCTCACGCGCGACACCGGCGTGACCGTGCTCGACGTGCAGAACCGGATGGTCGACTTCGGCGTCGACGCGTTCTGGCTCAGCCACGAGCCGTGGGTCGTGCCGGAGCCGTTCACGCCCGAGCCCGGCGAGCTGTGGTCCAAGGAGGACGTCGACCTGTGGATCGACGTCCTGGAGCACATCGTCGAGGAGGCCTACACGAACCCGGAGATCGTCAAGACCGCGCCGCACCGCCAGGCGCTGCGCCAGGTCGACGGGTCGGCCGTCAACGACCCCGACCGGTGGGCGACCACGTGGCGGGCGTACAAGCGCAAGACCGCGGCGATGGCGAGCGCGTGACCGCCCCCGTCGCCATCGTCGGCGCCGGGTCGATCGGCGTGAGCTGGGCCATCGTGTTCGCGCGCGCCGGGCGAGTCGTGCGGCTGCAGGACCCCGACCCCGAGCGGCGCGCGGCCGCGCCCGGCGAGATCGCCGCGCGCCTGGCGCAGCTGGACGCCGCCGGGCTGCTCGGCGAGGCGCCCGAGGCGATCGCCGGCCGGGTGACGGTCGGCGACGACCTGGCGGCCGCGGTCGCGCGGGCCGCGCACGTGCAGGAGTGCGCCCCGGAGCGGGTGGAGCTCAAGCGCGAGGTCTTCGCGCGGCTCGACGCGCTGGCGGCGCCCGACGCAGTCCTCGCGAGCTCGTCGTCGGCGATCGTCGCGTCGACGGTCGCCGAGGACCTGCCGGGGCGCACGCGCTGCCTCGTCGTCCATCCCGGCAACCCGCCGCACCTGATCCCGGTCGTCGAGGTCGTCCCGGCGCCGTTCACCGACCCGGCGGTCGTCGACCGGACGGTGGCGCTGCTCTCGGAGGCGGGGCAGTCGCCCGTGGTCGTGCGCCGGGAGATCGAGGGGTTCGTGTTCAACCGGCTGCAGGGCGCGCTGCTGCGCGAGGCCTACTGCCTGGTGCGCGACGGGGTGGCGTCGGTGGACGACGTCGACCGCGTCGTGCGCGACGGGCTGGGGCGGCGCTGGGCGTTCGTGGGCCCGTTCGAGACCGCGGACCTCAACACGCGCGGGGGCATCGCCTCGCACGCCGAGAAGCTCGGGCCGGCGTACGCGCGCATGGGCGCCGAGCGCGGCCAGGACGACCCGTGGACGCCGGACCTGGTCGCCGAGGTGACCGCCCAGCGGCGGGCGCTGCTGGCGCTCGAGGACTGGGACGCGCGCGTCGCGTGGCGCGACGAGGCGCTGATCGCGCTGGAGCGCGCGCGTCGCGAGCTCGCGGGAGGGGGGAACTGACGTGGCCCGGCATGGAGGTCCGCGCTCAGCGGTAGCATCGCGGCCGATGTCGGCCATCGTCGTTTCCGAATCGAGCGAGCCGAAGGTGGAGGAGGAGCGTCCGCGCGAGTTCATCCAGTCGCTGGAGCGCGGCCTGGCGATCATCCGCGCCTTCGGTCCGCACGCGCCCGAGCAGACCGTCACCGAGCTGGCCGCCACGACGGAGCTGACGCGCGCCACCGCGCGCCGGTTCCTCATCACGCTCATGGAGCTCGGGTACGTCGAGAGCGACGGACGCGTGTTCCGCCTCACGCCGAAGGTCCTGGAGCTCGGGTACTCGTTCCTGTCCGGCCTGGGCTTCCCCGACGTGGCGCTGCCGCACCTGGAGCGGCTCGTGGCCGAGGTCGACGAGTCCAGCGAGGCGTCGGTGCTCGACGGGCCGGACATCGTCTACGTCGCGCGTGTGCCGTCGACGGCCGTCATGTCGGTCGTCGTCAACGTGGGCGCGCGGATGCCCGCCCACGCGACGGCGATGGGGAAGGTGCTGCTCGCCGGCCTGAGCGACGAGGAGCTCGACACGTACCTGGCGACCGCGCAGCTGCGCAGCTTCCTGCCGCGGACGGTGACGGACCCGGCGGTGCTGCGCGAGCAGCTCGAGCAGGTGCGCGCCGACGGCTACGCGATCGTCGACCAGGAGCTCGAGGAGGGCCTGGTCGCGGTGGCGGCGCCGGTGCGCGGGCGCGACGGCCGCGTCGTCGGGGCGATCAACCTCTCCACTCACGTGCTGCGCCGGTCGGTCGAATCCGTGCGCCAGGAGCTCGTCGGACCGCTGCTGGCCACGGCCGGGCGGATCCAGAGCGACCTCGCCGGCGTCGCGTAGCGCGGCGGAGCGCGGTCGTGCGGATCGCCGCGGTCGACGTCTTCGCGGTCGACCTGACGCCGGTGGCCGGGGACTTCCGGCTGTCGCGCGGGCGGACGATGGGCGCCTCGCCGTCGTGGGTGGTGCGGGTCACCGCCGACGATGGCCGCCGCGGCTGGGGCGAGGCGTGCCCGCTGACGTCGGCCTACCTGCCGACGTTCACCGGGGCGGTCGGCGCGGCGCTGGCCGAGCTGGCGCCGGCCCTGCTGGGCGCCGACCCGCGCAACCTCGGCGACGTCGAGGCGCGGATGGACGCGACGCTGATGGGCCAGGAGGCGGCGCGCAGCCCGCTGGACGTCGCGTGCTGGGACCTGCTCGGCCAGGCGGCCGGGCTGCCGGTCGCCACGCTGCTGGGCGGCCGGCTGAGCGACGCCCTGCCGCTGTACGCGGCGATCCCCATGGGGTCGGCGTCGGAGACCGCGGAGCGGGTGGAGCGGGCGCTGGCCTCCGGGGTGCGGCGCTTCCAGCTCAAGGTCGGCGGCGATCCCCGGGTCGACGCCGCCACCGTCGCGAGCGTGGTCGAGCAGGTGGGGGAGGGCGCGGTCGTGGTCGCCGACGCCAACGGCGGCTGGTCGCTGGCCGACGCGCTGGTGGCGGCCCGCACGCTCGAGGACCTGCCGGTCTTCCTCGAGCAGCCCTGCCGGCGCTTCGAGGACGTGCTCCACGTGCGCGCGGCGACGACGCTGCCGCTGATCCTCGACGAGTCGGTCACCGATGCCGACTCGCTCGTGGCGGCCGTGCGCCGGGCGGGCGCGTCGGGCGTGAACCTGAAGATCGGCAAGGTCGGCGGGCTGACGCCGGCGCGTCGCCTGCGCGACCTGGCGGTGTCCCTCGGCGCCTCGGTGACGATCGAGGACACCTGGGGCGGCGACGTGGCCGCCGCCGCGATCGCCCACCTCGCCGCGAGCACTCCGCCCGCGTCGCTGTTCTCGGTCTCGCTCGTGAACGGCGCGGTCGTGGAGCACATCGCCGGCGGCGTGCCCGTCGACGCCGCCCCCGACGGCCCCGGGCTCGGCCTCGCGGTCGACGAGGCGCTCCTCGGCGACCCCGTGATGTCGTTTCGCGCCTGACGCGCGCCCGCCTCCGCCGCCGCGCGGACACGTGTGGCACCTGGCGTCCGCATAGCGGCTGCCATGTGCCACACGTCGCCCCGCCGGGAGGGGAGGGAGGAGCGGCGGGGCGACGCAGGCAGTGGTGGGGGAGCTAGTAGCGGGCCTCGGTGAGGCAGACGTACGTGTCGTCGGGCTCCCGGAAGTACGCGTAGCGCCAGGTGGCGCCGCCGCCGAGGTCGACGGTCGCGGGCTCGCCGCGCAGCGCGATCCCGGCGGCCGAGAGCTGGGCGAGCGCGACGTCGAGGTTGCGCACGCCGATGCCGAAGTCGAAGGGGCCGACGTGGCCCCACTCGCCGCTCGCGTCCGGGCCCATCGGGATCTGCTGCACCGGCTCCATGCCGGCCCCGAACGGGTTGGTCAGCAGCGTCATCTTCATCCGCGGCGCCTGGCCGGACCGGAACCAGGGGCTCATCGGCTCGAACACGCCGTCGGAGTCGAACAGCATCCCGCCGAAGTCGAGATCCCGGTAGAAGGCGCGGGTGCGCTCGATGTCGGCGACGCCGAACGCGACGTGGTTGACGCCCTGGGGCCCGTCGTCCTGCGGCCACCCCGCCTCGAGGTCCAGCCACTCGATCAGCTCGATCTTCGTGCCGTCCGGATCGGCCACGTACGAGAGCGCGCACATCGTCCCGTACGGATCCAGCGGCGACGAGTTGGGCTCCATCAGCCCGGTGTGGCCGGCGGCGACCAGGCGCTCGTACAGCCCGGCCTGGTCCTTGACATGCATGCACACCTCGCACACGCCCGGCTCGCCCCACGCCATCGTCTCCGGCATCGGGGGCGGCGGCGCGTCGATCGTCTGCACGAGCTTCACGGCGCCGGGCCCGAGGGGCGTCGGCACGGCCGGGCGGAGCATGACCACGCGGGCCTCGACGCTCGGGCGCCCGGCGACCTCGGCGAGGCCGGGCAGCAGGCCCCGGTGGTCGAACGCGACGTCGGTGAAGCCCAGCTCCCGCCAGAAGGCGAGCGATCGCTCCATGTCCGTGACGCCGACCCCGATGTGGTCGACTCCCAGCGTTCTCACGCGTGCCATCGTCGTCTGCTGCTCCGTCGTCGGATTGCCCAGCTAGGATGCTCGCATATCGGGCGATCACTCGCAATACGAGCACATCGCCCCTGTCCGTCCTGTTCCACGAGAGGACCGCACATTGCGCATCGGAGCCAAGCTGCCCAACAGCGGAGCGCTGCCCCTCGAGATCGGCGTTCCGGCCATGGCGAGCGCCCTCGAGGAGGCCGGCTTCGACTCGCTGTGGGTCAGCGACCACATCGTGCTCCCGCGCGAGATCCGCTCCCGCTATCCGTTCGCCGAGGACGGGCGCGCGACCTGGCCGACCGACACGCCCTACCTCGACGCCCTGATCGCGCTCGCGCTCGCCGCGGCGGCCACCGAGCGGGTCCGCCTGGGAACGGCCGTCCTCGTCCTTCCGATGCGCAACCCGGTCGAGCTGGCCAAGCAGGCGGCGTCGATCGACGTGGCCAGCGGCGGGCGGCTCGAGCTCGGCGTCGGCGCCGGCTGGCTGGCCGAGGAGTTCGCCGCGCTGAACGTCCCGTTCGAGCGGCGCGGCGCGCGGCTGGAGGAGTGGATCGCGATCGCGCGCGCCTGCTGGACGGGCGCGCCCGACGCGCGCGCGTCGGCGCACTACGACCTGCCCGCCGACGTCCTCTGCCTGCCGACCCCCGCCCACGACATCCCGATCCTCGTCGGCGGCCACTCCCCGGTTGCGCTGCGCCGCACCGGCCGCGTCGGCGACGGGTGGCTGGGCCAGCAGGCCGCGGGCGCCCTCGACCCCGACGCGCTGCACGCCGAGATCGCCACGATCGCCGACGCGGCCGCTGGCGCGAAGCCCCGGACGGTCCTGCGCATCGTCGAGTCGCTCGGCCGCCCCGACGTCGTCGCCGCGAACCTGCCCGCGCTCGCCGCCGCGGGCGTCGACGAGGTCATCGTCGACGTCCCCGTCGACCGGGACGGCGCCGCGCGAGACCTGGAGATCCTGCGGGCGGGGGTGGGCGCGTGAGCCTGCTCGACGGACAGCGCGCGGTCGTCACCGGCGGCGCCAGCGGGATCGGCGACGCGATCGCCCGGCGATTCGCCGAGGAGGGCGCCCAGGGCGTCGCGCTCGACCTCCCCGCGCCGGCCGCCGCGTGGGACCCGCCGCCGGGCTGGCGCGCCGCCCCGGTCGACGTGCGCGACGAGGACTCGATCGCCGAGGCCCTCGCCGGCGTCGGCGGCATCGACGTCCTCGTCGCCGCCGCCGGCGTCGTCCCGCCGTGGAGATCGGTGGCCGAGCTGGACCTGGCGGAGTTCGACGACGTCCTCGCCGTGAACACGCGCGGCGTCGCCGCCACCCTCAAGCACGCCGCCCCCCGGCTGCTCGACGGCGCCGCGGTCGTCATGATCGCCTCGCTGAACTCGTGGCGCGGGGATCCGAACCTGGCGGCCTACGCCGCCAGCAAGCACGCGGTGCTCGGCATCGCCCGCTCCGCCGCGCTCGAGCTCGGCGGCCGCGGCATCCGCGTCAACGCGGTCGCCCCCGGGCCGGTCGCCACCCGGGCGCTGCTGGAGCGCATGCGCCGGCGCGCCGCCGAGGGCGGCCTGCCGGTGGAGGAGGCGCTGGAGCGGGCGGCCGCCGACACGGCGCTGGGCCGCATCGCCTCGATCGACGACGTGGCCGGCGCCACGCTGTTCCTGGCCAGCGATCTGGCCGCCGGAGTGACCGGACACCTGCTGCCCGTCGACGGCGGGCTGGCGTGAGAGGGGGAAGGATGGCGCAGGACCTCGAGGGCAAGACGGTGCTGCTCACCGGCGCGTCCGGCGGCATCGGTGCCGCCACGGCGGCCGAGCTGCTCGACCGCGGGGCGCACGTGATCGCCCACTACGGGCGCGACCGCGAGGGCGCCGAGCGCGCGTGCGCGGGCGCGCCCGGGGACCGCTGGACCACGATCGCCGCCGACCTGTCGCAGCCGGGGGCGGCGCGCACCCTCTGGCGCGACGCGCGCGCCTGGCGCGAGCGCATCGACGTCGTCGTGCTCAATGCGGCCGTGTCGCGCGAGACGCCGTTCGACGGCCCCGACGACGTCTGGGACGAGGGCTGGGAGACCTCGATGCGCGTGAACGTGCTCGAGCCCGCGTCGCTCGGCCGCGAGGCGGTGCGCCACTTCGTCGACGCCGGTGGCGGGGCGCTGATCACGATCTCGAGCTGGGCCGCCCAGCGCGGCTCGGCGATCCCGCAGCTGCCCGCCTACGCGTCGTCCAAGGCGGCGCTGCACGTGTTCGCGCAGACCGTGGCGCGCAACCACGCCCGCGACGGCGTCCTGTCCTACATCGTCGCTCCCGGGATCGTCCGCACGCCGATGTCGGAGATCTCCGCGACGTACCGGGGCGGCATCGAGGCGGTCAACGCGATGCTCGCGATGGGAGAGATGGTCGAGCCGGCCGAGGTGGCGCGCCTCGTCGCCTTCCTGGCCACGGGACAGGCCCCGAACCTGACCGGCGCGGCGCTCGACCTCAACGGGGCGACGAACATCAGGTGAGGCACGTTGGCGCTTGACAGCACCTACACGAGTAGTTCACGATGCGGGCGTGTTCTCGCTATGCGAGCAGTATGCGTGAGGGCGAGCCGGTGGCCGTCGCCATGGCCGACGAAGTGACCGGCATCCCCGGACTCGACGCGGCGGCGCCCCGCCCGGGGACCGGCGCGGTCGTCGAGATGACCGGCATCCGCAAGTCCTTCGGGGACCACGAGGTCCTGTGCGGCGTCGACCTGACGGTCGAGGCGGGCGAGCACGTCGTCATCTTCGGCCCGTCCGGCTCGGGCAAGTCGACGCTGCTGCGCACGATCAACCTGCTCGAGGAGCCGACCGCCGGCTCGCTGAAGGTCCTGGGGCGGGAGTACGGCCACGGCAAGGAGCCCGGCGTGCCCCGCGGCAAGCCGGTCGAGCTGCGCCGCGCCGTCGGGATGGTCTTCCAGCAGTTCAACCTCTTCCCGCACCTCACCGCACTCGAGAACATCACGCTGCCGCTCAAGCGGGTCGCCAAGATCAAGGGCCGCGAGGCCGAGGAGCGCGCCGCCCACGCGCTGCAGGCGGTGGGCCTCCTGCGCCACGCCGCGCACTTCCCGCGCGAGATGTCGGGCGGCCAGCAGCAGCGCGTCGCGATCGCCCGGGCGCTCTCCCTCGATCCGAAGGTCATGCTCTTCGACGAGCCCACGTCCGCGCTGGACCCCGAGCTCGTCGGCGAGGTCCTCGCGGTCATGCGCAAGGTGGCCGAGTCGGGCATGACGATGGTCGTCGTCACCCACGAGCTCGGCTTCGCGCGCGAGGTCGGCGACCTCAGCGTCTTCATGGAGGACGGGGCGATCGTGGAGTCCGGTCCCCGCGGGTTCTTCGACAACCCGCAGAACCCGCGCACCAAGAAGTTCATCTCGGCGGTGCTCTAGATGAAGATCTTCGCCGCCTACGACTGGGGACTCATCTGGGAGAACCGCACGGCCCTCCTGGACGGCCTGCTCGTCGCCCTCGAGGTCTCCGCCGTCGCGCTCGTCCTGTCGGTCGGCGTGGGGCTGATCCTCGCGCTGCTGCGGATGAGCGCCCCGCCGGTGACGTGGCTCGCCGCGCTGTACGTGAACATCTTCCGCGGCGTCCCCGCCCTGGTCAGCGTCATCTGGGTCTACTTCGGCCTGTCGCTGGTCATCGGAATCCAGTTCTCGACCTTCCAGGCCGGCGTGATCGCGCTGACGCTGCTGTACAGCGCGTTCATCGCCGAGATCTACCGCGCCGCGCTCATGGCGATCCCCAAGGGCCAGCGCGAGGCGGGCCTGGCGCTCGGCATGCATCCCGTGCGCGTGTTCCTGTCGGTCACGTTGCCGCAGGCCACGAAGATCGCGATCCCGAACATCGGATCGATGTTCATCGGGATGGTGAAGGACACGTCGACCTTCACCGTGATCGGGCTCACCGAGGTGGTCCGCGTCACGCAGAACCTGAACTCGACGTACTTCCAGCCGTTCGTGCTCTACACGGCCGCCGCCGCGCTCTACGTCGCCGTGGCGTTCCTCATCGACTTCCTCTTCCGGGCGGTCGAGAAGGTCATGGAGAGCCCTCCCCGCGGACGGGTCGCCCAGGCGATCACCGGCCGCAAGCGCCGCCGGATCGGGGCGCTCATCGAGCGCGTCTCCGCGACGCAGTCCGCTTGAGGTTTCTGTTCACCGCATCACTGGAGGAAGGTCGATGGTCATGAAGACAAGGCGGGGGCTCGCGGCGCTCGTCGTCGGGGCCGCCATGCTGACGATCAGCGCGTGTGGATCCGACGACGACAGCAGCACCGGCACGGCGGCGGGCACCGCCGAGTCCGAGACGGCCGTAGCCGAGCAGCCCGCGGACACCGGGTTCAAGCCCATCAACGAGGGGCAGCTCACCGTCGGGATGAACCTGCAGTTCAAGCCGCAGATGTACCTGGACAACGGCGAGCCGGCCGGCTACGACGTCGAGCTGCTCAAGGAGCTCGCGCCCGACCTCGGCGCCGAGCTGAACATCCAGAACCTCGACTTCAACGGCCTCATCCCGGGCCTGCAGTCCAACCAGTTCGACATGGTCTCCGTCGGCCTGAGCGCCACGCCGGAGCGCCAGGAGGTCGTCGACTTCACCCGCGGCTACGTGCCGTACGCCCAGACCATCGGCGTGCCGGCCGACAAGGCCTCCGAGGTCACCTCGGCCGACCAGCTCAACACGAAGGGCACGGTGATCACGGCGCTGCAGGGCTCCACCGCCGAGACGCTGGCCAAGGAGACCTTCCCGGACGCGACCGTGAAGGGCTTCCCGGACCAGAACGCCGCCTTCCTCGAGGTCGCCACCGGCCGCGCCGACGCGGTCGTGGTCGAGTCCTACCTGCTGGCGCAGTTCGACGCGTCCAACCCCGACCAGCTCGCCGAGGCCGAGACGGCCGAGCCGCTGCACGTCGAGTACGGCTCGTGGGCCGTGCCGAAGGGCAACGAGGCGTTCGTCGAGTTCCTCGACACGTGGCTGTGCGAGAAGCAGAACGACGGCACCCTCGCGGAGATCTACGAGCGCGTGTTCGAGGTCGACGAGATGCCGCCGATGCCCGAGGGCTGCTGAGGAGCCGGGAGCCGGTTGCCGGACGTCGAGCGCTATGACCTCCTCGTCGCCGGGGGCGGACCGGCGGGCCTGGCGGCGGCGGCGGATGCCGCCGCCCTCGGCCTGTCGGTCGCCCTCGTCGACGAGCGGGCGACACTCGGCGGGCAGATCTTCAAGCAGATGGGCCCGGGGTTCGAGGTCCGCGACCCGAGCGCGCTCGGGGCGGACTTCGCCCGCGGGCGGGCCCTGATCGAGGCGGCCGAGCGCTCCGGCGCCGCCGTCCTCACCCGCACCGCGGTCGTCGCCGTCGAGGGCGACCGCGTCGTGCTCGTCGCCGACGGCGAGCACGCCCGCACCGTCGTCGCGCGCCGGCTGCTCCTGGCGCCCGGCGCCCACGACCGCCCGGTCGCGTTCCCCGGCTGGACGCTGCCGGGAGTGCTCACGGCCGGCGCGGCGCAGACGCTCGTGAAGGCCCAGCGCGTGGCGCCGGGCGAGCGCGCCGTGTTCGCCGGCAGCGGCCCGCTGGCGCTCGCGTTCCCGGCCCAGCTCCAGGCGATGGGCGTGCCGGTCGCCTGCGTGCTCGAGGCGGGCCCACCGCCGCGGCCGGCCGATGTCGCGCGCATGGGGCTGGCCGCGCGCGGCAACACGCGCCTGCTCCGCGACGCGATCGGCTACCGCGCGACGCTGCTGCGCCACCGCGTCCCGCTGCGCTACCGGCGCATCGTCGTGCGCGCCGAGGGCGACGGCCGCGTCGAGGCGGTCACCCACGCGCGCGTCGACGCCGACTGGCGGATCGTCCCCGGGACCGAGGAGACGATCGCCGCCGACACGCTGTGCGTCGGCTACGGCTTCACGCCGTCGGTGGAGCTGCTGCGCCTGGTCGGCTGCGACATGGGCTTCGACGAGGACCGCGGCGGGCCGGTCGTCGTGCTCGACGAGTGGCAGCGCACGTCGGTGGCCGGGGTGCTCGCCGCCGGCGACGGGACGGGCGTCGACGGCTCCTACGTGGCGATCGACGAGGGCCGGCTGGCCGCGCTGGGCGCCGCCCGCGACCTCGGGAGGCTCGACGAGGCCGCCGCGGGCCGCGCCGCTGCGCCCATTCGGGCGCGCATCGCCCGCAAGCGCCGGTTCGCCCGGGCGCTGCGGCGCATGCACCGCATCGGGCCGGGCCTGTTCGAGCTCGCGACGCCCGACACGGTCGTCTGCCGCTGCGAGGAGGTCACGCGCGCCCGGATCGACGAGGCCGTCGCCGGCACCGCCGATCTGAGCGTCGTGAAGGGCCTCACGCGGGCTGGCATGGGCCTGTGCCAGGGCCGCAACTGCCAGCGCCAGGTCGTCGCGCGCATCGCCGCCCGCCATGGCGTCGCGCCCGGCGCCGTGGAGCCCGCCACGCCGCGCCTGCCCGCCCGTCCGGTGCCGCTGTCGGCGATCGCCGAGCGGCCGGAGGAGGAGCTGGGGCTGTTCCAGTGAGCGCGCCGCCCTTCCTCCCGGTCCCCGAAACCCGCGGCGAGCTGCCCGCCGAGACGGACGTGCTCGTCGTCGGCGGCGGCATCGCGGGGACGGCGATCGCGTACTACCTCGCGCGCGCGGGCGTGGCCGTCGTGCTCGTCGAGCGCGGCGAGCTGAACCGCGAGGCGTCGGGGACCAACGCCGGCTCGCTGCATCTGCAGATCGCCATCCATCAGCTCGCCGGCGGCCTGCAGACCGCCAACGCCGCCGACCGGCTGCGTGAGGAGACGCGCTTCGCCGTCGAGGCGTCGCAGCTCTGGCACGACCTGGAGGCCGAGCTCCACGGGCCGATCGACCTGCACCTCACGGGCGGCCTGATGGTCGCCGAGCGGCCCGAGGAGCTGGCCTTCCTGCACGAGAAGCAGCGCATCGAGGCGGCCGCCGGCCTGGAGACCCACGTCGTCGAGGGCGCCGAGCTGCGCGAGCTCGCGCCGTGGCTGTCGGACGCCGTGATCGGCGGCGCGTACTGCCCCGTCGAGGGGCACGTGAACCCGCTCGTCGCCGCGCCGCTGTTCGCGCTGCGCGCCACCGAGCACGGGGCCGTGATCCGAACGGGCGCGGGAGTGCGGGAGATCGACGCGCTGGGCGCCGACGGGGGCGGGCCCTTCCGCGTGCGCACCGCGGCGGGGACGATCCGCGCCACCCGCATCGTCAACGCGGCCGGCGCGTGGGCGCCCGAGCTGGGCCGCCACGTCGGACTGGAGCTGCCGGTGCGCGCGATGCCGCTGCACGTGAACGTGACCGAGGCGCGGCCGCGCCTGATCGAGCCGCTGGTCCAGCACATCGGCCGCCGCCTCACGCTCAAGCAGGCGTTCAACGGCACGTTCATCATCGGCGGCGGCTGGCCGTCGTACCCCGACCCGCCGCGCCGCCACGCGACCCACTGGTCCAGCGCGGCCGGAAACGCGGCCGTGGCCGTCGACGTGGTGCCCGCGCTGGCCGACGTGCGGCTGGTGCGGACCTGGTCGGGGATCAACGCCTGGACCGACGACGTCTCGCCGGTCGTCGGCGCGTCGCGGCGCGTGCCCGGCTACCACGCGGTGGTCGTCGGCTCCTCCGGCTACACGATGACCCCGATCCTGGCGCGGATGCTGGCCGAGCGCATGGTCGACCCCACGCTGGCGCCGCTGCCCGACGAGTACTCACCCGACCGCCCGCCGGCCCGCGCGCCGGCGGCGACCTGACCAGAGAGGACGCCATGGATCGACACGATGTGGACTGGCGCGGCTACTTCGCCGCGGTCCCGACCCCGTTCAACGAGGACGGCAGCCTCGCGCTCGACCTGCTGCGCGAGCTGCTGGAGCTCTACGTGCGCGAGGGGCTGCACGGCGTGCTCATCGAGGGGACGACCGGCGAGTGGTTCTCCCAGTCGCCCGAGGAGCGGCGCCTGGTCGCGCAGACCGCGGTCGAGACGATCGACGGGCGCATCCCGGTGATCGTCGGCTGCACCGACTACACGGCCGACCTCGTCGCCGGGCACGCGCGCGGCGCGCTCGACGCCGGCGCCGACGGGATCGCGGCCACGCCGCCGCCCTACGCCAAGCCCTTCCGCGAGGAGATCGTCGCCTGGTACCAGGACATCTCGGCCAGGGTCGACGCGCCGCTGATGATCTACAACTGGCCGCACGGCACGAGCGTCGAGATCGACACCGACCTCGCGCAGGAGCTCGTCGAGATCGACACGGTCGTGGCCTTCAAGGACTCGACGCCGAACGTCGAGCAGTTCTACGCCTCGTCGCGCGCGGTCGTCGACCGGGTGCGCGTGTTCGGCCCGTACATGACGCCTGCGGGCCTCGAGCAGCTCGAGCGCTACGGCGGCGACGGGACGATCGGGGGCGGCTCGCTGTTCCTGCGCGCCGACGCCGAGTTCTGGGAGGCGCACTGGCGGGGCGACCACGACGCGGCGCTCGCGCACGCGGTGCGCAACGAGCGCCTGTTCCCGAAGCTGTGGCTGCCGGGGGGCTGGGCGGGCCGGCACGGCCACTACGCCAGCGAGCTGAAGGCGCTGATGGCGATCCTCGGCCAGCCCGGCGGCACGGTCCGCCGGCCGCGCCTGCCGATCACCGATCCGGCCAAGCTCGAGGAGATGCGGGCGATCCTCGCCGAGGAGGGTCTCGTGCCGGCGGGCGCGGGGCGCTGACGATGGGCCGCCGGCTGCCGCTGGGCCCCGCGATCGCGCGCGGCCCGGCGGTGACCATCCACGTCGACGGCCGCCCCGTCGACGCGTACGCGGGGGAGACCGTCGCGGCGGCGCTGCTGGCCGCGGGCGTGATCGCCACCCGCACCACGTCCGGCGGGGAGCCCCGCGGCGTGTTCTGCGGCATGGGCGTCTGCTTCGACTGCCTGGCCGTGATCGACGGCGTGCCGAACACACGCGCGTGCATGACGTACGTGCGCGACGGGATGGACGTCCGCCTGCAGGCGGGCCCCGGTCCCGCGACGTCGGCGCTCTGACCTGATCCCCGCGCGCGCCTGCGCGCCACCGTGGGCCCACGAACCCGCGCATTTGCGGGGATGTTTGAACGTTGCTCGAATAGCGGGCGCTTGCGCGCTTGACGAGCAGCGGATGCGTATGTTTCAGTATGCGGGCACACGGCCGCAATGCGAGCAATCCGCCGCGGACCTGACGGACAGACGGTTCACAAAGCGCGAGGGAGCAGGACACGTGGGATTCAGGCTGGGCGTCGACATCGGCGGCACGTTCACCGACGCCGTCGCGATCTCCGACGACGGCCGCGAGGTGACCGCCAAGGCGCCCTCGACGCCCGGCAACCTGGCGCGGGGCGTGCTCGACGCCGTCGAGGGCCTCGGCGTCGACGTCCGTGACCTCGACGGCTTCGTCCACGGCACGACGGCGGGCCTGAACGCCTTCCTCGAGCGCCGCGGCGCACGCGTCGCGCTGCTCACGACCGCCGGCTTCCGCGACGTGTACGCGATCGGGCGCGCCAGCCGCCCGGCGATGTACGACGTCCGCTACCGCCCGGCCGAGCCGCTCGTGCCCCGCCGCGACGTCTACGAGGTCACCGAGCGCATGGGTCCCGGCGGCGAGGTCCTGACGCCGCTGGACGAGGGCCAGGTGCGGGCGCTGGCGGCGGACCTGCGCGACGAGTTCGACGCGATCGCCGTCGTCTTCCTGCACTCCTACGCCAACCCCGCCCACGAGCTGCGCGTCAAGGAGATCCTGGCCGAGGAGGCCGGCGACATCGCGGTCCTGTGCTCGGTCGACGTCGCGCCGGAGTGGCGCGAGTACGAGCGCACCAGCACCACGGTCGTCTCCGCGTACATCGCGCCGATCGTCAGCGAGTACCTGGGCCGCCTCGACGCGCAGCTGCGCGAGCAGGGCTTCGCCAGCACGCTGCGGGTGATGCAGTCCAACGGCGGCGTGATGACCGCCCCGGTGGCCACGAGCAAGCCGATCCAGACGCTGCTGTCGGGGCCGGTCGGCGGCACCGTCGCCTGCGTCGAGGTCGCCGCCGCGCTCGAGCTCGACCGCCTCATCTGCGTCGACATGGGCGGCACGTCGTTCGACGTCAGCCTCGTGATCGACGGCAAGGCCGACGTCGAGCCGTCGCTGACGCTCGAGGGCCAGCCGATGCTCACCCCGGCGGTGGCGATCCACACGGTCGGCGCCGGCGGCGGCAGCGTCGCCTACGTCGAGGCCGGCGCGCTGCGCGTCGGGCCACGCTCGGCGGGCGCCGTCCCCGGTCCCGTCTGCTACCGCCGCGGCGGCACGGAGCCGACCGTCACCGACGCCAACGTGGCGCTCGGGCGCCTGCCCGCGACCGCCCGCCTGGGCGGCGACCTGGACCTCGACGTGGAGGGCGCGAACGCGGCGATCGACCGGCTGGGCGAGCAGCTCGGGCTGGACCGCCTCGCCGCCGCCAACGGCATCATCGCGGTCGCCGACGCGGCGATGGCCAACGCGATCCGCGAGATCACGGTCTCACACGGCATCGACCCGCGCGACTTCAGCCTCCTGGCCTTCGGCGGCGCCGGCCCGCTCCACGCGGTGTCGCTCGCCGAGGAGCTCGACATCCCGCGGGTCGTCGTCCCGGCCAACCCGGGCGTGCTGTCGGCGTGGGGGATGCTCCACACCGACACCCGCCACGACCTGGTGCAGAGCTTCTTCACGCCGGTCGCGGACCTCACGCCCGAGCAGCTTCGCGGCGCGATCGACGAGCTCTCGCAGCGCGCGCGCGACCTGCTCGAGCAGGACGGCGTCGAGCCGGCCGCGATGGCTCTGCTGCCCGCCGCCGATCTGCGCTACTCCGGCCAGGAGTACACGGTCACGGTCCCGTGGGGCCCGGGCGAGGCGCCCGAGGCCGTCGTCGCCGCGCTGGCCGAGCGCTTCGACGCCGCCCACCTCGAGCGCTACGGGCACAACAACGCCGGCGAGGCGGTCGAGTGCGTGAACCTCCGCGTGACCGCGCTCGGCAGGGTCGCCAAGGTCGACGTCGCCGGCCCGCAGCCCGGGCAGCTCGGCGAGCCCGCCGGGCGCACCCGCGCCCACTTCGCCGGCGAGTGGCACGACGCGCCCGTCCACCGGCGCGAGGCGCTGGGCCTCGGCGTGGTCGTCGCGGGCCCGGCGATCGTCCTCGAAGACGCGTGCACGACCGCGGTCCCGCCCGGATGGGCCGCCCGGGTCGCCGCGCGCGGGAGCCTCGTCATCGAAAGGCAGCAGTGATGCCGGACCCCGTCACCGTCGAAGTCATCCGCAACGCGTTCAACTCGATCGCGGCGCAGATGAACAACAACCTGGCCCGGTCGGCGTACACGCCGATCATCTACGAGATGAAGGACTGCTCGGTCGGGCTGTTCGACGCGGACGCCCGGCTGCTCGGTCAGGCCCCGGGACTGCCGATCTTCCTCGGCAACCTCGAGGCGGCGATCGAGGTCACGACCGAGCACTTCGGCGGCGTCGGCGTCTACCGCCCGGGTGACGTCTACGCGGTCAACGACAGCTACCTCACCGGCAGCCACCTCAACGACATCTCGATCTTCTCGCCGGTCTTCCACGGCGGCGAGCTCGTCGGCTTCTGCGCGACCAAGGCGCACTGGCTGGACATCGGCGCCAAGGACCCCAGCCAGGCGATGGACTCGACCGAGATCTACCAGGAGGGCTACCGGATCGCGCCCACGCACCTGTACCGCGAGGGCGAGCCCTGCACCGAGACGATCGAGTTCCTCACCCGCAACAGCCGCCTGCCGCGATCGGTGTGGGGCGACATGCACGCGCAGATCGCGGCCTGCCGCACCGGCGAGCAGCAGCTCCAGGCGCTGTACGACCGCTTCGGCGCGCAGACGGTGCGCGAGTCGGTGGCCGAGATCTTCTCCCAGTGCGAGCGGCTGGATCGCGACGCGGTCGAGCGCGTGCCCGACGGCGTCTACACGGCCGAGGGAGAGCTGGACTCCCACGGCCCCGGCGGCGACCCGGTGCCCGTGAAGGTGACGGTCACCGTCTCGGGCGACGAGATGGTGCTGGACCTCGACGGGTCCAGCCCGCAGACGCCCGGGTGCATGAACTGCGGCCTGGCGCAGACCATCTCGGGTGCGCGCCTGGCGTTCAAGTTCCTCTTCAACCCGGACGTGCCGGTCACCGGCGGGACCTTCCGCAACCTGACGGTCAAGGCGCCCGAGCGCTCGGTGTTCGACGCTCGCGAGCCCGCCGCGTGCCAGTACTACTACCCGCACATCGGGCTCATGATCGACCTGTTCATCCGGGCGCTGTCGCCCGCGATGCCCGAGGCGGTCGTCGCCGGCCAGCCCGCGGACGCGATGAACATCATGTTCACCGGTCCCAACCCGCGGACCGGCGAGCGGTTCGTGTGCGGCGAGTCCACGGCCGTCGGCTGGGGCGCGCGCGCCGGCAGCGACGGCACCGACGCCCTCGCCAACTACGGCGCGGGCGACCTCAAGAACTTCCCGGTCGAGGTCATCGAGTCGCTGTACCCGCTGCGCATCCACCGCTACGGGCTCCGCGAGGGGTCCGGCGGGGACGGCGAGTACCGCGGCGGCCTCGGCGTCGAGCGCGCGTACGAGACGCTCGGCGACGGCATCACGGTCTCGCTCTGGTTCGAGCGCACCCGGACGCCCGGTTGGGGGCTGTTCGGCGGCGAGCCGGGCGCGCCCGCCTCGGTGGAGGTGGACACGGGCGAGGGGCCGCGGGAAGTGCTGAAGGTCAACCGGCTGGCGGTCCCCGCCGGCTCCCGCGTCGTCATCCGCACGGGCGGCGGCGGCGGATACGGCGACCCCAGGCGCCGCAGCGACGAGGCGCGCGAGCGCGACCTCGTCGACGGATACGTCACATCGACGCTCGCCACCACCGGGGCGGGCACCCACGGGGAGTAGCACCACACATGCACAAGAGGTTCCGGAGCGCGGCCGTCGCGCTCGCCACCGCGGCGCTCGCGCTCGGCGCGGCCGCGTGCGGCAGCGACAGCGGCAGCAGCACGTCCAGCGGCGGAGGCGCCGCGGCCGACGGCGGCAACATCGTCTACTCGAACGTCGCCGAGACCGCGACGCTCGACCCGGCGGTGGCGTTCAGCTCGGACGGGTTCGTCTTCGTCCGCAACGTCTACGAGGGCCTGCTCGAGTACGAGCCCGGCACGCTCGAGGTGCGCCCGCTGCTGGCGACCGAGTGGACGGAGTCCGACGACGGCCTGACGTACACGTTCACGCTGCGCGACGACGTGAAGTTCCACGACGGCACGCCGTTCGACGCCGAGGCCGCCAAGCTCGGCATCGAGCGCATCATCGCCGTCAACCAGGGCCCGGCCACCGTCGCCTCGAACATCGAGTCGATCGAGGCGGTCTCGCCGACCGAGCTGAAGATCACGCTGAAGCAGAAGGACGTGTTCTTCCTCGGCACGCTCCCCAAGCTGCCGATCGTCAGCCCGACGGCGGTCGAGGAGCACAAGACGGCCAAGGACGAGTGGGCCACCGAGTGGTTCACGACCAACGCGGTGGGCACCGGCCCCTACAAGCTGTCGGACTGGAAGCGCAACTCGGCGATCGAGCTGATCAAGAACGAGGACTACTGGCGCGAGTTCGAGCCCGGCACGCCGACCTCGGTGACGCTGCGCACCGACCCCGACGTGCAGACCGCCCTGCAGCTCCTCGGCCAGGGTGAGATCGACCTGATGGGCGCCGTCGGCCCCGACGACTCGGCCGCCGCCGCGAACATGAGCGGCGTCAAGGTCGTCGAGCAGCCGTCGCTGCAGATCCAGGTCCTGCCCCTGAACGTGTCCAAGGGCCCGATGCAGGACCCGAAGGTCCGCGAGGCCGTGGCCAAGGCGTTCGACTACCAGGCGATCGTCGACTTCTACAAGGGCTACGCGGAGCGCGCGAACGGCCCGCTCCCGGCCGAGTTCAGCCCCGCGATCGCCGAGCAGCCGGCGATCGAGCAGAACCTCGAGGAGGCCAAGCAGCTGCTGGCCGAGGCCGGGCACCCGGGCGGCGGGTTCACCGTCGAGTACCTGGGCCTGAAGGGCCTGGCCTACGAGGAGTTCACCGGCACGCTGCTGGAGGACGTCCTGGGCCAGCTCGGGATCAAGGTGAAGCAGACGATCGTCCCGTGGCCGCAGATGGTCGAGATCCAGTCGAACCCGAAGCGGGCGGCGGACATCAGCTTCCTGAACATGTCGCCGATGACGAACGACCCGAGCTACATGCTCAAGTCGTCGTACGCGAGCGCCAACATCGCCTCGAAGGGCGGCTACAACTGGTCGTACTACGAGAACCCCGCGCTCGACGAGGAGATCAACGCGATCTCCACGATGACCGACGACGCCGAGCGTGAGGCCAAGCTCGCCGAGCTGAACCAGCAGATCGCCGACGAGCACATCGTCGTGTACGTGGCCGCGCCGAAGCTCGCGCAGCCCGTCCGCGAGGAGTGGGACGTCACGTACGACACGGTCGACGCGACGTACAGCGTGCGGTTCTTCTACGTGCGCAAGGGATGACCGACATCGGTCCCACCACCGTGGCTGCCCCGTCCGCGCCGCCCCTCCGGGCGCGGGCCGGGGCCAGCCGCCCCGCGCGCATCGCGCTCGGCGTGCTCAGCCGCCTCGGCTGGCTGCTCGTGGTGGTGTGGGCCGCGGTCTCGCTGACGTTCATCCTGTCGCGGGTCGTGCCGGCCGATCCGGCGCGGCTCGCGGCGGGGCTGCAGGCGGGCCCCGAGCAGGTCGCGGAGGTCCGCGCCCTGCTCGGGCTCGACCAGCCGCTGCTGACCCAGTACTTCGACTACCTGGCCGGGATCGCGACGCTGGACTTCGGCGACTCGATCCAGACCCGCGGGCCGGTGCTCGACGACCTCCTGCAGGCGCTGCCCGCCACGCTCGAGCTGGTGATCGCGGCGTTCGTGATCTACGCGATCCTCGGCATCACGCTCGGCGTCCTGTGGGCACTGCGCCCGCGCGGGATCGTCAGCCGCCTGATCGGCGTCGGCACGATCATCGGCGTCGCCGTCCCCGTCTTCTGGCTGGGCCTCGTGCTCCAGGTCTTCCTCGGCGCCAAGCTCGGGTGGTTCCCGATCTCCGGGCGCCTCAACTACAACGACTTCGGCGTGTCGGAGGTCACCGGCTTCACGACCATCGACGCGATCCTCGCCGGCAACCCGTCGGCGCTGGGCGACGCGATCTGGCACATGGTGCTGCCGGTCACCGCGCTCGTCGCCAGCCAGCTCGCGATCGCCACCCGCCTGATGCGCACGTCGATGGGCGCGCAGCTGCGCCGTCCGTACGTGCGGGTCGCGCGCTCGCGCGGCTCCAGCGAGCTGCGCGTCGTGACCGTCGACGCGCTGCGCAACGCGCTGAACCCGGTCGTGACGATGCTCGGCCTGCAGTTCGGCTGGCTGCTGGCCGGCACCATCCTCGTCGAGGTCGTGTTCTCGTGGCCCGGCCTCGGCCTCTACGCGTTCAACGCGTTCCGCACCTTCGACTACAACCCGATCCTGGCGATCACGATCGTCACCACGGTCACGTTCGTGGTGGTCAACGAGCTCGTCGGGCTCATCTACCCGATCCTCGATCCGCGGCTGAAGGAGGATCGATGAGCACCGCTGCCCCGACGGCCGCGCCCGCCCGCCCGCGCGCCGCGCGGCGCGTGCGCTGGTCGGCGCACCGGATCGTGCTGGCCGCGATCGGCGCGCTGATCCTGCTCGTCGTGCTCGTCCCGGGCCTGTTCACCGGCGACGGCTGGAACTCGGTGAACGTCGCCGACAAGTTCCTGGGGCCGAGCCTCGACCACCCGTTCGGGACCGACGAGGCCGGCCGCGACATCCTGCAGCGGATGATCCACGGCGCCCGCCTGTCGATCGGGTCGGCGCTCGCGGTCGCGTTCGCGGCCGCCGCGATCGGCACGGTGTACGGGGCGATCTCGGGCTGGGCCGGGGGCTGGGTCGACCGCATCCTCATGCGGATCGTCGACGTGTTCCTGGCCTTCCCGTACCTCGTGCTGGCGATGGCGCTGGCCGCGGCGATCGGGCGCGACATGAGGTCGGCCGTCATCGCGCTGATCATCGTCTGGTGGCCGTCGTATGCGCGCATGGTGCGCGGCCGCGTGCTGTCGCTGAAGCGCGACCTGCACGTGCGCGCGGCACGGACGCTCGGCGCCAGCAGCGCCCAGCTCCTGCGCTGGCACGTCGTCCCGCACACGTTCAGCGAGATCAACGCCCGCCTCACCGTCGACATCGGCTACGCGCTCGTCGCGCTGACCGGCCTGTCGTTCCTGGGGCTCGCGGCCCAGGGCTCGTCGCCGGAGTGGGGGCTGATGGTCTCGACCGCGAAGGGGTTCGTGCTGAGCGCCTGGTGGTACGCGCTGTTCCCGGGCGTCGTGATCCTGCTGACCGTCCTGTACTTCGTGCGGGTCGGCGACGAGCTGGCGGGGGAGGAGTCGTGAGCGACGTCCTGTCCGTCCGCAACCTGTCCGTCCGCTACCCGGGCGCGGCGCGTCCCGCCGTCGAGGGCGTGTCGTTCACCGTGCCCGCGCGCGGCAGCGTCGCGCTCGTCGGCGAGTCCGGGTCGGGCAAGTCGACGACCGCGCTGGCGGTGACGCGCCTGCTGGACCGCGGCGTGGAGGTCACCGCCGACGAGGTCCGCTTCGAGGGCACCGACCTGCTCGCGCTCGGCGCCCGCGAGCTGCGCGACGTGCGCCGCGGCGGGCTGGGCATGGTGTTCCAGGATCCGCGCGCGAGCTGGAACCCGGCGCGCACGATCGAGCGCCAGCTCCTCGACGGCCTGCGCGGCGCGCAGCGCGCCGAGCGGCGCGAGCGGCTGATCGCCCACATGCGGCGCATCGGGCTCGACGATCCCGAGCGGCGGATGCGCGACTACCCGCACCACTACAGCGGCGGCATGCTGCAGCGCGCGCTGCTGGCGGGGGTGCTCGTGCACGAGCCGCGGCTGCTCATCGCCGACGAGCCCACGAGCGCCCTGGACACCACCGTCCAGGCCGAGCTGCTGGCCCTCATCGGCCAGCTCCGCGCCGAGCAGGGGCTGTCGATGCTGCTGATCAGCCACGACCTCGGCGTCGTCGCGCGCATGGCCGACCACGTGCTCGTCCTGTACGCCGGGCGGATCGCCGAGCAGGGGCCGACCGCCGCCGTGCTCGCCGACCCGCAGCACCCCTACACCCGCGACCTGCTGGCCGCGATCCCGCGCCTGCACGGTCCGCGCAAGGTCCCGCTGCAGGTCGGCAAGGTCGCCGAGGCCCGCGCTACGGGCTGCCCGTACGCCGGGCGCTGCCGGTTCGCGGTCGACCGCTGCCGCGCCGAGACGCCGCTGCCGCGCCCGGTGGGCGGCACGGAGGTCGCCTGCCACCTCGCCCCGCTCCCCGACGCCAAGGCGGCCTGACGGATGACCCCGCTGCTCGAGCTGCGTGACGTCCACAAGACCTTCACGGGCCGCGGCCGGACCGTGCGCGCCAGCCGCGGCGTGTCGCTCGCGGTCCAGCCCGGCGAGGTCGTCGGCCTCGTCGGGGAGTCCGGGTCGGGCAAGTCGACGGTCGCCAACCTCGCGCTCGGCCTGCTCGCGCCCGACTCGGGCGAGGTGCTGGTGCACGGCGAGCGTCTGATCGGCGCGTCGCGCCGGCGGGAGAAGGAGCTGCGCGCCCGCGTCCAGGCCGTCTTCCAGGAACCGCTGCTGGCCCTCGACGGCCGCCGCACGATCGGCTGGTCGATCGCCGAGCCGCTGCGCATCCACGGGCGCGGCACGAAGGCCGAGCAGCAGGCCCGCGTCGCCGAGCTGCTCACCGCCGTCGGCCTGGACCCGTCGTTCGCCGAGCGCCGGCCCAGCCAGATGTCGGGCGGCCAGCTCCAGCGCGTGAACATCGCGCGCGCGATCGCGCTCGACCCGGAGCTGCTCGTGTGCGACGAGCCCGTGTCGGCGCTCGACGTCTCCGTGCAGGCGCAGATCATCAACCTCTTCCTCGAGGTTCAGGAGCGGCTCGGCGTCGGGATGCTGTTCATCAGCCACGACCTCGCCGTCGTGCGCCACCTCGCCGACCGGATCGTCGTCATGTACGCCGGCCGCGTCGTCGAGGAGGGCCCGACCGACGAGCTCTGCGCCAACCCGCACCACCCGTACACGCGGGCGCTGCTGGCCGCCTCGCTGGAGCCCACCGCCGCCGAGGCCGGCGCCGGCGTGCAGACCGCCACCACGGACGCGTCGACGGTCGAGGGGGTGCCCGAGGAGGGCTGCCCGTTCGTGCCCCGCTGCCCGCTCGCCGAGCCAGCCTGCGCCCAGCCGGGCATCGGGTTGGCGCCGACCGCCCGCGGCCGTGTCAGCGCCTGCCGCCGGGCCGAGCTGCTCGTCGGCGCCGAGGCCACCACGTCCAACTCCGACTGAAAGGACCGATCAGCCCGTGTTCGACTACGCCGCGCGCCAGCGCCGACTGCACGAGCGCATGGAGGCCGAGGGCGTCAGCGCCCTGTTTCTCGGCCCGTCCGCCGACCTCGAGTACCTCGCCGGCGTCCAGCGCACGATCCCGCACTTCGGCGAGGCGTCCTACCAGCACGGCTGGGTCAACGGCGGCTTCTTCGCGCCGGGCCGGGACCCGGTCTTCATCTTCCCGCGCATGTTCGACGCGTTCGATTTGCCCCAGCGCCCGGAGGGCGAGGTCGTGATCGTCAACGAGACCGACGACGGGCTCGCCGCGTTCGAGAAGGTCGCCCGGCGCTTCGCCGGCGACGGGGCGTTCGCGATCGGCGACCGCGTGTGGGCGGAGACGACGATCAACCTGGGCCGCACGGTCGGCTTCGAGAAGCTGCGCACCGGCTCGGCGCTCGTCAACCACCTGCGCCGCGTGAAGACCGCCGAGGAACTGGAGGCGATGGGCCGCGCGATCGCGACGGTCGACCAGGCCTTCGCCGCGGTCGCGCCGAAGGTCGTGCCGGGCGTGTCGATGGCGGAGCTGGCCGAGGAGATCGAGCACGAGATGCGCCGGGCGGGCTCGCGCACGCCGTCGTTCCCGACGCACATCTTCACGGGCTTCGAGGCGGGCGCGCTCGACAACCACGTGGCCGAGACCGCGTGGACGCCGATCACCGAGGGCACGTCGGTGATGTTCGACTTCGGCGGCGTCGTCGACGGCTACTGCTCGGACTTCGGGCGGACCGTGTACTGCGGCGAGCCGCCCGCGGACCTCGTCGAGGCCTACGACGTCATGCTCGCCGCCCAGCAGGCCGGCGGTCGCGCGGCGGTCCCCGGCGCGATCGCCCGCGACGTGAACGCCGCCTGCCGCCGGCCGATCGAGGACGCCGGCTTCGGCGAGTGGTTCCGCCACCGCATGGGCCACGGCATCGGCATGGACGTGCACGAGCGGCCGTTCATCTCCGCCGAGGACGAGACCGTGCTCGAGGCCGGGATGACGTTCACGAACGAGCCGTCGATCATGATCCCCGAGCGCTGGAGCATCCGCATCGAGGACATCTACGTGTGCGAGGAGGGCGGTGCGAGCAACCTCAACGGGACGCCGCGCGGCCTCGTCGCGGTCCCGTAGTGCGGCTCGGCGCCCGTCTGCCCCACACCGGGGAGCTGCCCGCCACGGTCGGCATCCCGGCGATGGCCCGCGCGATCGAGGACGCCGGGTTCGACGGCGTGTGGGTCAGCGACCACGTCGTCATGCCCGAGCGGATCGAGAGCTGGTACCCGTTCGCCGACGACGGCGTCGTCCGCTGGCCGACCGCCGTGGACTGGTACGACGCGCTCGTGTCGCTGGCGCTCGCCGCCGGCGCCACCGAGCGCGTGACGCTCGGCACGGCGGTGCTCGTCCTGCCGCTTCGCCATCCGGTCGAGCTGGCCAAGCAGGCGGCGTCGCTCGACGCCGCCAGCGGCGGCCGCGTGGTGCTGGGCGTCGGCGCCGGCTGGCTGCGCGAGGAGTTCGAGGCCCTCGGCGTCCCGTTCGAGGGGCGCGGCGGGCGCCTGGCCGAGTGGATGGCGATCGCGCGCGCCTGCTGGAGCGGGCGACCGCCCGCGCTGCGCACCGAGCGCTACGCGCTGCCCGCCGGGACGCTGTGCCTGCCGGTGCCGCCGCGGGGCACGATCCCGTTCCTCGTCGGCGGCCACTCGCCGTTCGCGCTGCGCCGGGCCGGGCGCATCGGCGACGGCTGGCTCGGCCAGCAGGCCGTCGGCGAGCTCGACCCCGACGCGGCGGCCGCGGACATCGCGGCCGTCCGCGAGGCGGCCGCCGGCGCCGGCCGCGACCCCGACTCGCTGCGCATCGTGCTGCGCATCGTGGAGTCCGAGGGCCGCGCCGCCGAGGTCGCCCGCCACCTGCCCGGCCTGGCCCGGGCGGGCGTGCAGGAGGTGATCGTCGACCTCGACTGGGAGACCGGCGACCACCGCGAAGCCCACGACGCAATGGAGCACGCGATCCGATGACGACGTTCCCGACCACCGTGACCACCGACCGCCTGATCGGCGAGGTGTGCAGCGTCGAGCGCGACCTCGACGAGTTCGCCGCGATCTGCGCCGACGCGGAGCTGGGGGAGATGATGTGGCCCGGGGACCTCGGCGGCGCGCGGACCCGCGAGCAGAGCGCCGCCTGGCTGGCCAAGTACGAGGCGCACTGGAACGCGGTCGGCTTCGGGCCGTGGACCGTGCGCGAGCGCGACGGTGGCGCGATGATCGGGCACCTCGGCCTGTCGTACACGGTCGTCGCCGGCCGCGCCGAGGTCGAGGTCGGCTGGGTGGTCAAGCGGGAGCGGTGGGGCCGAGGCTACGCGACCGAGATCACCCGCGCCGCGCTCGAGCACGCGCCCGGCATCCGCGGCCTGACGACCGTCGTCGCGTTCGCGCTGACCGACCACGATCGCGCGATCCGGACGATCGAGCGCTGCGGCTTCCAGTACGAGTGCGACACGCACGTGATCGGCCTGCCGCACAAGCTGTACCGCCAGACGGTCGGCACGCCCTACCGCTGACGCCCCGCCGGACGGGACGCCGCGCGATCCCTGCTAGCGTCGCCGCCGTCGCGACGTACGGACGGGTCGCGGGACGGAGGTCAAGGGTGTCAGGGAGGGTGCTGGCGCCGGTCGCGGCCGGCGTGGTGGGAGCGATGGTCGCCGGGCTCGTTGCGGTCGCCGGCGCCGCGGGCGACGGCGTGCCCGATCCCGAGGGCGGGACGATCCCGCCGCCGCCGCCCGCGACGACGGCCCCCGCGCCGCCGCCCGCCGCCGGCGGCGCGCCGCGGATCGTGCAGTTCCACGCCCCGCGGCGGTTCTGGTGCCTGCCCGCGCACCCCGGCCAGGCGCAGGTGACGATCGGCTGGAGCGTCCCCGCCGCCACCGCCGTCACGGTGCTGGTCGACGGGCGCCGCGTGCCGCTGCGGATCCGCCGGCGGGCGCCGTTCGCCGTGCTGGCCGGGACGCCGTCGGGCATCGGCGCGACGGTCGTGTTCGCGTGCCGCTCGGGCACGCGCCACCGCGTCGAGATCCGCTGGCGGGCCGGCGACTCGCCGCCGGCGCGCAAGGTCGTCTCGATCCGCCGGGCGGGGCGCCGATGAGCGGCCGTCCGCTGACGCGCCGCGAGCTGCTCGCCCGCACCGGCACGGCCGCCGGCGGCGCGGCCCTGCTGGGCTCCGGCGTCCTCGGCACCGCTCGCGCGCTCGGCGCCGAGCCCGGCGCGCCCGCCTGGCTGGAGCCGGAGGTCCGCGCTTCGCGCGACGGCCGGCTGGCGACGCAGCTGCGCGTCGCCGAGACCGAGGTGACGATCGCCCGACGGCCCGCTCGCGCCGTCGTCTACGACGGGAGCTTCCCCGGGCCGACGCTCGAGGTCCACGCCGGCGACGAGCTCGCGATCGACCTCGTCAACGACGCCCGGCAGGTCACGAACCTGCACACCCACGGCCTGCACGTCTCGCCGCGGCGGCCGGGCGACGACGTGCTGCTCGACATCGAGCCGGGCGAGGCGTTCGGCTACCGCTACGCGATCCCCGCCGACCATCCGGGCGGCACCTTCTGGTACCACGCCCACCGCCACATGCTCACCGACAACCAGGTGTTCGGCGGGCTGTTCGGCATGCTCGTCGTGCGCGGCGAGCTCGACCGGCTGCCGGGCATCGCCGGCCTCGAGGAGCGCGCGTTCGTCTTCGGCCAGATGGAGGTCGTCGACGGCCGGGTCGCCGACGCGGACACGAGCTCGCTGTCCGACCAGGTCACGCTCGTCAACGGCCGCTACCGGCCGGCGCTGTGGATGCGCACGGGCCGGACGCAGCGCTGGCGGCTGGTCAACACCAGCTCGGTGTTCCTGCGCGTGCGCCTCGACGACCACCCGCTGCACGTCGTCGCGATCGACGGCAACGCGCTGCCGGCGACCACCGCTCACGACGTGCTCGAGCTGCCGCCCGGCGGCCGCGCCGACGTCCTCGTGCAGGCGCCGCGCGCGGGCACGTTCGCGCTGCGGTCGCTGAGCTGGGAGGAGTACGGCGTCTTCTACTCGAGCATGGTGCCGGTCCCGCAGGTGCTCGCCACGCTCGTCGTCGAGGGCCCGCCCGCCGAGCCGGCGCCGCTGCCGACCACGCTGCTGGCGGTCGACGACCTGCGCGACGTGCGCGTGGATCGCCGGCGCACGTTCCGCCTGGAGGAGCGCGAGCCGCGGGGCGTCGGGCCGCTCGACGCGTTCGAGTACTACATCAACGGGCGCATGGTCGACGTGTCACGGGTCGACGAGCAGATCCCGCTGAACGCGACCGAGGAGTGGGTGATCCGCAACCTCACCTACGAGCCGCACCCGCTCCACATCCACGTCAACCCGTTCCAGGTCGTGGCGATCGACGGCGACCGCCGGCGTGGCGAGGACCACTACCGCGACTCGGCGCTCGTGCCGCCGTACGGCAGCCTCACGATCCGCCACCGGTTCCTCGACTTCACCGGCGTGTTCGTGATGCACTGCCACATCCTGTTCCACGAGGACCACGGCATGATGCAGATCCTCGAGGTGTACGGGAAGGACGGCCCCGGGCCCAAGCGCCTGCCGGGTGGCGGCCATGGCGGCGGCCACCACCACTGAGCTCAGCGGGCGCGCTCGAGCCGGAGCTGGTCGACCGTGAGGGGCCGGTCGCTCGACAGCGTCAGGCGCGTGACGCCGCGGCGCAGGCGCAGCGTCCCGAACGGCAGCGCCAGCAGGCGCTCCGACGCGGCGCGCGCGGAGCGCCGGACGGCGGAGCGACCGGACCGGCGCAGCGCGACCGGGCCGGCGCCCGGCTGTCCGAGCACGTCGAGCACGACCCGGTAGCGGCCGCCCCGCGGGACCCGCACGCGCAGGGTCGCCAGCCGGTCGCCGCCACGGGCGGGCGCGAGCCGCAGGCCCTCGTAGCCGTGGAGGCGGCGGTCGGACACCGTGGTCGCGCGGGCGCCGCGCGCCCGGCGGACCACCGTCTCGGCCTGCGCGACCACGCTCCCGTCGCCGCTCGGCGCCGGCAGGTGCTGCGAGAGCGGGGCCGGCGCCCCGAAGTCGGGCGTCCCGTCGGCGCGCCAGGTGAACGGCTGGGCGCGCACGGTGCGCAGGCCGCCGGTGAAGCAGCCCTTCTCCTCCTCGGTGGCGTGGTAGACCATCCAGTGCTCGCGCCCGTCGGGGGAGGTGAAGAACGAGCCGTGCCCGGGGCCCCACACGCCGCGCGCCGGGTCGCCGGCGAACACGGGCTCGGGCACCTTCGCGTCGCGCCAGGTGGCGGGGTCGAGCAGGTCGGCGTCGGCGGGGACGGTCAGGCGGCCCATCGCGTAGTGGCCGCTGCCGCACCAGCTCGCCGAGTAGATCACGTGCAGGAGCCCGTCGCGCGTCAGCACCTCGGGGCCCTCGTTGATCGCGAACGTCGCCTGCTCCCATGGCAGCGTCGGCTCGGAGATGACGACCGGCGCGCTCGCGACCGTCCACGGGTTCGACAGCTCCACCAGGCGCAGGGACGCGGGCGCGAACGTGTCGCCGGCCGAGTAGATCAGGTAGCGGCGGCCGCGATCCTCGAACACGGTGCCGTCGATCGCGAACGGCTCGGGCAGATCGAGGCGGCCGCGGTCGCGGTACGGGCCGGCGGGGCTGTCGCCCTCGCTCTCGAGCACGTACATGCGGTGCGTGCCGAACGTGTGGCCGTTGGCGGCGTAGTACACGTACCAGCGCGGGCGGCCGTCGGGGCCGGTCAGCCGGTGGATCTCCGGCGCCCAGATCTCGCAGCAGCGCTCCTCGGGCTCGACGACGCCGTCGGGCGGCCACAGCTTGCGCGGCGTCGCGCCGGCCAGGCCCGTGAGCGTGCGGGCGCTGCGCAGCTCGATGCGCCCGGCGGTCGTGTAGGTCAGCCAGTAGCGGTCGGCGTGGCGGAACAGCCACGGGTCGGGCGTGTCGTCGCCGGCGGCGGTCTCGGGGACCACGGGGTTGCGCATCGCGCTCGCCGCGGTGGGGAGCAGCAGGGCGGCGAGCAGGGCGATCAGCAGCGCGCGCCTCACAGCCAGCCCGCCAGTCCGAACGAGACGGCCAGGACGACGTCGACGGCGGCGATCGCGCCGACGATCCGCAGCCGGCCGCGCATGTCGCGCTGGTCGAAGACCCACGCCGCCACGAGGAAGAACGTCATGTAGCCGAACACGACGATCAGCGGCACGAACGGGACGTCCCACCACCAGTAGTCCCAGTGGAACGTGCCGGTCCACTCGAGGAAGATCTCGACCGCCACGCACAGGCACGAGAACAGGAACGCGAGCAGCCAGCGGTTCGGGATCCCGAGGATGCGCATCCGCGGATCGGGCGGCAGCATCTTCACGAACACGATCCCGGTGATCAGGAACAGGAAGATGATCTCGACGTTCCAGCCGATGAGCACCAGGAAGCTGGTGTCGCCGGTCACCGCCCACAGCGGCGCGCGGTCGGAGATGTGGAAGAACGCCGAGTTGACGAGCTCGTTGAACACGTCGGTGAGGAAGAAGCCCAACCCGGCGAGGACGACGTCCCAGCGCCGGCGCTCGACCTCGACCGCGTAGACGTAGAAGACGAGGCCGAGCAGCGTGACGCTCGACCAGGTGAAGTTCGAGCCGTCGCGCAGGATCGACAGCGCCTCGCGCGAGGTCTCGCTGATCGCGGCGGTCATCGGGCCGGGGTGAAGCGCCACCCGCGCTCGGGGATCACGATCTCGTGGCGGGTCGCGCGCAGCGTCACGGTCTCGAAGCGGCCGTCGCGCTCGATCGCCCCGTACTGCTCGCGCGGCTCGTCGTCCAGTCCGCGCCCGCGCGGCTGCTGGCGCAGCCCGTCGACGTGGTGGAGGGTCGCGCGCCAGGTGCGCCCGCTCCTCTCGCGGACGATCAACCTGGCGGGCGAGCAGTACGTGTCGAAGCGGCGCAGCTCGGCGGTCGTCCCGTCCTGGCGCATGACCCAGCGCGACTCCTCGCCGCGCCCGAGGCTGCGGCGCACGGTGCCGCGGCGCGGGTTGTCGAGGATGCGCCCCTGCAGCGGCTGACCGGTCGCGTGGAAGCGCCACGGGGTCTTCGGGGAGGCGGCGAGGTCGCGCTCCCAGTAGCCGGTGCGGCCCTGGCGGCGGCCCTCGACGCGGAGCATCCCGTGGACGGCGTCGGCGCCGACCTTGTGGATCGAGATCCGGTCGGTGATCGTGCCCGGGATCTTCGGCTGGTGCTTCCACGGCTCGGCCGGCAGCTGGATCGGCGCGCCGTCGCCCTTGCCGCGCTGGTCCTCGTAGGCGTACTCGAAGAAGACCGGGTCGTGGCCGGAGATGTCGAAGTCGTACAGGCGCGTGAACATGTCGCCGTGCGCGCCGATGACGAACAGGTGCGAGCCGCTGGCCGACAGGTTCACGGCCTTGAAGCGGCCGCGGACCGGCCCGCACGCCTCGTAGCTGTCGTCCAGCGGCAGCCACGGGTCCCAGAACGTCAGCCGCCGGCCGCCGTCGCGCAGGCCCCAGATGTGGGAGACCTTGTACTCGCCGACCCGGGTGCGGTTGCCGGCCGGGTCGGTCCAGTTGCCGTCCTCGGCGCGGGAGAGCACCGACCACGACCACGCCTTCGTGCCGCCGGGGAGCGCGAACCCGGGGCCCTGCCACAGCGGCGGCCCCCAGCGCGACGTCCAGTTCCACAGCGTCGCGTCCTTGAGCGCGTGGTCCATCGTGTAGATGCGCCGCTGCGAGTCCAGCGCGACCAGCTCGTCGTCGTCGGCGGCGATGCCGATGAGGCGCCCGGCGAGGCATTCGGGCAGCGGCACCTGTCGCCACGGGTCGCCGCGGCCGCGCAGGCGCGTGTAGAGGTTGCCGTCGCGCAGCGCGAAGTCGTAGAAGCGGTTGAAGGTCTCGGTCGTGCCGCGGAGGTCGACCCGCTCGGGGAGCAGGCCGGCCGGCGCCTGCGGCCAGGTGGCGGGCGGCGGGCCGCTCGGGTCGGCGCGCACGGGGTCGGGCTCGCCGCCGGTGCCGCCGGGATGCAGCGCGAGGCAGGCGGCCTCGACGGCGGGATCGGTGGTGGGCGTCTGCGCGTGCGCGCCCGCCGCGCCCGCGAGGAGGAGGGCGGCGCTCGCCGCGAGGACCCGGAGCATGGGCGCGACCGTACCACAACTGGTCAGACCAGTTGGTCAGTCGTCGAGCGGCGCCTCCAGCAACGCGGTCGCCTCGCGGATCGCGGCGGCCGCGTCGCGCGCCCGCATCGCCGCGCCGAAGCGGCGGATCGCGTCCGCGTCGCCGGGGCGCATCGCCTCGGCGAGCGCGGGCTGGTGGGGCAGCGAGCCCATCAGCGAGTTGAAGGCCAGGCGGTAGGCGACGTTGCCCGAGCCCTCGACGACGCGGCGCCACATGGCGGCGTAGGCGTCCTCGAGCGCGGCGACGTCCCCGCCCACCAGCGCCGCGGCCGCCTCGGCGCGCTCGGCGATCCGCGCGAGCGTGGCGTCGTCGGCGCGGGTCGCGCACCGGCGCGCCGCGTCGATGCCGACGACCGCGCGCAGCTCGATCACCGAGCGCCCGAGGTCCTCGTCGCCGATGTCGCCGCCGTCGCGCGCGAGGTCGACGAGGAGGTCCAGGCCGCTGGCCTCGCGCCAGTCGAGCACGCGGGTCGGGCCGCCGTGGGTGATGCGCACGAGGCCGGCCTGCTCCAGGCGCTTGAGCGCCTCGCGCACCGCCTGGCGGTTGACGCCCAGGCGCTGGGCCAGCGCGCGCTCCGACGGCACCCGGTCGCCGGGCGCGAGCGTGCCCGCGACGATCTCGGCCCGCAGCGCGTCGTGGACGCGGTGGGACGCCAGCCGCGCGGGGCCGTCGGAGCTCATCGTGTGGTGTGTAGCACCTATCTGGTGACAGGGCGTCAGGCACTGGTAGCGTCGCGCCATGCACCGTGCACTCGTGTTGATCGTCGCCGTCGCAGCCGGGATGCTCGCGTCGGCGACCGCCGCCCTGGCGCAGCTCCAGCAAGGGGAGCCGACCCGCACCTCGCAGCAGCTCAAGCGCGACGTGATCATCGACGCCGACCTGTGGGACCGCCGGCCACGGATGATGGCCGCCGGTCTCGGGTTCACCCAGATCATCGGGGTCCCCGGCATGAGCTCCAACGACCTCGCCGCCAGCGAGGTCGCCGTCCGCGCCGCCGGCGGGGCCTGGAACAAGCTCACCTGCACCGAGACGCCCACGCTGGGCGACTACACGTCGGCCGTCTCGCCGACGACGGTCGCGTTCGGCTTCGGGTTCCCGACGACGCTCTCCTCGGGCCTGCCGGTCGAGTTCAGCTGGCCCGTGCTGCCCTCGACGCTCGACCCGACGGACTTCCGCGTGACGTTGAGCGACGGCTCCGTCGTCACCCCCGAGCTGGCCGCGCTGCAGCCGAACTTCGAGTACAACGAGCGCGCGGTGCCGGTGCTGTTCGGCAAGTTCGGCAACCGCCTGCCGGCGAGCGACCCGGCGTCGGTCTACGTCGTGCGCACCGAGGTCGTCGCCGACGACACCCCGCTGAAGCTCGTCGGGCCCGGCGGGCGCACCGTCAGCGCGGTCGGCATGTACGCGACCGCGTCGACGAGCCCTTACGGCGACCCGAACGCGCCCGCGTCCGAGCGCACCGGGCCGCGGCTGGCCGCCGCGAAGCTGACGCGCATGTCGACCCGCGGCGAGAACGCCCCGGCCGCGTTCCGCACGAACCTGCCCAACGACGGCGTCTCGCTGTACGGCGACGCGGCGAAGTTCCGCCTGCGGATCTTCACCACCGGCGGCTTCTCGCCCGACGGCGTGCTCGGCATCAAGCCGACCGAGTTCGAGCGCTACTTCCGCCTGCGCGTCCGCGGGAAGAACGGGCGCACGGTCCTCATCACGAAGGCCAACCGCGACTACCGCGTCGCCGGCGGGCGCCTGCGCGTCCTCGGGCTCGCGGACCTCGGTCGCAAGCAGGACTCCTACGACGACTGCTACAGCGAGGACCGCGACAACCAGATCGACATCGTGCTCGACGGCGACGCGCGCGCGATGCGGCGCATCACGCACATCGACATCCCGGGCAGCGGCCGCTACGACCCGCTGTACAACCCGGGCGGGCCGGGCAACGACCCGACCCCCGGCGTGCGCTACACGGTCGGCAGCCCCGCGATCTCCCAGCCGGTGATCCAGGCGCTGCGCGACCCGATGACGGTGACCTACCGGGCGCGCTGAGCGCGCCCGGTATGGTGGCGCGCACCATGAGAGGGATCTCGATGCGCGCCGCCACGATGGCGATCGCGGCGGCGGCAGCGCTCCTGGCGCCCGCCGCCGCCCAGGCCGGCCCGAAGTCGCCGCAGCGGGCGATCGTCACGCTCGGCGACAGCTACATCTCCGGCGAGGCCGGCCGCTGGAAGGGCAACAGCACGACGACGACGGGCGACAGCGCCGGGACCGATCGCGCCTGGAACGGCACGCAGCCCGACCCCTCGCGCGTGTACCTGGGCGGCAGCGACGCCAACGGCTGCCACCGCTCCGACGTCGCCGAGATCATGGGCGTCGCGCGGCCGGGGCTCACCGCGCTGAACCTCGCCTGCTCGGGCTCGGAGACCATCAACGTCCTGCGCGCCGCGTCCGGCGGCAAGCCCTACAAGGACGACCAGACGCAGGGCGACCAGCTCGTCGACGCCCTCAAGCGCTACGACGTCCGCGTGATCGTCCTGTCGATCGGCGGCAACGACCTCGGCTTCGCCGACGCCGCCCAGTCGTGCGTGATCTCCTACTTCACCGGCGGCAAGCCGTGCCGCGACACGGCCCAGAAGCAGATCGAGGACCGCATGCCGGCCACGATGAGCAACGTGCGTCACGTGATCGACGACGTCCGCGCGATCATGCGCCAGGCCGGCTACGACCGCGACGACTACCGCTTCATCCTGCAGAGCTACAGCTCGCCGGTGCCGCGCGGCAGCGAGAACCGGCTGGGCGAGAGCGGCTGGGACCGCGTCAACTACGGCTGCGGCATGTGGAACGCCGACCTCGACTGGGCCCGCGACACGTTCGTGCCGCGCGTCTCCGACGAGCTGCGCGCGGTCGCCGACGCCGAGAAGGTCGAGTTCCTCGACGTGCGCGACCTGCTGCAGGGCCACGAGGCCTGCTCCAAGGACGCGCAGACGGGCGCGAGCGCTCCCGACGCCCAGCTCGAGTGGGCGCGCGTGGTCACCGTCAGCGGCCCGGGCGACAAGCAGGAGTCGCTGCACCCCAACGCGATCGGCCAGGCCGCGCTGGGCAACTGCCTGCGGCTCGTGCTCGCCGACGACGACGGCGACGAGTGGGCCTGCCGCGCCGGCGCGGGCGTCGCGCCGTCCGCCGTGCGGCTGGTGCAGATCCGTCGCAAGCTCGTCGACGTCGAGCGCCAGCGCAAGCGGCCGGTCGACGTCACGCCCGACGACGACGGCGACACCGAGCCGTGGGCCGGCATCGACCAGGACGTCGTCGACCTGGCGATCATCCGCCGCGGCGGCCTGGGGCCGGTGACGGTCGCGCGCTGACGCGCGGCGGTCAGGCGGTGGGCGCGGTCGCCCGCCGCCAGCCGAGCGCCGGCGCGATGTGCTCGGCGATCGTCTCCAGCATCCGCGCGTTGTACTCGACGCCGAGCTGGTTGGGGACGGTCAGCAGCAGCGTGTCGGCGTCCTGCACGGCGGGGTCGCGGGCGAGCTCCTCGGCGATGGCGTCGGGCTCGCCCGTGTAGCTGCGCCCGAAGCGGGCGATCGTGCCCTCGAGGTAGCCGATCTGGTCCTCGCCGTCCGCGCCGCGCCCGCCGAAGTAGCGGCGGTCCTCGTCGGTCGTGATCGGGATGACGCTGCGGCTCACCGACACGCGCGGCTCGCGCTTCCAGCCGGCGTCGGCCCACGCGGCGCGGTAGATCGCGATCTGCTCGGCCTGCAGCTCGCCGAACGGCACGCCCGTGTCCTCCGACAGCAGCGTCGAGCTCTGCAGGTTCATCCCCTGCTCGGCCGCCCAGCGGGCGGTCTCGCGGGTGCCCGACCCCCACCAGACGCGGTCGTCGAGCCCGGGGGACTGCGGCTGCAGCGCGAGCGCCGCCGACGTGCCGGTCATGCCCGGATCCGAGCGGGCCATCGCGGCCCCGCGGATCGCGTGGCGGAAGATCCGCGTGTGCTCGCGGGCCATGTCGGCGTCGGTCCGGCCCTCGCCGGGGACGTGGCCGAACGACTCGTAGCCGCGCAGCGCCGGCTCGGGCGAGCCGCGGCTGACGCCGAGCTGCAGGCGCCCACCGCTGATCAGGTCGGCGGCGCCGGCCTCCTCGGCCATGTGCAGCGGGTTCTCGTAGCGCATGTCGATCACCGCGGTGCCGATCTCGATGCGCTGGGTGCGCGCGCCGATCGCGGCGAGCAGCGGGAACGGCGTGGCGAGCTGGCGCGCGAAGTGGTGCACCCGCACGTAGGCGCCGTCCAGGCCGATCGCCTCGGCCGCCTCGGCCAGCTCGATCGTCTGCACGTGCGCGTCGCGGGCGGTCGGCGTGCGCGATCCGGGGGCGTTGCCCCAGTGGCCGAACGTGAGGAAGCCGATGCGCTTCATGCCCTCGACGCTACCGGCTCGCGTCCGTAGGCTGGGCGCGCCGGCTCCACCGGCGCCCGATGCCGCCGCCCTCGCTCAAGTACCGGATCGTCCACGCCGTGCAGCAGCGCGCGCTGAACCCGCCGATCCGGTTCCTGCTCGGCCACGGCCTGCCGGCGCCGGGCTACGTGCTGCTGGAGACGACCGGCCGCCGCACCGGGCGGTCGCGGCGCACGCCGGTGGGCGACGGGCGCGTCGACGGCGTGCTGTGGATCGTCGCCGAGCACGGCGAGCGCGCCGGCTACGTGCGCAACATCCGCGCCGATCCGCGCGTGCGGGTGCGCCTGCGGGACGGGTGGCACGAGGGCGTCGCCACCGTCCTGCCCGACGACGACGCCCGCCGCCGCCAGCGCTGGCTGGCGCGGCGCCGGCCGGCCACGGCGCTCAACGCGCTGGTCGTGCGCCTGATGGGGACGGCGCTGACGACCGTGCGCGTGGAGCTCTCCGGCGCCGCGGTCAGCGACGCACCGTGAGGCGGTGGCGGGCGATCGCCTGGTCGCCGCCGTTGCAGAGCGCCATCTGGCCGGTGTAGATCAGCCGGTCCGAGCAGCCCTCGTTGTCGACGACCATCAGCCGGACGGTGTAGCGACCGGGCCGGTGGTAGCGGTGGCGCACCGTCGGGCGGGTGGTCACCTCCCGGTGGCCGTCGCCGAAGCGCCAGTGGTAGCGACGCACGGTCCCGTCGGGGTCGCTCGAGCCGCTCGCGTCCAGGCGGACGGCCTGCCCGTGGCGGACGCTGCGCGGCCCGGCGAGATCGGCGGTCGGCCCCTGGTCGGGCGTGATCGCGACCCCGTGCGGCTCCTGGCCGGCGGAGATCGGTGCCCGCCCGCCGCGCAGGAGATGGCCGCGCGGGCCGACGGAGAACCACGTCACCGCGCTCTCGGCCGCCGAGCTCGCGTACACCGCGTGGCCGTTGGGCGCGACCGCGATGCCGCCGGGGCGGCCGGCGGTGCGCACGGCCCGCGGGCGCAGCGCGGTGAGCTTGCCCGTGCGCCGGTCGACGAGGAACTGCGACATCGTGTTGACGAGGCCGTTGGGCGTGTACAGGTTGCGCCCGTCGGGGCTGATCCCGACGCCGGCGGCGCCCGCGCCGACGCGGACGATCGCCGGGTTCTTGGGCCGCACGGTGCCGTCGCGGCGGATCGTGAGCTGGGCCAGGCGGCCGGTGAGCGCAGCGACGTACAGCGAGCGGCCGTCGGGGCTGACGGCCAGGCCGCTGGGCGCCGGGGGCATGCGGACGGTGGCCGGCGACTTGGGCGTCAGCACGCCGGTGACCGGGTCGGCGTCGTACTGGCTGAGCGAGGCGCCGTGCAGGTTGGTGACGTACACGGAGCGGCCGTCGGGGGAGACCGCGACGCCGGAGGCGCCCTCGCCGGACGGGACCGACGCGGGGCTCTTGGGGGTGGGGACGCCGTCGGGGCCGATGTCGTACTGGAAGACCGCGCCCGACTCCTGGGCGGCGACGTACAGCGAGCGGCCGTCGGGCGACGCCACGACGCCGTGCGCGCCGACGCCGGCGGGGACCGCGGGTGTGCTGAGCGGGGTCAGGCCGCCGTCGTCGCCGACGCGGTACGCGTACACCATGCCCGTCTCGGCGGCGCTGCCGTAGGCGAAGCGGCCGTCGGACGTGAACGTCATGTGCTGCGGCTTGGCGCCGGTCTCGACGGTCGGCGGGACGAGCGGCGACAGCGCGCCGCCGGGGACGCCCATCGCGAACTGCGAGATCGTGCCGACGGGGGTCGCGCCGCCGTCGGAGACGTAGAGCGCGCGGGCGGCCTGGGCCTCCGGCGCGGCGGCGATCGCCGCCGCGCCGAGCGTCAGTGCGGTGAGGCCCATGGCGGCGAGGCGCCGGTGGCCGATTGCGGTTGGGGCGCCGGTGCGTCCATGCATAGTGACGCAGTGTAATCAGTGATCGGCGGGCGTGCGTCGCTTCGTGCGCAGGCTCACACGGCGGCGCCGTACTGCTCGCGCGCGTAGTCGGCCAGCCCGCGCGCCTCGAGGCGCTCGACCGGGGCCCGGAACGTCACCTGGACGACCCCGGGCGCCCGTCCGATCTCGATCGCGCCGCTGATCGTCGCCCGGTTCATCACCTCGGGCACGCTCATGTCCAGCAGCGCTGCCGCGCGGGCGAGGCCGTTGTCGGTGGCGCTGTTCAGGTCG
>Ga0180220_1000096_pt1 | contig 161393 bp, 142 predicted proteins | sample eDN5th37CBELigBY_FD_151335 | JGI IMG/M metagenome (GOLD analysis project Ga0180220, IMG submission 151335) | Enriched backyard soil microbial communities from Emeryville, California, USA - eDNA 5th pass 37_C BE-Lig BY (version 2) (version 2) | ecosystem: Environmental > Terrestrial > Soil >... | reverse complement strand
GCCTTCAAACTTCATATTATTTGGTGATGATGGCGAAGAGGTCACACCCGTTCCCATGCCGAACACGGAAGTTAAGCTCTTCAGCGCCGATGGTAGTTGGGGGTTTCCCCCTGTGAGAGTAGGACGTTGCCAGGTAAGAAAAAAGGATCAGTAGAGATACTGGTCTTTTTTGTGTGGAAAAATAAATAAAAACCGAAGGTTTTCCAAAAGAATAAAACAAAGTAAAACTACTAGCCTGAGGCTTGGGAGAAGCAAGAAGATCAAGGAAGCGCAGAGAGAGAAGACCGGAGTGTGCGTAGTTGGCACATGAGGGTCTGAACAAACAAGCTGACGCGGAGATTCGCCGCTTATCGCAAGCCGAAATCCGAACACGGAAGTTAAGCTCTCAGCGCCGATGGTAGCTGGGGGTTTCCCCCTGTGAGAGTAGGACGTTGCCAGGTAAGGAAAAAGGATCAGTAGAGATACTGGTCTTTTTTTTCGTTAAAAATAGGCACAAGCAAAAGGTAAAGATAAGGTTTTGTGAGAAGCAAGTTAAAAGATTACTAGAATAAATTTGATTCAGGGAATTGATTTATCCTTAAATAAAATCTCCAATTTCTTACAACTGTTGTGTTATATTAAAGAAAACATATAGGTAGGTGCGAAATGGAGAGAAGAAATCATTGGGATGCACATTTATACGATCAGCATCATTCATTTGTCTCTGAGTATGGTCAAGATTTAGTGAAGCTGTTAAATCCGACGTCGGGAGAGAGAATACTTGATGTTGGATGTGGTACAGGTGATTTAATGAATTCCTTGGTTCACCTAGGTGTATCTGTATTAGGTGTGGATCTATCTGAGGCGATGATAGTGAAAGCCAAAGAAAAGTATCCGGAATTAAACTTTGCAGTTAGGGATGTTTTGGAGCTGGGTTTTCAAGAAGAGTTTGATGCTGTTTTTTCAAATGCCACTTTACATTGGGTAAAAGAGCCGATGGTAGCTTTAGAAAAGATGTTTGATAGCTTAAAGGCAGGAGGACGTTTTGTTGCAGAGTTTGGGGGAGCAGGGAATGTGGAGCTGATTTTGAGTGAGTTTAGAAATCAGTGTAAACAAGAAGGGTATCCTGTGACAAGTGAATCACTTCCGTGGTATTTCCCTAGTATTGGTCAATATACTTCATTAATGGAGGATGTTGGTTTTAAGGTGACGTATGCTATACATTTTAGCAGACCAACGGCTCTTGATGGCGAAGAGGGGCTTAGAAACTGGTTACGAATGTTTATGCCAGATTTCCTTCATTTATTGCCTGATGATGTGGAAATGAGGGTGTTAGCGAACGTAGAAAATAGCTTACGTTCAATTTTATATAAGGATCAGCAATGGGAAGCAGATTATAAACGTATTAGGGTTATGGCTATTAAGGAGTAAAGTTATTCAATTATGTTAAGGGAGCTTGTTCAATGATAAAGGGGATAAACCATCTTTTATTTTCTGTATCAAACTTAGAGATTTCGATTGATTTTTATCAAAACGTTTTTGGGGCAAAATTACTAGTCAAGGGTAGAAGTACTGCTTATTTTGATTTAAGTGGGATTTGGTTAGCTCTTAATGAGGAAAAGAATATTCCGCGCAATGAAATTGAGGTCTCTTATACACATATTGCATTTTCAATAGATGATGAAGATTATGAACGGTTATATAGAAGGTTAACTGATTTAGGCGTTCGGATTTTAGAAGGGCGTCAGCGAAATGAAAAAAAAGATAAAAGGTCTATTTATTTTACTGACCCTGATGGACATAAATTTGAATTTCATACTGGGACTCTTCATGATAGATTAACGTATTATAAACAGGAAAAACTTCATATGGAATTTTTTGATGATGAGAATGACTAACTTGGGATATTTCCCAAGTTAGTCATTCTTTTTTTTGATTTAAATAGTCACTTTTAATTTAAAGGATATATCCTCATAAAAAGTGGTAGAATGTAGAATACATAGGATTGTGAGCATGGAGGTAAGAAGATGACATCAAAGCCAAAAAAGAAGAAATTTGTTGTTGAGGAAAATGAGACGATTGATGACTGTCTCAACAGAATGAGTAAGGAAGGCTATATGCCTATTCGAAGAACTGAACAGCCAATTTTTAAAGAAGAGATTCGAGATAATGCAGTTGAGCATGTACCATGTGGAAGAATGATTACATTTGAAGGGAAACTTCTGTAAAAGCCGAACAATAATGAACTATTAAAATAAATCGTTCGATTTTACGTTGACATTGATAAGCTTCATTGTTAATATAAAACATGTAAATAAGTAATTAAAGTGAACCTCATATATAATTGGGAATATGGCCCAGAAGTTTCTACCCGATAACCGTAAATTATCGGACTATGAGGGAAAGTGAATGTATATACGATTCGGAATTAAGCAAAGTCCGAAGCTCGATATATCTAACTTTCTCTATTAGTGGAGAAGGTTAAATATCGAGCTTTTTTTGTACTATAAAATAGGATAAGAAAAGATTTAATAAAGGTGGGGAAAAGATGGATCCGGTTGTTGGAGTCATTATGGGAAGTACATCTGACTGGGGGACTATGAAATTTGCTTGCGATATACTAGACGAGCTTGGTATACCATATGAAAAAAAAGTAGTTTCTGCACATCGTACACCAGATTATATGTTTGAGTATGCTGAGAATGCTAGAAACAGAGGCTTGAAGGTTATTATTGCTGGTGCAGGTGGAGCCGCCCATTTACCAGGTATGGTTGCAGCAAAAACAACTCTGCCGGTCATTGGTATTCCTGTTCAATCAAAGGCTTTAAATGGTCTAGATTCATTACTTTCAATTGTTCAAATGCCAGGAGGTGTTCCTGTAGCAACTGTTGCAATAGGCAAAGCCGGAGCTACAAATGCAGGGCTGTTAGCTGCTGAGATCCTCTCGACAAATGATCAATCACTAGCTGATAAATTAGATTCAAGAAGAGAAGAAGTACGCTTAAAAGTTTTGGAGAGCAGTGATGAGCTTGAATAATCAAACGATCCTACCAGGAAGTACTATTGGCATAATCGGCGGTGGACAGCTAGGAAGAATGATGGCAATTGCAGCTAGACAGCTAGGCTATCGTATTGCTGTTTTAGACCCAACTAAGGATTGTCCTTGCGGTCAAATTGCTGATATCGAAATAACAGCTAGCTATGATGATTTAGAAGCCATTAAACAGCTAGCTGAGGTTAGTGATGTGATCACATATGAATTTGAAAACATTGATTACAAAGCTTTGCGTTGGTTAGAAGAAAATGCATCATTACCACAAAAAAGCTCATTGCTTTTACTAACTCAAGATCGTGAAACTGAAAAGGCTGCGATCGAAAAGGCTGGATGTCAGGTAGCTCCTTATAAGATTATCCACTCAGAAGAGGAGTTACGTCAGGCTGTGGAAGTTCTCGAATATCCATGTGTTCTAAAAACTTGCCGAGGCGGGTATGACGGTAAAGGACAAGTGGTGCTTCGAAATGACCAAGATCAATTGAGAGCTAAACAATTGCTAACTCACGGTACTTGTATCTTGGAAAAATGGGTTCCATTCGAGAAAGAAATTTCAGTAATTGTGACAAGATCAGTTAACGGAGAAACAAAGGTGTTTCCAGTAGCTGAAAATATTCACAAAGACAATATTTTATATCAAAGCATCGTGCCTGCTAGAGTATCAGAAAGTGTTATCCAAAAAGCAGAAGAATTGGCTATTAAACTTTCAAATAGCTTTGAACTTGTAGGAACGCTTGCTGTGGAAATGTTCTTAACGAACGATGAAGAAATTTATATAAATGAGTTAGCACCTCGACCACATAACTCTGGACATTACACAATTGATTTATGTGAAACAGATCAGTTTGAACAACATATACGTGCTGTATGTAATCTTCCTTTAGGTCAAACGAACCTACAGCAAAGTGGTATGATGGTGAACCTTTTAGGGGAAGATTTATCAATAGTTAGTGAAAATCTTTCTCTCCTGCAGTATGCTAAACTTCATCTTTACGGCAAAAAAGAGCCCGCCTCTAAACGTAAGATGGGACATATAACATTTATTATTGAACCAATTCAAGATAATATAGAGAAGATCAATAAAATTTGGGGTCAAAATTGAACGGAGGCAAAAGAAAATGATTGAACGTTATACAAGACCAGAAATGGGTGCAATTTGGACGGAAGAGAACAAATTTAAGGCATGGTTGGAAGTTGAGATCCTTGCATGTGAAGCTTGGGCAGAGCTTGGAGTTATTCCAAAGGAAGATGTAGCTCTACTTCGTAAAAATGCATCTTTTGATGTTAATCGCATAAATGAAATTGAGCAAGAAACACGCCATGATGTTGTAGCATTTACAAGAGCTGTTTCTGAAACACTAGGTGAAGAACGTAAATGGGTTCATTACGGTTTAACATCAACAGATGTTGTTGATACAGCTTTATCTTATTTATTAAAACAAGCAAATGATATTTTATTAAAAGATATCGAAAACTTTATCCAAATTTTAAAAGAAAAAGCGCAAGAGCATAAGTATACAGTCATGATGGGACGTACGCACGGTGTTCATGCTGAACCAACAACATTTGGATTGAAGCTTGGTTTATGGTATGAGGAAATGAAGCGTAATTTAGATCGTTTTAAACGTGCAGCAGAAGGTGTAGAGTACGGGAAGATATCTGGTGCGGTAGGAACTTATGCAAATATCGATCCTTTTGTTGAAAAATACGTTTGTGAAAAGTTAGGTACTAAACCAGCTCCAATCTCAACACAAACTTTACAACGTGACCGTCACGCTGATTATATGGCCGCAATTGCTTTAGTTGCAACATCAATCGAGAAGTTTGCAGTTGAAATTCGCGGGTTACAAAAGAGTGAAACACGTGAGGTGGAAGAGTCATTTGCAAAAGGTCAAAAAGGATCTTCAGCAATGCCTCATAAACGTAATCCAATTGGTTCAGAAAATATGACCGGTCTTGCACGTGTCATTCGCGGTTATATGTTAACAGCTTATGAAAATGTTCCGTTATGGCATGAAAGAGATATCTCTCACTCTTCTGCTGAGCGTATTATCTTACCAGATGCTACGATTGCACTTAACTATATGTTAAATCGTTTTGGCAACATCGTGAAAAACTTAACGGTATTCCCTGAAAATATGAAGCGGAATATGGAACGTACACAAGGTCTTATTTACTCTCAACGTGTTTTACTAGCTTTAATTGATACTGGTATGACAAGAGAAGAAGCATATGATCTTGTTCAACCAAAAGCAATGGAAGCTTGGGAAAAACAAGTACCTTTCAGAGGCTTAGTAGAAGCAGAAGAAAAAATTACTTCCAGACTTTCTAAAGAAGTAATTGCTGATTGCTTTGATTATAACTACCACCTAAAAGGTGTAGACACAATTTTTGAACGTCTTGGTCTTTAAAATAAAATAGTAGCAAGGGTCAGCAAAAGTCCCTTGCTATCTCTTTGAAAAAATAACATGGTAAGAAAATGTAACAAACAATAATCTAAAGGTTCCCAATATTCAGTTTAGGAGGGCTTTCATGAGTACAGAAAAGCTTGAATTACTATACGAAGGTAAAGCGAAACAGATTTACAAAACGAATGAACCTAATATTCTATGGGTCTCTTACAAAGATTCCGCAACTGCCTTTAACGGGGTGAAAAAGGAAGAGATTACAGGTAAAGGTCGTTTAAATAACGAAATTTCAACATTAATTTTTGAAAAGCTAACAGCAAACAACATTGAAAATCACTTTGTAAAAAGATTATCACCGACAGAGCAACTTGTTAAGAAAGTAACAATCATTCCTTTAGAGGTTGTTGTAAGAAATGTTGTAGCAGGGAGTCTTTCTAAACGAATTGGTATTGAAGAAGGAACAGAGATTAAGAATCCATTAGTTGAGTTTTACTATAAGGATGATGACTTAGGGGATCCACTAATAACAGAAGATCATATCGCTTTATTAGAAGTGGCGACACCAGAGCAGGTTCAAACATTGAAATCACTCGCTAAGCAGGTAAATGAAGTACTTAAGGCTCACTTTCTTTCCTGTGATGTACGCCTAATTGATTTCAAACTAGAGTTCGGTATCACTGATGAAGGCAAGATCATTCTTGCTGATGAAGTATCACCTGATACATGCCGTTTATGGGATATCAACACAAATGAGAAGTTTGATAAAGATGTTTTCCGTAGAGATATTGGTAGTTTAACAGATGCATATGAAGTTATTTTAACTAGACTTGGAGGCCAATCAACATGTACAAAGTAAAAGTTTATGTCACGTTAAGAGAAAGTGTATTAGATCCACAAGGAAGCGCAGTAAAGAGTGCATTACACAGCATGGACTACAAAGAAGTTCAAGATGTCCGTATCGGGAAATACATGGAGTTAACAATTGAGAAGTCAGATCGTGATCTAGATGTAGCTGTTCGTGAAATGTGTGAGAAATTACTTGCTAATACAGTGATTGAAGACTTTAGCTACGAGGTACAGGAGGTTGTCACAAAGTGAAATTCGCTGTGATCGTATTCCCAGGATCTAATTGTGATATTGATATGTATCATGCAATTAAAGATGAGCTCGGTGAAGAAGTAGAGTATGTATGGCATGATGAAACAGATTTAAGCCAATTTGACGGAATTCTTTTGCCTGGTGGTTTTTCATACGGAGATTACTTACGCTCAGGAGCTATTGCCCGCTTCTCAAATGTGATGCAGGAAGTCGTGAAAGCTGCTGAAGCTGGTAAGCCTGTACTTGGTGTATGTAATGGATTCCAGATTTTATTAGAAGCTGGATTACTTCCAGGTGCAATGAAACGAAATGAAAACTTAAAGTTTATGTGTCGCCCAGTTAATTTAAAGGTTGTAAACAACCAAACAGCCTTTACTTCAGCTTATGAAAAGGATGAGGTAATCTCAATTCCTATCGCACATGGAGAAGGGAATTATTATTGTGATGAGCAAACACTTCAAACGCTTAAAGAAAACAATCAAATCGTGTTTACGTACGAAACGAATCCAAATGGCAGCTTAGTTGATATTGCAGGGATTACAAATGAGCGCGGAAATGTATTAGGGATGATGCCACATCCTGAGCGTGCTGTTGATGAGCTGTTAGGAAGTGCAGACGGGTTAAAATTATTTCAATCGATCGTAAAAAACTGGAGGGAATCTCATGTCACTACTGCTTGAACCAACTAACCAGATGATTAAGGATGAAAAAATCTACAGACAAATGGGTGTAAGTGATGACGAGTTTGCTCTGATTGAAAAAATTATTGGACGTCTTCCAAATTACACAGAAATCGGGATTTTCTCTGTTATGTGGTCTGAGCACTGCAGCTATAAAAACTCTAAACCGATTTTAAAGAAATTCCCTGTAACAGGTGAAAAGGTATTACAAGGTCCAGGTGAAGGTGCAGGGATTGTCGATATTGGGGACAATCAAGCGGTTGTATTTAAAATCGAAAGTCATAATCACCCTTCAGCGATTGAGCCTTATCAAGGCGCAGCAACAGGTGTAGGTGGAATCATTCGTGATGTTTTCTCAATGGGAGCTAGACCGATCGCAATCTTAAACTCACTTCGCTTTGGAGAACTAAAAACACCTCGTGTGAAATATTTATTTGAAGAGGTTGTTGCAGGTATTGCGGGTTATGGTAATTGTATCGGAATTCCAACAGTTGGTGGAGAGATTCAATTTGATGATTCATACGAAGGAAATCCACTTGTTAACGCAATGTGTGTTGGGTTAATTAATCATGAAGATATTAAAAAGGGTCAGGCTAAAGGTGTTGGCAATACAGTTATGTATGTTGGTGCGAAAACTGGTCGTGATGGAATTCATGGTGCAACATTTTCTTCTGAAGAATTAACCGACGATTCTGGTGCAGATCGTTCAGCGGTACAAGTTGGCGATCCATTTATGGAGAAGCTTTTATTAGAAGCTTGTCTTGAAGTCGTTAAAAATGATGCCTTAGTAGGAATTCAAGATATGGGTGCTGCTGGTTTAACAAGCTCATCTGCTGAGATGGCAAGTAAAGCAGGCTCTGGTATTGAAATGAACTTAGATCTTATTCCACAACGTGAGACAGGTATGTCAGCTTATGAAATGATGCTTTCAGAATCACAAGAAAGAATGCTGCTTGTTATCGAAAAAGGAAGAGAGCAAGAAATCATTGATCTTTTCAAAAAGTATGACTTAGAGGCTGTAACAGTAGGAAAAGTAACTGATGATAAAATGCTTCGTCTTTTCCATAAAGGTGAAGTGGTTTGTGAGCTTCCTGTTGATGCGCTTGCTGAAGAAGCTCCGGTTTATCATAAGCCTTCTAAGGTACCTGCTTACTTTGAAGAGTTCCAACAAATGGATGTTGCTCCTCTACAGGTGGACAATTATAAAGAAACACTTATGAATTTACTAAAGCAACCAACAATTGCTTCGAAAGAGTGGGTTTATGATCAATATGATTACATGGTACGTACAAATACAGTTGTAGCACCGGGTTCTGACGCTGCTGTTGTTCGTATTCGTGATACGAAGAAAGCATTAGCGATGACAACTGATTGTAACTCTCGTTATCTATATTTAGATCCGGAAGTTGGCGGTAAAATTGCTGTAGCAGAAGCAGCACGTAACATCGTATGTTCTGGTGCTACTCCATTAGCCATTACAGATAACCTAAACTTCGGTAACCCTGAGAAACCAGAAATCTTCTGGCAAATTGAAAAAGCAGCAGACGGTATTAGTGAAGCTTGCCGAGTATTAAATACGCCAGTTATCGGCGGTAATGTTTCTTTATACAACGAAACAAATGGAACAGCAATCTATCCTACACCAGTAATCGGTATGGTGGGATTAATTGAAGATACAGATTATATTACAACGCAAGATTTTAAATCAGCTGGAGATCTAATTTATCTAGTTGGGGAAACAAAAGCAGAATTCGGTGGTAGTGAGCTGCAAAAGCTTGTACACGGAAAAATCTTTGGTCAATCACCAGAACTAGATTTAGAGAAAGAAAGCAAAGTATTAGGCCAGCTTTCAGCAGCTATTCGTGCAAAGTCAGTGGCGTCTGCCCATGATGTTTCTGAAGGTGGAGTTGCGGTTGCATTAGCAGAACCATTATTCGGCTGTAAAGGTTTAGGGGCAGAAGTGACTCTTAACGGTGATGCAACAGCAGCACTGTTTAGTGAATCACAAACAAGATTTATTGTATCTGTGAAAAAGGAAAACAAAGAAACATTTGAGCAATTAGTTGAAGCAGTATGTATCGGGAAAGTAACAGACTCTGGCAAACTAATCATTAAAAATGAACAGGATGAAACACTTGTCGATGCATCTGTTGAAGAATTAAAAGATGCATGGAAAGGAGCTATCCCATGCTTGCTGAACTCAAGGGATTAAACGAAGAATGTGGTGTATTCGGAATCTGGGGTCACCCGGAGGCAGCACAAATTACGTATTATGGCTTGCATAGTCTTCAGCATAGAGGTCAAGAAGGTGCTGGGATTGTGACAAGTGATGGTGAGAAACTAACAGGTATGAAAGGGTTAGGGCTCATCAACGAAGTATTTGCGAACGGGAAATTAAATGAATTATCCGGTAAAGCGGCTATCGGTCATGTTCGTTATGCAACAGCTGGCGGGGGCGGATATGAAAATGTTCAGCCCCTCCTTTTCAAATCTCATAGCGGCAGTTTAGCTCTTGCCCATAACGGAAACCTTGTCAATGCAACCCAGGTTAAGCATCAGCTTGAAAGCCAAGGAAGTATTTTTCAAACAACTTCTGATACAGAGGTGTTAGCACATCTAATTAGAAGAAGCGGCTATAAAGATATAAAGGAAGCTGTGAAAAATGCTCTTACAATGATTAAAGGCGCCTATGCATTTTTAATCATGACAGAAAATGAAATGATGGTTGCACTGGATCCTAATGGATTAAGACCATTGTCAATCGGAGTCATGGGTGATGCGTACGTTGTTGCATCTGAAACATGTGCATTTGATGTTGTCGGAGCAAAATACGAACGAGATGTTCAGCCAGGTGAGCTGTTGATCATCAATGATGAAGGTATTCGCTCTGAGCGCTTTTCAATGAATATTAACCGTTCAATTTGTAGTATGGAATATATTTATTTTTCACGCCCTGATAGCAATATCGACGGTATTAATGTTCATACAGCACGTAAAAACCTTGGGAAACGCTTGGCTGTTGAGTCTGAGGTAGAAGCAGATGTTGTAACAGGTGTACCTGACTCTAGTATCTCAGCAGCGATCGGTTTTGCTGAGTTAACGGGAATTCCATATGAGTTAGGATTAATTAAAAATAGATATGTAGGCAGAACATTTATCCAACCTTCACAATCATTGCGTGAGCAAGGTGTAAAAATGAAGCTCTCTGCTGTTCGTGGTGTTGTTGAAGGAAAGCGTGTTGTCATGGTTGATGATTCCATTGTACGTGGAACAACAAGTAAACGAATTGTGAATATGCTCCGTGAAGCAGGAGCTACAGAGGTTCATGTGCGTATCAGTTCACCGCCAATTGCTAATCCATGCTTCTATGGAATTGATACTTCCACACATGAGGAATTGATTGCTTCTAATCATTCAGTAGAAGAAATTAGACAAATTATTGGGGCAGACAGCTTAGCTTTCTTAAGTGTTGAAGGCTTACTTGAAGGTTTAGGTCGACCATATGAAGGTGAAACAAGAGGTCAATGCTTAGCCTGCTTTACTGGCCGCTATCCTACTGAAATTTATGCAGATACAGTTTTACCGCATGAAAAAGCGTAAATAGAAAAAAATGTGATAGGAATCGAATGCTCGATTCCTGTCTTACTTTAAATTGAAAGATAAATAGATTAGTTTTTTTAGGAGGATCACACATGTCTGACATTTATAAGCAAGCTGGTGTTGATATTGAAGCTGGCTATGAGGCTGTTACAAGAATGAAAAAACATGTTGCCAAGACGATGCGCGCAGGTGTATTAGGCGGACTGGGCGGCTTTGGTGGAATGTTTGATTTAAGTGAATTAAATTATAAAAAACCTGTACTTGTTTCAGGAACAGACGGTGTTGGAACAAAGTTAAAGCTTGCTTTTATGGCTGATAAGCATGATACGATCGGAATTGATGCTGTTGCCATGTGTGTGAATGACATTTTAGCTCAAGGAGCAGAGCCGTTATTTTTCCTGGATTATTTAGCGCTTGGAAAGGCAAAGCCAGAAAAAATTGAGCAAATTGTAAAAGGAATTGCAGATGGATGTGAGCAATCTGGATGTGCCTTAGTTGGCGGGGAAACAGCTGAGATGCCAGGATTATATGAGGAAGAGGAATATGATGTTGCTGGCTTTTCTGTAGGAGCAGTTGAAAAGGATCTAATCGTAACAGGGGAAAATATTAAACCAGGACATGTATTAATTGGTCTATCATCAAGCGGAATCCATAGTAACGGATTTTCATTAGTTCGTAAAATCCTTCTAGAGGATCAAAAGTTAGACTTAGGAACAGTTTATGAGCCCTTTACACAAAACCTAGGGGAAGTATTACTTACACCAACTAAAATCTATGTGAAGCCTGTTTTAGACGTTGTTAAAACCTATCAAGTCGATGGAATGGCCCATATTACAGGTGGCGGTTTTATTGAAAATATTCCAAGAATGCTGCCAGAGGGAACAGGGGCAGAAATTGATCTTGGTTCATGGCCGAAGCTGCCGATCTTTGACTTTTTAAAGGAGAAAGGGCAGTTAGATAGTGAAGATATGTATAATGTATTTAACATGGGAATTGGCTTTGTCCTTGCTGTGAAAGAAGATATATTACAAGATGTGCTCAAGCAACTAGATGCAAATGGTGAAAAAGGGTATGTCATTGGTCGTGTCATTGAGGGCTCTGGAGTAACATTTAATGGAGGAGCGTTTTGATGAAGAAGTTAGCTGTTTTTGCATCAGGGAATGGCAGTAATTTTCAAGCAATTTTAGACAAAGTGAAAAGTGGTGCCTTAGAGGCAGAAATTAGCGTAGTTGTTTGTGATAAACCTCAAGCAGGAGTTATTGCACGAGCGGAAACAGCGAATATCCCGGTTTTCTGTTTTATACCGAAGGAATATGAAACAAAGGCTCAGTTTGAACAGGAGATTTTAGCTGTTTTACAAAAACATCAAATTGATTTTGTTATTCTCGCAGGGTATATGAGGTTAATTGGTGAAACGTTGTTAACTGCTTATGAATCGAGGATCATCAATATTCACCCATCGCTGTTGCCGGCTTTTCCAGGAAAGGATGCAATTGGCCAAGCATATGAAGCAGGGGTAAAAGTAACTGGAGTGACTGTCCATTATGTTGATGCAGGTATGGATACAGGTCCAATTATTGCTCAAAAGGCAGTAGAAATTTCAAAGGAAGATACTGCTGAATCAATTGCCGAAAAGATCCATGCAGTAGAACATGTTTTATATCCAAAAGTCATTCAAGAGCTAGTCATAAAATAAAGCATAGAGGTGAGGAATCATGTCAGTAAAACGTGCACTTGTTAGTGTGTCAGATAAAGCAAATCTTGTTCCTTTTGTGAAAGAACTAATTGAACTAGGTGTTGAAGTCATTTCAACTGGTGGAACAAAATCATTACTAGAAGAAAATGGACTAAATGTTATTGGAATTTCAGAGGTCACAGGCTTCCCGGAGATTATGGATGGACGTGTTAAAACCCTACATCCTAATATCCATGGCGGATTATTAGCTGTGCGTAACAATCCTAGTCATATGAATCAGTTAAAGGAAAATAACATTGAAACAATTGATATGGTTGTGGTGAATCTTTACCCGTTCAAAGAAACCATTTCTAAACCAGATGTTCAATTCCAAGATGCGATTGAGAACATTGATATTGGCGGACCTTCTATGCTTCGTTCTGCTGCTAAAAACCATGAAGATGTCACAGTTGTTGTTGATCCGGCAGATTATCAAGCTGTACTAGATGAGCTTAAAGCTTCTGGTGAAGTTTCATTAGCACAAAAGCAACGCTTAGCAGCAAAAGTATTTAGACATACAGCTGCATATGATGCCTTAATTGCTGAATTTTTAACAAAAACAATTGGAGAAGAAAATCCAGAAACGGTCACATACACATTCGAGAAAAAGCAATCATTACGTTATGGCGAAAACCCACACCAAAGTGCGACATTCTATCAAAAACCATTTGTCCCAACAGCTTCAATTGCAAATGCAAAACAATTACATGGGAAAGAGTTGTCTTTCAATAATATTAAAGATGCTGATGCGGCACTACAAATCGTGCGTGAGTTTACTGAGCCGGCAGCGGTTGCTGTTAAGCATATGAACCCATGTGGAGTTGGCGTTGGAACATCATCATATGAAGCATTTACGCGTTGCTATGAGGCAGATCGAACTTCAATCTTCGGTGGGATTGTTGCATTGAATGAAGAAGTTGATGTTGAAACAGCCAAGCAATTACATGAAATTTTCCTAGAAATTATCATTGCTCCATCTTTTAGTCAAGAAGCATTGGATGTTTTAACAAGCAAGAAAAACCTGCGTTTATTAACAATTGACGTAAAAGCACCATCTAAACCCGATAAAGTTCTTCAATCTGTACACGGTGGGTTACTTGTACAAGACGAAGACACACTATCACTTGATGATGTGGAAGTAACAATTCCAACAAAACGTGAGCCTTCTGAAGAAGAGTGGAAGGATCTTAAACTAGCTTGGAAAGTAGTGAAACATGTTAAATCAAATGCGATTGTCTTAGCAAAGGATGAAATGACAATTGGCGTTGGTGCTGGTCAGATGAACCGTGTTGGTGCAGCGAAAATCGCTATTGAACAAGCTGGCGTTAAGGCGCAAGGAAGTGCGCTAGGTTCAGACGCATTCTTCCCGATGTCTGATACAGTAGAAGCAGCTGCAAAAGCAGGTGTAACAGCGATTATCCAACCAGGCGGTTCGATCCGAGACGAAGATTCCATTCGAATGGCTGATGAGTATGGCATTGCAATGGTATTCACAGGAGTACGTCACTTTAAACATTAAGAACAAAAGCGCAAGCGCCTTGATCAGCCTAGGGCAATAAGAGGCAAATGAATAGAAGACGTTTTTAGTCTTCAATTCATTTGTAGCTTATGACTTCGAGGGGTTAGGCGCTGGCAGTCAAAACACGTGACGTCCTGTCGCACTGACTGCACTTGCACATCCTTTTGCTTCGGAGCTGGATGTCAAAGCGCTTATCAACAGTTCAAGAATTTTATAAATTCCTAAACAATGAATATGGAGCCAGTTGAACTGGCTCTTGTATGTTTTAAAAACAAGAGCGGGGTGTAAACATGAAAGTACTGATTATCGGGCAAGGCGGACGTGAGCATGCATTAGTATGGAAGGCGGCACAAAGTAAACTTGTAGAGGAAGTCTTTGTTGCACCTGGTAATGATGGAATGGATGAGCTGGCTACAAGAGTAGACATCAGTGAAACGGATAACCAATCATTGATTTCTTTTGCTAAAGAGAAAAAGATCGATTTAACAATTGTTGGTCCGGAAGTTCCTTTACTTAATGGAATTGTAAATGATTTTGAAGCTGCAGGCTTGAAAATATTTGGCCCAAGAGAAGAAGCTGCACTTATTGAAGGTAGTAAAAACTTTGCTAAAGAACTCATGATTAAATACAATATTCCGACAGCTGAGTATCAAACCTTCACAGATGTGGAAAAAGCAAAGGCCTATATTCAAGAAAAAGGAGCACCAATTGTCATTAAAGCAGATGGGTTAGCTGCTGGGAAGGGTGTAACTGTTGCTGAAACACTTGAGGTAGCGTTAGATAGTGTGACAGATATGCTTGAAAATGCAAAATTCGGTGATGCATCAAGTTCTGTGGTCATTGAGGAATTTTTAGCTGGAGAAGAGTTTTCATTAATGGCATTTGTTAAAGGTGAAAAAGTCTTTCCAATGGTCATAGCTCAGGATCATAAACGTGCCTATGATAATGATGAAGGGCCAAACACTGGTGGAATGGGTGCTTATTCTCCGGTACCGCAAATTCCTGAAGAAGTTGTTGAAACTGCGATTGAAACGATTTTAAAGCCAGCGGCAAAAGCACTTGTCACTGAAGGACGTTCATTTACAGGGATTTTATATGCCGGACTAATTTTAACAGCAAATGGTCCAAAGGTCATTGAATTTAATGCACGTTTCGGTGACCCTGAGACACAAGTTGTTTTACCACGATTGGAATCTGATTTAGTAGAATCATTATTAGCGATTCTAAACGACGAACCTGTCGAGTTAAAATGGTCTGAGCAAGCAGTACTTGGAGTAGTTCTTGCTTCAAAGGGTTATCCAAATGATTATGAAAAAGGACTACCAATTGGCACTCTTACTGAGAAACATGAGGAAGCCGTTATCTTCCATGCAGGAACGAAAAAAGTTGAAGAGCAGTTTGTCAATAATGGAGGACGTGTGCTTGTTGTATCAGGATATGGTTCAACAATTCAAGATGCACAAAAACAAGCATATGAACTAGTTGAACAAATATCAGCCCCTGCATTGTTCTACAGAAAAGATATTGGAAATAAAGCCATTAAGCACGTCGTTTCTTAATATAGACATAAGCCAAAGCAATAATGCCTCCAACTAAGGCTATGAGAATAAAAGACATATCTGTTAAATATTCTAAAAACATATGAAACACCTCCGGATAGAATATGGGGCTGGCTTGTGCCAGTCCCATTTTTTTAATCGTTATGGAAATTTTGTACTTAGTTTTAGTGTCTAGCTCCAGGCGCCCAGCAACTAGTGAACTTCACACTCCTCCTTACGATAAGTCAACATCGAATCGCTATCGCTCTTCGTGTTTCCTTTATCTCATACGGAGTGCTCCAGTTCATACGTTGCTGAACGGGCGCCTTCCGCTTTTCTAATTAAGAAGGATTATACGTAACCTCTTCCACATCCCCATCAAAATAATCTTCATCATCGTCTTCAAAGAAATAGCTGTTTCTATTTTCGAAAAGGTATGTGATTGGACAGAAACGAAGAATTCCTTCTCCAACCTTCATAGCACCAAGAATAATCGCGATAAGATAGGCATCTCTCCAAGGTTTCTTACAATACTTTGAAGTAGCCCATGCTAAAACAGAAAAACCACACGTTATTCGAATAAGCGCATTTACAATCCCTATATTTGGTCTAAACATGATAATCCCCCTAATTGTCATAAAATTGAAATAAAATCTTTAATGCGTTAATAAATTCCATATGTTAACATAGTATCTAAGTAGTAACTAGAAAATGGAGGGTCTTTTATGCCCGAACAAAAATTTCAATGGAAAAACAGTCAGATACGTAAACAAATAGAGGTATTAACAAACGACTTAGCACCTACAGTTGTTCTGAAAGATGCAACCTATCTTAACTCATACTTAAGGCAATGGATGAAAGCTAATCTCTGGATTTATGAAGATCGAATCGTTTATGTGGGTGATAATTTACCTGAACAGACTTCAGACATGGAAATAATTGATTGCGCTTCCAAAGTGATTGTTCCAGGTTATATTGAGCCGCATGCTCATCCATTTCACTTATATAATCCCCAGTCATTAGCAAAGTATGTGTCACAAACAGGAACAACAACATTCATAGGTGATAACCTTTTTCTACTTTTACAGTCCAACAAAAAGAAAGCGCTTACTTTTATTGATGATATGGAAAAGCTGCCGTACCATTTTTACTGGTGGGCTAGGTTTGATTTGCAAACAGAGGTACATTCTGAGGAAAAGGTCTTTTCTCATGACTTTGTCCGAAAATGGTTGGAACATAAGGCTGTTCTTCAAGGCGGAGAATTAACAGGATGGCCGAAGCTTGCTGATGGAGATGATTGGATTCTATATTGGCTACAGGAAACAAAGAGAAAGGGAAAACGTTTGGAAGGTCATTTTCCAGGGGCTTCTGAAAGAACACTGATGAAAATGAAATTATTTGGAATCGATAGTGATCATGAATCAATGACAGGTAAAGATGTGATGAATCGATTGAAAATGGGATATACAACTGCGTTAAGGCAATCATCTATCCGCCCGGACCTCGAGAAATTAATAAAAGAAGTACAGGATGCGGGGCTTAAAGTATATGATCATTTATATTTCACAACAGATGGTTCAACACCAATGTTTTATGAAAATGGAATGATCAATAAATGTATAGACATTGCATTAGACTGTAATGTCCCTGCAATTGATGCCTATCATATGGCGTCCTTTAATATTGCTCGATATTATCAGTTAGAAGATCGTATTGGAGTGATTGCTCCAGGTCGTGTGGCAACATTAAACATACTTGAAAATATTGATAATCCTGATCCTCTATCGGTAATGTCAAAAGGTAAATGGCTCGTTAAAAACAAAGAGGTTCAACGATTTAAGGATGATGTTGATTGGGGGCAATACGGTTTAGAGCCTGCTGAAATAACATGGGATCTGCAAATTGATGATCTTCAGTTTTCTATGCCAATGGGAATGAAAATGCGCAATGCTGTAATTATGGAGCCTTATTCTGTTACGATTGACAGCTCTAGTAACGATCTTTCAGAACATCACGATGAAAGCTTTTTAGCATTAATTGACCGTAATGGTGAATGGAGGGTTAATACTGTTATAAAAGGTTTCTCTAAAAAAGTGCAAGGTTTTGCTAGTACCTATTCAACAACAGGTGATATTATTGTTATCGGAAAAAACAAAAAAGAAATGCTAGCAGCTTTTACGAAAATGAAAGAAATTGGCGGAGGGATTGTTCTAGCAGAGAATGACCGCATCATATTTGAGATGCCATTACTGTTAAACGGCGGGGCTTCTAATGAGGCTCTTGAAAAGGTCATTACAAAACAAAAGGAACTAAGTCTCATGTTAAAAGAGCGGGGCTATCCATTTGATGATCCAATTTATTCTTTGCTTTTTTTATCGGCAACTCATTTACCATATATCCGAATCACCCCAAGAGGCATTTTTGATGTGATGAAAAAAACGGTACTCTTTCCGTCTATAATGCGTTAAAATATAAAAGTGGAAAACGAGATAAGGTTGTGTTAGCTTGAGGAATGTAAAATATGTGATAGCCATTTTATCATTGTTAGTTATTGTGGGTGCCTGCAGTAATGATGAATCACAAGAGCAAAATACTCCTAATAGTGACGAAGTTTCCGAACAAGTAGATGAACCAGCAGTCGAAGTAATTGAAGAAAGCGTTGTCTCACCTTTAACGGGGTTAAAAGGAGACGAACAAAGTCTGGCACAACGTCCAGTGAGTGTGATGGTGAATAATCATCCCGCTGCAAGGCCGCAATCAGGCTTAACAAAGGCTGACATTGTGTATGAAGTCTTAGCTGAAGGTAGTGTTACTAGATTTTTAGCTATTTATCAAAGTGAAATCCCGGATATCATTGGACCTGTAAGAAGCGCCAGGCCCTATTATATTGATTTAAGTAAAGGATATGATGCACTTTATGTCGCTCATGGCTATAGTCCAGATGCGTTAGAAATGCTATCAAGCGGGGAAGTGGATTCCCTTAATGGGATGGAATATGACGGCACGCTTTTCTGGAGAGCTACCCATAGAAAAGCACCACATAACTCCTATATATCAAAAGAAAATATTTTAGAAGGTGCTGTTTCTAATCAATATGAAATTGCGGCTGAAGTGGAGCCCATTGATTTCTTAACTGAAGAAGAAGTGCAAAAGCTAGAGGGGAAACAAGCAAACAAGTTTGTTATTAAATATGACAAGTCTCAAACCTGGAATGCAACTTATGAGTATAATCAAACTGAGAAGATCTATAATCGATATAGCGGCAATCAACAATCAGTTGATCTTGAGAGTGAAGAACCAGTCGAACTTTCAAATGTTTTTGTAGTAGAAATGAAGCACAACATAGTTGATAACTATGGAAGACGTGGAATTGATTTGACGTCTGGAGGAAAAGCGTTCTTGCTTCAAAATGGTTTGATGCAAGAGGTAGAATGGGTAAATAAAGATGGTAGAATTCTCCCTGTAAAAGACGGGAACATCATAAAGTTTGTACCGGGAAGAACATGGATTCATATTGTACCAAATCTAGATATGTTTTTAATTCAATCGTAAGAACAAAAGGAGAATGATATATGCAAATAGAAAAGCTTCGCGGAAAAGAGCTTGATCAGCTTTTTCAATCTATTTTATCCTTAAAGGATCTTGAGGAATGCTATCGTTTTTTTGACGATTTATGTACAGTTAATGAGATCCAATCGCTAGCACAAAGGCTTGAAGTTGCCAGAATGCTGCGTGAAGGATATACGTATCATAAAATTGAAACAGAAACAGGGGCAAGCACAGCTACTATTTCTCGAGTAAAGCGTTGTTTGAATTATGGAAATGATGCGTATACAATGGCATTGGAACGTGTTCATGGTAACAAAGAATCAGATGACGAAACTGAGTAATGATAAAACACCGCAAAATTGCGGTGTTTTTCTTTGCACAAAGAAAGATAGTATAAAATTTGTACTAGTGTCTAGCTCTGAAGCACAGGACATGCAAGTATCAATCATGGAGATTGATGTCACGTATCTTCACTGCAAGCCCCCGACAACTTGCGAACTTCACACGCCTTCTTATGATAAGTCAACATCTACGCTTGCGCCTTCTTAAGTAAGAATAAATCATTCATTTAAAACTTCAAGGATCTTCCTTCTGTTTTAAGTTTTTTGCTAGCAGGTAATTTGCTATAATAGGGAAATGGATGTTTTGAATGGAGGAATCCAGTATGTACGATATTACCGAGTGGAAGCATGTGTTTAAGCTCGATCCTGATAAAGAAATAAATGATGAAGATTTAGAAAAGATTTGTGAATCTGGTACAGATGCCATTTTAATCGGTGGAAGTGATAATATCACAGAGGATAATGTATTGAATTTAATGTCGAGAATTAGACGATATCTTATCCCTTGTGTTTTAGAAATTTCAACAGTAGAATCGATTATCCCTGGTTTTGATTTGTACTTTATTCCAACTGTATTAAATAGTAAAAAAACAAAATGGATGATGGAGCTTCATCAAGAAGCTGTTAAGGAATATGGCGAGATCATGAATTGGGATGAAATACTTGTCGAGGGCTACTGTATTTTAAATCCTGCATGTAAAGCTGCAGCTTTAACAGAGGCAAATACGGATTTATCAATTGAAGATGTGAAAGCTTACGCCCGCGTAGCTGAGAATATATACCACCTCCCGATTTTCTATCTAGAGTATAGCGGTAAATTGGGGGATATTTCTGTTGTAGAGCAAACAAAAAAAGTGCTTGATAAGACAAAGCTTTTCTATGGCGGCGGGATTAAAACCCCTGATCAGGCAAAGAAATATGCTCAATATGCAGATGTGGTTGTAGTTGGAAATGTTATTTATGAAAATCTGCCTGAAGCATTGAAAACAGTTGATGCTGTAAAAGGATCTATTAAAAATTAATTCTTTTTATATGATTAAATCACCTTGTTGTTGAAGGTTTATTATAATAACGATAAAACAGAACGTATGTTTGTGTAAAGGATGGTGAGGATGTTGCAATTTTTATCAAATCAGTTACTAGCAGGTTTGAATGATATGCAACAAAAGGCGGTAAAAACAACAGACGGACCTTTATTGATTATGGCAGGTGCCGGCAGTGGTAAAACGAGGGTGTTGACACATCGTATTGCATATTTAATGACAGAAAAACAGGTTGCGCCTTGGAATATATTGGCGATTACGTTTACGAATAAGGCAGCACGCGAGATGAGAGAGAGGATTCAAGGAATTCTAGGTTCCGGCGGAGATGATATTTGGATTTCTACTTTTCACTCAATGTGTGTAAGGATTTTACGACGAGATAGTGACAGAATGGGAATAAACCGTAACTTTTCCATTCTTGATACGACAGATCAATTGTCAGTCATAAAATCAGTTTTAAAAGAAAAAAATCTTGATCCTAAAAAGTATGATCCAAGAAGTATACTAGGATCTATTAGTAGTGCCAAAAATGAACTAATAACACCAGAAGAATTTGATAATCAAGCAGGAAGTCATTACGAGCAAATCGTAAGTGATATTTACAAGGATTATCAAAAGAAACTCCGAAAAAACCAGTCACTTGACTTCGATGACCTTATAATGACAACCATTCAATTATTTCAACGTGTTCCTGAAGTGCTAGAGTCATATCAGCGGAAATTCCAATATATACATGTTGATGAGTATCAAGATACGAACCGAGCACAGTATATGCTTGTAAAGCTTTTAGCTGCAAGATTTCAAAACTTATGTGTAGTAGGGGACTCTGATCAATCGATCTACCGTTGGCGTGGTGCAGATATTGCCAACATTTTATCCTTTGAAAAAGATTATCCTCAAGCAAATGTCATTTTATTAGAACAAAACTATCGTTCAACAAAGCTTATATTAGAAGCTGCAAACGAAGTGATTAAACAAAACTCAAATCGCAAACCGAAGAAGCTTTGGACTGATAATCCGCAAGGGGCAAAAATTACGTACTACCGTGCTGATAGTGAGGCAGCAGAAGGACAATTTGTTGCAGGGAAAATAAAGCAGCTAGTTGATTCAGGACAAAGAAAGCTTTCTGATATTGCCATTCTTTATCGTACAAATGCACAATCTCGTATTATTGAGGAAGTTTTGTTAAAGTCGAATTTAAATTATACGATTGTTGGAGGCATTAAGTTCTACGATCGAAAAGAGATTAAGGATTTACTTGCTTACCTTCGTTTAATCGCTAATCCTAATGACGATATTAGTTTAGCACGTATTATTAATGTACCGAAACGTGGAGTCGGCTCAACATCTTTTGATAAGATTGCGAACTACGCGATTGACAATGACTTATCTTTATTCCAAGCTCTCGATGAAATTGAGCAAATTGGGGTAAGTGCAAGAGTCATCAATGCAATGGTAGAGTTTCGTGAATTAATTCGTAACCTGGGTAATATGCAGGACTATCTTTCTGTTACAGAGCTTGCAGAGGAGATTATCGAAAAATCAGGTTATAGAGATATGCTGAAGCAAGAAAAAACGCTTGAAGCTCAAAGTCGTTTAGAAAATATCGATGAGTTTCTATCTGTTACCCAAACCTTTGAGAAACAAAATGATGACAAAAGCCTTGTTGCCTTTTTAACTGACTTAGCTCTAGTATCTGATATCGATAAGCTTGATGAAGAAGAACAAGAACAAAGTGATGCACTTGTTTTAATGACATTACACTCTGCAAAAGGACTAGAGTTCCCAGTTGTCTTTTTAATAGGACTTGAGGAAGGGGTATTTCCACATAGCCGTTCTTTAATGGAAGAAGATGAGATGGAGGAAGAACGTCGTCTAGCATATGTAGGTATTACAAGGGCTGAGCAAGAGCTATATCTAACAAATGCTCAAATGCGTACATTATTTGGTAGGACGAGCATGAACCCAGAATCACGATTTATCTCAGAAATTCCTAGTGAGTTAATTGAGAACTTAAATGAACAAGCTAAAAAAGCTGCTCCATCATTTAGTGCTGCCCGCAGACAGGAGAAGCGTCCACCAGTAACAAGACCTGTTGTCACAACAACCTCCACTGGTGGAGATGAGGTTTCTTGGGCAGTTGGAGACAAAGCCGAACATAAAAAATGGGGAATTGGTACGGTAGTAAGTGTAAAAGGAACCGGCGAGGGAAAGGAATTGGATATTGCGTTTCCTAGTCCGGTCGGGATTAAACGTCTCCTTGCTAAATTTGCTCCTATTAATCGTGTAAACTAAAGTTACGGTAGAAAGGATTGGACATCTGAATGGATAAACAATCAGCAACAAAGCGAGCTCAAGAGCTTCATGAGTTATTAAACACTTACAATTATGAATATCATGTTTTAGACAATCCGAGTGTTCCTGATTCAGAATATGATCGACTCATGCAAGAACTTTTAAAGCTTGAGGAAGAGTTTCCTGAAATGAAAACACAAGACTCTCCGACCCAAAGGGTTGGAGGTGTTGTGTTAGAAGCCTTTCAAAAGGTTGTTCATCGTACACCTATGTTAAGTTTAGGGAATGCATTTAATGAACAGGACTTGCGGGATTTTGATCGAAGAGTCAAACAAGCGGTTGGAGATGATGTACAGTATGTTGTTGAATTAAAAATAGATGGATTGGCTGTTTCTCTTCGCTATGAAAATGGCTATTTTGTTCAAGGTGCAACACGTGGAGATGGAACAACGGGTGAAGATATTACGGAAAATTTAAAAACCGTTCGCTCGATACCGCTAAAGCTTAAATCGGATGTGTCTTTTGAGGTGCGCGGTGAAGTATTTATGCCGAAAAAATCTTTTGAAAAATTAAATGAACTCCGATTAGCTGCTGAGGAAGAGCCATTTGCAAATCCACGAAATGCTGCGGCAGGTTCAATTAGACAACTGGATCCTAAGATTGCTGCCAAGCGAAATCTCGATATCTTTGTGTATAGTATCGCTGATCTAGGCGGAACTGGAATTGAAAGACATAGTGAAGCACTTGATTTCCTTGAAAATGAAGGCTTTAAAACAAATAAGGAACGTAGAAAATGTGAAAGCATTGATGAAGTGATCACTCTGATCGAAAATCTTCAAGAAAAACGTGCAACACTCCCTTATGATATTGATGGAATTGTTATTAAGGTAGATTCCTTAGCTCAGCAGGAAGAGCTTGGATTCACTGCGAAAAGTCCCCGTTGGGCTGTTGCATATAAGTTTCCAGCTGAGGAAGTCATGACAAAGTTACTTGATATTGAATTAAGTGTTGGAAGAACAGGTGTTATCACACCAACAGCTATATTAGAACCAGTAAGGGTTGCTGGTACAACCGTTCAGCGTGCATCTCTACATAATGAAGATTTGATTAGAGAAAAAGATATTAAAATCGGTGATACAGTTGTCGTCAAAAAAGCAGGTGACATCATACCAGAGGTTGTAAATGTTCTGGTGGAACACCGTACCGGTGAGGAAAAGGAATTTACAATGCCGACACATTGTCCGGCTTGTGAAAGTGAGCTAGTAAGAATTGAAGGAGAAGTCGCACTTCGATGCATCAATCCGCAATGTCCTGCTCAAATCCAGGAAGGCCTTATTCACTTTGTTTCTAGAAATGCGATGAATATTGATGGTCTTGGAGAAAGGGTTGTTTCTCAATTATTCCACGCAGGGTTAATTAAAGATGTGGCAGATTTATATCGATTAACAAGAGAGCAGCTATTGCAGCTTGAAAGAATGGGTGAAAAGTCTACAGATAACCTATTACAAGCCATTGAGCAATCTAAGGAAAACTCACTTGAAAGGCTTCTTTTTGGCTTAGGGATTCGTCATGTGGGGGCAAAAGCGGCTAAAACATTGGCTCAACAATTCGAAACCATTGAAAAGCTCCAGCAAACTTCAATGGAAGAGCTTGTAGCCATCAATGAAATCGGTGAAAAAATGGCGGATGCGATTACGACGTATTTCCAAAACCCGGATGTCCAGCACCTTATAACAGAATTACAAGCACTAGGTGTTAACACAACCTATAAAGGTCCAAAGCTAGTAAAAGCAGAAGATAGTGATTCTTATTTTGCTGGAAAAACGATTGTGTTAACAGGGAAGCTGGAGCAATTATCAAGAAATGAAGCGAAAGAAGGCATTGAAGCTCTTGGTGGAAAAGTTACTGGAAGTGTTAGCAAAAGCACAGATCTTGTCATAGCTGGTGAGGCTGCAGGAAGTAAATTGAAAAAAGCTGAAGAGTTAAATATTGAAGTGTGGAATGAAGCTCAATTGGTAGAAGAGTTAAACAAATAATCGTCAAAACCAGTCCTAGCGAAATTGGATAAAAATAAGAGGTGTGGACTTACATTGAAAAAGAAACTAGTTATGGTGCTAACAGGTTTATTGTTGTTAACGGCTTGTGCACCTAATTTCGGAGAGCAAGAGGAAATCGTACAGGAAACCGAGGATGAATCAAAAGAAACAGCGATTATTCCAAAGTACAATATTTCAGATTCATACTACAAAATGATCCTGCCATTCAAGCAAGGGGAAGCAAGAGGGTTAGTTTCTCAACAACTAAATACTCGACTAGATATTGATGAATTTGAAACAGGATTAATGAGAGTTGCTCAGGATACATTTGCACCAGATAAATATCTATACCAAGAAGGTCAATATTTAAAAGGTGACGTAATTACAAGTTGGTTAAGAAGAAAACTAACAGGGGAAGCCCTTGCACAAGCAAAAGCTGAAGCAAAGGAAAATGGTGAGGAGTTTGTGGATTTAGGCTTAAACCCCGCTTTATCTGGTGAAGGTGGATTAGAAAAACAAAATGCAGAAAACCCGATTTACTTAGCCCATATGCTTGAGCATAACTATTTAGTACGTGAAGGTGATACAGTTGAGCTTGGCGGGGTTGTTATTGGGTTAGCTATGAATTCTGTCCATTATTTTAATCAAGAGGATGGATACGCTAGAGAGCACAAAATTAGTAGAAGTGAAATTTTAGAAAAGGGAAAAGAGATTGCACAAGAAGTGACGAATCGCCTTAGAAATACAAATGGTTTAGAAAATGTCCCGATTGTTATTGCCATATACGAGCAAGAAAAGAAGTCTTCTATTGTACCTGGTAATTTTATTGCTAAAACGACTGTAAAGCAGGGGACGAACACTTTAGGGAAATGGGAAGCAATAAACGAGGATTATTACTTCTTTCCATCAACAGAAGCAACCAATGACTATAGAGACGATGCTCAAATGTTTAATCGCTTTAAGCAGGATATCGAAGAGTTTTTCCCAAATTACACAGGGGTCATAGGAAAGGCCTTCTATAAAAATGATGAGCTAAACTATTTAGATATTGAGATTCCAATGCAGTTTTATGGGAAAGCAGAGGTTGTGGCATTTACTCAATTTGTTACAGGAAAAGTGATGGAATACTTCCCGAGCTATATGACACTTGAAGTTAATATCATGTCAACATCCGGCCAGGAAGCACTTGTATTAAAAGAGCCAAACCAAGAGGAGCCAACGGTTCATATTTATAAATAATGAAAAAAGCTTGGATGGAAAATCCAAGCTTTTTTAGTATAGAAGTGAAAAGTACTTCCTGCTTATAATAAAAGTAAAATAGAGACTATTACATATCCTTCGGTTTTATCTAATAACTCATGCTTACCCATTCCAATACAGACGATCATTTTGCGTGTGCTCATAATTAGAGATTTCATCCTCAATGGGTTCCTCTAACGGTTTAGTTTCATTCTGTAGCGGTTGGAGGTGAGTATGACTTATTTTCTCAATTGAACCATTGGTTGTTAAAGCATCAATTAATTGAGATGTGAGATCATTTCTTTTTTCATATGCATTTAAAAAGGCGACGAGAGCAATAATAATGCCTCCGCCTATTAAAGCCATTAAATAAGGTCCGAGCGAGCTAACCATTTGAAGTATCATGAATTGAACAGAACCACCATACATTTCTCTTTCTGTTTCAACAGCTTTAAACGTTAAAGAAATATGATTTATCAATCCAACTGTACCTAGGAGTATTAATACCCCGCCAAAACCGATTAGGAATTTCTTCATTACACCACTCCTGACAAGATGATCTTGTCCAATTTTACCATATAACTAGCAATGCCTCCAGAAAATAGAAAAAGCATACATCAATTCAGACAAGTGAATGGAGAAAAATAAAATATTATATCATGAAATTCTATGCCCTAAAAGACAAAAATCTTCAAAATGATTGCGCAAAAACACGATTATTGCGAACTTAATTTTATAAATTTTTATGAATAGATATAATCTATAATAGGATATGTTGCCTATATAATGCGTTTTTGTGTATAAATATTCATGCGGAGAGTTATATTAAAAACAGAAAATTGTTCGCTTTGTCAAATTGTGTTACGATGTTATAAGAGTTCTGCCTATTGTCATCCTAGTAAACTATTTATATCATTCATCATGAAATTGCATAAACTTGCATAAGGATTTGGTGATAGCTAATTTAGGAGGTGAAGCAATCGTGGAACATGCATTAACAGGAGCAACATGGTTTTGGTTATTCGTACCGATGTTAACTTTAGTGGTAATATCAATTATTACAGTATTCACAGAGAGGAGTGACTAATAATGGAAACAGGCGTATTAATAACTTTTATAATTTATTTAGTGGGTATGTTAGGTATTGGTGTAGCTGCATATAAAATGACAAGCAATCTTTCAGATTATGTTTTAGGTGGTAGACGATTAGGTCCTGGTGTGGCAGCTTTAAGTGCCGGTGCCTCAGATATGAGTAGTTGGCTATTATTAGGATTACCTGGTGCTGTCTATGCTGCAGGTGGTATGAACCAAATCTGGTTAGCAGTTGGTTTAGCGGTAGGTGCGTATCTAAACTGGCAATTCGTTGCAAAGCGATTACGTACTTATACAGAAGTAGCAAATGACTCTATTACAATTCCGGATTTCTTTGAAAATCGTTTTAAAGATGGATCAAAGCTTTTACGTGTTATTTCAGCATTGGTTATCTTAGTGTTCTTTACGTTCTATACCTCATCAGGTATGGTTGGTGGAGCAAAGCTTTTTGAAGCTTCATTTGGCTTATCTTACACACAAGCACTTTGGATTGGTGCAATTGTCATCATTTCTTACACATTCCTTGGAGGTTTCTTAGCCGTAAGTTGGACTGACTTTATTCAAGGGATTCTAATGTTCTTAGCATTGATTATTGTACCAGTTGTTGCAATAAACAAACTTGGTGGTTGGAATGAAACTGTAAATGCAGTTGGAGAAATTGATCCGATCTACCTTGATGCATTTTCAGGTATGTCAACATTAGCGATTATCTCATTATTAGCATGGGGATTAGGTTACTTTGGTCAACCGCATATCCTTACACGTTTTATGGCATTACGTTCGAAAAAAGATGTTCCTAAAGCTCGTATGATCGGGACAATTTGGATGATCGTTTCATTATTTGGAGCCATCTTTACTGGTTTTGCAGGTATCGCATATTTTGCGGATAACCCGCTTCCAGATGGAGAACAGGTTTTCATCTTGTTTACTCAAGTATTATTTGACCCATGGGTATCAGGTATTTTATTAGCCGCGATTTTAGCTGCTATTATGAGTACAATTGATTCACAGCTTTTAGTTTCTTCAAGTGCTGTTGCAGAGGATTTCTATAAAGCTATTTTAAGAAAAGATGCTTCTGAGAAAGAACTAGTATGGGTAGGACGTATATCTGTTGCGGCAATTGCGTTAATTGCTATTTTATTAGCCATGAACCCAGAAAGCTCTGTATTAGATCTTGTAAGTTATGCCTGGGCAGGATTTGGCGCTGCATTTGGTCCTGTAATCATTCTCTCCCTTTTCTGGAAACGTATGAATCGTTGGGGAGCATTGGCAGGAATGATCGTAGGAGCAGTTACAGTTGTTGTATGGCAGAAATTAACCGCTGCAGAATTAATTCCATTTAGCCTATATGAAATTGTTCCAGGATTTGTCTTCGCGTGGATTGTTGCTATGGTAGTAAGCTTAGTAACAGAAGCTCCTTCACAAGAAATAGAAGAAGAGTTTGAACAAGCGAAACTATAATAATAGAGGAAGATAGGGGGATCCCTATCTTCTTTTTTTGAGGCAATTTTCTTCAATAGTCATACGATATAAAGAAGATGACTAGAGGAGGGATTTGCTCTGAGTAATGATCCAATGAAGATGATCAATGAGTTTTTTCAAAGTCGACCTAAGCGAACGCTGTTAGATTCTATCGATCAAGTGTTTAAGAAATCAACTTCTATGGCCAGTTTTTCTTTAGAGGTAAAAGAAACAACCGATCACTTTATCATTATTGCTGAACTTCCTGGTGTCCCGAAAGAGGATATAAGTGTAGAGCTAAGTGGGAATGATGTGGTCATAATGGTGAAGGAACAACGTCACCAAGGCCGGAGAATCGGTGGAGTCAACAGTGTTTCATTACCTCATTATGTAATAAGGCAAAATATGAAGGCTATGTACAATTATGGATTGTTGGAGATTCAGCTGGATAAAAAGAAGCCAAGGAAAATTGAGATTGAGTAGTATCTCGAAAAAGTGCCGCTAGTATAGAGCTAGCGTTTTTTTGTTCCTAAAAGGGGGATTTTTCGAATAGTCGATAAATTGGAAAAATCGAAGATAAATCTAAAATAATTGTTGATTAATCATCAGAATCGAAGATAAAAATTATTTTGAGCTTCAAGTAAGGTAGCTTTTCTCTACAATTGTTGATTAAATATATGTTCATTTGGTATCATCAGAGTATTGTGATTGTACGATTTTGTGGAGGTGAGTGTTAGATGTCTAGAATTTCAATTGATCAAGTAAAGCATGTTGCGAACTTAGCTCGTTTGGCTATTTCGGAAGAAGATGCTGAGCTTTTTACAAAACAATTAGATGCGATTATTACGTTTGCAGAGCAATTAAATGAAGTCGATACTGAAAATGTAAAACCTACATCTCATGTGTTAGATATGAAAAATGTGATGAGAGAGGATGTTCCGAAAAAAGGATTAGACAATGAAGAGGTTGTCAAAAACGCACCAGATCATGCTGATGGTTATATTCGTGTACCATCTATTTTAGAATAAAGGAGGGACAAGCATGGCATTATTTGATCGGAAAATATCAGAATTAAAAGAACTTTTACATAAGAAGGAAATCACCGTTTCTGATTTAGTAGATGAATCATATAAACGCATCCACGCGGTTGATGAACAAGTTGGAGCGTTTCTTACATTAAATGAAGAAAATGCGCGTACATATGCCAAAGAATTAGATGAAGCGCTAGGCAGTCGTGATGAGTTTGGATTATTGTTCGGTATGCCAATCGGTGTCAAAGATAATATTGTCACAAAAGGTTTACGTACTACTTGTGCAAGTAAGATTTTAGAAAACTTTGACCCTATCTATGATGCGACAGTTGTTAAACATCTTCAAAATGCTGAAGCTGTTACGATTGGAAAATTAAATATGGACGAGTTTGCGATGGGTTCATCCACTGAGAACTCTGGATTTAAGCCAACTCGCAATCCATGGAATTTAGAGACTGTACCAGGCGGTTCAAGTGGTGGATCTGCTGCCGCTGTAGCTGCTGGTGAAGTTCCATTTTCACTAGGATCAGATACTGGAGGATCCATCCGTCAGCCAGCTTCCTTCTGTGGTGTTGTTGGGTTAAAGCCTACATATGGTCGTGTTTCACGTTTTGGATTAGTTGCATTTGCATCTTCTTTAGACCAAATTGGACCGATTACACGTACAGTTGAAGATAATGCATTTCTTTTACAAGCCATTTCCGGTGTGGATGAAATGGATTCAACGTCCGCAAATGTGGAAGTGCCAGATTTCCTTTCTTCATTAACCGGTGATGTGAAAGGCTTAAAAATTGCTGTACCAAAAGAATACCTTGGTGAAGGTGTAAAAGAAGAAGTAAAGCAGTCTGTTCTTGATGCTTTGAAAGTGTTAGAAGGGCTAGGAGCAACATGGGAAGAAGTATCATTGCCACACTCGAAATATGCTCTTGCAACTTACTATTTATTATCTTCATCTGAAGCTTCTGCAAACCTGGCTCGTTTTGACGGAGTTCGGTATGGATACCGTTCAGATAATGCAGAAAACTTAATCGAATTGTACAAGCAAAGCCGTGCTGAAGGCTTCGGTAATGAAGTGAAGCGCCGTATTATGCTTGGAACATATGCATTAAGCTCTGGTTACTATGATGCTTACTATAAAAAAGCACAAAAAGTACGTACATTGATCAAAAAAGACTTTGAAGACGTATTTGAAAAATATGATGTGATTATTGGACCAACAACGCCAACACCTGCTTTTAAAATTGGTGAAAATGTAAAAGATCCAATGACAATGTATGCAAATGATATTTTAACCATTCCAGTTAACCTTGCAGGTGTACCAGGAATTTCTGTACCTTGTGGCTTATCTAATGGATTACCACTAGGGTTACAAATTATCGGAAAGCATTTCGATGAAAGCACAATCTACCGCGTTGCTCATGCGTTTGAGCAAGCAACAGAACATCATAAAGCAAAACCTGAATTGTAAGGGGTGAAAAACAATGGAATATGAAACGGTCATTGGACTTGAGGTCCACGTTGAGCTGAAAACAGATTCGAAAATCTTTTCAAGTGCACCAAACCACTTTGGAGCAGAACCGAACACGAATACAACAGTGGTTGAGCTAGGCTACCCTGGTGTATTACCTGTACTAAATAAAAAAGTCGTTGATTTTGCGATGAAGGCATGCATGGCCTTGAACTGCGAAGTTGCAACTGAGACGAAATTTGATCGTAAAAACTACTTCTATCCTGATAATCCGAAAGCATACCAAATCTCACAATTTGATAAACCAATTGGGGAAAATGGCTGGATTGATATTGAAGTGAATGGTGAAACAAAGCGTATTGGCATCACACGTATTCATATGGAAGAGGATGCAGGGAAATTAATCCATTCAAATGATGGCTACTCTTTAGTTGACTTAAATCGTCAAGGGACACCTCTAATTGAGATCGTGTCTGAGCCAGATATTCGTACACCTGAAGAAGCATATGCTTATTTAGAAAAGCTTAAAGCGATTATTCAATATACTGAAGTCTCTGACTGCAAAATGGAAGAAGGGTCACTGCGATGTGACGCGAATATATCTTTACGTCCTGTAGGGCAAAAAGAGTTCGGTACGAAAACAGAGCTTAAGAATTTAAACTCCTTTGCGTTCGTCCAAAAGGGATTAGAATATGAAGAAAAGCGTCAGGAAAAAGTTCTTCGTTCTGGTGGTGTCATTGAGCAAGAAACTCGCCGTTATGATGAAGCAACAAAGAAGACCATTTTGATGCGTGTAAAGGAAGGCTCTGATGATTACCGTTATTTCCCGGAACCAGACCTTGTTGAGCTTTATATTGATGAGGAATGGAAGGAAAGAATTCGTTCATCAATTCCTGAGCTTCCAGATGCACGTCGTAAACGTTATATGGAAGAGCTTGGCTTACCGGCGTATGATGCACAGGTGTTGACAATGACAAAAGAAATGTCTGATTTCTTTGAAGCAACTCTTGAAGCAGGGGCAGAAGCGAAACAAGCATCAAACTGGATTATGGGTGAAGTATCTGCTTACTTAAATGCAGAAGGGAAAGAATTAAATGATGTTGCCCTTACTGCAGAAGGTCTAGCTGGTATGATTAAGCTCATTGAAAATGGAACTATTTCATCAAAAATTGCGAAACAAGTATTCAAAGAGCTTATCGAAAACGGAGGAGATCCGGAAAAGATTGTAAAGGAAAAGGGTCTAGTTCAAATTTCTGATGATGAAACATTACGTAAATTTGTGAACGAAGCAATTGATGCAAACCCGCAATCTGTCGAGGACTTCAAAAATGGTAAGCAAAAAGCAATTGGCTTCTTAGTTGGTCAAATTATGAAAGCAACAAAAGGGCAAGCAAATCCACCAATGGTAAACAAGCTATTGATGGAAGAAATACAAAAAAGATAAAAAAAGGAGAGATCTGCACATAGGTGTGGATCTCTCTTTTAGGTAGAACGATGATTTAATAAGTGATAAATAAGACGATCTTTGTCCTCGAAGAACTGTTTCATTAAACGAAAATGGTTCGTATCCTCAAGCTTTGTTTCATGGATTCCTTCTTCTGTTAGTTCATAAATTTTTGCGGAAGGATAAGCCATAATAATCGGTGAATGGGTCGCAATAATAAATTGTGAATTTTTGTGAACAAGCTCATCAATTCTAGATAACATTGATAATTGCCTAAGTGGTGAAAGAGCTGCTTCAGGTTCGTCTAATAAATATATGCCTTGTCCGCGAAATCGGTTCTTAAAGGTAGCAAAGAAGGACTCGCCATGTGATTGTTCATGTAAAGATACTCCGCCGAACCCATCGATGATTGGGGGACCTCCATCCTCTTTATCTAATTCTTCGATATTCGAAGCAACATTATAAAAGCTTTCAGCTCTTAAGAAAAATCCATCCTTAGGTCTAACAGTGCCTTTAATTAGTCTTATGTATTGATCAAGGTTTGAATGTGAATCATAGGTAGAAAATGTAAAATTGAGTGAACCGCCTTCAGGATTAAAGCCAATTGCAATCGCGATTGCTTCTAATAATGTGGATTTTCCCATTCCGTTTTCTCCAACTAGAAACGTAACATTTGGATGAAGAGTTAATTCTTCAAGAAATTTTACACTTGGCAGATCAAAGGGATATTGATGAAAAGAAGGAACAAATTCTCTTAAAAGATGAACTCGTCTAATATATTGGTCATCCAAACCATCCATGTGTATACCTGCTTTCCTTATGATTTGCTCATAATTGTAACAAAAATGCGAACAGGATAATACTTTGCAATGAGGAAATGTAATGAAAAACTTTACTTTTTTTATAAAACATGGTGATAATGGTAGTTGGGTTAAAATGTTTTGCACTCATGAAAATGGGAGACAATGATAGTAGGATATAACTTATTTTAAATAAAACGAATATTATTTCATTAATAATAGGATGATGTATATGAAAAAGGCTAGAATTATTTATAATCCAACCTCAGGCCGAGAACTTTTTAAAAGGCATTTACCAGAGGTTTTGCAAAAATTTGAACAAGCTGGCTATGAAACCTCTTGTCATGCCACAACTTGTGAAGGAGATGCAACAAAGGCAGCGAAGGCAGCTTGTGAACGTGGATTTGATATGATTGTTGCTGCAGGGGGAGATGGAACGATCAATGAGGTCGTTAATGGCATGGCTGATCTAGAGAACAGACCAACACTCGCGGTCATTCCTGTTGGAACAACAAATGATTTTGCACGAGCAATAGGTATTCCTTTAAATAATGTTCTTCAAGCAGTCGATGTAATCCTAGCGGGTGAACCGAAAAAGATTGATATAGGAAAAGTGAATGATCATTACTTTATTAATATTGCCGGCGGCGGTCGTCTTACAGAGCTCACATATGAGGTGCCAAGCAAGCTGAAAACGATGGTCGGTCAGCTAGCATATTATTTAAAAGGAATGGAAATGCTCCCTTCTATACGCCCTGCTGAGGTAGAGATTGAATATGATGGTAAGCTTTATCAAGGAGAAATCATGCTGTTCCTTGTTTCTCTTACAAACTCCGTTGGCGGTTTTGAAAAGCTTGCACCTGATTCAAGATTAGACGATGGTATGTTTGATTTGTTAATTTTGAAAAAAACAAATCTAGCAGAATTCATTCGAATTGCCGGTTTAGCTATAAGAGGCGAGCATATTAATGATGAGCATATTATTTATACAAAAGCAAACCGTGTAAAGGTCCACAACAAAGATAAAATGCAGCTAAATTTAGATGGAGAATACGGTGGTATGCTTCCCGGAGAGTTTGTGAATATGTACCAACATATTGAAGTGATTATGTCAGCTGAAAAAGTAAAACAAATGGAAGAATAAGAAACTTGGCATATGAAGATAGCCAGGTTTTTTATACTATCGGAGAGAAAAATTTTATGGATAATAGGATAAGAAAAACCAGGGCTTTCGCCATTAGGACTTGGAGACAAGCCGAGTTTTTCTAACTTTAAAGTAGACTATGGTAAAATAGTGAAAATTATTGTACGTAAAGGAAGAACTACATGTCAAAAATTCAAGCACCTGTATTAAAAAATGAATATTATGATGTTATCTTTGAGGATTTAACACATGAGGGCGCAGGCGTAGCTAAAGTAGATGGCTTCCCTATCTTTGTAGAAAACGCCTTGCCAGATGAACGAGCAAAAATAAAGATCATCAAGGTGAAAAAGGGCTTTGCCTTTGGACGTTTAATTGAGCTTTATGAACAAAGCAAAAACCGAATTGATGCTCCCTGTCCCATCTACTCACAATGCGGCGGCTGTCAGCTTCAACACCTTAGATATGAAGGCCAACTCGACTTCAAGAAAAAGCAAGTAGAGCAGGTCTTAACACGAATAGGAAAGCTTGACTTAACAAAGGTAAAGGTACATTCGACCTTAGGAATGAAAGATCCCTGGAACTATCGAAACAAAGCACAGGTCCCTGTTGGTGAACGTGAAGGAGGACTTGTAGCAGGTTTTTACCAAAAAAGAAGCCACGACATTATCGATATGGAAAGGTGCCTCATTCAACAAGCTGAAAACGATGAGGTTGTCCAAGCTGTAAAGAAAATATGTGAAGGCTACGGTATCCGAGCATATAACGAAGAAAAGCATAAAGGATGGCTTCGTCACATCATGGTTCGCTACGGCCTTGTTACAAAGGAAATAATGGTGGTATTTATTACAAGAACGGCAGATTTTCCACATAAGGCTGACATTATAAAGAAAATAAATAATCAATTTCCACAAGTAAAATCAATTGTGCAAAACATTAATACTAAACGAACGAATGTTATTTTCGGTGAGGAAACAAAGGTGCTATGGGGAGAAGAATATATTTACGATAAAATCGGTGACGTAAAATTTGCGATTTCAGCGCGCTCTTTTTACCAAGTAAACCCAGAGCAAACGAAGGTCCTTTATGATAAAGCACTAGAATACGCTGGGCTCACTGGTGAAGAATCTGTTATCGACGCCTACTGTGGAATTGGCACAATTTCGTTGTTTTTGGCTCAAAAAGCTAAGAAAGTATTTGGTGTTGAAATCGTTCCAGAAGCGATTGAGGATGCAAAACGAAACGCTGAATTGAATGGCTTCACCAATGCTGAATTTGCTGTTGGTGAAGCCGAAGTTGTTATTCCTGAATGGTACAAACAAGGAAATAAGGCAGATGTGATTGTTGTTGATCCTCCTCGTAAGGGCTGTGATGAGGCACTGCTGAAGACGATTTTAGACATGAAGCCTAACCGTGTTGTTTATGTGTCTTGTAATCCCGGAACGTTAGCAAGGGATTTGCAGGTGCTTGAGTTAGGTGGATATAAAACGGTTGAGGTGCAGCCAGTGGATATGTTTCCGCATACGACACATTGTGAAGCAGTTGCGAAGATTGAATTAAAATGATTGAAAATTAGATGCCTGTTGCTTTACGTGACAGGTATTACTTATAAAAAGGAGGTCAAATGATGGATAATAACGATATTTTAATTCGATTGAGATACGCATTAGAAATAAAAAATAAAGAAATGGCAGAGATATTTAAACTTGGCGGTGTGGAGGTATCAGTGCCAGAGGTGATACAGATACTTACAAAGTCTAGTGATGAAGATGAAAATGAAGATCAAATAAAATGCACGAACAGTATGTTAGATTCATTTTTAAACGGCCTTATTATTTCGAAAAGAGGAAAACAAGAGCCGAAACAAGGTCAGCCTAATACACCAGAACCAGCTTCTAAGAATAGTGAACACGTTAATAATCTTCTTTTAAAGAAAGTCAAAATAGCATTGTCATTAACTACAGAGGATATGCTTGATATATTTGAAGATGCAGGAATAACAGTAACAAAGGGAGAACTTGGAGCCTTATTAAGAAAAGAAGGTCATAAGAATTATAAGGAATGTGGAGATAAATTCGCCAGAAACTTCTTAAAAGGATTAGCTGTCAGATACAGGGGATGATATGGTACATACATACTTAGGTAAGACAATCCAATTTGAGATAAAGTACAAAAACCGAACCTCTATAGGGATAACGATAGGTAGCTATGGAGAAATTGAAGTACAGGCTCCGAAAAAAACACCTGATGAAAGAGTGTTTCAGGTTTTAGAGGATAATTGGGATCTTATTCAGCAAAAATTAAAGGAAATAAAAGATAGGATAAATGGGCCGCAGAACAAGTTATACAAGAATGATGAGAGCTTTCTTTATTTAGGTAAAACTTATCCCATTAAGATTATTCAAGATATAAATATAGAGCAAGACCGTGTTGTGTTTGAAGGAGAAAAGCTGTATGTATATGTGAAGCAGCTTAATGAAGAAAAATATAAACAAGCATTAAAACGATTTTACTACCAGCAGTGTAAGGTGTTGGTGGAGAAAAGTATTTCGTCATATCAAAGTCATTTCAAAACAAAACCACGTTCGATACGTATTTCAGACAGTAAAAAGACATGGGGAACCTGTGATTCGAAACTTCAATTAACATTTAATTGGAGGCTGGCAATGGCCCCGCGTGAGGTCATTGACTATGTGGTTGTTCACGAGATGTGTCACATGGTCCATCTCAATCATGACCGCTCTTTCTGGCGTCTTGTTGGAAAAATAATGCCTGACTACAAGGAAAAAGAAAACTGGTTGGCTTTAACGAGCTGGAAAATGACAGTTTAGGAACAAGTGAAAAGAAAGCATAAGAAAATCCCCCTTTTTTTAGGAGGATTTTCTTTTTTATTAAGTTTTTGGTATTACCCTAAGAGGTATTTTCTGTGGTCTCAGAAAAGTTATACCAATATGTGCTTATCTTACACCTTTCATAAAGACCTGAATCTTTGGTGAGAGCAGGAAAAGGATTATCGCAAGAATGATTGCCACTCCGCCAATCGTACCAAAGTAAAGGTTCTCAGTTTCAGGTGTATAGAATCCTACAATTTGTGCATTTATTGCTTGAGCAGCAGCACTTGATAGGAACCATAAACTCATCGTCTGAGCCGAAAAGGCATTAGGTGCTAATTTTGTGGTAGCTGATAGCCCTACAGGTGATAAACAAAGCTCGCCAAGTACAACAATTAAATAACTTAGTACGAGCCATATTGGACTAACCAATGCTTCTTCACCAGAAAAGTAACCTGGTACAAGAATGACAATAAAGGATAAACCAGCAAAAAGTAACCCAAGTGAGAATTTTTGAGGAACAGATGGCTGACGGTCTCCCAGCTTTACCCAAAGACCAGCAAATACAGGTGCTAAGATGATGATGAATAATGGGTTTAATGATTGAAACCAAGCAGGTGAAATGGTGAATCCTAAAAATTCTAAATCAGTTCGTTTATCGGCATAATGAGCAAGGATGGTAGATCCTTGTTCTTGGATCGCCCAGAACATAACAGCCGCGATAAATAAAGGAATATAAGCGATGATTCTAGAACGCTCAGTTTCTGTTGTTTTCGGACTGCGGTACATAACAATAAAGTAGATTGTTGGGATTAGAATCCCTAGAATACCAATAAGGGCAATGAATGTGTCAACTGTAAGGATGCCCATTGGAATTGTTATAGCAATGACGATAGCTAATAGAACAGTACTTAAGCCTATCGCAGAAAAAACTTTTTTCTTTTCGGTTGGTGACAGAGGGTTTGGAACAACTGTACCAGCTAGGCCAAGATTTTTCTTTTTTGTAAAAATAAATACTAGTAATCCGAAAAACATACCGATTGCCGCTATACTAAAGCCTAAGTGAAAGTCATGCTTTAATCCAACTTCTCCAACAATTAACGGTGACAGGAATGCTCCAAAGTTAATACCCATGTAAAAGATACTAAAGCCTGCATCACGGCGATGATCGCCCTCGCTGTAAATATCACCAACAACACTCGAAACATTAGGCTTTAGCAAACCTGTACCAAGCACGATTAGTACCATGGAAATAAAGAACATAGATAAGTTTCCAGGTATTGCTAGTGCAATGTGTCCAAGCATAATGAATATTCCGCCATAAAAAATAGCCTTGGATGTCCCGAATATCCGGTCAGCAAGCCAACCGCCTATAATTCCCGACATATAAACGAGTGCCCCATAAATAGACATAATCGCTAAAGCGGTGTTCTCATCCAGTCCTAATCCGCCTTTTGACACTTCATAGTACATATAGTAAACGAGAATAGCCCGCATTCCATAATAAGAAAAACGTTCCCAGAATTCTGTGAAGAAAAGAGTGAATAATCCTTTAGGATGTCCAAAAAATCCTTTTTGGGGGACGCTTTCCACAATTTTCTGTTTATTTAAATCTGACATCTTACAACCTCCTAATGTTCTACTAATATAATATATTTCGGGGCTGTAAGTTGTCAAAGAACAGAATATTTATAAAATATGTGTAATTTTGATAATATTGAATACTTTTTTAAAAAAACTTAAAATACAGCAAGATTTGGAAAGTTTCACCAGCTTTATTTTGATATCTTATAGTTATTCAAACTAACTTAATTAATTAGAAAGGAGAAAAATGAGTAGTGATTACTTTAAAAATCTGAATCAATAGGGAGTTTTTTGATAGGTGTATAGATGTTGTAGGCTGAATCAAGGTTGTGAATATTATCAAAAACCTGAATAAGTTCGATATGTGAATTCTCTGATTCCTGTTTTGATATTTTTAAAAATCTTGCAAAATCTGTTATTAAGACATCTCCTATGTCAAGTAAATCACCAAAATATTTGAACTTGGCACAGAACAGTTGCGGTATATCGACGGTGAAATAAAAAGGTTTATCTATCTGTAGATCATGTGGAATTCCGAAAAGAACCTTGAATCTGGTTGAATCTGGTTGACAGTCTGAATAGATGACATAGCATGGGCCACTAATTGTTTCATCAATGCTATTTAATAGCATTTTCGAGTGAGAGCGGATCTTCTTCTTGTAATCATCTGTTGCAAGATCTACCTCAAAGGCTATCCCGCTAACCCTGATTGTTTCGAATTCGCTTAACGTAAAATCGGTGACGATATCACCATTTATGTTTTTAATAGGTCTTTTAACGATTGAAGGTATTGGTACTTGAGGTATGGTCTTATCCTTAACTCTAAGAGAGCTTGGAGCTATACCATATTGTCGTTTGAACGCACGGGTAAATGATGATGGAGTTCCAAAGTTTAGCTGATAAGCAATATCTGTTAAAGAAAAGTTATCGTTCTGAATTAAATTTAGTGAGGCATTTAATCTTCTGGAAAGGATGTAATTGTTTAATGAACAACCCATCATGGCAGAAAAAAGTCTATGAAAATAGTATTTTGACATGCTAAAGTTACCAGCAACTGACTCCAATGATAAAGGGTGATGTATATTGTTTTCTATATAGATCAAAGCATTCTCGATTACATCGTAATGGTCCATAATAACTCCTTATAATAAGTGTATTTATGAAACTCGTAACTAGTATAACATGGGTAATGATATCAAGGAGGTAAAAATAATGACACAGGACAGAATGAATGGAATGATCATAGGTTTTTTATATATAGCAGCTGCAGTTACATCCATTATAGCTGTTGTCTTTTATCAGACGGTATTGTCAGAACAATGGTATTTGGCTGTGGCAAATGGATTTCAAACAAAGGTTTTGGTCGGTGTTATAAATGATTTTTTACTTGTCGTGACAGCAATTGGGACAGCTGTTATGTTGTTTCCATATCTTCGCCGTTGGAATGAACATATTGCGTTAGGGTACCTTTGTTTTCGATTTATGGAAGCTGTTTTTATTTCAATTGGCATAGTAGGTATATTAAGTTTATTACATCTTAGTATGTATTATGACGCTGGCAATTTAATAGGAGAAGAAAATCTTCTACCTATAGGTTTAATGTTGCAAGCTGTTCATCGGTGGACTTCTATATTAGGTCCAAATCTTATGCTTGGCTTAAATACACTCATGTATAGTTATTTACTTCTTAGAACAGGTTTAGTGCCCAAATCGTTAGCACTATTTGGGATGATTACGGCTGTTTCAGTATTCATAGCCGGTTTACTAGATATGTTTGGTATGATTGAACCTTTCTCAACAGCAAAAGGACTTATTGCTCTACCTGTGGGCGTTTATGAGATGAGTTTGGCAGCCTGGTTAATTGTGAAGGGTTTTCATAAAGAAAGACTTGAAAAACGATAAATTCGCAATTGTAACTAATGATAATATCAAAAAGTATTAGCTCAACTGGCTGCTTGGTAGTAACGGCAGCCAGTATATGTTAATTTTTTCCGTAATGGATGCCAACTAATGTGTAAAGTGTACAACCAATATATATCCCTCAGTCATCATATCCTTCTTAATCATTGTTATCTTATTGTAAGGTTGGGGCTTTAATATTATCCGAAAAAAGAAAAATGTAAACATTTACAATTAAAATGGTTTTAATTTGAAAAAAAGGAAGAAAGTTTCTTGTGACGAGTTGTTTTCAGAGGTACGATGTAAAGGATTACTTGAAAGTGAGGTGTAGCGATGGACAAACTCTTCCCTTATATTGTTTAAGAAACTTTCTAGAGACTTTTGATTATTTTGTATCCGGTGATCATGATCAATGATCTAGCAGTAGTAATATCTTTGGCCCAGATACCTCTTCAAATGAACCCACACCAATTATCTACAGAGATCACCAAAACCATTTTCATTTAAAAAAATTGCAGTGTATTGAATCACTCAACATCCATACTTTGCAGAATCAGGTATAGAGGTTCGTAAGGGTGCTACTTATGACTCAGGATAAACTCCCTGTGTATTTTTCTTCATTAGAAATTACTGAAATACAGCCTATGAACATTTTCCTTGAAGATAATACCTGAAATGGAACTAGGATCTTACAAATATATTATTTTCTAAAAGTATTATTTTCTGTTCATATTGCCTCACTTTTTAACAAAGTCCTAATTTTGTCAGGGGGAAAAACATGTTTAAAAAATCTAAAGCTTTACTAGCTGCTGCTTTAACATTATCAATGGTGTCTGAATTTATTCCATTAAAAGAACCTGTAAATGTATATGCTGAAGAAGTACATACAAGTCTATCAGCTCCTAGCGGAATTGAAATTCCTTCTGTAACACAAACCTCTATTTCTTTAAAATGGAACGAAGTAGATGGGGCTGAAAGTTATAATATTTATAGAGCTAGATTGGGATATAAGGATTTTAAACTAATTGGTAACTCACAAACGGCGGATTTTGTTGATGAAAATATTGAAAGCGATTCCACTTATTTGTACAAGATTTCATCAGTAAATGGCAAAGGAGAAGGCGAACAGTCTGCTGAGGTGTTAGGAATGACAGAATGGTCTTTCCCAAACTTGATAAGTAAGATAGATATAAGTGCAGCAGGCACTGGAAATAGAATGCGTATTGGAGATATGAATGGAGATGGCCGCCATGATATTTTAATGGTACAGCCAGCCTATGAAAGCCGTGATGCTTATAACCCTCGTTATGTTGGCCATTTAGCGGCATATGATATTGAAGGAAACTTATTGTGGTCACAAGGAACTGTAGATCCGAGAGTTACAACTAGCGGAGCAGATGAGCCAGTTCAGGTTTATGATATTGATGCAGATGATGAAAATGAAGTGCTTGCCGTTATGAAGCTGGGAGAAGATACAGAAAAGTATTTTTACATTTTCGACGGTAAAACCGGTGAGATTGAGAAGAAGCATAAACTTCCAGATCAAAGAGCACACGATGCCATTTTTATCGCCAATTTCTCAGGGAACGAAACTCCTCAAGACATTCTATTGAAGGATAGATATTCAAAAATCTGGGCTATGGACAAGGAGTTTAATCAACTATGGTACTATCCGGGAGACACTGGACATAGTTTGCTGCCTTTTGATTTTGACGGAGATGGAAGAGATGAATTAGTAAACAACTATTCTTTAATTTCTCACGATGGCAAGGAGTTATGGAGAAAAGATTTACCGGATCATGTAGATACCCACTGGGTAGCAGATATTAATAATGATGGAGAATATGAAATCATTCTGGGAGGTTCTGATACTTTTGCATTCGATGTAAATGGTAATCAGCTATTCAGAAATGGTGATACAGTAGAGCCGCAACAGATACTTGTAGGTAATTATCGCATAGACTCACCTGGCTTAGAGCTTGCAGGACTGGATAGAGTTAACAGAGGAAACCCTGGTCAGGATGGGATGTTTCTTTTCACCTCAGAAGGCAGGACTTTGTACCATGAACAGCGTGCTATGGGAGATTGGGGAAGTATAGTACGTCCTCTTGATAACTGGACGGGAAGCTATACACCGCTTATTACTGCATACAGAAGAGGTAAAGATGCGGACAATCCAGATGGAGTTGTACCAAAGCTTTACGATGGTTATTTTAATCCTATTGTTACCTTTAATGAACATACGGATTCAAAAGAGCAAGTAATGGTAGCAGACATGGCTGGAGATTCTAGAGACGAGCTTATTGTTTATAATCTGACAGGTGATCTTACAGTATCTATTTATTCAAACGGTACAAGTAACTTAAAGGAACATATTACAGGTGAAACCCGAATGCCGGACTTCAAAAACTACAATTTTAGCAGATATGATTCACGTCGATATGATTTAACAATTAAAAACCTTATCCCTGCAGGAATAAAGGCAGATGTAAATAATGATGCTGATATTAATGTAAGTTGGATTCCTGTATTAGGTGTAGAAAACTACAATATTTATCGTTCATCAACACCAAATGGTGAATATACAAAGATTGGGACTTCTGCAATCCCAGAGTTCACTGATAGTACTGCACCTATTGGTACATCTTATTATAAGGTAACATCTGTAAACAATGAGGGGGAATCTAATTTACCGATTGTAGCAGCAAGTGAAACTATTGATACCAGCGGAATCCTTTCGCCTATTAAAACAGATGAAACGACTACCTATAACGCGGGTAGAACACTCCCAGTTAAATTTCAGTTGATGGATGAAGATGGCAACTATCTAACAGGAGCAACTGCAAAGATTTATATAGAAGGCGCTAATGGAGAATCGGCAAGTTCTGCTGAACAAGAAAATCTATTCAGATATGTCTCTACTGAAAATCAATATATTTTCAACCTCAGCACCAAGTCAATGTCTGCAGGTAAATATCACATAAGAGTAGATGTGGGTAATCGTACAATCTCCTCTTTCGATATTATATTAGAATAATTGTTTGCGAATGATTAAGTTTTATCAAATAGAGGCTGTGCCAAAAGGTGATGTTTCCTGGCACTAGCCTTTACCTATTAACTTGCTCTTTTCGACGGAATTGTTACTTAGAAATATGAAACGATAACATTTACAAATTGAGAATAAAGCTGTAAAGAAAGATCTTAAGGAGGACAAGATGGAAAAGGGGATTTTGTTGAAATCATTAAGCATGCTGTTATTGATCGCAGCCTTATTTACCGGATGGGGTCAACCTGTATACGCAGAACCAAGCGATTACAAGTTTGATTTTGGTGATGGTGGGGTTGAAAAAGGGTTTATTGGTGTTAGTGCGTCTGATAAATATGACGAAAAGAAACGTTATGGTTTTAACTCTCCTGAGAATATGGTGAATGTTCCGGCATCAGGAACAGGTGAAGCAAGTGATGCGGTTCGGTTTCTTGAATTTGGCACTAAAAGTGAAAATACCTTCAATGTGGATCTGCCGGATGGCTTATATGAAGTAAAAGTAACATTGGGAAATATAGCAAGAGCCAGCATTGCTGCAGAAGGGGTTTTCCAGGTGATGAATATGACGGGGAATGGAGCTGCAGATACTTTCCAAATACCTATCACCGATGGTCAATTAAACCTGCTTGTGACAGAAGGAAAAGTTGGAACTGCTTTTACATTAAGTGCTCTGGAGATTAAAAAACTCTCACGCCATCCAGAAACAAATAGAACAATTTATATTGGAGGCGACTCTACCGTTTGTAACTATTATCCTTTAGATTCAAGTGTCCAGGCAGGCTGGGGACAGCTGTTTCCTGAGTTTGTTGATCAGGAAGAATTTCAAATTCGCAATATGGCTACAGGCGGACAGTTTGCAAGAGGTTTTAGAGACGACGGACAATTAGAAGCTATACTAAAATATATCAAACCAGGTGATTATTTTATCCTCCAATTTGGCATTAATGATACCGCAGAGAAAAATAATACCACACCTGAACAATTTAAAGAGATTATGAGGGATATGGTTCAGCAGGTAAAGGCAAAAGGAGCAACGGTTATTCTATCTGCTCCTCAGGGAAAGGCACTTGATTTTAATGAACAAGGCATACATTATTCAGAAGACAGATGGTATCGTCATTATACAGTTGCTTTGGCACAAGAGGAAAATGTTCCGTTGGTCGATCTTAATGTTTTGAGTTCGGCTTATTTCACCTCTATTGGAACAGAAGCTACCGGTGAGCACTTTATGCCTGATACATTACATCTAAACCGCAAAGGTGCAACAGAATTAGCTAGAATTGTCGTAGATGAATTGGAAAGACAAGGACTGGATGGATTTGTAGACGAAGACAAGAAGTATTGAAGTTTTTAAGATTGATGTGACAAAGCTAATGAAGGGAATCAAACCTTAATTTTTCAGTTGATTCCCTTTTTTATTATTCTGCGTGATTTTAAAATATAAAATATATGTAGAGAATTGCTGGAATTTGTCTAATCGAAAATAAGTTGCTTAATAACGTAAATATGTTTTTGCAATCGACAATAAGTTCCTGTAATCGTAAATATCAACCCAAAAATAGATAATAAATCTCCATTTCGAGAAATAGTTGTTGTTCCATTAACTGTAATTATACCCAATCCGATCGAATAACCCCTAAAAGCTAATCATACTATGTAACGAAAGGGGGCATTGGGACGTTGAATGATCATCGTAATAGTAAAGGTAACAAAAAAGATGAACAATTAGAGCTGTTTAGAGTTGATGATAAAGGCAAGAAACTAACAACTAATCAAGGGCTGAAGATGTCTGAGGATGAGTTTTCCTTAAAAGCTGGTGAACGCGGGCCTACGTTAATGGAGGATTTTCATTTCCGTGAAAAAATGACACACTTTGATCATGAGCGAATTCCAGAGAGGGTTGTTCATGCACGAGGTTTTGCTGCACATGGTGAGTTTCATGTGTATGAATCGATGAAAAAATATACGAAGGCAAAGTTTTTACAGGATCCAACTATAAAAACACCTGTGTTTGTACGGTTTTCAACAGTGGTTGGTTCACGTGGGTCTGCTGAGACGGTTCGGGATGTTCGTGGGTTTGCGACAAAATTTTATACCGAAGAAGGAAACTATGATTTAGTTGGAAATAATATTCCGGTTTTTTTCATTCAAGACGCAATCAAATTTCCTGATTTGGTACATGCGATAAAGCCCGAGCCAGACAATGAAATTCCTCAAGCCTCATCGGCTCATGATACATTCTGGGATTTTGTAGCGAATAACCAGGAGTCAGCTCATATGGTGATGTGGCTAATGTCGGATCGCGCCATACCAAAGAGCTTCCGAATGATGGAAGGGTTTGGTGTACATACCTTCCGTTTTGTAAATGAAAGGGGGAAAGCTCATTTCGTAAAATTCCATTGGAAGCCAAAGTTGGGAGTACACTCGCTTGTATGGGATGAAGCGCAAAAAATAGCCGGGGAAGACCCTGACTTCCACCGCCGTGATTTATGGGAGAATATCGAGAAAGGCAATTATCCTGAATTTGAATTAGGTGTTCAAATTATTGGTGAAGAAGATGAATTTAAGTTTGGGTTTGATATTCTAGATTCGACTAAAATTTGGCCTGAGGAAGATGTTCCAGTACAAATTATTGGAAAAATGATCTTGAATCGCAATGTTGATAATGTGTTTGCTGAAACAGAACAAGTAGCTTTTCATCCAGGCCATATTGTACCGGGAATTGACTTTACAAATGATCCATTACTACAAGGGCGGTTATTTTCTTATACTGATACACAGCTTATCCGCCTAGGTGGACCTAACTTCCATGAAATCCCGATTAATAGGCCAGTATGTCCTTTTCATAATAATCAGCGAGATGGTTACCATCGCCAAACAATCAATGTCGGAAAGGTAAGCTACCATAGAAATTCATTAGCAGGGAATACTCCGTCACCTGCTAGTCCAGCGGAAGGTGGTTTTGCTCATTATCAAGAAAAAGTGGAAGGACGTAAAATCCGTGCAAGAAGTGATAGTTTTAAGGACCACTTCTCTCAAGCAACCCTTTTCTGGAATAGTATGAGTAAACCAGAGAAAGAACATATTATTGATGCATTTAGATTTGAGCTTGGTAAAGTGAAAAGTCTTTCGGTTAGGCAGCAGGTTGTGGATATGTTTGCGAATGTTAGTCTTGAACTAGCAAGAGCATTTGCTGAATATATCGGAGTGCAGCCACCTAAAGGCGGGGGATCACCAATCACGAAGTCCTCACCTGCTCTGAGTCAATTAAATACAAGGAAAAAACCAGACACTTTAAAACTGGCTGTAATCCTAACAAACGGGTTTCATGGACCAGATGTCAAATATGTATTAGATCGCTTAAAAGCCCGGGGTATTCAGATTGAAATCATCAGTGAACAGCTTGGCAAAGTAAAAGGTACAGGCGGAATTGAATTTGAAGCTGATCATACTTTCTTAACAACTAAGTCAGTTCTATTTGAAGCTGTTTATATGGTAAGAGGAAGCCGCAAAAGCAAAACATTCAATGTACAGGCAGCACATTTTATATTTGAAGCATTTTCTCACTATAAGGCGATTGGTGCCACACATGAAGGGAAAAAGTGGCTGGAAGTGAATCATATTGATGATGATGCTGGAGTTGTGATGGCAGATGATATGGATTGGTTTGCAAAGGAATTATTAAAAGCCATTTCTGCACATCGACATTGGAAGCGTCAGGGAGTTTAATAGAAGATAGTACCCCCCTTACTAAAGTTTGTGAAGGGGGTATTTATTTATGTGCGCGCAGATCTAATTGCTCAAGGGGGCAAATGGCGACACGGATCTGAAAGAAGCGGGGCGTCAACACCGCTGATCTAAGGAACATGAGCTATATATTTTGACTTGAATAAAAGCTTTATATAAATCTATGAATAGAAAATATTATCTATAATATAATAATTTCTTAAGATTCACTAGACGAAATTTCATTATATAAAGTATGATATAACAAAATATGTAAGGGTGTAAGGTGAGTTATCTGAATAATTAAAATTCTATTTTTCTAATCATATCGGAGGTCACATGAAGTTTAAAACGAAGCTATATATGAGTATAGGCTCATTACTACTACTAATTTCACTCATTGTTGTGATACTAATGGGCATGCTTGAGCATTCAACAGTTAATATGAATGTGGTTGTAAATGATTTAAGTAATAGAGTGAATTTGGCTACAAATATAAAGTACGAGACCGCTAATATTGGTAGACATGTAAGGGAACTTACTGCAATTAATCAATCTTCCGCAAGAAATAGAGAAGTACTTAATGCTTGGGAAGAGTCACAGACGAACTTAAAGCAGTCGTTAGAGGAACTTGAAAAAAAAGACCCTCAAGAAAAGTCCAAAGAACTAATTATAAAGTATAAAACATTACATGAGTCTTATTTACTTAGTGTTCAGCAGCTTTTATCATTACAAAAACTTAATAGTGATACGAAAGTTATTACATCTCTATGGAATGAAGCAGAGCTTACTAGAAAAAGAATGATTCAGATTGCGGAACTTCTTCAAGGACTGCAGGAACAAGAAATGAAAAATGAACTTTTAAGATCAAGAGATACATATAATTGGGCTGTTAAAAATATTTATATATTTTTAGCAATTGGCTTACTTATTGGAGTAGGATACACGATATGGATTATCAAACGGATGACTAATAATCTAAATCATGTTACGTCAGTGATGAAAAGTGCTGCAAACAGTCATTTTGATCATTTACCTAGAATTGAGATTAATCAAAAAGGGGAAATAGGAGAAATAGCTCTTGCGTTTAATAAAATGGCAATTGCCTTAGAGAATCATAGTAAGCTTGAAAAGAAATTAAAGGAAGAAGCTGAGGAAAATAGCTGGCTTAAAACTAAAGTTGCCGAAATAGCGACGATGTATCCTGAAGTTGAAAATATCAAAATGTTATCAGAAAGGTTGATAACAACGATTGTCCCTATGGTAGGTGGAAGTTTGGGTGTTTTTTATGTTAAGGAAGTGAAAAAAGGTGACCCGATTTTAAAGAGAATGGCTTCATATGCTTTGGTAGATGAAAATAATAAATTTGAATATTTTCGTTTTGGAGATGGGCTAGTTGGGCAAAGTGCAGCTGAAAAGAGACCAATTTTAATGAAGAATATTCCAGGTCATTATATAAATGTACATTCTGGTTTGGGAAGGGGAACACCCAAAAATATCATGATCGTGCCTGTGCAATTTGAAGGTAGTGTACTAGCTGTTATAGAGGTTGCCTCATTTGATGTCCTTAATAGCTCTCATATTAAGCTTTTAGAAGAAGTGAGCAATAATATAGGAATTACAATTAATAGTATTATGAACAGAATGAAAGTAGAACAATTGTTACAAGAATCACAAGCGCTAACAGAAGAACTCCAAGCACAATCTGAGGAATTACAGGTACAACAAGAAGAATTAAGAACAACAAATGAAAAGCTTGAGGAACAGTATGAAACTTCTGAGCAGAAGAAACAAGAGGTTGAAAGGATTCGAGAGGCACTCGAGGAAAAAGCGCAACAACTAGAGATAAGCTCTCAATATAAAACTGAATTTTTGGCAAATATGTCCCACGAATTAAGAACACCGCTTAATAGTTTATTAATTTTAGCGAAAATCTTATCAGAAAATAGTGAGGGTAACCTTACTCTTAAACAACAAGAGTATGTTCGTACGATTTTCTCTTCAGGTAATGATTTATTGCAACTCATTAACGATATTTTAGATTTAGCAAAAGTCGAATCTGGAAAGTTAGAGGTAATACAAAAGGAGGTTAATTTGCAAGCAGTAAAAGAATTTATTATTGGGCAATTCTCCCCAATTTCCCGTCAAAAAGACGTAGAATTTACAATTGAGTTACAAGCTGATTTACCAGAAACTCTTTTGACAGATGAACAAAGGTTACAGCAAATACTTAAAAACCTTCTATCAAATGCGTTTAAATTTACTGAGCACGGAAGTGTTTTATTATCAGTTCAAAAGGTATATAAGGAAAGGATAAAAAGTAACCAAGTGACAACAATGATTGCATTTTCTGTCACCGATACTGGTATTGGTATTGATGAAGAAAAACAAGAAGCAATATTTGAGGCGTTTAAACAAGCGGATGGGACAACGAGCAGGCAATATGGCGGTACTGGACTTGGACTTTCAATTAGTAAGAATATAGCTTACTTATTGGGCGGATTTTTAGAGGTGAAGAGTAAGAAAGGTAAGGGTAGTACCTTCACATTATACCTGCCTCTTGATGAACAGAAAAACACAATCATTGATCTTCGCTCGGTAGAAGAAGCAGCAGTGACACGTGAGGAAAACTACTCATTGGATGTAAATAACAACGAGAGCGGGGATATGGATCGTCATATAAAGGAAAAGGGGAAATCATTACTTAAAGGTAAAAAAATTCTTATCGTTGATGACGATATTCGAAATGTATATGCGTTAACGGTAGCGCTTGAAAAATATGAGCTGGATATTGTTATTGCGGAAAATGGAAAAGAAGGAATTGAAGAGCTGCTTCATAACCCGGATGTGGATTTGGTTCTTATGGACATTATGATGCCGGAGATGGATGGGTTTCAGGCGATAAGAGAGATCAGGAAAATACAAAGATTTAACCATATACCAATCATTGCATTAACAGCAAAGGCGATGAAACATAGTAGAGAGCAATGCCTAGAGGCTGGAGCAACGGATTATATTAGCAAGCCAATTAACTTAGATCAGCTATTCTCGTTAATGCATGTTTGGTTGTACAGCAAGGAGGGGTAGGAGATTTCAGGTAGAATACAAAATCACTTACTAGTTGATGAGGTAGAGAAGATAGAAATAGATTTACTATTAGAAGCTGTTTTTCGTTATTGTGGTTATGATTTCAGGAACTATGCCTTTCCCTTTATTCAAAGGAGAATCGCTCAACGTGTGAAAAAAGAAAATTTGAGTAGCATATCTGCATTACAAGAAAGTGTACTGCGGGATAAAAAGGTGATGGAAGATTTAATTTCGGATTTTTCGATCAATGTAACAGAAATGTTTAGAGATCCCCAATTTTTTTACAGTTTTCGAAAAAATGTAATCCCGATTGTAAAGAATTTCCCTAAAATACGAATCTGGCATGTGGGGTGCTCTTCCGGTGAGGAAGTTTATTCAATGGCAATCTTGTTACATGAGGAAGGACTTTATGATAAGACGAGGATTTTTGCTACAGATATAAATGCTCATGTTTTAGAAAAAGCCAAAAACGGCATTTTTTCAATAGATGGAATGCAACTCTATACAAAAAATTACTTTGAAGCAGGTGGAAAGAGCTCATTTTCTGAATACTATAAGGCAGTTGATGATCAGGTCTATTTCCACCCCTTTCTTCTTAAAAATGTTGTGTTTGCACAGCATAATTTAGTAACGGATCATTCATTTAACGAGTTTGATATTATTATTTGTCGAAATGTCCTAATTTATTTTAATAAGCGTCTTCAAAATGATGTCCATAAACTAATTTATGATAGCCTGAGCGTATCGGGATTTCTTGGTTTAGGTAAAAGAGAGGGGATTAAATTTACAAGTTATGAGAACTGTTACCGAGAATTTGATGGACCGCAAAAACTGTACCAAAAATACAAATAATAAATCTAGTAAAAAGGTTAATATTTTAATGGTTGATGATCATCCTGAGAATTTGCTAGCATTGGAAGCTGTACTGTCATCTTCAAACTATCATTTAGTCAGTGCAACCTCAGGTAAAGAGGCGTTAAAGTATATGTTGAAACAGGATTTTGCTGTTATCTTATTAGATGTTCAAATGCCTGGGTTAAATGGTTTTGAAACTGCAAAACTTATTAAATCAAGGGAGAAAACAAGAAATATACCGATTATTTTTATAACAGCAATAAGTCAAGAAGTAGAGCATGTAAAACAAGGCTATTCGGTCGGTGCTATTGATTATATTTTTAAGCCTTTCCATCCAGAAACTCTAAGACAAAAGATTGAACAATTTGTACAGCTTCATCAAAAACATGAAGAAGAAATAGTTGAAAGTGAAAGAAAACAGAAGGCTAAAATTAATGAAGTTCATAACAGATTAGACCAGGTGAAAATTAATTTACAAAGATCTGAGGCGTTATCAAAAGTAATAGGTGAAACAATACTAGACACAATTATTACATTTGATGAGGATGGATCTATTTTATCGGTAAATCCAGCTGTAAGGAATATGTTTGGGTATTCCCCTGATGAATTGCTGGGGAAAAATACAATGATGCTTTTTCAGACTGAAGATGAGTCTATCAAGACGAAGCTTTCTTCCATAAAACACTCTGTGGGAAAAGTAATAGAGGTAGATGCGTTGCGTAAGGATAACCGTTCCTTTCCTGCTGATATTCAAATTGGGAAAACAATAGTGGAAAACCAGCGGATATTTGTTTGTACTATTCGTGATGTAACGGAGAGAAAGCAAATAGAAAAAATGAAAGAGCAAAAGTTTAATTATATGGAAAATATGGTAGAAAAACGTACATTAGAACTTATAAAGGCTAATGAAGAGTTAGAAAAAGAAATCAAAGAACGAAAAAAGATAGCAGATGATTTATACCTTTCCCAAGATAGGTTCAGGAAGATTTTTGAATCTAGCCCTTGTTTAATGGCTATTTACTCGTTGAAATATAGGTCGATTCTTGATGTTAATCCAAACTGGTTGATGTTCACAGGCTATGCTCTTGACGAGTTGAAGAAAACCAAAGGTTTGGATTATGTAGTTGATTCAGAAAAGAATCAAATTGATCTAGAGTTAACATTCAGAAACGAAAAAATATGTTACAAGACAAAAAATGGTGATATTCGTAATGGATTGATGTCAACGGAAATGATCGAGATTCAAGGTGAACCATGTACACTTATTGTTATAACAGATATAACAGAAAGGCTTCACTTAGAAAAGGAAATGTATCGATTAGATCGATTAAATTTAATAGGGGAAATGGCTGCAGGTATTGCTCATGAAATCCGAAATCCAATGACCACAGTCCATGGGTTTTTACAATTAACGAAAAATAGCAGCGGCTTTTCAAATGAAATTCTTGATTTAATGCTTGAGGAACTAAATAGGGCTAATACAATTATTACTGAATTTCTAAATCTCGCTAAAAATAAGGTTAGTCTTAAAAAGAAGCAAAGTATAAATAAAATAATATATGCTTTATCTCCTTTAATCCAGGCCGAAGCATTGCGCTCTAGTAAGCTCATTATCTTAGAATTAAATAATTGCAGTGATATTTTCATCGATCAAAAGGAAATTAGGCAAATGATATTAAATATAGCTTTAAATGGTCTTGATGCAATGGATTCAGGGGGCAAGCTCACAATAAAAACCTTTGAAAAAAAAGGTGAGGTAATCTTGGAAATTAGAGATCAAGGTGTGGGAATCAGCCCGGAAGTACTAGAGAAAATAGGAACTCCATTTTTCACAACAAAAGAAAATGGTACAGGCTTGGGGTTAGCTATTTGTTATAGTGTTGCAGAACGTCATAATGCTGATATAAATATACAAACAGGTGACGGAGGGACTACGTTTTCTATTCATTTTAAAGTGAATGATTAGATCAAAGGACAAGCTGTCTAAATCGTGTTTGATAAAGTATGTAGAGAACTTATTTTCATGATAATAGACATTATCCCTATAATATTTTAAAAGTTAGGAGGGGAGATATTATTGACTCAAAAAAGTAAAATTATCCTTATCATTTTAAGTTTCATTACTTTAGGGACTGTAGGTATAGTATCCAAAACATTTGGAGATGAAAAGCCAAAGGTTGTTGTGGTTCTAAAAGAATTAGACACAGAATATTGGAAAATCATTAAAGCTGGTAGTGAAAGGGGCTTTCAAGATTTTGGAATAGAGGGTGAAGTCATTGCTCCAGAATATGGGACTACAGAGGAACAGATCTTATTATTGGAAGGTAAGTTAAAGGAACTTCCGGATGTCTTAATTGTTTCTCCTATTGTACCAGACGAGGTTATTCCGATTTTAAATAAGTTTGTTGAAAAAGGTGTTCCAACTTTGTTAATAGACACTGATGACCCTTGGAAGAATAAGACATCTTATATTGGTACCGATAATTTAGAGCTAGGACGAAGAGCTGGACAATTATTAGCTTCCCAGTTACAACCCGGGGATAAAGTAGCTGTATTTGGGGAAGAAGACGGAGTAAGATTAATAAGTGAGCGAATACAAGGGGCTAAACAGAGCTTAAGAGAAGCAGGCATTGATGTTGTAACAAAAAGTGTTGGTGTTTCTCAAGATGAAAAGCAGCTAGTAAAAAAGGGAATGGAGGAAGTCCTGCAAGACCATCCTGACCTTAAAGGGGTAATGGCTGTAACGGACATCGTAGCCTTAAGTGTACAAGAGGTTCTAAAAAATCATGGACTAAGTATGCCAGTAACTGGAGCGGATGGAATAACAAAAATGCTAGAGTTAATTGAGGATGGAACAATACCAGGTTCAGTTTCTCAGAATCCCTACGATATGGGGTATTTAAGTGTAGAAGCTGCAGCAAAAGCTATAAAGGATGAAAAGGTTGAAAAAAACATAGATAGTGGTGTTGATATTATTGTTAAAGAGAATGCGAAAAGAAGATTGAATTTTCTGAGGGATGCGTTAAATTAATGAGAGAATCTTTATCTATTCTTAAAGGCAGATGATATGAATGGATTGCAAAACGGCACATCGATATTGGGACCGTCAGGTCGTAAAAAATAAAGCAACAGTCCACTTCTTTAGTAAAAGACGGGCTGTTGCTTTTTTTATACTATCAGAAGGTATAGAATTTTGTACTTAGTTTTTGTGTCTAGCTACAGCGCCTATCGCCTCTCAAACTTAAGATCATCTCCTTACGATAAGTCTCGCTTTATCTCAGTCGATTCTCCTCTTAGTTTGTACGGCGATGATCGAGACGCTTGCGCTTTAAAAAAAGCCTAAATGGTAATTTCCTTACCTTCCTTACGCATTTTAGCGTATTCTGCAGTTGCTGTATACAGCACGTCTGAGGAAGAGTTAAGGGCTGTTTCACAAGAATCTTGCAGAACACCAATGATGAAACCTACTGCAACAACCTGCATGGCAACATCATTTGAAATGCCAAATAAGCTGCTTGCTAGAGGAATAAGCAATAGTGAACCACCTGCAACACCTGATGCACCACAAGCGGACACAGCTGATAAAATGCTAAGAATGAATGCCGTTCCCATATCAACTTCAATTCCAAGTGTATGAACAGCTGCAAGAGTTAAAACGGAAATCGTAACTGCTGCGCCAGCCATATTAATTGTAGCACCTAATGGAATTGATACAGAATACGTATCCTTATCTAAATCTAGTTTTTCACATAGACTCATATTTACTGGGATATTTGCTGCTGAGCTACGGGTGAAGAACGCTGTAATTCCACTTTCCTTTAAACATTTAAACACAAGCGGGTATGGATTCTTACGAATATTAATAAACACAATAATAGGATTTACGACAAGTGCTATGAAAAACATACATCCAAGTAAAACTAATAGTAATTTTCCGTAATCAAGCAGTGCAGACAGACCATTTGTGACAAGAGCTTCAAAAACAAGTCCCATAATTCCAAGTGGTGCTAAATTAATGATCCATTTCACAAGTTGAGAGATTGCATCTGAAAAACTAGCAAGCATGTTTTTCGTTGAATCAGGAGCATTTTTTAATGCTATCCCAAGAAGTACAGCCCAAGCTAGAATACCGATATAATTCGAGTTAATAAGTGCATTAACAGGATTGTCAACAATATTAAAGAGCAATGTTTGAAGCACCTCTGTAATGCCGCTAGGAGGTTCAAAGCCCTCTGCTCCTGTCTTAAGAGTTAAGGTTACAGGGAAGATAAAGCTTGCAACAACGGCAACAAGTCCTGCAAGAAACGTACTGATCACATAAAGGATAATAATAGATTTCATATTTGTCTGCTGGCCGCTTCTTTGCTTGGAAATAGCGTGCATAACTAAAAATAAAACCAATACAGGTGCCACAGCTTTTAGTGCACCTACAAATAAAGAACCAAAAATAGTCACCCATTTTGCTCCCTCAGGAACTGATACTGCAAGGATAACACCAATAATAATCCCTACAATAATTCGAGTTACCAAGCTGAGTTGGTTCCATTTGTGTAATAAACTCTTCATTTAGCGTTCCTCCGATTCTATATTGAAGCTGAAAAATGCTTCATTACGTTGATACATTAATACGTATAATCATACATAGATGTTAGTTTAACACGAATAATGTCGAATGTGAATGAAAGGAAAAAATTGTTGTTTAGAATTTTATGAAAAATGAACTATTAACACAAGGGGGGGATAAATAGACTATATAGAAATCAGTAAGTTGTTGGAATTTTAAGCAGAGTAGATAGAAGATCATCCTAATGAAAGATTCGGCTAGAGATTATAAATCAATAAAACAAAATGTTTGTTAAATACTCCATCTTGTAATGATTACCAAAAATTTCTTGACCCCTTTTTGAAAAGGGGGTATATTTTAATTAACAAATTGTTAATTAAATGGCGGTGCAAGAATTGAGTGAAAAATCAAGAAAATTCATTACTCCAGATGGATATACAAGTGATATTGCTGTTTTCACTATTACTTCTGAATATCACGGAGATCACAAGCCTCCACTAAAAAAGTTAAAAATTATGCTAATTAAACGAAGTGATACAGACCGTGAAGGAAATCTAAATGTTGAAGCTGGAAAGTGGGCGTTACCGGGAGGGTTTGTTCGTCCAAACGAAACAGCACTTCAGGCAGCAGAGCGCAAGCTTAAAGAAGAGACAGGAGTTAGCGGGGTACGAATAAAGCACTTTGGTATTTATGACTCTCCAAGCAGGGATGAGAGAGGGTGGATTATTTCAAACGCTCATTATGTTATTGCGAATGAAGAAGCATTGAATGGCCGTAAAAAGACGAATGACGCAACAGATATTCAATTGTTTACAATCACAGATGCTCTCAACCTTCCTCTTGCTTTCGATCATCGTCAAATCATTGATGATGCAATATGGTTTATAAAAAAAGATATGGCTCTAACAACACTGGCTAAACACTTTTTACCGACAGAATTTGTTCTATCTGAATTGCAAGGAGTTTTGTTAACTGTTTTGGATGATCCGTCTATATCAACAGATGCTGCTTTTTTTAGAAAAGCCCCGAAGCTGCCGTTTATTGAAGCAGTAACAGAAAATGGAAAACTTAAGAAATCAAACCGGTACTCTAAAACACCAGCCCAGCTTTACCGATTTACTAATTTTCAACCGATTGTTTCAGTCTTTAGCCAAAAACTTAAGGGATAAAGGGAGAGAGTTGAGATGTTGAGAGATTGGACGTTATTCGAAAAGTTATGGTTACTCATCTTTACAGCTGTGAATGTTTATCTTTTCTTTGCTTGGTCAGATTCACTTACTGGCTTAATTTCTTCGATAACAGGCATGCTCTGTGTCGTGTTAGTAGCTAAAGGGAAAATAGCAAACTATTATTTTGGAATTATACAAACTTCAACGTATGCTTATATATCATATGGATACGGGCTTTATGGAGAAGCAATGTTAAATGGTTTATTTTATCTGCCGGTTCAATTCATCGGGATCTATTTATGGAATAAGCATAGAACCGAACAAGGGGTACAAGGCGAGGATGTAAAGGTAAAGAGGTTATCAAAAGCAGGATGGGTCTATACAATATCGATAGCTGTCATTCTCATTATTGGTTATGGATTTTTTCTGAAGTATTTAGGCGGGAGTAATATATGGACAGATTCAGCGACAAATGTATTGTCAGTGATGGCACAAATTTTGATGTTAAAACGATTTGCCGAACAGTGGTTACTTTGGATTTCTGTCAATATTTTATCAATCTATTTATGGATTAGTGCCCTCGTTTCACAAGGTGGAAATGACTTCTCGATGCTAGTTATGTGGACAGCATTTTTAGTAAACAGTATCTATGGCTATATCAACTGGAGAAAGCTATATTCAAAGCAAGCTCAGGAGGTGGTCTAAATGACTGTTGGATTTATAGGCGGAAAATTCTTACCTCTTCATCTAGGGCATGTGTATGCAATCATTCAGGCCTCCACAATGGTTGATGATCTCTATGTTGTTTTATCTCATAGTGAAATACGTGATAAGAAACTAATGGAAGAATCGAAAATGGAGTATATACCATCGCAAATTAGGCTGCGTTGGCTCTCGCAATTAACAAGAGATATGCCGCAGGTCAAGGTCATTTCGGTAGAAGATGACCAGGGAAATGACGATTATAATTGGGCGGAGGGTGCCAAACAAATAAAAGCGAAAATTGGAAAACCAATCGATTATGTCTTTAGTTCTGAGTATGAATATGAAGATGTTTTTCAGCATCTGTACCCGGATTCCAAGCATATATTGCTTGATCCGGAACGTAAGACCGTTAATATTTCTGCTACAAAAATTCGTCAAGAAGGTGTTTTTCCCCATTGGGAGTTTATTCCTGACGTTGTAAGGCCGTATTTCGTTAAGAAGATTGTCATCGTTGGAACAGAAAGCTGTGGAAAATCCACCCTTACAAAAAATCTTGCCAAGGTATATAACACAACTTATGTCTCTGAATATGGCCGAACCGTTTGTGGGGAATTAGGCGGCTGTGACGGGATTATTACAAAAGTAGACTACCATAAAATTGCTTATGGACATAAAATGGAAGAATACAAGGCAATTGAGAAAGCGAATAAGCTTGTTTTTATCGATACAGAGGCGATTGTCACGCAATTTTACTCAAACCTTTATAATCAAGAGCATCAACCTGTTCTTGATGAAATCGCTAAACTGCAAGATTATGATCTTTGGCTATTTTTAGAGCCTGATGTTAAGTGGATTGATGACGGGTTAAGAGTTCACGGTCAGGAAGCAGAGCGAGTTAAAAATAATAACCGGTTAAAAGTGTTGCTGGATAATCATAAAGTTAAATATAAAGTTTTGAATGGAGATTATCAAAACCGTTTTATCTCAGCAGTTGGAATGATAGAAGATCTAATAAAGAGATAGTGAAAAAGGCATATTTCATTTGAAATATGCTTTTTTTGTTAAAAGGAGGAAAAACGAATCCATGTGAACCAATTAGAATAGAATATCTATATGAATTTTCGCTTATATTTCACTATACTTTGGTATAATTTTTTGAAGCATCGAAGTAATCTTGGTTTAGCAAACCAAGAAGTAGAGGAATGTTCACTATGAATAAAGTGTTAACAAAAAATGCAGATGAGAGCTATTTTTTGGCTGAACAGAAAGCGTCTGGTTATTTTTCAACATTAAATGAACAAGTTTTGCAGAAGAAATATAGATCAACTTTAATAAAGGATTTTGAATCATGGAAACTAGATCATCTTGGACACAGCAGGCTATTGTCCTTTTTTTATCGTGGAGAGCAAAGAACGGATTCCCGTGATTATCACAGATATATTCAACGGATGGAGAAGAAAGGAAAGCTTGATCATTACCTGGAGAGAAGTATTTCGTATATTTATATGCGTGACTTAGGTAAGGCGTTGCATGAGCCTGAAACAAAGGCTAGAATCCAACAAGTTGTTCAATCATTAAAAGGTCATCTTTCTCAAAAATCTGATTCTGCAGATGAGATGTTCAACATGGCCTCATTATACAGATGGGCGAAGAAGGAAGGGGTAGAATTAACCTTCATCTGGCTCATGAATAAGCTAAAGGCTGTATCTCTTCATATTCCAGAGGGAATAGATGCGGCACATGCCCAACGGAAATTGATCAAAATCATTGCTGGGGTAGTTATGCACGCAATTGAAGAGATGGAGGAGGGGCTTCTTCCGGAGGAACGTTCAAAAAAGCTAAATGAGGCGATAAGGCTTGGTTATGCCTATGGTCTTACCTACCCCTTTATTGATGATCTTTTAGATTCTGATGTTTTATCAAATCAAGAAAAAAGTCAATATTCGGATTTAATCAGAACAACTCTCACTTCAGGATCAGTACCTGAATTAGGAGAGTGGGCTGGTAACAATAAGGAATTGATGACATTTATCCACTCTGAACTCAAACAGGCCTTTAATTACATAAGAGTCTATCAGAGCTCGGAAAAAATGGCATTGTTTCTAGAGCAATCCTATGTGTTTTTTCATTCTCAGGAAATAGATCGCATGAAGGATCTTGAGAATGGATGCTATACGAATGAGGAACTTTACATCCCAATTATTTTAAAATCCTCTTCATCAAGATTAATTGTTCGTTCGGTATTAAATGCTTCAGAGGATGAAGGATTTGAACGCAGAACCTTCTATTATGGAATTTATAATCAATTGGCGGATGATTTTGCTGATATGTTTGATGATATGAAGGCTGGTGCCGTCACTCCTTACACCTATTATTTAACATACCATGATAAACGAGATGATCTTATTAATCCTTTTGAATTATATTGGACAGTTATCTCTAACTTAATCCATAATGTATATCACTCTGATCCAATGACCTGTGAGGTCGTACTTGATCGAGCGATAAATGGATTGAAACGATTTAAACAGAGAATTGGAGAAAAAAAATACAATGAAATCATGAAGATTCTTGCCGCAGGAAACACTGAATTCTTTCGTATGATTCAACATATGGTCAAAAAAGCTAAGGATGTTGACTTTTTTGATAAGTTGTTAAGGGATCATATCATCACAAACCTGAGGAATTCCCAAGAAGAGCATGAACAATTCATCGAGACCATACGAGAAGTAAGAAATAAAGTAAACCCTATTCTACATCTTCCCTATGAAGATTCCACACTATTTCGGGAGGATTCTCTTGTTGAGGCAGCAAATTACAGCTTAAAGGGTGATGGAAAACGATTAAGGCCTATTATGACGTGGGTAATCGGTGTTGATGTATATGGGCTTGATATGTCAGCAATTGAGCCGCTTCTAAAATCATTGGAATATATGCATACAGCATCTCTTATTTTTGATGATTTACCATCTCAGGACAATGCGCCTATTCGTAGAGGCAGACCTACTCTTCACCAGGTATACACAACTGCTACAGCAGAGCTAACAGGACTTTTTCTTACTCAAAAGGCTGTGAAGGAGCAGGCATCTTTAGATACATTCAATCCTAAGACAGTTCTAAGTTTGATTCAATACTCAGCTCAAATGACAGCAGATATGTGCAAAGGACAGGCGATAGATTTGGAGTCGAAAGGAAAAAAGCTGACGTTAGAGCAATTAAATGAAATGTGCTTTTATAAAACAGGCTTAGCGTTTGAAGCTTGTCTTATAATGCCGGCAATCCTTGCTCATGCAGAAGAATCAGAAATAAAGGCATTAAAAACGTATGCCTACCATGCCGGCATAGCTTTTCAGATTAAAGATGATCTGCTTGATTATGAAGGAGAATCTAATCGTCTTGGAAAGATGGCAGGTACTGATTCCAAAAATAATAGTTCAACCTTTGTATCCATTTTAGGTGTTGAAGGTGCTAAGAAAGAGATGTGGGAGCATTATTGTTTAGGTATGGATGCATTGCAAGTGATGTCTCGTCACATTCCTTTTTTGAAGCAATTATTATCTTATTTTGTAAACAGGGATCGCTAATATGGAAGTCTCGCTTTATCTCATCCGGAGTGCTCCAGTGCATATGTTGCTAAATGGACGCTTGCGCTTTTGTTCTTGGGTATAATAGAATGGCCAAAAGAAAGACTAAGTATGAATGAGATCAGACTAGAAAAAACAATGAAAAAGGAGATCCATCCAAATGACAAATGAAAAAGTAGAAAAGGCTGGATGGAATTTTGATAATAGCTATGCCCGTCTTCCTGAAAAACTTTTCACTAATCAACCTCCAAACCCTGTGAAATCACCAGGACTCATTAAGCTTAATGAGTCATTAGCAGATTCTCTGGGGCTGAATGTTCAGGAGCTGAAAAGTGAGGAAAGTCTGGCAGTTTTTGCTGGTAATCGAATTCCTGAAGGGTCAACACCTCTTGCACAGGCATATGCAGGTCATCAGTTTGGACATTTTAATATGCTTGGGGATGGTCGAGCTGTTTTGCTAGGTGAACAGCTCACACCCGATCATGAACGGTTTGATATTCAACTAAAAGGATCAGGACGAACACCGTATTCTCGTGGGGGAGACGGACGTGCAGCTCTTGGGCCGATGCTTCGGGAATATATCATTAGTGAAGCTATGCATGGTCTCGGTATTCCGACAACTCGAAGTTTAGCGGTTGTAACTACAGGTGAGTACATCATGCGTGAAACAAAACTGCCGGGTGCTATTTTAACTCGGGTAGCTGCTAGTCATATACGGGTTGGAACCTTCCAATTTGTTGCACAATGGGGAACAGAAGAGGAATTAAAGGAGTTAGCGGACTATACAATTGATCGACATTATCCAGAGCTGAAAAATGAGGAAAATCGGTATCTTTTATTTCTTGAGGAAGTAGTGAAGCGTCAAGCATTGCTTATTTCAAAATGGCAAATAGTTGGTTTTATTCATGGAGTCATGAACACTGATAACATGACAATCAGCGGAGAAACCATTGATTATGGTCCGTGTGCTTTCATGGATACGTATAACCCTGCAACTGTGTTTAGTTCAATTGATGTTCAAGGTCGTTATGCATACGGTAATCAGCCAAATATCGCAGGTTGGAATCTCGCCCGCTTTGCTGAAACGTTACTGCCACTTCTTCATGAAGATATAGAAGAATCTGTTAAAATTGCCCAAGAAGTTATCTCAGGGTTTCCAGAGCTTTATGACAAACATTGGCTTAATGGAATGAGAGCAAAATTAGGTCTATTCAACGAAGAGGCAGAAGACCTTACTCTTGTTGAAACTTTATTAAAGGTCATGGAAACTCATAGTGCTGATTATACGAACACTTTTAGAGCCTTAACATTTGATACTATTGAGGAGACGGTTCTATCTGATAAAGAAGATTTCAACAAGTGGTATGGTCAGTGGAAAAAAAGACAAGGAAGGCAGAAGGAATCAAATGCTGAATCAGTTGAGCTGATGAAAAAGAATAACCCAGCTGTCATTCCTCGAAATCACCGGGTGGAAGAGGCATTAGAGGCGGCAGTTGATAAAGGTGATTATCACGTAATGGAGCAGCTGCTTGAAGCTTTATCAAATCCTTATGCACATTCACCACATCAGGCTAAATATTGTACTGTTCCTGCTAATTCAGATGGTACGTACCGAACTTATTGTGGAACATGACAAAAATGAGTTGATTTTGATACTATATAGGATGCTACCCTTTTGTCTTAAGGTAGCATTTTTGTGTTGGTGACTGTTAATTCATTCCAGTGATGAATAGATTCCATATTCGTTTACTGTCCTTTATACTAGTTTAGTATGTGTTTTGAAGGTAAAAGACTAGTGTTAGTCGTTTTTATAGATTGAAAGAAAGAAGGAGGAACACAATTGACCATATCTAAAGGGGAAATTATGGTGGCTGAAATCAGCCATTTAGATGAAAAAGGCTCAGGTCGAGCAGAAGTTTGGCGAAAAAATGAATTAGGAAATCCAAAGAAACTAAAGCTAACAATTCCAATGACTCTTCCAGGAGAGAAAGTACGGGTGACGGTTGACCAGCCTGAAAGAAAAAGAAGAAAGGCTATGCCAGATGAGATTGTGGAAGCTCATCAGGACAGAACAGCACCACCGTGTCCACACTTTGATAAATGTGGTGGGTGTGTATGGCAGCATTGGAGCTATTCAGCTCAGTTAAACGAAAAAACCGAACATGTAAGGCATACGATTGAGAGCCAGGGCTTTGATCCAAAGCTAGTTCAAGAGACAATCGGAATGGATGAGCCTTGGAGATATCGAAATAAAATGGAGTTCACATTTTCTCCTGAAGGCGCTCTTGGTTTACATGAACAAGGGAACTTCCGAAAAATTATCTCTCTTGAAACATGCTTAATTGCCGGAGAAGAAATGGTAGAAGCGGCAATGGAAGTGGCAAAATGGGTGAAGGATCATAAATTGAAGGGGTATAATAAAGACCTTCATGAAGGCTTGCTTCGTCATTTAATGGTCAGACAATCCTTTGCTACAGATGAAATCATGTTAGCTATTTTTGCAACTGAATCACCAGAGGAGTATCAAGAAGCTGTTCATGACTTAGTTTTACGTATTGAACAGAAGTTCCCGCAAGTAAAAAGCTTACTATGGCTTGAAAATACGCAATGGGCCGACCGAACTCAAGCGGAGAAAAGTCATATCCTATCTGGACGCGATTTTATTAATGATGAAATGGATGGTTACCGATTCCGTCTTTGGTTTGATACATTTTTCCAAACAAATCCTACTCAAGCTCAAAAATTAGTTGATTTAGCAATTGAGATGGGGAAACCGCAAAAAACAGAAAAAATGATTGATCTATTCTGCGGAGTTGGGACGTTCTCGCTTCCTTTTGCAAATAAAGTAGGAAAGCTTGCTGGAATTGAGATTGTAGAAACATCGATTGAGTCAGCTAAACGTAATGCAGAAGACAATGGCATCTCAAACACGGACTTTTTAGCGAAAGATGCACGAAAAGGCATTGATCAAGTGTTAGAGAGCTTTGGACATCCTGAGCTTCTGCTTCTCGATCCACCTCGTTCAGGTGCGGGAGGTAAAGTAATGAGAAGAATCGGACGCTCAAAACCACAAAGAATTGTATATGTGTCATGTAATCCTGACACGTTTGCTACAGATATAAAAGAACTTGAACCATTTGGTTATCAATTACAAATGGTTCAGCCAGTAGATTTATTTCCACATACTGTTCATGTGGAATGTGTGGCATTATTGGAGCTGCAATAATTTTAACTCCCTTTCTTTTTCTAATAATGTAGGAAAAGAAAGGGAGTTTTTTATGAGCTGCAATCACTTCACTGTGCTATTTTTGTCGAAAATTCCCGAATAGTAAATAAATCTAGAAAATCGAAAATAAATTAAAAGGAACATCAAATAAATTCTAATAATAGAAAATAAATGATAAAAATAGTAAATAAATCTAACTAAACCGCTATACTAGATTAGTAGACTCTTTTATAGGAGGAATTTTTTTGCGAATGAAACCAAAAGCAATTTTTTTAGATATGGATGGAACCATATTAAATCATCAAAATAAGGTAAGTATACGAACAAAAGAAATAATTGATGAATTGAGAGCACAAGGAATATACGTTTTTATTGCAACTGGCCGGGCGTATGATGAAATAGAGGGAGTAGTTCCTGAAGGCTTTCAAGTCGACGGTGTTGTATCCTCGAATGGTATGGCAGGCTATATCGGTGAAAAGGTTGTTTTTGAACATTCTCTTTCACGAGAATTAGTTGATATGATTATTCAAAAAGCCAGAGAAAATAAGGTATACTATGAACTCTTTCCTTATCGGGCAGCACGAATATCATTAAAGCAGGATCAACAATATATGGTAGATGAAATCCGTGATCCAAAGCCTGATGGTGTCGGGATTAATGAATGGCTATCTCGTAAACAAGCAATTAAGGAAGAGATATCCTGGGAAGAACAAATTTCAGGAAATGAGTTTTCGAAGTTTTATTTCTTTGCTAGAACAAAGGAACAGATTAATCATTGGAAAGAAGAACTTGAACGATTAAAACAAGAAATAGATTTTACGATGTCCGTATCATCAGAGTACAATGCAGAAGTAATGGTTGCGAATGTTAATAAAGCAACTGGAATTCAACATATGTTAAAGACATTCCATTTAACGATGGAAGAAGTAATGGCGATTGGAGATAGTGATAATGATATCCAAATGCTTCAGACTGTTGGTTTTTCAGTAGCTATGAAAAATGCACCTGATCGTATTAAAGAGATGGTTGATGATGTAACTGAATTTACCTGTGATGAAGACGGAGTTTATCATTATCTTAAAGGGTATTTTACATAATAAATGGTATAGGGTCAGCAGGTTATTCTTGCTGGCTTTTTTGTACTATCAGCGAATAAGATTTTATCGTTTTTCTATACATATTTGTGAAATTTGTAAGTCTATTATCATTAATCTGTATAGAATGAAATTGAACTTTGCTATTATAATGATAGATAAAAAATAAAACGCTGTCATTTTTTGTAAATCTAGGTCTTTATCATTATTATCGCTTGTCCATGGCAAATGGAAAAAATAAAATTTTATTTATTAGACACTTGACTTTTTAAAGAAAATAAGTAAAATTAAGTAAAATATTTTACTAAAACAACGTGAAGAATGTTTGGTTTATTCTTGTTTTTTGAAACGAAATGGGGTGGGAAGAATGGCTAAAATTAAAGACATTGCAGAAGAAACAGGTTTTTCCATTTCTACAGTTTCTCGTGTATTAAATAATGATCAAAATCTTTCTGTACCGGATGAAACGCGAGAAAAGATTTATGATGCTGCAGAGAGATTGAATTATCGCAAAAAAACGGTAAGGCCATTAGTGAAAAACATTGCGTTTTTATATTGGTTAACAGATAAAGAAGAACTTGAGGATGTTTATTTTAAATCGATGAGATTAGAAATAGAAAAATATGCAAAAAAACATAATATCGAATTAACTACTTACAAAATTACAGACGGAATTAAAGCAATACCCGATCATATAGAAGGCTTTTTAGCGGTTGGGACTTTTTCAGATAAAGAACTTGCGCACTTAAGGAAGCTTACTTCGAATGGAGTGTTTATTGATTCAACCCCAGACCCAAATCACTATGATTCCGTAAGACCTGATCTTGCTCAAATTACAATGAGAACAGTCGATTTCTTAATTGAAAAAGGCCATCATAAAATCGGATTTGTCGGTGGGACATATCATAATCCTAACACAGATCAGGATGAAATGGATATACGTGAAAAAACGTTTCGTCAGTATATGGCGGAAAAAGGAATACTTGATGATCAATTTATTTTTTGCCATCGGGGATTTTCGGTGGATAATGGATACAATTTAATGAGTCAGGCTATTGAGAAGCTTGATGACCAGTTGCCTACAGCCTTTTTTGTTGCTAGTGATCCGATTGCTGTTGGGTGTTTACAGGCATTGAATGAACGGGGTATCGCGATTCCGAATCGGGTAAGTGTTGTGAGCATTAATAATATTAGTGTCGCAAAATATTTATCACCGCCTTTAACTACTTTTCATATCGATATGAAGGAAATATGCAAGAATTCTATTGAATTTCTTTTGGAGAGAGTTTTAGAGAAACGAAAAAATGTGAAAACATTGTATATTGGATCAGAATTGATCGTTCGGAAAAGTACAAATTAATAGCATGATGTCTAAAGGGCAATCCGCGACTAGGGATTAGTTGGGATTGCCCTTTATTTTATAGGCTTTCACTATTAATTTTAACGGAAAGTTTCGTTTGGATATTTTCGTAAAAAAATTTACTTATTTAAAGTAAAATATTTATTTACATAATTTCTTGACGGTGGTATATTGAATTTGCGAAGCGCTTTCAAATAAACTGTTTGTAATTTATTTGAAAGGATGATTTTTAGGTGAAGAGTTATAAAAAATATGCAAGTGTTTTTAGTGAGATAGCATTAAATAACGCAATACACCTTCAACTTTAATAACGACAATATTATTTATCTATTCAATGGCGGTGTTCCTGCAGTTCCTGGACCAACAGCAGGTGGAACGAAAGGGTAAGGAAATTTCTTTTTAGAAGGAGAGAATTATGTCAAAGGTTGAAAAAACATACACAACAAAAGCAAACTTCATGCTTCATGGGGGAGATTATAATCCTGATCAATGGTTAGATCGACCTGATATCCTAGCAGATGATATAGAGCTGATGAAGCTTTCACATACAAATACGTTTTCGGTTGGTATTTTTGCGTGGAGTGCTCTTGAGCCGGAAGAAGGGATTTATAACTTTGATTGGTTAGATCAAATTTTTGAAAACATTTATGGAATAGGAGGTCGAGTGATCTTAGCTACTCCTAGTGGGGCTCGACCAGCTTGGATGTCTCAAAAATATCCCGAAGTTTTACGTGTGAACGGAAGCAGGGTGAAACAGCTTCATGGAGGAAGACATAATCACTGTTTTACTTCTGAAGTTTACCGCGAGAAAACACAGCAGATGAATCGTCTACTAGCGGAAAGATATGGTAACCATCCAGGTTTATTAATGTGGCATATTTCTAATGAATATGGCGGAGAGTGCCATTGTAATAAATGCCAAAATGCCTTTAGAAACTGGCTGAAAGAAAAGTATAATCACGACCTGAAAGCATTAAATGATGCCTGGTGGGGGCCTTTCTGGAGTCATGCGTACAGTGATTGGTCACAAATTGAATCACCGTCACCTATTGGAGAAAATGCAGTACATGGCTTGAATTTAGATTGGCGTAGGTTCGTAACTGATCAAACAATTGATTTCTATAAAAATGAAATTGTGCCATTAAGAGAATTGACGCCAAAAATCCCAATTACAACAAACTTTATGGCAGATACATTTGATCTTATTCCTTTTCAGGCACTTGATTATAGCAAGTTTGCGAAACATTTGGATGTTATCAGCTGGGATGCTTACCCCGCTTGGCATAATGATTGGGAAAGCACGGCAGATTTAGCGATGAAAGTTGGCTTCATTAATGATTTATACAGAAGCTTAAAGCAACAACCATTTTTATTAATGGAATCAACCCCAAGCGGTGTAAACTGGCATGATATCAATAAAGCAAAAAGACCGGGCATGCATTTGCTCTCCTCCATGCAAATGATTTCACATGGCTCTGATAGTGTGTTGTATTTCCAATGGAGAAAATCACGAGGATCATCAGAAAAATTCCATGGTGCTGTTGTTGATCATGATAATAGTTCAGAAAACCGTGTGTTTAAAGAAGTTGCAAAGGTTGGGCAAACATTAGAGAAGCTGTCTGATTTAGTTGGAACAAATCGTCCAGCAGATGTTGCGATCCTTTATGATTGGGAAAATAATTGGGCGATCAATGATGCACAAGGTTTCGGAATGAAAACAAAGCAGTATCCACAAACATTGCAGCAGCATTATCGTACGTTCTGGGAGAAGGATATCCCTGTGGATGTTATTACAAAGGAGCAGGAATTTTCTACTTATAAATTGTTGATTGTACCGATGCTCTATTTAGCAAGCGAAGAAACGATTTCACGTTTAAAAACTTTCGTGCAAAACGGTGGAACATTAGTGATGACCTATATCAGCGGTATTGTGAATGAACATGATCTCACATACCTAGGTGGGTGGCACAAGGATTTACAAGAGATCTTTGGCATGAAGCCAGTTGAAACCGATACTTTATATCCTAATGATCGAAACTATGTAACATATCGTAATCAATCATATGAGTTGAAGGATTATGTAACAGTTCTTGAGGTGAAATCCGCAACTATAGATGGAATTTATCAGGAGGATTTCTATGCAAATACGCCAGCTGTTACGAGTCACCACTTTGGTGAAGGGAAATCCCATTATATAGGCGGCCGCTTAGATGATCAATTCCATCATGATTTCTATCATGAGTTAATGGAGGAGCTTCAACTAAAACCAGCTTATACAGTAAAACACGGTAAAGGTGTATCTGTTCAAGTAAGACAAGCACCTGAAAGTGATTTCCTATTTGTGATGAACTTTACAGAGGAAAAGCAACCAATTAGCCTTGATTTCATGGTGAAAGATAAGGTAAGTGGAGAAGAAATCAAAGGTGACCTCATGCTTGACATTTATGAAGTAAGAATACTAGAAAAGTCGAAAAAGAACTAACAAATCTACGAAGGAAACGAGAATGACTTCATTAAATTGAGGCATTCTTTTCCTTCTTTATGCCTTGAATTCGTAACTGGAAATGATTTATTAAAGTAAAATTTTATATAGGTAATTAAAAAAGACTTGTCGCATCTGCGACAAGCCTTTTGGATTATTGACTGATTACCTTTTTACGTTTGATAAAGTAGAAAATTACACCAGCAATTAATACAGCAAGACCTGCTATTAACAGGTTAAAGCTATTTGTCGCTGTAATAGGCAACGGGTTGTTGCTATTGTTATTATTAGATTTATTCGGATCAGTATGATCATCAGAGTGATTGTTAGGTGGTGTATCTGAGTCGTTCGTATCATCACCTTGATCAGGTGTTGACCCATCATTTGAATCATCATCAGGATTTGAGCGTTCTGATTCCATTACTGTATATACACTAAAATGATCGACCCATGCATAGACCTCAGCTAAATCCGAATCGTAGTAGCTTTCTTGCAGCTCCCACTCATTGGTTTCTTCATTTAAATAGAAGATCCCAGGATTTTTTGCTTCTGCAGAATCTATTGTAAAGCCAAGTGTTACTTCATCTTGGAATTCTGTAATAAGTTCATTGTTTTGTAAAATGTTAAAATCGTACATATTCGTAAGTGTGTCTGTATCAGAACCCAGGTTTTCGATACTAATGATAGCAGCACCTTCACCAAAGTTTGACGCAGGAATGTTTAAGTACAAATACTCATTAAATAATTCAATCGCCGCATTTTGGGCTTTTAAAAATGCGATTTGCTCTGCAGTTAAAGATACCTCAATTGTTGTAAGGTCTTGAGTTTCTGTCAAATCAATTGGGAATGTTCCATTAACAGGAACTCTTTTCACTTCATCTAATGTTACTGTAGCTGTTGCTTTATCCCCATCAATTGATATCGTTGGTATGACTGGATCTATTACTTCAGTGATACGACCTTCAAGCTCGGATGTTACTGTCCCGATATTTTCTAAGTGACTAGTAAAGACATCATAGTCAACTAGGAACAATTCTTTCATACGTCCTTCATCTTTTGCTTTTTTCATAGCATCATACCCGTCACCGCCATCCGCCATATAAGCATTGGTTGCAACCGTATATGTTTTATCAGCTTGGATTGGCTCAAAGCCATTTTCAGTTTCAACATAGACGTCAATGATTCTTTCACCAACAGGTAGGCTGCGATTGAAGGAATATTTCAAACCAGAAACTTGAGGGAAGCGCCCGGCACCTTCTTCCACCTGACTAACACCATTTTCAAGTGATGCTATAATTTCATTGCCAGTTAAGTCGAGAGTAACAAGAGTATTTCCGAACGGCATTGTTGTTAAAACATCGCCTAAAGATATATCGCCTTTATCAATGGAGGCGCGAATTCCACCACCGTTTTGAATGGCGATTGTCGTACTTTTAATAAACTCCTGCGCTTTTGCAAGCATACCATCAGTAACCAGGTTACCAAGATTTGTTTCACGAGTTCGAACACTGTCTCGTTCTCCATCAAGGAATACATCTGATTTGCCTACAATTTGTTGCTTTAGCTCATCAATTGGACCTGATAAGCTTGTTAACAATTCAGCTGCTTCTTGATCATCCTCAATAACATATTGGCCATGTTCATCTTGCTCATTTAAGTCAATCAGGTTGTCACTCCATGATGCTAAAACACCCTCATCATCAAATGAAAGATCTAATCGACCAAGGTAGTTGCTATACTCATTTGCTTGGACAACTAGAGTAGGTTCACTATCCTCATTAAATACTTCAGCTTCATCTAATTTAGTGTGAGAATGTCCTCCTACAATGACATCAATGCCATCAACTGATTCAGCAAGAACCCTATCATAGGTGTACCCCAGGTGTGTAAGTGCCACGATTTTATTGACTCCATCTTTTTCAAGCATGTCTACAGTTTCTTCTGCACTTTCAAGATAATCTTCAAATACAATGTTTTTTCCAGGGTTAGCGAGTATGGCTGTTTCTTCGGTTGTTAAACCAAATACACCTACTTTTTCTCCGCCAACTTCTAATATTGTCGCAGGATAGATATTTCCACCTTGTCCCGGTTGTCCAATTTCATTTTTGAACAGGCTATTTAACGCGGCTTCTTTACTGTAGTCAATATTTGAACTTAAGATCGGGAAGCTAGCTTTTTTTATAAATTCCGCAAAAGTGGCAGGTCCTTTATCAAATTCATGGTTACCTGGAACCATTGCATCATACCCGATCATATTCATAAACTGAAGATCTGCAAGACCCTCATACTGATTAAAGAAAAGAGTACCGGAAAACACATCGCCAGCATCAAGTAAAATAGAGTTATCAACTTGTGAACGAATATCTTTGATTGCGGTAACCCTGCGAGCGATATTTTCTAAATGTGCATGTGTGTCGTTTGTATGCATTAATGTCATATTAAAGTTAGTTAAATCAGTTGAATTTAAATCAATTGAATATTTGGCATATCCATCCTCTAAGATACTTATAAAACGAATATCCTCTGTTTGTTCCGCATACTTTTCTGCTCCAGGAGCTGATTTAAAGACTGTTTTCACATTTCCGTTAATTGGAGCAAATGACCAGTTTTGATCTGCGGAAGGGTTAATGGTTCCATTATCACGAATATAATTAACTAGAACTTGTCTGTTTTCGTCTGGCGATTCAATAACGATGTTATCGCCGCCAGGATTTGCAATTGGTGTAAATGTTGCACGATAGTTATTCGTTGCTACGATGAATTCCTGTTCGAGATTAATAGGTTTTCCATTATATTGAAGGTTTACAATTCGCTCTGAATCATTAATCTTTTGATCTCCTGTATTATTATAACGTTGGGGCTTTGTCACATCGATCTGATATGTCACTCCATCGATAATATCGAAGTTATAACCAGGGAATTCAGTATGTGGTTTTACTAATTCCTGTTCTTTGACTTTTGCAGGATCAATTTGATTAAATTGTCCAGCCGTCCATTCTAACCACTCTTTTATTTCAGCGCCTGTTAATTTTAAGGCCATGACTGTATTGGAATACTTATAAAGAGATGAAGAATCCTTGATAGCAATATTACCAGCTGGTATTTCGGTAAAATCTGATGCCCCATCACGTCCTGATTTAAATGGTGCAGCAGCAGATAAAACTGGCAGGCCTTCGTAATCTGTTCCTTTAATGGCTTTTTCTATATAATCCTTTTGTGCATCTGATACAATTTGGACTGAAGGATCATCCTTTACTTGTGAAAAATAACTATAAATATCAGCAGATGTTTTGCCAACAGGTCCAGTTACATATTCAATTGTATCCTGGTGATCCTTGTTAATAGATTGAAGTACTTCTTGATCTGTTTCTGTCAATGATGCCTTGTTTGCACTATCATAGATTGCACGATTAGAAGATTGGGAGTCTTGTACAATCCATTTACCATTGTCATCTTGTTCTAGTGTTAAATCGATGATCCCTAAATGACTCCCCCAGAATCCTGGCTGTACTGCAGCAACTCCGTTAATGGTTCCTTTTTTATTATCGACACCGGTAATTCCTTCATAGTTAGACCCTGGGAAGGTTGTATGCGTATGACCAAAAAGAATAGCATCAATGCCCTCAACCTCGCTGAGTTGGTATACTTGGTTTTCATCCATCTCTTGGTAATTTGTTGATCCCAAACCAGTGTGCGCAAGTGCAACGATAATATCTGCGCCATCTTTTTTCAATTGAGGAATAAACTTTTCAGCGGACTGCTTGATATCATGTGTGACTATTTTTTTATCTAAATGAGCTTTGTCCCATTGGGTGATTTGAGGAGTAACAAAGCCGATAACACCAACTTTGATGGTGTGTTCTTGCCCATTTTCATCTTTCACAACTTTCTCAATAATTTCATAGGGATCAAAATAGTTTACATCATCAGATGGGTCATTGTTCCCGTCCCATTTATAAACATTTGCATTAACATAAGGGAAATCGGCTGTATTTACGCTCTTCTTTAAGAATTCTAAACCATAGTTAAACTCATGGTTTCCATAGGTTGCAAGATCATAATCTAATAAATTCATAGCATGATAAATTGCGTGGGTTTCATTAGCACCCCATTGTTTTACCTTTGCAATGTAATCACCAAAAGGATTACCTTGAAGTACATCTCCATTATCAAACAGTAAGCTGTTGTCTGCTTCTGTTCGGGCTTGCTTAATTAGAGAAGCTGTTTTTGCAAATCCTAGGGTGTTGTCTTCCTTTAGAGAATAATAGTCATAATTGACCATATTCGCATGAAGGTCGGTTGTTTCCATAATACGAAGGTGAACTGAAGCTGGTGTAGGGGTCTCTGCTGCGGACACAGGAAGAATAGCGTTCACAAAAGATGGAGCTAGTATTGCTAAGCTTAAAGACAATGCGACAGAACTTCTGAGAAACGTCTTACTAAGTTTTTCTCGAAACTTTCTCCTCACAATCATTTCCGCCTTTCAATATGAAAATTTTACACACAACTACATAATACTTGAAAAAATATGTAAAAAACATTAACGTTTTGTAAAATAATGCTATCATTTGTAAATTATTGAGTGAAATATGAGTAGTTATTCTTACATGGAATTCATAAAAATGTACCTAAATGAAAAAACATAGTCTGAATGTGCTATGATGAAAGAAAAATCTAGGTGAAGAGGATAACGAGATGAATCGATCAGGACAAATTATTCTGGTGTTAATATCGGTTTTGTTTACAGCCTATCAAACAGTAATGAAGCAAGAACCATTTCTTACGGTGGATTTTTTCATTTTTACTCTTATTGCATTTTTTGTCGGAAGGCAGTACGATCTTGCACGATTCTATGCGAAAAAAGCAAAGTTAAAAGATGAAAGTTACAAAAAGTTAGTGGATTCTTTTCCGGAATTAATTGTTATTCATGAAAAATATAAAATTTGTTATTTGAATGATGCAGCTTTAAAGATGATAGGAGCTAAAAACAAAGAAGAGTTGATTGGTCGTTCCATACTAGACTTTATTGTTCCAAAGTACAAAGGACGTGTGGAAGAAAGAATCAAAATGGCAAAAAAAGAAAACTCTCCATTAAGCAACATACAGTATGAATTAATACGAATAGACGGTACAACATTTTTCTTTGAAGGGTCCTCTATGAACATCTCGTTCGGGAAAAATGATGCCACCCTGACAATAGGTAAGGATATTACAGAAAAAAAGGAACAAACAGAAAAACTTCTACTGAAATCTGAAAAATTAGCATTGTTAGGACAAATGGCGGCTGGAATTGCCCATGAAATCCGAAATCCTCTTACATCAATAAAGGGCTTTGTTCAACTGTTTAAATCAAATCATCTACAAGAAGAATATTATAATATTGTGTTATCAGAACTTGATCGAATAAATGCAATTGTTGGGGAATTTCTTGTTCTTTCTAAACCAAGTGCCTCTATTTACGTTGAAAAGGATCTTAACGAATTGATGAAAGATGTCATGACTTTAATGAATTCTCAGTTGATGTTAAATAATGTGCAGATTTTCTCGGAGTTGGATTCAAACATTTCAAAGATCTGTTGTGAAGAAGCACAGTTAAAGCAAGTGTTTTTAAATCTGTTTAAAAATGCAATTGAAGCTATGCCGAATGGTGGAAATATATATCTGAAGGCAAAAGAGTCTGACGAGGGGAGGATCCTAATTAAAGTGATTGATGAAGGTGTAGGAATTCCACCTGAGCGAATCCCTACCCTAGGAGAGCCATTTTACACAACAAAGGAAAAAGGAACCGGGTTAGGACTTATGACTTGTTATAAAATCATTGAATCACATAAAGGACAATTATCAATACATAGTGAAGTAAATAAGGGAACAACAATTGAAATTGTTTTACCTACAATGACACAACCACTATTAAAAAGGGAATTTGTTTAAAAACTAACGCATAGAGCATCCTCTATGCGTTAGTTTTTTTATATTATTTCTGAATTTCTTTCAGTTTTTTTACCAATTCATGAAAGAGCTCTTCATTGCGGTCATCTAGTGCCTTGTTAATTTGACTTTTTAATAAGGCAATTTCAACGACAAGGTCAGTGGCTTTTGCATCTTTTTCAGATTGCTCATATTGTTTGATAGAATGAATGCGATGTGTTTCAACAAGCTGTGTATAACGATGGTCAGAATGTTTTCCGAAATAGTGAAGAATGATGTATATCTTTTCAGCAGGGTTGTTTATTAATGATCCAAAAGCTCTTGAAACATCTTCAGTTTTGAGACCGTTGGTGTAAAAGTGAAAGCCGGGTTCATCAGAACTGACACTGGAGATAATAATGGTGCGTTCTTTAGGGTGTACTGAATCAGTAAAAGATAGGTTCTTGAGGATGTGATGGTTCTTTTGAATATATTCAATAAGTCTTCGTGCTTCCTTGTTTTTTAATTGATGATGGTCTAAAAACCATTTAAGAAATTCACCTTTTTTAGTGGTTGATATCCAATTCATTATAGCCCACCTTACTATCAATCTTTTTATCTATCATAACACACAGTTGTTTACGTATGTATTGATCTGTTTTGATGTGGTGCGAACAATGTTAGAATGATGGTGGTTGCTGCAAAGGAGAGAAGAAATGACAGAAAAATATGACCGTTTACTTGATATTGATACGGGTGACGAGCAAAAGGGTTTTCATAAATCTTTTCATTATCACCGGTACGAACCAACACCTTATAAGGGCTTAGAACAATTATTTCATCACTATAAGTTGACGGAAAGTGATCGTTTAGTTGATTTTGGATGTGGTAAGGGAAGGTTGCCTTTATTTGTGCATTACTTATTTCGCACATCAGTTGCAGGAGTTGAAATGGATAGAAGATTTTATGATGCAGCTGTAAAGAACCGTGCCCGCTATATTTCAAAAACGAAGAGAAATGGGAATAAGGTTATTTTTCACCATTGTTTGGCTGAGGAATATCCAATTAACTCAGCTGATAATCGATTTTATTTTTTTAACCCGTTTTCGGTTCAAATTTTTATGAAAGTGATCAATAACATCTTACTTTCAGTCGAAAAAACGGAACGAAATATTGAATTAATTTTATATTATGCAGCAGAAGATTACCTCTATTTTTTGGAAAACCAAACCCCATTCATGTTAAAAGAAGAGGTTAAAATAGATGGATTATATGAGCATAATTCTAATGAAAGGTTTTTAATATATCAATTATAAGGCTAAAGCGGCACTTTATGAATGAACGAAAATAGATAGAGGTACATGTTTTTATCCTTAATATCAAATACTAAAAAAACTTTTAGTATTTGAGAGGGTGTTTCCTATGCCTGAGTTACCTGAGATGGAAAATTACAGGCGGATTTTTGAAAATAAGCTTGTAGGAAAAACGATTCAGCTTGTAGAAGTGACGAGAGAGAAGTCAATAAATAAACAAATTCCTGTTTTTATCGATGAAGTAAAAGGTCGAAGGCTAGTTGCTGTAGAGCGCCGTGCAAAGCATTTGGTTTTCAAGCTGGATTCGGGTGGGAATTTATTGTTGCATCTTATGCTCGGAGGGCTGATGTACATTGGAAATGAACATGACAGCCCTGATAGAACAAAGCAGGTTACTCTTACTTTTGAAGACTGCCAGTTGTTTTTTATAGGATTACGTTTAGGATATCTACATCTTCTTACTGACCATGAGGTTAAGCAGGAGCTACTGGATTTGGGGCCTGAGCCTTTGGGTTCAGAATTTCAGTTGCAACCGTTTGATGAACAGCTTAAAAAGAAAAGAGGAGCACTGAAAACCACACTTGTTAATCAAAAATTCATTGCTGGGATTGGGAATTTATATTCAGATGAAATTTGTTTTGAGGCGAGGTTGTTACCAACAAGAAAAGGTAATGAACTATCTTCTCAGGAACGAGCTTCATTATTTCATGCGATTCAAACGATATTAAATAGAGGGATAAAATATGGCGGATATATTGAAATGCCTGTATGTAAAGAAGATGAACTAACTGGAAAGTATAATGATCATCGTCTTATATATAACCGGGAAGGTGAACCATGTCCTAGATGCAAGTCTACAATAGTAAAGGATGAGATCTCCTCTAAAAAATCTTTTTTCTGTTCTCAGTGTCAAACATAACCTATTAGATGTTGAGGGTCTCCCTTTGAAGGGTACTATCTGATTTAGGAACCTATTCGGGCTGTTGAAAATATCCTATATCAAGGGGGGAGTCCTATGGAAGAAAAAGAGTACCGATTTGCCACAAAGGCGATTCATGCAGGCTATGACCCAAATGAGCATCAAAATAGCTTGACCCCGCCAATTTATCAAACATCTACATTTGCCTTTCCTACAGTAGAAAATGGGGCAAATAGATTTGCTGGAATGGAAGAGGGGTATATTTATTCCAGATTAGCTAATCCAACGGTGACAGTGTTAGAAGAACGAATGGCTCAGTTGGAAGGCGGAGAAGCTGCCCTTGCGTTTGCTTCAGGGATGGCAGCTGTCTCAGCAGTTCTCATTGGAATAACGAAAGCGAATGATCATATTCTTTGTTCGAAGGGAGTTTATGGCTGTACATTCGGTTTATTAGAGTTGTTGAAAGAAAAGTATCACATAGACTACACATTTTCAGATTTGTCCTCAGAGGAAGAAATTACTTCAAACATAAAAGAAACCACAACTTGTATTTATATCGAAACCCCGATAAATCCTACGATGAGTTTGATTGATCTAGATAAGGTTGTCACAATTGCAAAGGAAAGAAACATTAAGGTTGTCGTAGATAATACCTTTTGTACTCCATATTTACAAACACCGATTATGATCGGCTGTGATCTTGTTATTCATAGTGGTACAAAATATATTGGAGGTCACGGGGATGTGATTGCGGGAATTGTAGTAGGAGACAAAAATACAATTCATACTTTAAAAAAGACGACTCAAAAGGATATAGGCGGAGTTATCTCCCCATTTGATGCATGGTTACTGCTTAGAGGACTTAAGACTTTAGCAGTTCGTATGGATCGACATTGTGAAAATGCAGAAAAAATTGCCATGAAGCTAAAGGCACATCCAAAAATTAAAGAAATTTATTATCCTAAAGATCCTAATAACTCTCAATATCATATTTTTAAAAAACAGATGAAACATGGTGGAGGATTACTGTCTTTTGAAGTAAATGGAACATTTGATGATGCTGTTAAATTTGTAAATCATTTAAGGCTCGTACCAATTGCAGTTAGCTTAGGTGATGCCGAAACGTTAATTCAGCATCCTGCTTCAATGACACATGCTGTTGTGCCTGCGCAAATAAGGAAGGAAATGGGGATTTCCGACACCTTGCTTCGTCTCTCAGTAGGTCTTGAAGCCTGGGAGGATATATGGCAAGACATTGAATCTGCTTTAAATATCATATAGCTAGTAGCAAAAGGCTGCTAGTTTTTTCATGTGATCATAAACAAGTTGGTAGGACAGTGTTTTCTTGAGTGATCACGCATAGAGGATCTGCCCTAATAAATTAGCTGCATGACTTTAGAAGTAATTGTGTTTCCAGTATAAGTCTGTCTAATTCCTCACTGTACTTAATTGTTTCGGGATTGCTCAGCCCTTTTGTTTGGGCAGTTGCGATCATTAATTTTCTGACAATGTCTATTTTTTGACCTAAATCCTCGTTTATATTATTCATCATTTTTCATAGCTCCCATACTTAACAGATCGTATATACCTATTATTATTGATTTTTTCCCATTTTGGAATGCCTTCGACAATCAATCTATCGAATAGACAAAATTTTTATTGTTTTAGACAATTTTTTTTACCGCTCCCTTTACTGTAGCTAGTAAAATAAACCTTTTCGGAAATAAAACTTTTGGCTCTTTTATACTAAAAAAACCATTTTTGTCCATAATAAACGATATATCGATGGAGTAGGTTTGATATCAATTAGCACACCTCTTTCTTCAGCCCAAAGATTATTTGGGCAGAAGGTCAGGTCTATCGTTTCTGAAAGTGCTGCAAAAATTGTCTTTATAAAAAACGGGTTTAAGGTGTGTAGCAAATGAGAGCGCTTATGTTTCTTATAATATTTGTTCTACTAAGTCTATTGATTGCTCAGATTGATGCGTATCTTTTTAAAAGTAATTTATTTAACCAATTAAAAACACTTTTATCAATTGACAATGGGTCAAATAAGTGGATGATTTACACATTTCTATTAATAGGACTTCTTTATTCTGTAGGGAATAGTGTGAAAGAAAAACTACAAAAATTAAAAAACATAGGAAGTAAGTAGAATAATGAAGCAGCAGGTAGAGAAAATTTCACTTTGGCAGCTCTATATTCTTATTATTTGTTTTCAAATCGGAAGTGCAGCACTAGTTGGAATTGGAAATGAAGCCAAGCAGGATGCTTGGATTGCTGTTATTATTGGAACTTTATTTGGAATTGCCATTATGCTTTATTATTTATTTCTCCTTTCAAAGGTACCAGGAAAAAATCTATTTGAGCTGTTTGTCTTTTGTTTTGGAAAGTGGGTAGGGAAGTTTCTGACCCTTTTATATGTCATCTATTTCTTTTATATTTCAGCAAGGGTACTGCGGGATTTTTGTGAGCTTTTGGTTTCCACCATCTTTGAGGTGACTCCATTGGAGGTCATCTCAATAACGATGATGCTTGTGATTGTCTACATTTTTCAGCATGGGTTAGAGGTGCTAGGAAGAACAAGCGAGGTTTTCTTTCCGTATGTTGTAGCGTTTATTGTCATGACAGGCTTAGGGATATGGTTTTCAGGTGAGTTTGAAATGAGTAATATACAACCAATATTGGGTGATGGTTTTAAACCTGTTTTAAAGGCCCTTTTTCCAACAATGATAACATTTCCTTTTGGCGAGGCTATCACCTTTATGGTGATTTCTGCCTATATTGGAACAAAGAAAAATATAAAAAAAGTGAGCGCGGTTGGTGTCCTTACCAGTGGAATCTTGCTTACATATGGAGCTGTCATCCAAATAGCTACTTTAGGTGTGGATGTAAAGGATCGTGCAAATTTCCCATTATTAAGTGCATCACGTGAAATTTCACTATTAAATTTTATCGAACGTGTAGATTTAATTATCGTGTTCTTTGTAATGTTTGGAATCATTGTAAAGGTAGGAATCTTTTTTTATGGAGGATTAAAGGGGCTTGAGTTAATAACAAATAAGCCTTATCGAAGTATGACATTACCTATGGGATCACTTATCGCCTTCTTCACAGTTGTGATAAGTCACAATTTTGTTGAACATATAGAGGAGGGGTTAGTGTTTGTTCCATTCTATTTACATATCCCTTTTCAATTTGGCATTCCTTTGCTTCTATTGCCCTTTATTTTATGGAAAACAAGGAAAAAACAAAAAAAGGAGTCTAGCTCATGAGTAGTTTTTCATCTTTGTTTACTAGAAGAAAAAACAAAAATAGAGGAAGAATCTCTCAAAAGGAGATTTATGATAAAGAAGGTATACCAAAGCATTTTGACTTAAATTTAGAGAAAAATTTAAAAAGTATGCAGGAGCTTTTTAATCAAACATCTGATTATGAAGAAATTGAGATTAAAATTGGGGATCTAAAGGGCTGTGTTTGTTACTTAGGTACGACCTTGAATAAAAGTGAGCTAAATACGCATGTATTAGAACCATTAAGAGCAGCATTTAAGCAACCGAAGACAGAATCACATAAAGATATCGATTATGTTAGGGAGGCTTTTTTCCCGGCGGTTTCTTATAAATATGGGGAAACACTTCATCAGCTTGTTTGGCAAATGCTAAACGGTTATGCCATAATCATGCTCGATCAGCATAACAGGGCTTTGGCGTTAAACATTGGCGGAACGGATAAACGGTCAATAGAGGAGCCAAGTACACAAACGATTATTCGTGGTCCGAAGGAGGGGTTTGTAGAGGATATCAACACGAATATAGGTCTTATTAGGAAAAAAATAAAAAATCCACGGCTAGTTTTTGAAGAATTTAATGTTGGAATTGATTCAAATACACAGCTGAAGATTGGATATATGAAAGGGATTGTTAATGAGGACATACTTAGTGAAGTGAGGCAAAGAATAAGTAAAATTAATGCCTCAGGTATTCTGGATACTGGAAATGTAGAAGAGTTTATTTCAGATGAAACTTTTACTTTTTTTCCGTTAGTTTTTAATAGTGAGCGGCCTGATAGCATAAGCGGAAATATATTAGAGGGGAAAATAGCGATTCTCCTTGATGGATCACCGTTTGTGTTGATTGTCCCATCCGTTTTTACAGATTTCTTTCAGTCGACAGAGGACTATTATCAACCTTTCTTTATGACAAGCTTTATAAGGATTATACGATATATGTCATTTATGATCACACTAACGTTCCCTTCTTTATATGTAGCGATTACTACTTATCATCATGAGTTAATGCCAACTCCTCTTTTGATTAATTTGCAAAGTCAGAGAGAAGGGGTACCGTTTCCTGCAGTAATTGAAATTTTAATGATGGAGCTTACGTTTGAGGTATTAAGGGAAGCGGGAGTTAGAATGCCGCGTGCTGTCGGTCAAACATTATCTATTGTTGGCGCTCTTGTTATCGGACAAGCAGCAGTTGAGGCGGGCTTGGTTTCAAACGTTTTAGTTGTGGTTGTTGCATTTTCAGCAATTGCAAGCTTCGTATCCCCTATTTATAATTTTTCGATTGCTGCAAGGTTGATACGGTTTATTCTCATCATTATGGCGGCATCATTAGGGCTTTACGGAATTCTCCTTTTACTCATCATTATGGTTATTCACCTGGTAAGTTTACGGTCATTTGGAATCCCATATTTGACTCCAGTTGCTCCGTTTAAGATGAAAGACCAATCGGACATCTTTATTCGAGTTCCAATTTGGGGTGATCGTTACCGTCCAACATATTTAATGACAAAAGCACCAGTAAAGACAAAAAAATCACCCCCGCCTTCTGCTCCTAAACAAGACTCTGGAGGGAAAAAGGAAAATGAATAAAAAAATCCTGTATGCAGTTTTTTGCCTCCTTTTTTTTATGACTGGGTGCTGGGATCGTGAAGAGCTTGATGATATCTCGGTTGTAACAGGAATGGCAGTCGACCCTGGAGAAGAAAAGAAGTATCGTATGACAGTAGAGGCTATTAATTCAGCCGAATTTGGCAGACAAAGTGCGCAAGGTGATGCGCCTGTTCTTACCTATACATTAGAAGGGGATTCTCTTTCAGAACTATCACATAAAATGAATGTTGGGCTTACCCGTAAACTGGTCTTTTCCCATACAAGGGTTCTCTATATTAGTGAAGAGGTCGCAAAAGGCGGGGTTTTTGGGTTTTTAGATTTTCTTGAACGAAGTGGACAATTTCGAAATGATTTTAGTATTGTGATCACAAGCGGTTATCCTGCATCAGAATTTACAAAAATCACCTATCCAGTTGAGAAAAGTCCCTCTTTGAAGCTAAGTACTCAAATTAATGCTCTAACTGAAGAATGGGGAGGAAACCCTGATGTTCAATTATATGATTTTATTACATCCATCATTTCAAAAGGAATTAATCCTGTTGCAGGAATGATCTCAATGAGAGGAGATCCAGAAAAGGGACAAACTGTGGAAAATAATAAAGACCTTTCTCCGGATGCATTGGTATATGCTGATGGGATGGCTGTTTTTAAAAATGATAAAATGGTTGGAAGACTATCTTTAGAAGAAACCAGAGGATACCTTTGGACTAAGGATTTGAGACATACAAGTCTGAGTATTAAATGTAATTCAGAAACAGCTGATTCAAGTGAAGAGGAATTTTTTTTAGATGCTCGAATCATTAGATCAAAGGTTAAATTAGGAGCTAAATATCAAAATGACCGACCAAAAATCAATGTAAAAATTAATGGTGAAGCAAAGATCCAGGGGACACAATGTCCAAATGATTTGACCAAAATTAATGTCTTTGCCGAGCATGAAAAGCTTATTGAAAAATTCATAAAAGATGAAATTACCCAACTCATTATAAAGGTTCAGAAGGAATACGGAGTAGACATCTTTGGATTTGGGGAGTCTCTCAATAGGCAGGATCATAAAAAATATAAAGAAGTTGAAAACAAATGGGATAAAGAATTTGCAAAAGCTGAACTGGACGTTAAGGTAGATATCCAGTTATTGAGAGCCGGAATAAAAAATAAGAGCTTTAATGCAGACATAGAAGAAAGAAATCAAGAATAAAAAGCCAATTCACTCACGCTGATGTGAATTGGCTTTTTTATATGATACGATCTTTCTTAAACATGAGAGTAAGGATTTCCGTTTGCTATAATAAACTAAGATTATGCTTTTGAAGGTTTAGAGGTGAGGTTTTGGGAAAACGGAAATTTAAACTTAGCACAATTATAATTATGTTTGTTTGTTTAGTTGTTCTTCTATCATTACTTATAACAGACCTTTTAGTAAGCCGTACAGTTACAGAGACGATTCGCAACAATCAGGAGGAAAAGGCAAAGATTGTGTCAAGAACTGTTGCGAAATCAATTATTGTCATAAATGCTTTAGAGGACGAAAATGCGAAATTAAATGATATACAAGATTACACAATGGATATTCAGAAAGCTGCAGATGTAATGTTTGTTGTTGTAATGGATATGAAAGGAATAAGGAAATCTCACCCTGACCCTAAATTAATTGGGAAAAGATTTAAGGGTGGAGATGAAGCAACTGTTTTGAACGGCAAGGAGCATGTATCGATTTCTGAGGGGACATTGGGGAAATCACTTCGGGCTTTTACTCCAGTTTTTCGTTCAGACGGTGAACAAATTGGAGCGGTTGCTGTTGGAATTTCACTTAATAGCGTGGAAGAGGCCTTAGATAAAGGGCATCGAACAATTATTATTGGAACAATCATCGGTATTTTAGCTGGTACTCTCGGAGCCATTATCCTAGCTAAATATATAAAAAGGATTTTGTTTGGCCTCGAGCCATTCGCAATCGCAAAAATACATCAAGAAAGAAATACGATGCTGCAATCTGTTCGTGAAGGAGTATTGGCAGTAGATAATCAAGGTGTGATTACTCTCATAAATAAATCAGCTCAGGAAATATTTAAACATACTGGCTTACCGAAAGACCCTGTTGGGATGAAAATATCCGAGTATCTGCCTATCTCGAGCTTAGATCGTGTATTGAAAACAGGAAAAGCTGAGCGTGATGTAGAGTTAAATATCAATGGGGTTTCCATCCTTGTTAATAGGGCACCGCTTATCGTAAATGAGCAAATTGTTGGAGCAATTTCTACATTCAGAGATAAAACAGAAGTAAATCAATTAGCTGAGCAGCTGACTGGTGTGAAAATGTATGCAGATGCATTACGAGCACAATCACATGAGTTCATGAATCGACTGCATGTTATTTTAGGGATGGTTAAAATGAATAATCATGAAGAGTTGGAACAATTTATTACACAACTTGTTGACCATCATCATTATGAAGCCCAACAGGTGCTAAAAAATATAAAGGACCCCGCCTTTGCAGGATTCTTAATGGGGAAACTGAGCTTTGCCAGGGAAAATAAAGTAGATATGAAGATTGAAAGTGATACAATCATTCCCGAACCACTAGACTCAAAGACAACTCATGAATTAATTACGATTTTAGGAAATTTAATTGACAATGCCATTGAGGCTATGAGTGATCTTGATGAGAAGAAAGTAAATGTGTTATTAAATTATGAAGAAGATACTCTGCAAATAAGAGTTCGAGATTATGGGATAGGGGTTAACTTACAACAGTTTCCTACATTATTTGAAAAAGGATTTTCCACAAAAGGTGAAAACAGAGGATATGGACTTTATCTTGTGAAAAATAGTATTGAGCAGTTAGGTGGATCTTTACAAATAAATGTAAGAATAGAAAAGGGAACAGAGTTCATCATTTATATTCCATATAAACAAAAGGAGAATAAATCATGATCAAAGTGTTAATTGTAGACGATGATCCAATGGTTGCAGAATTTAATAAGCGGTATTTACATGAAATGGAGGGGTTCACTTTGGTGGACGTGGTTCATTCTGTAAAAGATGCGCTAAACTGCATCCAACATCACAAAGTCGACCTTCTTCTATTAGATATATATATGCCTAATGAAACAGGTTTATCTTTGCTAAGACAAATAAGAGAAAAAGAGCAGAATATAGATGCCATTTTAATTACGGCTGCCTCTGGTGTAGACCAAATACAAGATGCGCTTAGGTATGGTGCCATTGATTATCTGATTAAGCCATTTGAATTCGAACGCTTTCAGCGAGCATTGCTTAAATACAAAGAGACATATGATTATTTAAATAAGCGCGAGAAGATTAATCAACAAGATTTAGATCAACTTTTATTACTTAAAGAAGAAAAGAGCAGCCAGGAAAAGATGGTCAAGCCATTACCAAAGGGATTGTCTAAAAAAACACTTAAAACAGTAGTTGAAGCTGTAAAAGCTCAAGGCAAAAAACCTTTCTCAACTGAAGATATAGCAGATGTAACGGAAATATCAAGAGTCTCTGTGAGAAAATATTTGAAGTTTCTAAGTGATATATATGTGATTGATGAGACATTAACATATGGAATTGGAAGACCATTGCATTCTTATTTATTAAACTCAAAAAAACAAAATATACTTAAAGACTATATAGATTAAAGCAGCCAACCTAGGTTGCTTTTTTTAATTTCATAAATATTAATAGTTTCTAAAGATATGAAATATCTGAATATTCAAGTAAACTGAAGTGGATATTTGAAAGCGGTTACCATAAAGCTTGATAGTCTAGTCATTTTAATAAAAAGGTCTTTTGTAAAATATTTTTGTTTTATAAAGGTTTTTGTACAAAACTATATAGGTTGATTGGAGCGAAAGGTGCGAGACTCCTGTTAGAAATGCGGAAGCGCCTTGATCAGCTCCGACAAGCATAAGCCGATTTAGAATAGAAGGCGTTCTTTGCCTTCAATTCTAAATTGGCTTATGACCTCGAGGCAGTCCAAATCGCGACGTCCTGTCGCATTGACTGCACTTGCACGTCCTGTGCTTCGGGGCTAGGCGCTGGAGCAAGACAGTGGGAGCTGTGGGACAGGTGAGACCCCACAGGCGCTAGCGCAGAGGAGGCTCACCGCCCACCCCACGGAAAGCGAGCAACCTGGAGCGGAAATCAACCTAGCAACACTTATTACAAAGCAATAAAGTTTGCTAAAACAGCCTGGAAAGTAAAAGGAGGAGAGGGAATGGAATCAACAGCAAAAAACATTCAGTTTGATACGAAGGATCAAGTTAAACAAATTCCTGCAAAATCACAATTGAAAATTTTTAATACACCAGTTTTATGGTTTGCTATATTTGGAATCATTACGCTAGTAAGCATGTATACAGGAAATCTGCCAGGAGGTATGATTGGAAGCTTACTTGTCATGATTGTTTTAGGAGAAGCATTTGGATGGTTGGGTGATCGTACTCCGATTGTTAAAACATTTCTTGGCGGAGGGGCAATTGTTGCTATTTTTGGCTCTGCATATATGGTTTACAGTGGAATCCTTCCTGAAGACATTACAACATCTATAACTGATTTTATGACAACAGGAGGATTTTTAGATTTTTATATTGCAGCATTAATTACAGGTAGTATTTTAGGAATGAATGCAAAAATATTAGTGAAGGTAGGATTACGTTATTTTATTCCTATTTTTGGTGCTGTTATCGGTGCAATTATGATTGCCGGGATTTTTGGCAGTTTAGTAGGTTTCTCTCTTCAAGATGCCATTTTAGTCATTACAATGCCTATTATGGGCGGAGGAATGGGAGCTGGAGCTGTCCCGATGAGCCAAATTTATTCTGAAATGTTAGGGAATGAACCGAGTTATTATATTTCTATGCTTGTCCCTGCTTTAGCTTTAGGAAATGTTTTTGCCATTGTATTAGCAAGTGTACTTGATATGGTCGGTAAAAAGTTCCCATCCTTAACAGGGAATGGCCAATTGATACAAGGGTTTAAGTATGAAAAAAGTGAGCAAAAATATGATATTGGAAAAATGGGTGTTGGATTATTAGCTGCATTAACCTTCTTTACTATTGGCAATTTGCTAGGTGACTTTTTGCCGTTACATCCTTATGCCATCATGATTATCATGGTTGCTATTGCAAAAATAGCCAATGTCATCCCTCAGGTTGTTCTTGAGGGGGCTAGTCAATGGTATCAATTTGTAGCCAGCAACTGGACATTTGCTCTACTATTTGGGATTGGAGTTGCTTATACAGATTTAAACACTGTCCTTCAAGCATTATCATTCCAGTATATTTTAACCGTTTTTGGTGTAGTGTTAGGAGCAATTATTGGAGCGGGGCTGCTAGGGAAGCTAGTAGGATTCTATCCAATCGAGTCAGCTATTACAGCAGGTTTATGTATGGCAAACATGGGTGGAACAGGAGATGTTGCTGTACTCTCTGCATCAAAAAGGATGGAGCTAATGCCATTTGCGCAAATTTCTTCAAGATTAGGAGGAGCATTGATCTTATTACTATCAGGATTAATTATTCCGTTACTTATATAAATAACACTAATAGCATCAGGTGGTCTAAGCGCCTGGTGTTTTTTTATGTAAAGGTAAGAAAGTATAAAATTTGTACTTAGTTTTAGTAGTAGCTCCGAAGCACAGGACGTGCAAGTGCAGTTACTGCGACAGGACATCGCGTTTGTAACTGCCTCGAGGTCTAGCCAATTTGGAATTGAAGGCAAAGAAGAACGCCTTCTATTCCAATTCGTCTTAATTGCCCAAGGCTAATCAAGGCGCTTGCGCTTTTCTTATTTTATTGTAACAATCGTTTATATTTACTATGATAGTATCGAATAAAGGAAAGGTGGATGTGTATGTATTTAACAGTTCAGGAAACAGCAGAGTACTTATCTTTATCAGAGGAGCAAATTAAAAAATTAATTCTTGAAAAAAAGATTAGGGCTCTTTTTGATGGAAATGATTATTTGATTAATAAGGAACAATTTAATACACATCTTGAACAAATGGAAAAATATAAAAAGTTAGTTGAAGAGTATATGAAAGAGCCGATTCCAGAGGATATTGATGTGAAAGATGAAGACTAATTTTTTGTCTGATAAGGAAGTTTTAAAGAAAAGCTGAACTTGGCAACAAGCCAAGTTTTTCTAATTTTTAAAAGGAATGACATTAGTTCAGATAAATGTTATTATTATTAATAATGATAACATTAAAAGGGGATAAATAAATGTTCGAAATTAGAGAAGAGTCAGTCTCCATTATTCATGATATTACATTAAAGGGAACGATGGCTATTCCGTCAAATGATTCTGATAAATACCCTGCTATATTATTAATTAATGGGTCTGGTGGAGCAGATCGCGATGGGAATATGAAGAAACCTGCAATACAATCAAATTTGTATAAAGAATTAGCTCATTTTTTAACTGGGTTAGGCTTTATTACACTTAGATATGATAAAAGAGCCGTTGGGGAAAGTGAAGGAGATCCAATCAAATCCGGCATGTTGGATTTAGTTCGTGATGTGAAAGAAATGATTCTTTTTTTGAAAAAACATCCAAAGGTAGATCGTGATAAGATTTTACTCTTAGGACACAGTGAAGGATGTATTATCGGTACGATTGCACATGAACAACTGCCAGTTGCCGGTTTAATACTGCTTGCTGGAGCAGCAAGTAATTTAGAAGAGCCAATGGCTTATCAAAACCAGCAAATTATTGAAGAAATAAAGCATGTAAAAGGTATAAAAGGAATGATTTTGAGAGGACTTGTTACGGAAGCAAAAATAAAAAAACAGTCTAATGATCTTAAGAGAAAGATAGAGCAGTCTCAGGGTGATACAATGAGGTATCAATTAAAAAAGCTGCCAGTAAAGTGGTTTAGAGAACATTATTCTTTTTCAATAGAAAGGATTATGGATATCCTTAAACAATCTCAATGTCCTATTTTGGCCATCACAGGTGATAAGGATGTACAGGCAAATTCAGAGGACTTAAACAGAATCAAGCAACTTGAAAAGCCGAACGCAACAGCTATTGTCATCCAAGACATGGATCATATGCTGAAGGAATTTAAAGGGAAAAAGACAGTCTTAAATCTTTTAAAACAATACAAAAAAGAAGAAAAGGACCCAATTCATCACCAACTAAAGGAAGAATTAAAGAATTGGTTAGTAAAAAACTATCTCTAAAGTGTTAAAGAAGGCTCAGTGTAGAATAACGCACTGTGCCATTTCTTTAAAAAGTTCTTATTTAAGAACATTTTATTGCTGAGAGTAATGAAAAGGGAATAATTATTAGCTGAATTTGGAAATTTCCATTAAGAGAAAGAAAATTAAGAATGTCGAATTATGTAGATATTTCGAGTAAATGTATAGCTTAGGAATGAATTGTTCGCTATAATGATACACATAACGTACATTTTTTAGGGAGAGAAAAGGATGCTGCAACAATCGACACAACTTAGATTCATTGGCATAATAGCAGTGATTGTTGGAATTGTCTTTATTAGTATAATTGGATTTAAAATGAAAGAAATCATCTCAGAAGCTGTAACCACCAATTCTGATGGAAAAACAAATGTAGCGATTATAACAACAGATGTGATTGTAGACCAAAGTTGGGGAAGTTTGGCATATAAAGGGAAACTTAAAATGGAGGAGCTTTTCCCAGTCAATGTGACACTTTATAGTGAAATTAACACAAATCAGTTAATAAAAGATACAATAAAAGAAGCTATAAATAATCAATCTAAAGTGATTATCGGACATGGTAGAGAATTTTCAAATATCTTTACAGAAGCAGCAAAAAAGCATCCGGATATTCATTTCATAACCCTGCATGGTACATCAAAGTATCCGAATCAATCAGTTTATACGTTTGACCAAGGAGAGATTGAGTACTTTGCTGCACTTGCTGCATCGAAGGTGACCAAAACGAATAAAGTTGGGTTAATTGATTCTTTTGACTCTAGAGAAAGAAATCCGGAGTTTGAATCTGGATTAGCATATTATAACCCAGAAATTGAATTTTATTATCGATATGTTAATAGTAGAGACGATGGTGACAAAGCTTCAAAAATACTTCAAGAGTTGATAGATGAGGGAGTTGATGTTGTCTATAGTAAGGGAAACTCTTACAATAGAGATATCATAGATTTGGCTAAAAAGTCCGGAATATATGTTATTGGCTACCTTGATGATCAATCGTATATGGGGAAAAATCATGTCATTACTAGCGTGAAAAACGATGTATCACAAGCATATATTGTGATGATGGAAGATTACTTTAGTAAGGATGGAATCCCTCATGGACAAGTTATGCTTAGTGCTGAGCATGGTGTGTATAGTTTAGCTCCATTTGGTCCAATGTTAACAAATAAAGATAAACAGTTTATCGAAAATGAAATAGAAAAATTTAAAAAAGGAGAGATTAGCTTTCCTTCCATTAAGTAAGGAGGATTACTGTGAGAAAACTACTGAAAGATATGTCATTTCGTACAAAAATTCTCTCAATCCTTCTTATCTTAACCTTTCTATTAAGTGGTTTTTCATATATTCTGGTACAATCTATTGAAGCTGTTACAGATGTGAGTAATAAAATAGAGCAGAAGAACATCCCTGAGATCTATTGGCTTACACAATGGGATAAAGAGCTAGCTATTAAAGAGCATCTTGTAAAAGAGTACATGGAGAAAGACTTATGCTGTGATTTCGTTGAAGCCTATCAATCTTATAACCTGGAAGAACAAAACGAAACTGCTGAAGGTCCTATAGCAGTACCTTCCTCGTTGGTTAGTCTAAAAAAAAGAATAGAATTGCTTGATTTTATGGTCTTGAACAATATTCAAGGATTATTAACATTTGAGGAATATGATGATGCACGTACGTATGTAAAGTCAGTGTACCTGCCTAAACTTGAAGATTTAAGGGAAGGTATACAGGAAGAAAAGGATCAAGCGTTTACGAATATTAATGCTCATTCAAACGAGTTTTCTAGTATTATTACTAATTCACTTTGGTTATTAATTTTTATCACAATAGGGGCAATTTGTTTATCTATCTTGGCGGCGTATCGAATTAGTGCGAATTTGACGAAGCCTATAGAAACAATAGTTGATAAAGTTGACCGAATTGCGAATGGCCAGTACGGGCTAACGCTAGGATCTGTAAAACAAGTTGAATTTGAAGAATTGGCTAACTCCATTAATCAAATGTCCAAAAGCTTGAAGGAGTCTTTTACAACAATATTAAATGATAAAATGTATCGTGAACAAATTGTAAATTCATTACCTATTGGCATTATTATAATGAATGATGATTTGTCTGATCTTAAAATTAACCGGGTGGCTAAAGACATTTTGCAATATAATGAGGACCAAATAAACAAGCTTGTCACTGAACAGAGTGATGCTGATAATGAACATTTCTGGAGTATCCTTACCGTTCATTCAAACTTTAAACATAGGAAAATAACGTATAAAACAAGTAAAGGAAACAAGGTGCTATTAGTTTCACAAACTGAAATGCACAATCATCAGTGTCAGGTTATTGGGAGAATCCTTAATTTTATTGATATTACAGAGACAGAAGAATTAGAGAAAAGAATACATCAATCTGAGAAGTTAGCCATTGTTGGTGAAATGGCTGCGGGTGCTGCACATGAAATTCGTAATCCTTTAGCTGTTGTTCAAGGCTTCTTATCATTGATGAATCAATCATTAGATGATAACGAGAAAAGCCAATATCATTTGCCGCTGCTGTTGAAAGAACTTGAACGAATCAACAGTATTATTGAAGAAATGTTGCTTTTATCAAAACCTGGGACACCTATAAAAAAAGATACATGTCTCCAAGACGTTTTAGAAGAGATTTTACCATTAATTAGTGACTCTTCTGATCATGTTAACATCAACATTAATATGGATCGTACGCCGATTTCAATTGACCAAAAACAAATCAAGCAAGTATTTCACAATCTTATTCGTAACAGTATTGAAGCAGTGGGTTGTAAGGGTGAAATACATATTTACTCACAAATAAAGAATGGATATTTTCAGATTTATATAAATGACAATGGTCCTGGGATTCCAGTAAATATACGGGAAAAGATCTTTGAGCCATTCACGAGTTCAAAGGAAGATGGAACAGGATTAGGATTAATGATTGTAAAAAGAATTGTTGAGAACCATAATGGGAGTATTAGGATCCATGAGACGTCTGGAGAAGGGACAACCTTTGTCATAGAGCTGCCATTATCATAAAAAAGATGACCTTGTGGTCATCTTTTTTTATACGTTAAGAAAATATAACGTTTCACTGAGTGTTGGTGTCTAGCTCCGAAGCACATGACGTGCAAGTGCAGTCATGGAGATTGACGACGTGTATTTTTGCTGCCAGCGCCCAGCAACTAGTGAACTTCACACTCCTCCTTACGATAAGTCAACATCGACGCTTGTGCTTACTGCTTAGGAGTTTATAAAAATCTTGTACTATGGATAAGTGCTCGGCATCCAGCTCCAACGCCTAGCCCCGAAGCACAAGGACGTGCGAGTGCAGTTGTTGCGGCAGGACGTCGCGATTCTAAACTGCCGGTCATAAGCCAATTTGAATTGAAGGCAAAGAACGCCTTCTATTCTAAATCGTCTTATGCTTGTCGGGTCTGATCAAGGCGCTTCCGCTTTTGTACTTTATTTTAACTTAAATGAACTTTTGAGCGAAACAATTCGATTAAAAACGGCTTTTTCCTCTGTTGTATGCTTTGGATCAACATTAAAGTAACCGTGGCGGAAAAATTGGAATTTATCCTGTGGTTTAATATCTTTCATGTTCGGCTCTATAAACCCTTGTAAAATTTCAAGTGAGTTTTCGTTTACATAATCTAGGAATGTTTTTTCTTCAGAAGATTCTTCTTCATCCCCAGCTTCTTCATGCTCTTGTTTATCAAGAATGAGTGGCTCGTATAAGCGAAATTCTGCTGGAAGTGCATGTTTTGCATCAACCCAGTGGATGGTTCCTTTTACTTTACGGCCTGTAAAGCCTGTTCCACTTTTTGTTTCAGGGTCGTAGGTACAATGAATCTCAATGATATTGCCATTTTCATCTTTAATCACGTCTTCACATTTAATGAAATAAGCATGCTTTAAACGCACTTCATTTCCAGGGAACAGACGGAAGTATTTCTTAGGTGGATTTTCCATGAAGTCCTCTTGTTCAATATAAATTTCACGTGAGAATGGAATTTGACGTGTCCCCATTTCAGGAACTTCAGGGTTAATCTCTGCATCAAGCATTTCAACTTGATCTTCCGGATAGTTGGTAATGACCACTTTTAAAGGCTTCAAGATTCCCATTGTTCGAGGAGCTTGAAGTTTTAAATCTTCACGTACAAAATGTTCAAGCATCGCTTCATCAACAGTAGCAAAGCCTTTTGAAACACCTGTCTCCTTTACAAACTCACGAATCGCTTTTGGAGTATATCCTTTTCGACGTAGCCCGGAAATCGTAGGCATACGAGGGTCATCCCAGCCATCGACATAGTTTTCTTCAACCAGCTGTTTTAATTTACGCTTACTCATCACCGTGTTTGTGATACCTAAGCGCCCAAATTCAATTTGTTGTGGTTTATGTTCCATTTCACATTCTTCAATGACCCAGTTGTATAATGGTCGTTGGTCTTCGAACTCTGTTGTACATAAAGAATGTGTAATTCCTTCGATGGCATCCTCTAATGGATGAGCAAAAGCATACATTGGGTAGATACACCATTTATCTCCGGTATTATGATGAGATGTATGTGAAACTCGGTAGATGACAGGGTCACGTAAATTAATGTTTGGTGATGACATATCAATTTTTGCACGAAGAACTTTTTCACCATTACCGAATTCACCATTGCGCATGCGCTCAAATAGGTCCAGGTTTTCCTCGATAGATCGATTACGGTATGGACTTTCCTTACCAGGCTCAGTCAAGGTACCGCGATATTCTCTCATTTCGTCTGCTGTTAAATCATCCACATAAGCCTTTCCCTTTTTAATAAGGAGAACAGCACGATTGTACATTTCTTCAAAATAATCGGAAGCAAAGAATAATCCGTCCCATTCGTAGCCAAGCCAAGCTACATCTTCTTTAATGGATTCAACGAACTCTGTATCTTCTTTTAATGGATTTGTATCATCAAATCGTAAATTTGTTTTTCCATTAAATTCATCTGCTAGACCAAAGTTAATCACAATGGATTTTGCATGACCAATATGGAGGTACCCATTTGGTTCCGGCGGGAATCGAGTGTACACGTAGTCTCGTTTTCCTGTCTCAAGATCCTCTTTAATAATGCTTTTAATAAAGTTTGAGGAATTGTGTTCCAAATCAGATCAAACCTTTCTTTTGTATGTAAGAATTAACTCTATTTTTCATTATACCAATAGATGATAAAAAGGTTAATTTACTTGGGCTATTTATTTGTAATAGTATATATATTTGCATCATGAAGCAATCTGTATACAAGAATTCTTAATAATTGGCTAGTTGTCACAGACTTTGTTGTTATGTAATAAGTATAGAGGTGGTTGATTCGCGCTACAGGATGCTCGCTTTCCGCGGGGCTGGTGGTGATTCTCCTCGACGCTTAGCGCCTGTGATGTCTCACCTGTCCCTACTCCCTTGTCTTGCTCCGAAGCACAGGATCTTGCCAGCGCCTAGCCCTCTAGTGTCTAGCCAATTTAGAATTGAAGGCAAAGAACGCCTTCTATTCTAAATCATCTTATGCTTGTCGGGGCTGATCAAGGCGCTTCCGCATTTCTAACAGAAGTCTCGCACCTTCCGCTCAAATCAACAAGTAGTTTTTTGTTTTTGAAATAGCTCCTAAACAACAGTATTTAGGAAAGGGGCCAATTAAAATGTAAAAGTTAGTGTATATCACTTTTAGTATAGTACAAAATAACACAGTCTGGCGGGAGGTGAGAGTATGCCAAATAGAAACGATAATAAATTCAGAAAAATTGAATCTGAAAGTCAGAAACAAGGTAAATCTCAAGAAGAATATGCAGCTGAGTTAGAGAACAACAAAATGAAAGCACAAAAGAGAAAATAATGATTAATAGGCAGGCATAGCTGCTTGCCTACATAAGCTTTAAGTGATTTTTTCTAAATATACAATCAATTAAGATAGTATAAATATTCAAAAAATAGTTGACATTCATTCTATACCAGATTAAAGTATATGTATTGTTATTTTACTTAATCGCATAAAACATCTCTTATCAAGAGTGGCAGAGGGACTGGCCCGATGATGCCCGGCAACCGTTCTATTTTCTAATAGAATTGGTGCTAATTCCTGCAAAGCTGTATGGCTTTGAAAGATAAGAGAGGAGACTCCTATTATTGTGGTGAAACCTCTCTGTCTTAAGAGAGGTTTTTTTGTTGTCCAGGCCCCAAAAAACAGAGAAAAAGGGTGCTGGCATAAGTAAATCGCATTAAAAAAAGAGGGGAGCAATGAAACGATGAAAAAGAAACTTTTTAACACATTCTTTATTTTGACATTGATATTAACGGTGTTTATCTCAGGATGTTCGTCAAATAATAGTGGAACGAATGAATCTACGAAAGCAAAAGGAAATCCTGAAGTATCACTAGATAATGTACCAGAAAGATTTAAAGATGGTGAAGGTGCAAAAATTAAAGTGATCCGCAAAATTGGTGGAGATGATCATACAGCTCAATTTTTAGCAGGAGCGAAGGAAGAAGGGGAAGCTTTAGGTTTCCAAGTTGATGTGTTCACTGCTAATGGTGACACAGCGAAATTCCATGATGCTATCGCACAAGGACTTGAAGAGGATTATGATGGATTTATTATTTCTCATGGAGATGACGAAGCAACAATTAATGCGGTTCAAAAATTAGTTGATGCAGGGAAAAGTGTTGTAACGTTTGATTCAATTGATGGGTTATCACAAATCAATGGTGTAACACTAACATCTCAAGATGATGAAGCACTTGCAACATTAGCATTAGATCAATTAGTAAAGGATACAAATGGTGAAGCGAATATCGTATACCTTTGGGTTGACGGATTCCCGCCAATGGTAAGAAGAAATGCTGTTTATCAAGATGTTCTAGCAAAAAATCCGAAAATTAAAGAGGTAGAGCGCTTTGGAATTGCATCTGCAGATACATCTGTTCAAACTCAAAACGCTGTCGCTTCTATGCTTAACAAGCATCCAAAAGGTGAGATAGATGCTATTTTTGCAACATGGGATGCCTTTGCAATTGGTGCTGCACGTGCGATCAAAGAAGCTGGAAGAGATGAAATTAAAATTTACGGTATCGATGTTTCAAATGCAGATCTTCAAGAAATGCAAAATGAAGCGAGCTCATGGAAATACACAGCTGCTGTTGATCCGAAGCTGATCGGGGCAGTTGATTTGAGAATTCTAGCGAAAAAGCTTGCAGGTGAAAAAACACCTGATAGTTATAATCTTGAAGCTTCACTTATTTCACAAGACGCCTTACTTCAATCAAATGAGCCAATTAATATGGTGAATTTAGCTGAAACTGTGGAAGGTTGGGGTCAGTCAGATGCATTTGAAGAAGAATGGATGAAAACATTAAAAGAATATTATAAGAAGTAATATCCTTAGGTGGAGAGAATGGATGATGTAAGGGTTAAACCTTTAAAGTCCACCTCTCTCCTTTTTCCTCTATTAAACCTCCAATTTTATAATCCCAATAAAACGAAATATACGATCTATAGGAAGGAGGCATAACAATGAGCAAGTCAGTACTAAAAATGACAGACATTTCAATTGAATTTCCTGGTGTCAAAGCACTGGATTCTGTTAACTTTACGATGAAAAGCGGAACAACTCATGCACTAATCGGAGCAAATGGTGCGGGGAAATCAACCCTAATGAAGGTTTTATCAGGCGCTTACGATCATTACACAGGACAAATCTCGATAGATGAGAAAGAACTGTCTATCAAAAACCCTAAGGATGCACAAGCATATGGTATCCAAATTGTTCATCAGGAAGTGGATACAGCTCTTATCCCTTATCTAACAGTAGGGGAAAATATTATGCTTACCAAAACTGTAAGTGAAATGGGCAAGAGGCAATTGATTCGCTGGAAGCAAATACACCAACAAGCAACTGAGATTTTAACTAGCTTGAATATAAAGGTTTCATCTAAAAAACTAGTAAGTGAACTAACACTTGCCGAAAAGCAAATGGTGTTGATTGCTAGGACTGTTTCATCTAAATGTAAATTCCTTATCTTGGATGAACCAACAGCACCACTAAGTCATACTGAAACAAATGAGTTATTTAGAATTGTTCGGGAACTGAAGGAGAAAAATGTAGGGATTATCTTTATTTCTCACCGCCTTCCAGAAATTTTTGAGATTTGTGATGAGATTACGATTATGAGAAACGGACAAATTATTACACATGAGCTTATTCGTGAAACAACTCCTAATAAGGTAATAGAATCCATGCTTGGCAGAGAGTTAGAGGAGCAGTTTCCTGAAAAAGCATTTCATATTGGCGAATCGATTCTAGAGGTCAACAATCTTTGTGATGATGGAAAGCTAAAAGATGTTTCCTTACAAGTACAAACAGGGGAGATCATCGGAATCGCAGGTTTAGTAGGTGCAGGTAAAACAGAATTATGTAAAACCCTGTTTGGTGAAAAGAAGCTAAAATCAGGTGAAATAAAGCTGCATGGCAAACAATTAAAAATAACAAGTCCCTATCAAGCAGTTAAGCACGGGATTGCCTTAGTTCCTGAGGAAAGACGAAAAGAAGGAATCCTTGTAGAGGAGTCTGTTGTAACGAATTTAACGGCTGCAAATTTAGGAGCTTTCACAAGTCCGCTTAGCTTTGTTAAACGAAAGGCAGAAAAGAAACAAGCGGTTGAACTGATTAAAAGTCTAGGAATAAAAACACCATCTGAACAAACAAAGGTAAAAAATTTATCAGGTGGAAATCAACAAAAAATAGCAATAGGAAAATGGCTTATTACAGACGCAGATGTTTATATTTTTGACGAACCTACAAAAGGCGTAGATGTAGGTGCAAAAAAGGACATTTTTGAACTTATTAGTGAGTTGGCTAGAAGAGGAAAGGCGATTATTTATGCTTCTTCAGAATTAGCAGAATTAATCGGAATTACGAATCGTTTATATGTTCTATACGACGGAAAGGTCGTAAAAGAAGTAAATACAGCTGGAACGAACGAAGAAGATCTATTATTTTACTCAACAGGAGGCAACTAAGATGGCAGAAATAAATCCTGTACAAACAAAAGAAGTGAAAAGATCATTTGATCTATTTCAGTTTTTATATAAATATGGAACAATCCTGACAATCTTTATTCTTGTCATTGTGTTTGCAACATCGAATCCATCTTTTATACAAGGCAATAATATCATCAATATTTTACGTTCAATATCAATTGTTACAATTATTGCCATTGGGATTACCATCTCCCTATCTGTCAATGGATTCGATCTATCTGTAGGGTCTGTTGCTTCACTGTCAAATGCAATTGTGATTTCAATGTTTGTATGGTTTTCACAAAACACACTTATTGCTATTTTTGCAGCAATTATTGCTTCTTTATTAGTCGGGGTATTGAATTCATTTATAATTGTTAAATTAAAAGTTCCTGATATGTTAATAACCTTAGCGACAATGTTTATTGTTCAAGGGATTGCCTTAACATATACCAAGGGTGCAACGGTATCACAAAATATGGTAATGCCTGATGGATCGTTTGCAACTGGAATCATTAGTCCTATTTTTGAAAAAATTGGACAAGTACCTTGGATTATTGTCATTATGGTGATTGTCGTCATTGCTGTTCACATCTTTTTAACGTATACAAAGCATGGCCGTTATATGTACGTGATCGGTGGGAATATAGAAGCAGCAAGATTATCAGGGATTCCTGTTAATAAATATAAAGTAGCTGCTTATCTCTTATCAGCTCTTTTTGCATCAATCGGAGGGATTGTTTTAGCATCAAGAGTCATGACAGCGGAAATCAACGCAGGAGCACCTTACCTGATGGATTCTGTTGCTGCTGCATTTATTGGATTTTCCGTGCTTGGTGCAGGAAAGCCAAATGCTTTTGGTACATTTGTAGGAGCTGTTTTAATCGGTATCCTCCAAAATGGACTTGTTATGATGTCAGTGCCATATTACGCAATGGATATTGTGAAAGGGACAGTTTTAGCATTTGCCCTTGCTCTAACTTACTACAAACAAAAATAAACCGAAAAGGCTGCTGAGTTGATCAGCAGCCTTTTTTTCTATAAAGGGAGAATATGACAAACTTCATCGACAAATTATTGGAGTATTTCCCAGGAAAGGAATTTTTCAATCAATTTTAGACAAGCATTTGCGTTATAATTGGAAATAATTGAAATAGTAAGGATGGAAGTTATGAATATATTATCTATTAGTCATTTAGAAAAACACGAAGGTAATGCTGTTGTGTTTCCGCCCTTCAGTTTGACAGTTGGTGCGGGAAATGCTGTTGCCATTCATACGAATATGAGTGTGCAGAAAATATTAATGGGGATGCTGTTGGGAGAACTTCCTATTTTGACAGGAGAAATAAGAGTGAATGATATAAGTATTTCTGCTCCAAAAAAGAAGTACTTACAACATATCGGATTATTATCTTTAAATGATGGCTTATATGAAAGACTGACAGTAAAGGAATATCTGGCATTCTATCAAAAACTGTATGATTCTAAGACAGCGCTAGAACAAATTTTGAATGCTGTTCAGCTGGAAGAAAAAAAGAATACGAGGATCGGCAAGCTTACTTTTTCGGAGAAACGAAGAGTGCATTTTGGGAATATGCTGCTCAATACGGCATCTTTGTATGTATTTGAAGAACCTGACCAAAATACTGATCTGGAAACAAAAAGAGTTCTTATCCGCATCATCCAGCAGCTGCTCAGTAAAGATAAAGCAGTTGTGGTTTTGACCGGAAATTTAGAAAGCGCATTGGCAGTAACCGACATTGTATACCGTTTAGATGATTCCGGACTTTATAAGCTTGATGTAACTGCAGAAGAATCTGAGCAGGATGCTGAGGGTGAGGCAGTTATTCAGCCTGTGAGATTTGAAAAAATTCCGACAAAGGTGAATGAAAAAATTGTCTTATTTGATCCTCCTGAAATTGATTTTATTGAGAGCAGTGATGGTCAATCAAAGCTTTATATCAAAGGGGAAATCTATCAAAGTATGTTCACGCTAAACGAACTGGAGGAGCGTCTGCAGCCATTCGGCTTTTTCCGCTGTCACCGCTCCTATATTGTTAATTTGCAAAAGGTGAGAGAAGTAGTTACATGGACGAGAAACAGCTTTACACTCGTTTTGAATGATACAAGCAAATCCTCTGTTCCGCTTTCTAAAGCAAAGATGGCGGAATTAAAAGGAATGCTTGGATTAAAATAGTACTCCGTTCATGGTGTATATGCGCCTCCTGCATATTATTTTGCTCCTTCTGCTGACATTTTACTGCACCATAGCTACTTATTCTGTAAGATGATCTCAAATCACAAAATGCAATGCAGGAGGATGGCAATGGAAAAGATAATCGAAGTGAAATCATTGGCAAAACTGTTCGGTAATCAGCGGGCACTAGAGGATGTTTCGTTTGAAGTGAGTAAAGGTGAGGTGTTTGGTTTTCTCGGTCCAAGCGGATCAGGAAAGACAACGACAATAAAAATTTTAACCGCACAGCTGACACAAACAGATGGAGATGCGCTGGTGTTTGGGCATCCTGCAGCACAATTAAAGCATCCAATGAACCGGAAAAAAATCGGAATTTTAACTGATAATAGCGGATTGTATGAACGCTTATCAATCTTTGATAATTTAAAGCTATATTGCGGGCTTTATGATGTGAGTCTATCTAGAATAGAAGAAGTGTTGGAAATGGTCAATTTAAAGGCGGAAAGTAAAAAGATTGTGTCAAAGCTTTCAAAAGGAATGCTGCAGCGTGTGACGCTTGCGCGAGCCTTTCTTCATAAACCAGAGCTGCTGTTTTTAGATGAGCCTACTTCATCTCTCGACCCCGTCAATTCCCGGCATATATATCGTGGCTTGCAGGAGTTGAAGGATAATGGCACTACAATCTTTCTAACAACTCATGACATGAATGAGGCAGAACTTTTATGTGATCGAGTCGCATTTCTCCATAATGGGACCATTCAGCTGATTGGTCCGCCGAAAGAACTGCGCAAGCGCTATGCTGATAATACACTGACTGTCGAATTAACGGACGGCACAACAGAGGTCATTGCTAAAGGAGAAGCCGGTGCGGAAAAATTATATCGCTTTATGTCGGAAAATAAAGTAGTTTCAGTCAATACAAACGAACCAACCTTAGGTGACATTTTTGTTGAGATTACAGGGAGGAAATTATCATGACATTTTCATTAAAAAGGGCTCTAGCAATTTTCCACAAGGACTATAAAGATCTTTCAAAAAATATGTATGTTTCCTTTACTGCTGTTATCCCGTTATTTATGGCGCTGCTTTACGGATCGCAGGGGGAGTTAACGATTGAGATGCAATATATCGTCATAAATATGACATTGTCCCTTGTTGCTGCGTTTATCCAATGCTCGCTTATTGCTGAGGAGAAGGAAAAGAATACATTGCGCGGCTTAATGCTTTCACCGGCAAGTACAGTAGAAATCTTGGCCGGGAAAGGTATGCTGACGTTCTTAACAACTATTTTCATTATTGTAATTTCCTGCTTTTTAATTGATTACAAGCCGGAGAGTCTCGCAGTCATCGCAGTGGCCATTGCATTGTCTACAGTGTTTTACATTGGTTTAGGAACCTTTCTTGGTCTTATTACAAGATCAGTCATGGAAGCATCGGTTGTGATTATGCCTTTTTTCTTTCTGTTTACTTTCGGGTCATATGGCGCAATGCTTGCTGAAAGGTTTCCTATATTTAAAGCTGCAGAATATATGCCAAACACGCAGCTTGTTGAATTGGCTGGTGCTGTACAATTAGGTGCTGGCTTTGCAGATATATGGAGCCATCTATTTGTCATTATCATTTGGATTGCAGCGGTTTTTGTTCTTGCTTATCGTATATTTAAGAAACGAATGATGGACTAAGTTTGAAAAAAGCATGACAACCCTCTAAAATGAAAGGTATAAAAAGGGGGGTATCTATCCAATGAATTTACTTGATTGGTATAAAAATGGTTTGACAAAAGAAGTTTATATAAATGAAATGAAAGTCAACAAATCGGAGATGCTGGGGATTTATGATAAATTTTCATTAAATGAAAAGCATAGAAGCCGTTTAGCATCATTTAAAAACAAGGGGTTAAAAGCCATCGTACTTACTGAAGACTGGTGTGGCGATGCAATGCTGAATAATCCGATTCTGCTGAGAATTGCCGAAGAAATTAGCATGGAAGTCCGATTTGTCCTTCGTGATTCGAATTTAGAGCTAATGGATCAATACTTAACAAACGGTACATCTCGCGCGATTCCAATCTTTATTTTCCTAAATAGTGAGGGTGAGGAAATCGCAGTATGGGGTCCTCGCGCACCTAAAATGCAGGAACTTGTGATGGAGGAGAGAAGCAAATTGCCATCTCAGGAAGATCCGTCATTCTCTGAAAAACAAGCTGCGATGTACAAAAAATTAACTACTTCATATCAGGAAACCCCTACTTATTGGGATACGGTTGCGGAAAGCATCATCGAAAAATTAAATGCATAAAGATAAAAAGCTGGCGAAATTATTTCTGCCAGCTTTTTACGTGATTGACTATGTATGACCAGGAAATGATAAAAACATCTTACTGAATTAACGCACGCCCCACGGAAAGCGAGTATCCTGTAGCGGAAATCAACCACTTCAATACTTTTTATAAAGCAACAAAAATGACGAAAACAGCCTGTGGAAAGCTGCATGAAATAAACTGGTCTTTCATTAATATTTCACTTCCACATTTGTCTCCTTTAAAAAGACAAATGTTCTTCTGTAAAAGAAAACTCTTGATTATTTAAAGAAAACAGGGGATAATAGTGATTAAAATTTGACTGAAAATTTTAAATAGTAGGAGATGTAGAAATGAAAGTCGTAAAGTTCGGTGGTTCTTCTTTAGCATCAGGTGAGCAACTAAAAAAAGTTTTGAATATTGTCGTGTCAGATCCGGCTAGAAAGGTCGTTGTTGTATCTGCTCCAGGAAAACGATATTCAGACGATATAAAGGTAACAGACCTTCTTATTGAGTGTGCGGAGAAACATTTAGCAAATGAGCAAGCAGATCAAGTCTTTGATTCTATCATGGAAAGGTATGCTAGTATTGTAAAGGAATTAGCAATCCCATTTGATATTATTGATACGATTTCAAATGATTTAAAGGCGTTATTAGCTGGAGATAAGAGTAAGCCTGAAAGCTATCTTGATGCAGTGAAAGCAAGTGGTGAGGATAATAATGCAAAGCTGATTGCCGCTTATTTCCGACATAGCGGTTTAAATGCTGAATATGTAAATCCCAAAGATGCTGGTTTACTTGTGTCAGATGAGCCGGGAAATGCTCAAGTGTTACCTGAATCATATGAGAATTTATATAAGCTGCGTGACAGGGAAGGAATTGTTGTGTTCCCAGGATTTTTTGGTTACAACAAAAAAGGTGAGGTATTAACATTTTCAAGAAGCGGGTCAGATATTACTGGGTCGATTTTAGCTAATGGTATTAAGGCGGACCTGTATGAGAACTTTACAGATGTTGATGCGGTTTATTCTGTAAATCCGACAATTGTTCAAAACCCTAAGGAAATTAGCGAGTTAACGTATCGTGAAATGCGTGAGCTTTCATATGCAGGCTTTTCTGTATTCCATGACGAGGCATTAATTCCTGCATTTAGAGCAGGTATACCTGTAAATGTAAAAAATACAAATAATCCTTCAGCACCAGGAACAAGGATTGTGAATGAAAGATCAAATTCAAATGGACCTGTCATTGGAATTGCAAGTGATAAAGGCTTCTGTAGTATTTACGTAAGCAAATATTTGATGAACCGTGAGATTGGATTTGGTCGCAGACTATTACAAATACTAGAGGATTATGGTTTAACATATGAGCATGTTCCATCAGGAATTGATGATGTAACAGTGATCCTGCGGCAAGATCAAATGGATGAAACACTAGAAGCCAAAATAACAGATCGCATTATGACCGAGCTTCATGCAGATGAAGTGATTATCGAACATAATCTTGTGTTAGTTATGGTCGTTGGTGAAGGTATGCGTCACAATGTTGGAACAACAGCCCGTGCAGCAAAAGCTCTTGCAGATGCCGGAGTAAACATTGAAATGATCAATCAAGGATCCTCAGAGGTTAGCATGATGTTTGGTGTAAAAGAGCCTCAGGAAAAGAGAGCCGTTCAAGCGTTATATAATGAATTTTTTGTTGCTGTACCAGTTTAAAAAATAATTGGAAAGGGACAGTCATTATCACACGTCTTAAAAAATCGTGGTGGCAGGCTGTCCCTGTTTCAATAGAAAAATAAACAATTTCCATCTAGATTAGTTATTATTTAAAACAAAAGATTGTGTATACTTACAATAGCAGTTTTTATACATAAATATGAGGTGAAAGACAAATGGCAAGATTATTTTCAATTGGTGAGGTATTAATTGATTTTATACCCGCGCAAAAGGGAGTTGCACTAAAAGATGTTGTTTCATTTGAACGTGCTCCTGGTGGTGCCCCGGCTAATGTTGCAGCAGCTGTTGCAAAAGCAGGTGGTCATTCATCAATGATTACGAAGCTTGGCGAGGACGCCTTTGGTGATTTTCTAATTGAAACATTAGACAGTGTTGGAGTCAACACTGAGCATATTGCTAGAACGAAAAAAGCTAATACAGCACTTGCTTTTGTTTCACTCAAAGAAGATGGAGAGAGGGATTTCTCATTTTATCGTAACCCTTCTGCAGATCTTTTACTTTCTGATGATGAGATTGATGAAGGCTGGTTTCAAGATGGTGATATTCTTCACTTTTGCTCTGTTGATTTAGTCGAAAGTCCAATGAAGAAGGCTCATTCTAAGGCTATTAGAGTGGCAAAAGAAAAAGGAGCGATCATCAGCTTTGACCCGAATGTACGTTTACCATTATGGGAAGATGCAGAAGAATGCCGTACAACAATTAGAGACTTTCTGCCACATGCACATTTAGTCAAAATTTCTGACGAGGAATTAGAATTTATCACTGGGATTAGTGATGAGAAAGAGGCTATTCGTTCTTTATTTACCGGTGATGTAAAAGCGGTTATCTATACAAAAGGAGCAGAAGGGGCTGTCCTGTATATAAATGGAGAAAGCTTTTCATCAACAGGTTATAAGGTTTCTGTTCAAGATACGACAGGTGCTGGTGATGCCTTTATTGGCGGGTTTCTATATAAAGTATTAGAGAAAAATGCCACCATCTCTAATTTGGATACTATTTTGAGAAATGAACACGATGATATCTTATCCTATGCAAATGCAAGCGGTGCACTTACGACTACTGGTAAAGGGGCAATTTCTGCTTTACCAACAAAACAAGAAATTTATGATTTTATAGAAAAGCAAAAGTAATGAAAAGCAAGGCAGTCCAAGGTGAAAGAGGACTGCCCTGCTTATTATTCACTAGCAATGTTGTTACTTCTGGTAGATCTCCCTCTAAATTTGTTTTGCTTGTTTAATTTTAATTTCTGAGATCGTAACCGGTTTGCCGGTAAATTATTATTTGGTGCAGCTTGTTCATTCCAATCACCCATGTGAATACCTTCCTTTATTCTTCAATTTTCTTACCTCTCATTAACTTTTCAAATTCGGCCATGTCTGGATCTGGCTTAATCTCATGATCGAAAGGGTTCTTTTCTTGGGAAAATTCAGGATCAGCATCTAGTTTGATTCCGATCTGTGAGCCTGTAGTGCTTAAAGTATCGTTAATAATCGATTCTTTCTCACCATCAGGGTGTGGGGTTACTTCAGAATGCAGATTACGACGATCCACCTCTAATTCCTCCTAACAGCAATAATTCATTCTACTGTTAAGATGACTAAATAAAGGAAAAACTATTCAAAAATAGTGAATGGAAAAAAACAAAAGGATAGATAATCCAGAATTTTCCTGGTTTATCTATCCTTTTGTACTATAAGAATTTATAAGTTTTGTACTTAGTTTTAGTGTCTAACTCCGAAGCACAGGACGTGCAAGTGCAGTCATGGAGATTGACGTCGCGTATTTTGACTGCCAGCGCCCAGCGAGACTTCCCTCACTCTCCGTACGATAAGTCAACATCGACTCACTTCATTCGTCGTGTTTCCTTTATCTCCTACAGGCTCAGTCCAGTCCGTACTTCGCTAAACGGGGGCTTACGCTTTTCTAAGTTTAGTCCAGTATGATGATTTTTACTGTTTTACGTCCCCATTGGAGTGCTTTAGCACTTGATGGCATTAAAACATCTATTTTATGTCCGATAATTGCTCCACCTGTATCACCTGCAATGGCAACACCATAACCCTCAACCCAAACCTTTGAACCGAGAGGAATAACACCAGGGTCAACAGCGATAAGCTTCATATTGGGATTCTCTTTAATATTATAACCCAGGTATGTCAGGTCACTTTTTGTATCTTCATGACTATATGCAGTCGCCGAAACATACAATTCTTTTCCTGATTTTGACGAAGTATCTGTATCATTTTTTGTTGTCTGAGATGTCGATGTTGATTTTGGTTTTGGTTTTGAAGGCGGAGGAGCAACTGTAAGTTGTACGGCAGCTTCTTCCTTTTCTTTTTTAGCTTTAGCTAATTCAATAGCTCTAGCCTTTGCAGCTTCTTCTTCTTTTTTGATCTGACTTTGAATCGTATTTATCTTAGATTGAATCGTTGCTTTTTCTTTTTCTGCTAGATTAATCTCAGTTGAGAGTGTTTGATATTTTTCTTGTAAGGCAGCAAGGGCTTGATTTCTTTTTACACGTTTTTGTTCAAGTTCAGCTTTTTTTGTTTCTAGTTCAGCCTGTTGTGTAACTAGTAATTGTTCTTGCTGATCGATTTCTTTTTTATCTTCTTCAATTTGTTTAATGTCTGCTTGTTGTTGTTCTACGATTTTTTGGTCGGCATCTAGTAATGTAGCTACAGCGCCAACACGTTCAAAGAAGTTACCAATGCTTTCTGAATTTATAAGTGTTTCGATAACGATTGATGTACGATCACTATGCTGAAGAGCGACTAAACGCTTCTCCATAATGCCTTCACGCGCATACACTTTGTCCTGTAAAAGAACAATTTCTTCTTTCTTTTGTTCGATTAATTTTTGAATCTCGGATATCTTTGCTTCAACATCAGCTAGGCTTTTTTCACTATTTGCAATTTCTTGATCAAGAGCTTGTACATTTTGTTGAATCGTATTTACTTCTTCGTTTATTGCTTGCTGTTCTTTTTCTTTTTGAAGAATGGTTTGTTGATTCTGCTCTAGCTGTTCATTCGCACGATTTAACGTGTCTTTTGTTGATTCTGCTTTTGCCACATATGTAATAGGTAAGGATAATAATAGAATTCCAATTGTGGTGGCAATCGTTTGTTTAAACGCTCGCATAAAGCAACCCCTTTCTTGTCTATCTATTTATAACATAGAAATAAATTTCGTAGGTTACAATTAGATTAAAATTTTTGGTAGTTTATGTAAGAAAATAGGCTTTTTTTGCCTAAAAAAAGACAGTTCCCGCATTTTGTGGAAAAACTGTCTTTTTAAAAAGATTAAGAAGGTATAAAATTTTGTGCTAGTTTTTGTGTCTAGCTCCAGCGCCTGAACCCTCGGGGTCATAAGCCACACAGGAATTGAAGACAAAGAACGTCTTCTATTCCTAAGCGTCTTATGCCTGCCTTAGTCTGATCAAGGCGCCTGCGCTTTTCTTATTGCCATTCAGTTAATTTCTGATCTGTTGGCAGGAGAAAAGCTAAGGCACCAAGTAATGGTAGTAATGCGACTCCAATCATGGTTGTTGTAAGTCCAACCCAGTCGATTAATGCTCCTAAGGCAACTGAACCAATTGCTCCCATCCCAAAGGCTAACCCAACTGTTAAACCTGACATTGTTCCGATCTTACCTGGAACAAGTTCCTGAGCATATACAACTGTAACAGAAAAACTAGACATCAAGATAATTCCTATTAGAGCTAAAATAATAATAGATAAAGTTGACCCTACAAAAGGAAGTAATAACGAAAGCGGGGCTGTTGCAAGCAAAGAAATAAGGATAACTGTACGTTTTCCAAAACGATCAGCTAACGGACCGCCAAGAAAAGTACCTACAGCCCCCATTAGTAAAAAGGTGAAAATATAAATTTGGGAGCTAGCAATAGTCAGCTCATATTTATTAATAGCAAAAAAGGCATAAAAATTTGAAATGGCACTTACATACCATGAACGAGCAAAAATAAGAAAGATAATAATAATGAGTGCATTCCGGATGGATTTTGAAAGAGCTTTTGTTTCAGAATTCTTTTTGACCTTTGGTTTCTTAGCAGCTTCTAACACTTTTAGTTTACGAGAATACCAATTTGCAATATAAATTAAAAACCCAACGGCTAATGCAGCAACTATGGTAAACCAAATCGCTCCAAATTGACCAAGAGGAACAAGGATTAAAGCTGTGATCAAAGGGGCAAGTGCCTGGCCGCTATTACCGCCGACTTGATAAATTGATTGAGCTAATCCTCTTCGATTTCCGGCAGCCATATATGCAACACGTGAACCCTCTGGATGGAATATGGCTGAACCCAAGCCAATAAAAATAACGGATAAAAGAATGGTTAGAAATGAAGGGGCAAAAGCTAAACCTAACACACCTAACATACTGCTCGTTAAGCCAATTGGTAACGCGTAAGGCATTGGTTTTTTATCTGTATATAGGCCAACAACCGGCTGCATGACAGATGAGACCATATTTAATGCAAAAGCAATAAGTCCAAGTTGTGTAAACGTAAGGCCCATGGACTTCTCCAAAATTGGAAACATCGCGGGAATGACAGACTGAATGCTATCATTTAAAAGATGACAGAGACCGATAATAAATAAAATGTTATACACAGTACCTGATTCTTGTTGATAAGAAGCAGGTTTTTTCGGAATGGAAGCTGTTGACATGAATTTTTTCTCCCTTTATCAAATTATTTCGATGCGCGAAATAGTGCTATTAGTCATATTATTGTCATCACTTGGAAAAAATTCAAGTTAAATATGTGATTGAACGAGGAAAAAATAGAATAATATAGATGATCAGCGTTCTTATGAAATGTTTTAATATATAAAATCAATGATACATTCTGCTCGGCAAGTGATGGAATTATTGATAAACTATTTTTAAATCATTCTTATAAACTGAAAGTGAAGACAACCATCTCGGACTATGAACATATAGGATACATAATCAATTGAATGAAAGCCCTTTCCGTTAAGGGGTGTTAATATAAAAGGTCTGGAGGACAGTGCAGTATGCGAAAGTTAGGGTCAATTTTACATCCATATCGAATATCCGTGATGATAGCGTTATTTTTAATGCTTATAGAGCTGACTGTAGAGCTTTTACATCCATTATTAATGGCAAAAATTATAGATGATGGAATTTTAAAAGAAGATATGCACATGGTTGTGGTGTGGGGCGGAATTATGGTCGCGTTATCGCTGCTTGCTTTTGCATCCGGAATGATCAATTCTTTTTATGCAGCACATGTTAGCCAGGGCTTTGGCTTTGATTTGAGAAAACAGATTTTTGTGAAGATACAATCCTTTACCTTTGAAAAATTAAGCAAGTTCCCCGCAGCCTCTCTTATTACGCGTATGACAAATGATATAACTCAACTTCAAAATACATTGTTTATGGGACTGCGAATTATGTTAAGAGCCCCACTCCTTGTCATCGGCTCAGTCATCCTGTCATTCTTTGTGAATGCACAGATTGCCATGATTTTTGCTGTTTTAGTTCCTTGTTTGATTATCATGCTTGTTTGGATGATGGGAAAAGGTAGTAGGCTATTCCAAAACGTTCAATCAAAATTAGATCAAGTAAACGATGTATTACGTGAAAATCTAATTGGTATGAGACTGATTAAAGCTTATGTTCGCAGAGATCATGAAATAAAACGGTTTAAAACATCATCCAGGACATTAAAAGAGAAGACGATTAAAGCATTACGAATGATTGAAACATCTATGCCTGTCTTGTTATTTATCATGAATATGGGCATCCTGTTCATCTTATGGATTGGCCAAGCGCAAATTACTAGTGGAAATGTTCAAGTTGGTGAAGTGGTCGCCATTGTCAATTATGGACTAAGAACAACATCAGCCTTATCAATGTTTTCTTTTATTATCATGTTTCTGTCAAGGTCACGTGCATCTGCTTCAAGAATTTTGGAAGTTCTTGATACGGAAGTTGATGTAAGAGATAAGGGGGAAACGGCAGGGATTTCAGGCGGAAAAATTGCCTTTGAAGATGTGAGCTTTTTTTATCCAGGAACAAAGGAACCGGTGCTTAAAGAAATCTCATTTACAGTAAATGAAGGAGAAACAGTTGCAGTCATGGGTGGAACTGGATCAGGAAAATCATCTCTCTTTCAGCTTATTCCTAGGCTTTATGAAGCGAGTTCCGGCACAATATATATAGATGATCGTCCAATTGATTCTTTGGATTTGACGTTTTTACGAAACCAAATTGGTCTTGTCCCACAGGAGGCAGTACTTTTTTCCGGAGAAATAGAAAATAATATTGCGTGGGGAAACAATACTGCTTCATATGAACAAATCATTGAAGCTGCAAAAGCAGCACAAATACATGAAACTATTGAAAAGCTCCCTAAAAAATATAAAACAAAAATTGGGCAAAAAGGAGTGAATCTCTCTGGGGGACAAAAGCAGCGTTTGTCTGTCGCAAGAGCATTGGTACGCAAACCGAAAATTCTTCTATTAGACGATAGTACAAGTGCACTTGATGTGAAAACCGAAAAAAGATTACTAGATGCATTAAAAAACTACTCTTGTACAACACTACTTATCACTCAAAAAATTAGCACTGCACGACAAGCAGATAAAATCCTGCTATTAGATGATGGGAAGCTAGTTGCCGAAGGGAATCATCAGGAACTATTAAAAAACTCCTCTCTTTATCAAAAAATCTCTCAATCACAGATGAAAGGAGAGATGGCGAATGTTAAAGCAGTTAACTAGTCCGTTTAAATATAAAAGGTTTGATCTAAATAAAAACGATCAGAGAAGTAAAAATAACCAAAAAGTAGGACTTAAGGAAGGGCTTCGTACAATCATTAAAATCTGGAGATATCTATCAGAAAAGAAAGGTCAGTTTTTCCTTGTGCTATTAATGGTTCTCATCAGCTCTGCATTAGCATTATTAGGGCCATATTTAATTGGAACAACGATTGACGAATACATTGTAACCCAGGATAGCAATGGGCTAGTGTTCTTACTAGGAGGATTGGTCCTAGTCTTTGTCTTTCATTCTCTTTCTTTGTTTTTGCAAAATTTCTGGATGATTGGAATTTCCCAATTTACAGTGAATGAAATGAGGTCAGATTTATTTCAACACCTTCATCGTCTGCCGATTTCCTTTTTTGATAAAAGGCAGCACGGTGAATTAATGAGCAGGGTAACAAATGATATTGAAAATGTCAGTTCTACATTAAATAGCTCGGTTATCCAAATTTTTTCTAGTCTTTTAACCCTTATCGGTACAATCACAGTCATGCTTCTATTAAGTCCAATGCTTACAGCTATTACCTTGTTGATCATTCCTTTAATGGTGATTGGAATGAAATGGATTACGAAAAGGACCGGTCAGTTATTTAAATATCAACAAAAAAATCTAGGAGAATTAAATGGTTATATTGAAGAGGCCATTTCAGGCCAAAAAATGATTAAGGCCTATTCACAGGAAGATCGAATTTTAAAAGAATTCATTGTCAAAGGTGAGGAATTAAGGAATTCAGGCTTCTGGGCTCAAACGATATCAGGTTTTATTCCGAAAGTCATGAATATGTTGAATAATCTTAGTTTTGCTGTCATTGCTTGTATTGGCGGTTTGTTTGCTTTAAATGGCTTGGTTACAATTGGAGTCATTGTTATTTTTGCAGAGTATGCAAGGCAATTTACTCGTCCATTAAATGATCTTGCCAATCAATTTAATACATTGTTATCTGCAATTGCCGGAGCTGAAAGAGTTTTTGATATTCTTGAAGAAGACATAGAAAAGGACAACCAATCCAGGGATGATGAAAGTATAGATATTAAGGGTGAGGTTGTGTTTGAAAATGTATCGTTTTCTTATGAAGAAGGAGAGGACCGGCAAACAATTGAACATGTTTCTTTTCATGCTTCACCTGGTGAAATAATTGCCTTAGTCGGTCCAACAGGAGCTGGAAAAACAACGTTAATTAACCTTATCACTCGTTTTTATGATGCGGATGATGGAAGAATAGTCATTGATGGAATAGATATTCATGACATTGGAAGAGATACACTACGAAAACAGATGGCATTTGTTTTACAAGATACATTCCTATTTCAAGGAACAGTAATGGAAAATATTCGTTATGGACGTTTAAATGCAACGGACGAAGAAGTTATAGAGGCTGCAAAGTTAGCGAATGCAGATTCTTTCATTCAAAAGCTTCCAAATGGCTACGATACGCTAATTCATCATGATGGAAATGGAATTAGTCATGGCCAAAAGCAGTTATTAGCTATTGCAAGAGCCATGCTAGCAAATCCTAAAATCCTGGTGTTAGATGAGGCAACAAGCAGCATTGATACAATCACAGAGCTGGTTATTCAGGAAGCCCTATTAAGATTAATGAAGGGAAGAACAACTTTTGTGATTGCTCATAGACTGAATACGATTCAAAATGCTGATCAAATTATTGTATTAAAGGATGGAAAAATTATTGAAAAAGGCACACACAACGAATTAATAGAGAAAAAAGAATTTTATTATGACATGCAGGCGCAACATGCTGCAATCCATTAAGAAGATTATAGAATATAGTCTTCTTTTTATTTTATATTAGAAAAATTTTACAGATGATCGTCAATCATTACCAGTAGAACTGATCATGAATGTAGAATGAAAAATGATATAATTAACTATCCTAATATAGAGAAAAAGGTCGCCTGTTAAATAAGTCTTGAACATCAATGTTCTATCATAAACTTAGATAGAGACAGCGTTGCTATTTCAGGTTATAGCGATTCCTGCAAAATGTTCACATGGTCATGCTCGACATTGTGAAGCTTTTGCACAATCTATTATTGCCTGAAAAGTAAATCAGTTAGTTTAAATGTTTAGAGTTTATACGATTAATATTTTGAATGACTTTAACGCGTTACAAAATACATGTACATCAGTTGTTATGACTGATTTTCCACAAATGTTTTTTAGATAATAAAATTTTAACTTTATTTTTTTAGCAGAGATAATTTATTTTATTACAATAAAATTAAATTGTGAGATCCTCTGACATTTCTATTGTGTTCTATGGGCGTATTGATTATAATCTCTGTAGAAAGAAAATTCTGTATATTTAAAAAAGGGGGTTGTGTATTTGGAGGGGTTTGTTTCGGCATTAAACGGAGTTTTATGGAGTACACCGGTTATTTACATCTTACTTGGTGTTGGTCTACTGTTTTCGATCTTAACTCGATTTTTACAGGTAAGGCATATTAAAGAAATGGTAAGGCTGATGTTCCAGGGGAAGAGCTCTGAAGCTGGCGTTTCCTCTTTCCAAGCACTCGCGATCGCACTTTCCGGACGTGTTGGAACAGGTAATATCGCTGGGGTTGCTACAGCAATTGCTTTTGGTGGACCTGGAGCAGTTTTTTGGATGTGGGCGATAGCTTTTATTGGGGCGTCAAGTGCATTCATTGAATCAACTCTTGCTCAAATTTATAAGGTTAAGCAAGATGGACAATACCGTGGCGGTCCAGCCTACTTTATTGAAAAAGGAATTGGGTGGAAATGGTTTGCTGTACTGTTTGCCTTTGCGGCATTGGTTGCAATGGCCATTTTAATGCCTGGTGTGCAAGCTAATTCCATTGCACTTGGGATGGAAAATGCGTTCGGCATTCCGAAAGCAGCAACAGGTTTAGTTGTTATTGCATTATTAGCCTTTATTATTTTTGGCGGGGTTAAACGAATTGCTACAGCTGCACAATTTATTGTGCCGTTCATGGCGTTAGGATATATTGCTTTATCACTTGTTATTATTTTAATGAATATTACAGAACTGCCTGGAGTTATTTCCCTTATTTTTAGCAGTGCATTTGCTTTAGATTCTGCTTTTGGTGGTTTAATCGGTATGGCGATTTCCTGGGGAGTAAAACGTGGAATTTACTCAAACGAGGCAGGTCAAGGTACCGGTCCGCATATGGCAGCAGCAGCAGAGGTTTCACATCCTGCTAAACAAGGTTTAGTTCAAGCTTTTTCTGTTTATATTGATACGTTATTTGTTTGTTCAGCAACAGCATTTATGATTCTTTTCACAGGTTTATATAATACTCAGGCACCTGATGGTTCATTTATCGTGAATAGATTAGAAGGTGTTGAAGCAGGTCCAGGATTTACACAAGCTGCAATTGACAGTGTAATCCCAGGATTTGGTGCAGGGTTTGTTGCGATTGCGCTATTCTTCTTTGCTTTTACAACAATTATGGCGTATTACTATATTGCTGAAACGAATATTGCCTATTTGCTTCGTGGGAAAAGTAATAAAATTCCAATGCTGTTCCTTAAGGTTGTTTTATTAGCTGCAACATTCTATGGGGCAGTAAAAACGGCAAGCTTAGCTTGGGCATTAGGCGATGTTGGATTAGGAATTATGGTATGGCTGAATGTTATCGCAATCTTAATTTTAGCTAAGCCAGCTTTATTGGCACTAAAAGATTATGAGCGTCAGAAGAAAGAAGGGAAAGATCCTGTCTTTGATCCTAAAGCATTAGGAATTAAAAATGCTGACTATTGGGAAACCGAATATAAAAAAGATCAAGATCAAGCTTCTTAAAGAAAAGGAAAAATGGGTTGACCTATTTTGGTTAACCTATTTTTTTGTGTAAATTTCTCCTTAATTGTACAAGATAAAAAAGATTATTTTTGGTTTGATTAAGGAGGATAAATCAATGTCCAAGCAAGGAAAACAAAATGCAGAGCAAACGAGTCAGCAATTAGCAAAGCAGAAGGCGAAAAATGATGTTGAGTTTGGTTCTGATGTACAAGCAGGGAATAGTCAGCACCAAAGCCAAAAGAAAAGCGGCAAACAAGTTAACAAAAAATAATGATACTAAGTAAAAGCTAAGGACAGTTCCAGTATTTTTGGAACTGTCCTTAGCAAGTTTATCTCACTACTTTACGGGCGTAAGCCCCGCGCTTATAGAAGTCTCACTTTATTGAAGCTGACTCTTTACGTCTTCAGGTATATGCTTACTTGGAATAGATCCATACCATATATTTCCGTCAGTAAGAGTTAATTTCACATAGTATACATCTTCTTCTGAGTACTCTGAGAAATGGTAGATGAGTGTGGAAATTGTTTCTTTTTCCGTGACTGTTGCATGTTTCTCACCACTTTGGAAAATTTCTTCGGGCATATAAATATCCTTTTGAGCTTTATGAGGAATATATGTCACTTCTGCCTTTGAAATATCGTTCTCATCAATTCGGGCATTCTCTAAATAACCGTGCTGATCCAGCCATTTCGTAATAGACGTGTATGATTTCTTCCAATCTATTAAATGACCTTCAAATGATTGAGGTGTATCACTATTATTATTTTTATATTGCATTTCGATATAAGCCCAAGGGGCAGTTGTGCTTACGATATCTTCTACTGACTGTGAAAGGAAATCTTCTTCAATCGCTTTTCTTAATTCTGCTATTTCTTTTTCATCGGTAATTGTTACTGGATTATGTTGGTGGCTTGGTCCGTATGGAACGATCCGTATGTTGATAACATCTTCTTTCTGAATCTGTGAAAATTCAGGTAAATTGATTTTATAATCCTTTGCTTCCAAAATTGGTTTAAGCTCTTCCTGTAAAGCATCTACAGGGATGTAATACTCCCGTCTCAGTTCTTGACCATTATTTAAACGGTATACAAACACACCTGATATCTTATGAAGATGAGTATCCTTTTGCTTTTCGATAAAATCTCTTTGGTTAATAATCTCTTCATGCAGGTTTCTTATATCTTGTATATAAAGCTTTGAGTCAGAGTATGGATTCACATTGTTTCGCGTTAATTCTTGTAAGTGATAAGACTCGCCAAAGTACACTTCTTCGATCTGATCCATTCTTGGAAGTTTTGTTTCATAGTTAAATAGATCTGTTTTAATACTAAACAGAATAGCGACGAACACAATACTATATACAACAAAGCCAGTAAAGAAGCGGAAATGCAGAATACGCCATGTTTTTTGTAAAATCATTTCTGATGCCGTGTACCCGATTAAGGCACCCGTAATATAACCAAATATAATCCAATTCCAGTTTAATGTACCTGAAACAGAAAAATATGTTCCGCCAAGAATCATACAGCAAAAGGTGACACCATATTTAAAGATTGGCTTCATAAATGAGAAGGTGATGACTTCTGTTGCTCTTTCAAGTTGTCTAAAACGATAAAGGATTAAACCCAAAACAAATGCAAAGATGGTTAATCCAGAATAGGTCACTAATTCTAAAATTGAGTATGGTTTACTTTCTCCCCAGTTTTCTACAAAGCGGATGAAGGGAGATAAATACATGAATTTTTCTTCAATGAAAATAGGTGTAAAGCCAAAAAGCAGATAGGACAGATTATAAGAAACAAGTGCAACCATGCCTAGTGGCAAAAAGAGAAATACATATGTTAGGATTGCTTGTACTGTTGTCATCCCTGTAATAAACCCAACAGCAACTGGAAAAGCGAACATCATACATGTTAACAAACTAATGAGACCTGTCCATGCTAATAAATCAGAAACAGTTAAAATTCCCTTAAATCCTTCAATAGAATTTGTTACGAAAAAAGTAATGATTGTGGTAAGGATTATTGGGATAATTAATAAGATAAGCCCGCTAATAATATGGCTAAAATATAAGGTTTCTCTCCTGATTGGTAGGCTGTGTACCATATCGACAGATGATTCGTTTTGGATATAGCGAAACAGTAACAGGGCAGCTGCAACAGGAATTAAAAAATAGAGAAATACTTGTATCTCAGTATTGACTTTTACATAAGTATCAAAATCTGAAAAGATAATATATTCTCTTGATGCAAGCTGAAGGAGTCCTAAAGGAACAGTGAATATTAAACCGAGAAAGTAGACAAGGCTAATCCATCCATATTGTCTGAAATCCTGTTTAATTACCGTACTTTTAAAGAAGGATTTTTTCGATTTCATAGCCTACATCCTCCATTTCATAAATGAAAATTTCTTCTAGCGTTAAAGGTAATAAATCATAAAGTAACACATTAAAGGAGTAGATAATTTTGTTAATCTGTTCTTCACTTCCTCGAACAATTAACAGTGAGACACTACCGCGCTTTTCGTGGTGAAGAATATTTAATTGATTTAAAAGATGCTCTTCATGGGTAGGATCAGCTAATGCTAATTGAACTTTATGAGTATCAGATTTAATATCATCTATTTCCTTCTCGATAAGGATTTTTCCGTTATGCATAATTCCAACATGATCACATAAATCTTCAATTTCTCGTAGATTGTGAGATGAAATGATAACAGTAAGTTCTCTCTCTGCCACATCTTGAAATAGTAAGTTTTTTACTTTTTGCCTCATCACAGGATCGAGTCCATCAATAGGCTCGTCAAGAATTAAAATATCAGGCATGGCAGATAATGCTAGCCAGAAAGCAACCTGTCGTTTCATTCCTTTGGACAACCGGTGCACTTTCCGATTTACATCAATGTTAAAGGCAGATTTCAGTTGATCAAAACGATCTTTACTCCAGCCAGGGTAGTATTCTTTATAGTGAGCAGCCATCTGAGCAACAGTAGCTTGAGGGAAGAAATAAAGAAGATCAGGAATAAAGACGACTTTTTCTTTCACAGCTACATTTTCAAATACAGGGAGATCATTTATTTCGATCGTACCTTTATCAGGACGGTTAATGCCTGCAATCATTTTTAATAGCGAGGTTTTTCCTGCACCATTTGATCCGAGTAAGCCATATATGGATCCTTTTTTCACTTGGAGTGTAAGATCATTAACAGCTAGGTGTTTATCGTACTTTTTACTTATAGATTGTACTCTAATCATCTCTCTTTACTCCCTTTGCTTGTTGATGTGCCTCATGAAATAAAACATATAAATCTTCTTTGGTTAATCCAAGGTAAATGGCTTCTGCTATAAGCTTTTTGATATCCTGTTTCAGTTCCAGCAGCTTTTGGTCACTGGTCATTTGTTCAATAGCCGCCACAAAATTTCCTTTGCCTTTAATGGAATATACATACCCTTGGTTTTCGAGTTCTCGATAAGCTCTTTGGATGGTATTTGGATTAACAGTTAATTGACTTGAAAGCATTCTTACTGATGGTAATTGTTCATCAGGTTTAAGAATGCGATGAATGATGAGCTCTTTGATCTTGTCAACTAACTGCTCATAAATGGGCTTTCTGCTTCTTACATCAAGCTGAAACATTCGTGACCCCCTTCGCCTTAACTGTATTAATAATGTTAGTACAGTTAATATAGTATATGCTTGTTGCAGAGAATGCAATCATAAATTGAGAAATATTTTCCAATCTTTATTTCGTATGTTGTCACCAGCCGCTTGCGCTTTTCTAAAAAGATAAAAAGTATAAAATTCTGTATATGGTTTTGGTGTCTAGCTCCAGCGGCTAGCCCCTCGAGGTCATAAGACAATTTGGAATTGAAGGTAAAGAACACCTTCTATTCCAAATTGTCTTATGCTTGTCGGGGCTAATCAAGCCGCTTGCGCTTTTCTAATTACCGACTACCTGTTATTCTATACAGAGATAAAACTGTGAGGGATTGAATAACATGAGTATATTGCAGGTGGAAAATTTATATAAAACATACGGTGAGAAGGTTTTGTTTGATCATATTTCTTTTACGATTGCAGCAAAACAACGGATTGGTTTAATTGGTGTAAATGGTACTGGTAAATCGACATTATTGAAGGTCATTGCCGGAATTGAGTCAGCTGATTCAGGGGAGATTACTCATTCTAATTCAATACGAATTGAGTATTTGCCACAGCAGCCTGAGTTAACTGAGGGCTTGTCAATACTTGAACAAATTTATTTCGGTGATGCGCCAATCATGCAGGTTATGAGAGAGTATGAGCTTGCTTTAAGTGAATTGGAGAAGGATCCGGAAAATGAAGCAAAATTAAAGCAATTAATGAATATGCAGCAAAAAATGGATCAGCATGATGCGTGGGAGGCTAATACTGTCGCTAAAACCGTTCTGACGAAATTAGGGATTACAGATTTTCAAAAACCTGTTACGTATTTATCAGGTGGACAGAAGAAGCGTGTGGCTATTGCGAAAGCACTTATTCAGCCAGCTGATATTCTTATATTGGATGAACCGACAAACCATCTTGATAATGAAACAATTGAATGGCTGGAAGGATTCTTGGCCCAGTATAAAGGCTCCATTGTGCTTATAACACATGACCGCTATTTTCTAAATCGAGTGACAAATCAAATCTTTGAGCTGGATCAAGGACAGCTCTATACGTATTCGGGGAACTATGAAGTATTTTTAGAAAAGAAAGCAGAACGAGAAATAAATGCCGAACAGGCTGAAGAGAAAAGACAAAACTTATTAAGACGAGAGCTGGCCTGGCTTAGAAGAGGAGCAAAAGCTAGAACGACAAAGCAAAAGGCACGAATTGGGAGAGTTGAAGAGCTTCAGGAACAAAAAGGACCAACAGCTAAACAGGATGTGGACTTTGCAATTGGTTCAACTCGCCTAGGGAAAAAGGTGCTGGAGCTTGAGCATATTTCAAAAGCGTATGATGGCAGGCAGCTTATTAACGACTTTAGTTACTTGGTAAACCCAGGTGAAAGACTTGGCATTATTGGTCCTAATGGAACGGGAAAATCCACTCTTTTAAACATTATGGCAGGCCGCATCAAACCTGATGAGGGAACGGTTGATGTAGGAACAACTGTGAAGATTGGGTTTTATACACAGGAACAGGAAGAAATGGACGAAAACCTTAGAGTTGTCGAGTATATTAAAGAAACAGCGGAGGTTGTGTATACCATTGACAATCAAGTCATCACGGCTGAACAAATGCTTGAACGCTTCTTATTTCCAAGATCTGCTCAGTGGACATACATTCGTAAGTTGTCTGGCGGGGAAAGACGAAGACTTTACTTATTAAAAGTATTAATGGAAGAACCGAATGTTCTCTTCTTGGATGAGCCGACAAATGATTTGGACACACAAACGTTAAGCGTACTGGAGGATTATTTAGATCAATTTCCAGGAGTCGTTTTAACTGTTTCGCATGATCGCTATTTCCTTGATCGTGTTGTGGATCACTTAATTGCGTTTGAAAAAGGCGGACATATCGCCAGGTTCCAAGGAAGTTATTCAGAATACATGGAAGAGAAAAAGCTTCAAGAAATAATGAAGGAAAAAGAGAGCCCTTCATCAGAGAAGGTAATGTATAAAAAAGAAAAGAAAAAACGACTCTCATATAAAGAACAACAGGAATGGGAGCAAATTGAGGATAAAATTTCAGACCTTGAAGAACGGAAAGTACAACTTGAGCAGGAAATTGCAGCTGCTGGAAGTGACTTAGGAAAAGTAACCGAGCTATATAAAGAACAAGAACAGGTTGAGAAGAAATTAGAGGAAACAATGGAACGATGGGAAGAGTTATCACTTCTTGTTGAAGAGATTGAACAAAACCAATAATGGAAAGGCCTAAAGCAGTAAGAAAGATTGCTTTAGGTCTTTTTGTACTATAAGAAAATATAAAAAACTAAGGCTTTCGGCATTAGGATCTTGCGACAAGCCAAGTTTTTCTAATATAGTAGGTAAGGCTCAGAAAGTACCTTTATTCACATTGTGATCATATGAAATGAATGGTTTATACTAGAGTTAACATAGAAAAGGAGTATCCAAATGAAAACGAAGGATGATATAAGACATAGGGTATGGAGTCAGCTCACAGAGGAGAAAAATGGCCGTTTTCCATTTCCGTTAGTGAATCGAATTCCCAATTTCAAGGGTGCTGAATTAGCAGCTGCACATATCGCTCAATTACCTATTTACAAAGAAGCAAAAGTTGTGAAAGTAAATCCAGATGCTCCACAGCTTCCGTTAAGAAGACAAATTCTTATAGATGGGAAAGTGTTACTTGTCCCAACTCCACGTCTAAAGGCAGGTTTTATAATGGTTAAGCCAGAATGGGTTCCTGCAGGAGAAGAAAGAAAAGCGGCAAGCTTAAGTCATATAAAATCATATGGTAAAGAAATACCGTTAACTGAAATCCCTCGTATTGACTTAATGGTTGTTGGTTCTGTTGCCATTCATCCTGATGGGAGAAGGCTCGGCAAAGGAGAAGGATATGCAGACCGGGAGTATGCAATTATACGAGAGCTTGGAAACCCGCCAGTTCCAATTGTGACTTCAATTCATAGTACACAATTAGTCAATGAAGATATTCCAAGAGATACATATGATTTAACAGTTGATTGGATTTCAACAGAAAAAGGGATAACCCAAACGAATTCACCGTATGAAAAACCTAGCGGGGTAGAATGGGAACATGTATCAGATGAAGAAATGGAAGAGATGCCTGTGTTAAAACAACTTTGGGAGCTTAAATATATAAAATAGAAGAAGTAGAATGCAAAAAGATCATAAGAGGTGACCAAATTGGTTACAAACACTGAACAACTAGAAGAAGAGGCGATAAAATTTCTAAACGCCGTTTATCATGAGCTCGGTAAATCAAATGATGAGCTAGAGTTGAGGATAAAAGATGTAAAAGAACAGATAGCTGAAGCAGGCTATTATGAACATACATTTGAAGAGCTCGAACATGGTGCGAAAATGGCTTGGCGAAATAGCAATAAGTGTATTGGAAGACTATTTTGGAATTCTTTGACCGTTTTTGATGAGCGAAAAGCAGATTCAGAAGAGGATGTATTCGAAGCTTTGCAGCACCATATCGCTTTTGCTGCAAACTCAGGTAAAATTAGACCGACAATTACGATCTTTAAGCCTTCATTGGGAAGAGACGAGTGTTTACGTATATGGAATCACCAGCTAATTCGTTATGCAGGTTATGAAGCAGAACATGGAGTTATCGGCGATCCAGCCTCTTTAGATTTTACAAAACAGTGTGAAAAGCTAGGGTGGAGAGGGGAAGGCACCCAATTTGATATTTTACCCTTAGTTATTCAACTAAATGGCCGTAGTCCTAAGTGGTTATCTTTATCAAAAAAGGATATTTTAGAAGTACCTATTATCCATCCGGATATAGAAGGGTTTGCAGATTTGCAAATTAAATGGTATGGAGTGCCGATTATTTCAGATATGATGTTGGAAATTGGCGGGATCATATACTCTGCAGCACCTTTTAATGGATGGTATATGGAGACAGAGATTGGTGCAAGAAATCTTGCGGATTCATTTCGTTACAACGTCTTACCAAAGGTAGCTTCACTGATGAATTTAGATACTAGAACACATGCAACACTTTGGAAAGATAGAGCATTAGTAGAATTAAATGTTGCTGTTTTATACTCATTTAAAACTGCAGGGGTTAGTATTGTCGATCACCATACAGCTGCACAACAATTCAAGTATTTTGAAAAAAATGAGCATGCCAACTGTAGACATCTTACTGGTGATTGGACATGGTTAATTCCACCTGTATCACCAGCGACGACCCATATCTTTCACAAAAGCTATGAAAACACGGTGGTAAAGCCAAATTACTTTTACCAGCATCGCCCTTATTAATAAAAGGATGACTCTAAGGAAATATAACCTGAGAGTCACCCTTAATTATTCTATTTAGTTACTTAGAATGCTTTTCTAGTAAGTTAGCTAGAAAATGCTTTTTATAGCTTTCGAGTTTTCTCTCTTCATGACGGCGAACGCCTAACTTCTTCAGTTCTTGTACATACCATCCCTTGCTTCCGTAATGCATTGAAATCACCCTTTCAGCTTATTTTTTAGAAGTAAAAACTTACTATATCCCTTTAAAACGGGACAAAAATAGCCTCTAATCCATAAGGAATAGAAGCTATTTTAAGTTTTGTGGTGCCATTGTAACATCTATAAAAAGCAGTGAAAAGGGGTGAATTTTTATGAATTTCTTAAAAGTGCTTCATGAAGGGGATGGAGAGAGAAAATTTTATTCTCATACTCTCTATTTCTTTCTAATTTGCTTCTGCCTGCTCTATCGATTTCGTTTGTGCCTTTTGAAACATGACATAATATAAAAAGCCGCTAAAAAATGCAAGTGCACCGAGGATGATGAATGTAACTTGATAGCCAAACCATAACGACATTGGTATAGCAATCGGTGCGATTGTTCTGCCAATTGTATAACGCAGGCTCGCTGCAGCGAAATATTGTCCCCGCATATGTTCTGGAGCAAGCTTTGACACAAATGTTTGTTGCATTCCTGCGGTCATGAGCTCTGCAAGAGTAAAGACAGCCATAGCCATGATAAATAACCATATAGACTCGGTAAATCCGAATACAATCATGGAAATGCCATATACAATTGAAGAGAGAATAAAGACATTTCGTTCTTTATATTTAGTCATCCACTTTGTGATGATAATGGTTAATAGTGCAACAAGTAAGCCGTTTTCAGATAAGATAATTCCAAAAACCTGCTCCCCATTTAGAGTTAATGACCAATTGCCAATTGAAAACAGCTCTTGCTGATGGATTGTTTCTGTAATATAAACAGGAAGAATCATGTCTAACTGCATAAAGGTAAGTGCAACGAGAACTCCAGCTATGATATAAAGTAAAAATGTTTTGTCACGAAAAATAATTTGATAATCCTGAACCTGGTTAACGATCGTGCTGTACCATTTAGCAGTTTGCTCATTCGTACTCGTTTTGTATGGAGGAGCTGTTTCTCTTGTTTGTTTTGCTAATAAAAGAGAAAGGAAGATACAGACCATCCCGGCTGCTAGTAATACCTCAAATGGATGTTCAGTATAGAAAATGGCCCCTAAAATTGGTCCAATGACAACAGCTATATTAATAGATGTATAGAAGACAGCAAAAACACTGCTTCGATGTTTTTCTTCCACAACATCAGCGACCATAGCCTGTGAAGCTGGCCAATAGAAGGCACCGAAAATTCCTGCAAAAGTAAAACAAATAAAACCTAATATCGGTAATTCAAGCCAAGGAGAATTAGAGAAAGCAAAAATAATGAAGGCTATTCCTTGACCAAATGATGCAAGAACCATCATTGTTTTTCTCCCGAACCGATCAGCGAAATATCCGCCCATTAAATTTGCAAGAACAGAGAACACTTGCGATATAATAAGAAAGAAACCAGCTTTTTCTTTGCCAAACTCGCCGGCAAAATAAATCGCTAAAAAAGGAAAGAACATCCAATAGGTGATGTTCATTAATGCTTCACCGAACAAACGTATTTTAAGGTTTGTATCCCAGTCTTTAATTCTCATGATTGAAAACCTCAATTCATCATTTCTACCGTACTCATCATACTCTTTCGGGACTCGAAATACAACGAGATTTTTAATATTTTACAAAAATAGTAAACAAGGAGTAGAAGCAAATGGATCTTTTTTCAATAATAGCCGAGGATAGGATAAAAAAAGCGATTGAAGAAGGTGAATTTGACAATCTTCCTGGTCAAGGAAAACCATTGAAATTGGATGATATGTCTCATATTCCAGAAGAGTTGCGGGTGGCATACAAAGTATTAAAAAATTCAAATATGCTTGATGATGTTGAAAAGCTAAAAAAAGACATCAGCTCAATCGATGATCTTCTTCTTGCATGTGATGATATAAAAGAAACCGAAGAGTTAAAACATAAAAAAAGAGAAAAACAAATCAAGATTGAAACGTTAATGAAAAAAAGAAATGCATTTAATTCTCCAGCTTCATCTTTTTATAAAGACAAGGTTTTGGATCGGTTTAAATAAGAGCATAGCTAAGTTATTTTAGTTCTTTGCATTCTATGAACAAAAAGTATTTAGGTTGATTGAAGCGAGCATCCTGTAGCTGCAATCAACCTTGCAAATACTTATTAATTAAGAACAAAGTATGTGAAACAGTCTTGGTGATAAAGCACTTTCTGAGTTTGAACAAAAAACAATATTTAGGTATTGAGGGCTATTTTCAAAAATAAGGTAATAATTTTTATGCAAAACGTGCAAAATGGACAGTACAAAAATAATGAGGAGGGCTAAAGTGAAAAAAACAATGTATGCTTTTATTCTTTTTGGCCTTATTCTAATGTCAGGCTGCCAAGCAATGAATGAAGAGCAACCGGAACAAGCAAAGGAAACAGAGGAAACAAATCCTGAAGAAGGATTGAATGAAGAAGTGCCTGAAAAATCTGAGGAAGAAATGGTACTTGAAGAGGCAAGTAAAGTAATTTCACTCTTAAAAGACAAGGATGCTGAAGAACTTGCAAACTATGTTCATGAAGATAAGGGTGTATTGTTTTCTCCATATGCTCATATTGAAGAAGATGCTGTAACCGTTAAGAAAGAAGAGGTAGTCGAAGTTTTTCAATCCCAGGAAAAAAAGACATGGGGGACGAGAGATGGAAGCGGGGAACCAATTGAGCTTACACCTCGTGAGTATTATTCTGAGTTTGTTTATGATGCTAAATACCATGAAGCAGATGAAGTGGTCCTAGACCCAACAGAACCAAGGGGAAATACTCTAAAAAATATAAAAGAGCTCTTCCCTGATGCACGTGTGGTTGAATATTATGTTAAAGGAACAGAGGAAAATGACAATATGGACTGGAAAGCATTAAACCTCGTGTTTGAAAAAGATCAGACAGGTGAGTGGAAGCTTGTCGCAGTTGTTCATGATCAATGGACAATTTAGAAAGAAAATATAGCTCTGGCGCTTTTTACGAGTGCCAAGGGCTTTTTGTATTGGCTCTTTATTAAATGATTGTTGTTTTTTATATGGGTTCTTTAAATAAAAATCAACCTTTCTCCTATACTAATTACATAACAACAATGTTTGCGAAAACAGTCTTTGTATTAAAGGGGAAGAGGACATTTAATTTATTCTACTATTTAGTTTGTACGGTGATGAACAAGGTGCTTGCGCTTTTCTATTCACAACTACCTGGGCTTTTTAATAATATATATAAAAGCCTAGAAGGGAAGAGAAGTTGATGTGGTATTGGATCATATTGATTGTACTTGGTTCCTTTTTGATGGTTTTAATCGGTCTTTATTTGATAAGCAAACTGCTTCTTTCGCCAAAAAGAGTACCTTATGAAAAAACGTTTAAGCTTGGCATTCAAAAAGGAGAAATCGATGATCAAGTCTTTCATGCGATGAAAAAGGAAGAGCTTTATATTCCATCATATTATGGCTACAAGCTCCATGGCATGCTGTTTCCTGTGGGCGATAGCAAGAAAGTGATGATCATTGCACATGGTATAAAATGGTCATTGTTTGGGAGCTTTAAATATGTTGAGATGTTTCAAAAAAGAGGCTTTAACGTCTTATTGTGTGATCATAGATTCCATGGATTAAGCGGTGGGAAATATACATCATATGGTTATTTTGAAAAAGATGATTTAAAGGCTTGGATTGATTACTTTTCAACTAGAATGGGTGAAGGTGTTTTCATCGGATTGTTAGGAGAATCTTTAGGAGCGGCATCTGCATTGGAAGCAAGTAAACGAGATCAGCGTGTGAAGTTTTGTATTGCAGATTGTGCCTTTAGTGACTTTCCATCATTGTTGCGATTAAGGCTGAAGCTGGATTTTAAACTTCGGTTTTATCCGATTATCGATTTGGTGAGCTTTATTATTAAGCTCAGGCACGGGTGGAGCTTTCCGGAGGTCTCTCCGATAAAAGGGTTAGAAAAAACAAAAACCCCTATTTTATTTATACATGGGAAAGAGGATGGCTTTATCCCTTTGCAAATGACATTAGATATGTTTAAGAGGAAAATGGGAAATAAGAAGCTGTACCTAGTTCCTCGTGCTGGTCATGCAGAAGCGTTCAATATTGATCCTAAAGGGTATGAAAAGAAGGTTATTGATTTTATCAAAGAAATCGAATCTGTGTATATTAGAGATAAAGCCAACTTGTGTTAAGTTGGCTTTCAAATCGTTTCCCTACCCCAGGTTCCACTCCTCATGGAGCTTTGGTACATCTGAGATAAGCTGTTGAGTATATGGATGCTTCGGGTTTATTAGAACTTGGTCAGCATTCCCTTGTTCAACAATTTTTCCTTTTTCCATAATGTAAAGGGTGTCGCTTACATAATAGGCTAATCCCACATCATGTGTAATAAATATAATGGTCATATCATTTTCATCTCGTAGCTTTAGTAACATATCTAATATGGTGGAGCGAGAGCAGGCATCAACCATGGACGTTGGCTCATCAGCTAGGAGTACCTTTGGATGAAGGAGAAATATTCTTGCAATCATTAGCCGCTGCATTTGTCCGCCCGATAGTTCAAATGGATACTTATTATACAATTCCTCGAACTTAAGGTTTACAAATGTACAAGCTTCTTTCATTTTTTCGAACCGTTCTTCCTTTGAGAGTTTTAGCCCTTGCAGATCGATACAGTCATTTAACAGCTTTTCTACCTTGTGAAACAAGTTGAAGGATGAAAACGGGTCTTGGAAAATCGCTTGGATATCTTGCCAATAGGCTTTCCTGTCACGATGGCTTTTTAGTTTGCGAGGCTTGCCTTTGTATTCAATTTCTCCGCTTGTTTCTTTTAAAAGCCCCATAACAATTTTGGCAAGTGTTGTTTTACCGCTTCCGCTTTCTCCAACAATCGAAATGATCTCACCACGGTGGAAGGCAAAGTTGACATGATCAACGGCAGTATTTTTGTTTTTACCATAACCAAAAACCTTGGTAATATTTTTGCCGCTAATTAAAATCTCCTGCTCATGCTTCATTTGCATACCACTCCTTTAGTGTGTCACTGTCAACCCGACATCGGTATAAACGGTCACCTATGTGTTTGGTCGTCACCTTGCCGCTCTTACATTCGTCTGTCGTGTAAGTACATCTGTCAGCAAATCGGCAGCCTTGTATTTTCTTTTTTAAATTTGGCGGTGCACCAGGAATCGCTGCCAGCTTATGGTCCTTCATACCGGTCTCAGGAACAATGATAGATCCCATCAATTTTTTTGTGTAAGGATGAATCGGGTTGAAGATGACTTCATCTGCTTTTCCTCTCTCTACTATTTCACCTGCATACATAACCATTATTTCATCTGTCACATGGTATAGTAATGGCAGCTCATGAGTAATGAAGATTAATGAGCGGATGAACTTTTTATCTAGTAAGTCTTTTAAAAGCTTTATAACAACTTTTTGTGATGTAACATCAAGAGCGGATGTTGGTTCATCGGCAATCAGAACCTTAGGGTTTAAAATTGTTGAGATAGCAATAACCGTTCTTTGCTTCATACCGCCGGATAACTCGTTAGGATATGAATTTAAAACCTTAGAAGACAGGTTTAATGTTTCAAACCTTTGAGCAGCCATTTCATAAACTTGCTTTTTTGTTAGTTCAGGACGGTGTTCTTTCATAATATCTTCGATAAATTGAATGATTTTAATCGTTGGATTCAGAGCATTCATTGCAGCCTGTGGAATATAGGCGATTTCTCTACCTAGCACTTGCTTTCTAAGCTTTTCTTTTTCTAGTTTCATAATATCCACATCATTAATTGAAATGGATCCGCTGCCGAAATGGAGCGGAGGAAAATAGAATCCCATTAAGCTTAGAGCCAATGTAGATTTACCACACCCTGATTCACCGGCAATCCCGATCGTTTTGCCGTCTTCAAGATGAAAATCGACGCCATCAACAGCATATACTTTCTCTTTTAGTCTTGTTTTATAGTAGGTTTTTAGATCTTTTACTTCTAAAATATGTTTACTCATTTTTCTTAACTCCTTATCTTAGGATTGAAAATTTCATCCATACCAGTGTTCATAAGATAGAGGGAAAACGTGATGATCGCAATGGCAACAGCAGCAGGAATAAAAGCCCACCATGCACCAGAAACAGGAGCTTCAAATATTAAAGCCCAGTTCATAATAATTCCAAGAGAAATCGTGTTGTACGGCCCTAAACCAAGCATGGAAATGGAGGCTTCTGATAAAATCCCTGATGCTGTTTGCAGCACAAATGCCATAACAACGTAAGACATAATGTAAGGAAGAATCTCGAATAAAATGATTCTTGGTGTGCTATGTCCTGAAATTTTTGCGATATTCACATGGTCTCTGTTTCGGAGAGAAGAAGTTTGAGCTCTTACTGCACGAGCTGTCCAAGGCCAGCTTGTGATACCGATAACTATCGCAGTAATTAACGTACTTCTGGAATCAATGCTCACTGAGATTAAAATTAAGACGATGAAGGAAGGGATGACAATGAAAATATTTGTTACAGCTGTTAAAAAATCATCAACAATCCCTCCGATGTATCCTGCTGACAACCCAATGATTAACCCGATGATGGTTGCACTTAAACCGGCAACTAAACCTACAAAGATGGATGTTTTTATTCCGTAGACGAGCTCTAAAAACAAGTCTCTTCCAAAGTTGTCTGATCCCAATAATAATTCCGCACTCGGAGGCTGAAAGGCTAATGCCACCATTTCAGTAGGATCATTCGTATTGATTAACGGGTAAATCGTGACAAAAGCAAGCATTAATAGGAAGGTAATAGCACCAATTAAAAATTTAGGGGAGCGAATTAATATTTGAACAGAACTATTCATATTTATTCTTCCTCCATTTGTGTCGCTTTGATTCTCGGATCAACTAACCCATATATGATCTCAATGGTAAAGTTGGCTAAAAGAACGGAAATCGCAATGAGTAGGGTAGCACCTGAGATTAGTGGGTAATCTAGTTGTCGAATGGCTGTAAATAGCCATGTTCCAATACCAGGGTAACTAAAGACAATTTCTGTAATCAGCGATCCGCCTATCATCGTGCCAATTGATAAAGCAAGACCCGTAATTTGCGGAAGCATTGCATTTTTAAAAACATATTTAGCGATCGTAGAATCTTTTATGCCTAAAAGCTTGCTGTATAACACGTAATCTGTGTTTAATTCATAGATGGACATTTCTCTCATCCCGATAGCTTGACCACCAATTGTGACTAAAACAATGGAGATGAAGGGGAGAAAGTGATGACTGATGACTGATCCGATAAATTCAAAACTTAAATTTGGTGTCATTTGATAATTGTATCCACCTGAGGTAGGGAACCAATTAAGGGTTAGCCCAAAGATATACAGCATAATGATCGCCAAAATAAAAAATGGAATGGAGTTAATAAATAAGAATGTAGGAAAAAGCACTTTATCGAATACACCTTTTTTATAAGCGGCAATAGCTCCAAGGGCATTTCCAATGATCCAGCCAACTAAGATGGCAGGCAGTTGCAGTGCCAATGTCCAAGGTACTGCTGAGGCAAGGATCGATGTAACTGGTGTTGGATAAAGTCCGAATGATGTTCCTAAATCACCTTTCATCAGATTACCCAAATAAATAAAAAATTGCTGCCAAAGTGGTTTATCAATTCCAAATTCCTCGGCAAAAGTATCATACACTTTTTTGATAGAATCGCTGTCTGTCATCCCCTGTGTCATTTGGCTGGCAATTACACTAACCGGATTGCCATCAATGAGTCTAGGCAAGAGAAAGTTTAGAGCCACTGCAACAAGCAAGGTCACTAAATACCACAGGGACTTTTTAAGGAAAAATTTCCGATAGGCATTCATGTAAGCTTCGCACCCCCATTAATATGGTTCAATTAAATGAAGGGAGGGGGGATAAATTTCCCCCTTACTACCTTCTTTGTCTAGTACAGTCAAAAGCTATTTATTTTTAATTTGATAGAGCTCTTTTATTCCCGCTCCATCTATTGAAATTTGCGGAGGGATATTGCTACCGTCGCCTTCTGTTGCAAAACCTTCCCAGACAGTTTCATTTACTGTATGGAAAACCCAAGGTCTATACATAAGCGGAATCGATGGAATGTCTTCTAAATAAATCTTTGTAAGCTCTGTGTACATAACTTTTAGTTCTTTTTCATCTGTTACAGTAGGGATTTGTTTAATTAACTCATCTGCTTTTTCGTTTTTATATCGTCCCCAGTTCCAGAATGCCATTTCACCAATTGGTGCAACACCTTCAGAGTACATGATCGTTCTTGCTCTGTTCCAAGGTTGGCTTGGGCTTACACCACCGGCAGGGGTATTCATGATAATATCGAATTTTCCTGTTTGTAAGTTATTGGTCCAAACAGGAGCTTCAGGGAAACTGGTTCTGATTTCAATCCCGATCGCTTTAGCATTTTGTGCGACAATTTCTAGTGCTGCATTCCAGTCTGACCAACCATATGGACATTCAATTTCCCAAGGCCCAAGTCTTACTCCATTGAGGACACGAATGCCGTCTGCACCTTTTTTCGCACCGATGCTGTCAAGCAATTCATTCGCAGCATCAATATCTGTTGTCCATTGGAGTGATTTTATCGCATCCTGATCAACATATTTGGTCTCAGAAGGAGTATCTAATGTAATCGATGGTTTCATTTCTCCGGAATATCCACTCATCGCTAATTCAGAAATCTTATTGTAATCAATAGCCATTGCAATCGCTCTTCTAACGTCAGGATTATCAAGCCCCTCTTTAGTCATGTTAAAGAAGATCGATGGCATGGATCCTGGTAAGTAGTAAGGTTTATCCTTTACGTATGTTTTTATAGGAGCTCCATCTTCCCACATCTTCCAAACTTGAGGGATAAATTGTTGTGAAACATCCACTTCACCTTTACTAAAGGCAAGTGATCCTGCAGCATTATCTTTGTAAATAACGTGGCTAATATATTTAGGTGCTGGTAAGCCCCCGAATATGGATTGGCCCCAATAGTTGTCGTCTCTTATTAAAGTGATTTTTTGATTGTCAAATGTATGCATTTTATATGGCCCAGTTCCAACAGGATCAGGGTTGACTTCCTCACGAATTGCCGCGATATCATTGTTATGTGTTTTTTCGATCTCTTCCCAGACATGTTTAGGCATCATAGGTACTAGTTGAAGACTATCTAATACAGTGAGTCTATTAGGGTTATCTTGTTTTAAGCGAATGTTAACAGCGTGATCACCATCAGCCTCAACACTATCAATGGCTTCCCAAAAATTACTCCATGAAATCGGGTATTTATTTCCTAGCTCGTACGAATACACGACATCTTCAGAAGTAAAAGCTTCCCCGTCATTCCACTTTGCATCAGGATTTAGTTCAATATGAAGAGTCGTATCATCTGCCCATTCATAACTTTTACCAAGCAATGGTTCCAAAGCTCCATCAAGCATGTTAATCATAAATAAATTTTCATAAATTAGTGATCTTGAGTTTGCGTAATTAACAGGAAATGATGGATTCCCGCCTAATGGACTAAATGTTGAAGGTGGTCCCCATTGTACTCCATTAACATACAGTGTTTCGTTCCTTGGTGTTGATCCTTTGGATGAGTTTCCTTCAGCATCAGATCCTTCTTCTGTCCCTGGATTATTGGTTGTTGAATCACTGGTAGTTGGTGGCTTTACTTCATTGCTGCAGGCAGCAAGCAAAGCAATAATCATGAATAACCCAAAAATTACCCCTAAACCTCTTTTGAACCTCATTAGTAGTTCCCCCCTTGTCCAACTATCGGAAAGCGCTTTCAAAGATAAATATATTAAGCTTGTGAAAAACAAGAACTACTTTTTTAAAAAAAATAGTTCGATTAAGTTTTATAAGTTTAAAAATAAAGACTCTATTCTAAAGGTTTGTTGTTTTTTAAATAAGTTCTTAGAACAAAAAAATGTTTAGGTTGATTGGAGCGGAAGGTGCGGGACAGGTGAGATCCCGCAGGGGCTTGTGCCGAGGAAGCTCACCGCCCGCCCCACGGAAAGCGAGCATCCTGGAGCTCCAATCAACCCTTCGCAGGTACTTATTACATAGCAACAAAGTTTGGAAAACGTCAAAATAAAAGTTTAATCAAGCCATGTTCGGGTAATTACGGTATAGATCAAACATGAAGGGGTATGCAAAAGGCATTAAAGATATCAGTTAATTAAACGTTTGTTTAAATAAAAACAAGGCTGCCCCAAATTCGATGGGGACAGCCTCTTGTAAACCTACTTTTTTATTTCATCTTCTGAAGGCAATGGGTCAACGCGATAGGAGTCTTCTGTATTCACGGCACCTTTTAATGCATAAAGGACAAGTAAAATTGAGACGACGAGGAATCCAACTAAACTGAGTGTTGCCAACCACCAAGTTAACATAAAAAAATCCCCCTCCTTATTACATTCATATGTAAGTAAAGAGAGGGTAAGAATCATTTATTCAGACTGTTGACAAACGCTCGCTTTCTTCGTTACTCACCTTGCTGCGGTGCTCATTACCAACCCCGGTAACTCCGCTCCTCTCAAGGTTTCGTGCCTCGAAAGGCAAGCGTTAGCAATCAGTCTGAAGGGCTTGCAATTTTACTATGTCTACACACAGCAATCATTATCCTTTTCGGAGGTTGCCAAGCTCTTCAGCAATTGCCTGCATTTCATTTGGACTAAAAGAGTTACGCTTCATCACATGCTCATAAATATCTTTAAGCTCTTCATACATTTCTTCGTCAAAGTGAGAAGGTTTGATCGCTCCTAAATTCAAGACTCTAAGCTTTTCTTTAATTTGCTCAATCATATACTCAACATTTTCAACCGATTTTTCAGTGAGGTTCATGACCTTCATCCTTTCTCAAGCTAATTACTGTATATTGTAACATGAAAAGATATCAAGCATTCAAAAACTTCATGATGTCCTTGAACATATTAAAAGGATGTTTCTAATGAGGAAAACGTATAGGAAACATATTATAATTTAGTTTATACGAGAAAATATGAATAACATGCAGGAGGAATCATGGTTAAAATATTATTTATATGTTTAGGAAATATCTGTCGTTCACCAATGGCTGAGGCAGTGATGAGAGATTTAGTTAAAAAAGAAGGCTTAGAAGAGGTAATATCGATTGACTCTGCCGGCACAGGAAATTGGCATGTCGGAAAGCCTCCTCATGAGGGGACGCGTCGCATTTTAGATCGTTATAACATATCTTATAAAGGTCAAAAGGCAAGACAGGTAACAGCAGATGATCTATCTCAATATGACTATTTAATCGGCATGGATTCTGAAAATGTAGGGAATATTAGACGTTTAGCCGGTTATAAAAAAGTGGGTTCGATCCAAAGACTCCTTGACTACCTAGAAGACTCTCCAATTGCTGATGTACCTGATCCTTATTACACAGGAAACTTTGATGAGGTTTATGAAATGGTTAGTAAAAGCTGTGTGAATTTATTAAATGAGATCAAGCAAATACATAAACTTTAATAGGGGGACATGTTTTATGGCAAATAGCAATAAACTAGTAAGAGGAATGTTGGTGGGAGCTTTAGTTGGGGCAGTTATTTCTTTACTGGATAAACGCACTAGAGATGATGTAATCGAAACAGGCAGGAATGTATCGTCAAAAATGAAAGAGTATGTTGAAGATCCAGCGGTCCTAACAAATGATGTAAAAGAAAAAATTGATAATGTCAAAGATACGATTCAAGAGGTATCAGAAGATATTTCGTTTATAAACGGGAAGGTGAAGGAGTTAAGGGAAACAACTCCACAAGTGATAAGTTTAATCCAAGAGACAAAGGAGCGCTTCATTCCAAAACGAGAGTAATCGTGAGGTGAATGAGTTGAAAAAGAGTTCTTTTTTTAAAGAATTAATAACAAGGTTTGCAAGTGATGAAGTGCCTGGGTTGTCTGCACAATTATCGTATTTTTTTCTTTTATCTCTTTTTCCATTCCTTATATTTTTAATCACGCTAATAGGGTATCTTCCTATTTCCCAAGAGGAGGTCCTCAATACAATTGAAGAGTTCGCTCCCGGAGAATCTATGCAGCTGATTAATAATACATTAAACCAAATATTGAATGAGAGAAATGGAAAATTGCTTTCATTCGGTATTATAGCAACCCTATGGTCTGCTTCAAATGGCATAAATGCAATTGTTCGCGCCTTTAATAAAGCATATGATGTAAACGAAAGTCGTTCTTTTTTTGTTGCTAGGGGAATGGCTATCCTAATGACAGTTGCGATGGTTTTTGTCATTATCGTGGCGCTGTTACTGCCTGTGTTCGGAAAGGAAATTGGTGTATTTATTTTTTCTAACTTTGGATTTTCAGCAGAGTTTTTAACGGTGTGGAATACCCTTAGATGGCTTGTTAGCGGGGTCATCCTCTTCATTGTGTTTACAGCCCTTTACTTTGTTGCACCTAACAAACGTCTACATATCAAAGATGGACTACCTGGTGCATTTGCGGCAACACTAGGCTGGATGGGCGTATCATTAGCGTTTTCCTATTATGTAGGAAACTTTGCAAATTACAGTGCAACATACGGAAGCATTGGCGGTATCATTGTTCTCATGATTTGGTTCTATCTTACGGGGATGATCATTATTTTAGGCGGAGAATTAAATGCACTGTTATATAAAAGAAAACGAATGAGATGATTTGTTACCAATTGTTTTTATTCATAGTAAAACCCTTCTGTGGAATAGTAAGAAAGAAGACATATTGTCTTTACTTTTCAAAAAAGGCGGGGATCATCATGACAAAACATACAAAAAAGGGCGGAAGCCATAATAAACAAAATTCAAACCAAAAACCAAAACATAAAACAAGTGGTAGTGCTAACGGACAAAACGGCTATCATTAAGTAAAAAAACTGACTAGATTATCCAAATCTAGTCAGTTTTTTTCGTTTTTAACAGATAAGAAAGTATAAAATTTTGTACTTAGTTTTAGTAGTAGCTCCGAAGCACAGGACGTGCAAGTGCAGTCGTTGCAACCGGATGTTACGGTTTTAGACTGCCAGCGCCTATCGCCTATCAAACATCAGATATCTCCCTACGATAAGTCAACATCGGTTCGCTTCGCTTACCTTGTTTCCTAAATCTTTAGTCGATGCTCTTCCATTTTGTACGGCGATGATCAAGGCGCTTGCGCTTTTCTTATTCAGCATATTCGATTAAGTCGTTGTAAATGCTGCTATAAATATGTTCTATATCAGCATCTGTCATATAAAGAAATGTGTTCTTATCAATATCCCTAATTCTTTCAATAAACTCAATCATATTCTTTCGCTCTTGTCTGTTCATCATTTTCCCATCTCCCTTTATTGTTATGATACAGATTAAATTACTTAATTGTATTATATAACAGTTGAGGAAAAATGTTCAATTGTTTTTTTTGTGGAAATCTGTTTTTTCAAAATTTATTGCTATTTAACAAGTAATGTGCGGGTTGATTTCTGCTCCAGGATGCTCATCTTAAGTGGGGCGGGCGGTGAGCCTCCTCGCCGCCAGCGCCTGTGGGGTCTCACCTGTCCCGCTACTCCCACAGGAGTCTCGCACCATCCGCTCCAATCAACCTATATAGTTTTATCAAAGAACCTATATGAAAAAACAATCTTTTAGTAAAGAGCCTATAAAAAACTGACATGGAAAACCCCGTGTCAGCTAGATATATTTTGAGAAGATGTGTTAGGTATGTTGTATGGTTTAGAAAATGTCACGGCAATAAAGATGAAAAGAAGCATCGTGCTAATAATCATAAAATAGCTAATATTATTTATATGCTCAATGAATAGTCCACCAAAATAAGGACCAGCAAGGCTTCCGACACTAAAGGCAATTCCGCATAATAAATTCCCGGTTGGAAGTAGATTTTTGGGCATCAGATCTGTCATATAACTGATTCCTAACGAAAATGTTGACCCAACAACCATGCCGGAAATAAACAAGCAGATCGTAAGGGCAACGAAAGAACCCTCTAAAAAGCTGGCTGCCGTAAAACTGACAAAGCCAATCAACAAGATGGACATTAAGATATTCCGTCTTCCTAGCTTGTCACTAAGAATCCCGAGTGGGAGTTGGAATGTAATCGCACCTATTGCAAAAGCAAATAAGAGGACAGAAATATTTGACACCTCAAGTCCTATTCTTAACCCGTAAACAGGAAAGCTTCCATTAAGGGAGGATTCTAAAAACCCGTAGCCCAAAGGTGGTAAAAAAGCTACCCACGCATATTTGCAAGCATTCTTAAATCTTTTTAATGTTTCTTTCATCGTATTCACTTCAATCGTTTGTTCCGGGTAGTCATTTTTTAATAAAAAGAGTAATAACCAACCGATAAAACAAAGGACCGATGAAATGATGAACGGAAGTGCTTCATTAATGGTAACTAATGGTGCAAGAAGAGGTCCTACTGCAAAACCAACGCCAAAGAAAAGACCATAAAGTGAAATATTCCGTCCCCGTTTATCCTCAGAGGAAAAAGATGTAATCCATGTTTGCGTACCAAAATGCAAAGCATGGTCACCAATCCCAATAAGTAACCGGAGAAAGAACCAAAACCAAAATGATTTCCATAAAGGAAACAGTGCAAGAGAAAAGGCAACAATGAGTCCGCCTAAAATAATAATAGGCTTGTAACCAAACCGTTTTAATGGATATTCCATAAAAGGTGATACTAATAAAATTCCGATATAAAGAGCTGTGGCATTTAAGCCGTTCAGGTCAGATGACAGTCCTGTATTTTCAAAAATAACTGCTATAAGTGGTAAAAGCATACCTTGGCTAAAACCAGATATACCGACAATTGAAACTAAAATCCAAAATCTTAATCGTTGAGTATTCATTCGCAACCCTCAATTTCGTTATAACTAAAATAGTCAAATGCCAGTAATACTTTATACTGAAATAGGAAATTTAACAAGAGACCAACCATTCAATTTACTTTAATGAATAACCGTTTTCATATACAATAACCTAAAAAGCTGAGGTGATCATAATGGAATTTAAAATGAAAAAAGAAGAAGGATTTATAACAACTACTGAGTTTGGCGAGCTTCACGTAGCAGGTGATGAAAAGTATGGCTATCGACCGTACCAACTCATGGTCGCATCTATTGCTGTTTGTAGCGGCGGTGTTTTAAGAAAGATTTTAGCAAAAAAGAGAATGGAAATAGAGGATATCTCGATTTCCACAAATGTGGAAAGAAATGAAGCGAAGGCAAATAGAATTGAAAAAATACATATCCACTATAAAATCAAAGGTCAAAATTTAAATGAAAATAAAATCCACCAATCCATTTTATTAGCAAGCAAAAATTGTCCGATGGCTCAATCTGTTATTGGAAGTATTGAAATAGAAGAGACGTTCGAATTGATCTAAGTTTATTGGACAGTCCAGATAGAGTTTTGCTTCAACCATTTCTCTGTATAACTAGCCAACAAGAAGGGGATTCCATTTGGGGAGTTTATAGGGATAACATTCCATTTTATGTAAAAACTATCTATAATAAAAGGAGTGCTTTTTAAACTTCATAAACTGAATGAGGAATGGTGAGGTTGTATGGTTAATCGTATTTTCACGATCTTTGTTTTGCTTGGCGTCCCACTATCAATAATAGGAAGTCTTATGCATTGGCCATCAGTTCTAATGTTTGTGGTGTATTGCTTAACGATCATTGCACTAGCAGGATTTATGGGCAGAGCAACGGAAAGCTTGGCGATTGTAGCTGGTCCCAGAATAGGCGGTTTGTTGAATGCGACATTCGGAAATGCAGTTGAGCTCATTATCTCAATTTTTGCTTTGAAAGCAGGGCTCGTGGGTGTTGTATTAGCATCGCTAACAGGTTCTGTTTTGGGAAACTTACTTCTTGTTGCAGGTTTGAGCTTTTTTGTTGGCGGACTGAAATTTAAGCGTCAGGAATTTAATATTTACGATGCAAGACACAATTCAGGCTTATTAATCTTTGCTGTCATTGTTGCCTTTGTCATTCCTGAGGTTTTTGCAACAGATATGGGTCCTGCCAACACCATTTCTTTAAGTATTGGAATTTCAATTATCTTAATTATTCTATATTTAGCGGCATTATTCTTTAAGTTAGTCACACATCGAGGAGTCTATCAGCATAAAACCGATGTGGTGGAGGAACATGAAGAGCCTGAGTGGAAAAAAGGAAAAGCCTTAGCTATTTTATTACTTTCAACTATAGCAGTAGCTTATGTTTCCGAGAATTTAGTTCATACCTTTGAGACGGTTGGAGAAAGGTTTGGCTGGTCTGAATTATTTATCGGTGTAATTATCGTAGCGATTGTCGGGAATGCTGCAGAACATGCATCAGCCATTATTATGGCTTATAAAAACAAAATGAACATTGCTGTAGAAATTGCGGTTGGTTCTACCTTACAGGTTGCTATGTTTGTTGCACCGCTGCTGGTTTTGATCTCACTTTTCTTTACCGAAAAAATGCCGCTCGTTTTCACATTGCCTGAGTTAATTTCAATGGCTACTGCTGTTCTGTTAACGATTTCGATTACAAATGATGGAGATACAAACTGGTTTGAAGGGGCAACCTTACTAGCTGCTTATATTATTATGGGAATCGGGTTTTATCTGCTCCCAGGGTGAATAATCTGAAAGAATAAAAAAAGGGACTCTGTGTATGGAATACACAGAGTCCTATAGTTTGTGTAGGACGAAACAGATAACTAGAGAAATTGGTAACGCTTGCAAAAAGATCCGAAAATTAAATGGACACTTTTCGTATGCATTCATGATACTACATTTGTGCTGATTTGTAAATCTTCTGTTTATTTATTTTTTAAATTGTTTTAAAGTTAAGGTTGTCCTCATATTTTAAAAGGTAAGAAAGTATAAAAGTTTTTACTTAGTTTTAGTGTCTAGCTCCAGGCGCCGACAGACGGGCGCCTTGCGCTTTTCTTATAGCATCTCGTTAGGAAAGGAACAAAAGAATGAAAATTAGAGTCATTTTTTATTTAATAGGTTTGTTTTTTATGGGACTGGGTGTAACGTTAACAATAAAAGCAAATTTAGGAGCAGGAGCATGGGATGCACTGAATGTAGGTCTATCTAATGCAATAGGGTTAACAGTAGGAAGCTGGGTTTTTATTATTGGTGTGCTATTGATCTTTATTAATGCATTTATTACGAATGGAAAACCAAAATTTTTAGCGGTTATTACCATTTTGCTAATCGGTTTTTTTGTGGACTTTTGGTTGTTGGTTGTTTTTAAAAACATGTATCTTGAGGGACGATTTGAACAAGTGATTTCATTGTTATTTGGTATCTTTTTTATCGCTCTTGGGGTTTCTATGTATTTGCAAACAAAGTTCCCCGCGAATCCTATTGATCAATTAATGATCTCCTTGCATGAAAGGTTTTCTCTTAATTTCATGGTTGCGAAAACAATAGGTGAAGTCGTTGCTTTATGCTTAGCATTTATTTTTCAAGGACCGATTGGGTTAGGTACGATCATAATTACATTTTTAATTGGACCGATTATTCAATTGTTCACAAAACCTGTTGCAGCACGCTATGACATGCTATTGAAGAGATAGATCCATTGCAATAACTTCCATTCTTAGATTCGGATTTTTTGGATAAACAGCAGAACACTTGAAAACAATAAGAATAAGCATGTTGAAGGGAGTAAAGACAATGAAAAAAAGATTGCTCGTTTCTTTAGTTTTGCTTTTATCTTTTAGTTTTTCAAGTGCTGTTTTAGCAGAAGGAAAAACCCAAAAACCAAAAATTCCTGGCTCTGTTATGGAAATATCAAAGGAAAACACGTATCCAAACCCGACTCAAGACTTACCATACCTGCAGCCGAGTGAATTGACTCAGCAGCTTATTGATACAGCTGAGGTTCCAATTGAAAACCCTGATTTAATACGCATTTTAAACGAATCAACGATTTCCGACGCACCACTAGCTTTTGGTTATCGGGCTACCATTTATTTGGGAGAATGGGCGTTAAATTATGAGTCAACTGAAACTGCGACAAATTGGGAGTATCAAAAAATAAATACAAATTACCAAGATAATCGTGGTGGAAAATCACCAACCCAATTGCATTATCGTCAAGAAGCACAAAAGTCTGTTAAAGGCGGTTTAACAGCAAAAGTTCCGGAAGCAGAGCATGTTAAGAAAATGATGCTGCTAAAAGCAATGAAGAAAACAAATTTACCGCTGTCCTTTGAAACGATTATCGGAGCAGGGACGAAAAAAGATCAAGTATACAATGTTCCACCAAAGAAATTAGGCTATTTATATGCTTATGCACCAGCTGTAAATGAAAAAGGAAAAGTTACGTACGGTGAAGTCTACTTGGTATTAAAAGGGAATAAGAGAAGTATTGTCGTGAAGAACATCACTTCACAAGGAATTGGTGCGTGGATTCCACTGCAAGACCATGCTTCATTTGGATTTGTAACATCTGATCAACCAAGGTAAAGAACAAAAGCGCAAGCGCCTTGGTCAGCCTCGGGTAAATAAGACGATATAGAATAGAAGGCGTTCTTTGCCTTCAATTCTAAATTGGATAGACCCTAGAGGAGCTAGGCGCTGGCAGACTAAACCGCAACGTCCTGTTGCAACGACTGCACTTGCACGTCCTGTGCTTCGGAGCTGGATGTCAAAGAGCTTATCCACAGTTCAACAATTTCTTAGTCAGGATAAAAAAAGAGCTTTCCAATTTATGAATTGGAAAGCTCTTTTTCGTTTTTATTCACGAGGATTCGTTCCTCAGCAAGATGAATCTTAGCCTCGAATAGAGCTTTTGCAATAATTCTTCGCGCTCCTTTTGCTGTGCTCCAATAATATTGGTCATCAACCAGGCCGATAACAGTATACTCATAGCCGCGGAATTGACCGTTAAGGGATGTAATACCGAATACTTGAAAGGACTCAATGATTTCGTTTTGAAAATCTCTTTTTAAACAAGACTCAAATTCCTGATTGATTTTTTCACACGCCTGCTCAAGAACTGTCCAAACAGTGTCCGGATCCTCCCGATAGCTAATAACGACGCGCTCTATCACTCGCATCCGATCAATGTTATAGTTTTGAATCTGTTTTATTTCGCCGTTGCTGATGGTTAAAAGCTTTCCGCTCCATTCACGAATCTTTAATGACCTGAGGCCAATTTCTTCAACCGTCCCATGAAACGTATTATTTAACGTAATAAAATCACCTTGATGAAGTTGTTTTTCATAGATAATGAACATACCGGCAAGAATGTCTTTAATCAGACTTTGAGCACCAAAGCCAATAATAACTCCAGCTACACCGGCTCCAGCTAGGATAGAGCCAAAATTATCAACAAATTGAGAAAGAAGATACAAAATAAAACTGATTGTGGCTGTATACTTTGTTAATGAACGGATCAAACTTTCAATTGTTTTTTCTTTTCGTTCTTCAATAAAATTCGTCTTCTTAAAAAATTTACCAACGATAAAATTAATCACAATAACACTGATGACTAAAACTGCTGCAACAAGGATAATGTCAAAAACCTTTAATTGCGTAAATTCCCTTAATTGATCCATATTGTCACCTTAAATCTTTGATTTTCGTTTTGTAAAGTCTACGTCACGATAATAACTATTCTTTACAAGTACATTCGGACCTAGACATTGGACAGATGGACAATGACAGTTTAGTGATTTAGCTATACTTGAATCCATCCATTTAGAATAAGCAGATTGAAGCGTGTTTTCAGTTATATTTCCAAGTGCTGGTGTATCGCCAAAGTCTGTCACGATAATATCTCCATTAAAAATATTCACATTTAAACGTGAGCGGCCATCTGGGTCATTTCGGACAGTGACGTTTTTACTTTCTCTTAGCCGCTTGATGAGAGCTAAATCCTCTGTGTTTTCGGTACATGCGTAGAATGGTAAAGTACCGAATAACATCCAGGTATTTTCATCTCTAATATCAAGTAAGTGATGGATTGCTTTGCGCATTTCAGGAAGAGACAGAGTTTCTAATGAACTGGCAAAATCACTTGGATACATGGTATGTAATGAATCTTGCAACCTATTGGATGCTGTCATACTAACATATCCACTATCATACATAGGGTGAATTTCATGCCTTTGGCATCCCATCTCCTCAACTACCTGCTTATGAATTTTTTCTAAGTGAGGAGCTGTCCTGCTGTTTATCATGGTTTCAGCAGATACTAAAACTCCCATATCTGATAAAGCCTTAGAGTTACTTATCATCCTGTCAAACAATGCTTTTCTTTGTTCCCTTGTAGGCTTTCTTTCCATCATGGCAAATCCTGTATCTATAAACTCATCCTCTGTTACCCAATTATGAGAAATATGTAATACATCTATATAAGGTGCTATGAGTTTATATCTGTCTAAGTCTAATGTAAGATTAGAGTTTATTTGAGTATAGATGCCTCTGCTATGAGCATATTTCAATAAAGGTAATACATAATTTTCTACTGACTTTAAGGACAGCATAGGCTCTCCTCCTGTAATGCTCATAGTCCTCAAGGTAGATACCTCATCTAATCTTTGCAGTATAAGCTCTAAAGGTAATGCCTCAGAGTCCTTAGTTACAAGAGTATGTCCTACAGCACAATGAGCACATCTCATATTACAGAGATGAGTGGTAGTAAATTCTATACTGGATAAAGTTTGTTTACCATACTGCTCTACATCTAGATAAGCCTCCCAAGCATCATTTTTAATACTGATTTTGGGTTTGGTTACTTGTTTATTCATCTTAAAAACTCCTATCTTATTAATACCTAATTATTATGAGCAGTAGTTATTATTTATGTCAATGTATGCGAGGTACCTTTGAGCTTCCTATGTAATAAATCTTGCAACCTATCAAAAAATTTATATAATAAATAATAGACTAAGCAATATGCTTACAGTTTTCAGGATAGAGAGAGGAGAACATTTGCATATGGTGCAGACAAAAAATAAAAAGCTAGTAGCTATCTATGTCAGGAAGTCAAGGCTTAAAGATGCTGACTCAATGGAGATAGAAAGACAGTTAGAACTACTTATTGACTATGCAGAAAAGAATAACATGGATTATGAGGTCTTTTCTGAGGAAGGTAGCTCAGAGGACTGGAATAGACCTGAGTTTCAAAGGATGCTTATGGAGCTTAAAAGAAATATTTATGATGGAGTCCTTTGTACAGATCAGGACAGGATAACAAGAGACAGGACAGATTTTGGACTTTTTGTAAGGTTTATGAGAGCTGAGGCTTTACAGCTCTATACATTGAATAAGACTTATAACTTTATGAATGATGAGGATGTATTTGTAACAGGTATACAGTCAGAGATGGATAACCATTTTATGAGGATGACAAAGAGAAAGCTCAGGAGAGGAAGAATACAGGCTATTAAGAAAGGAGTTTATTTTGGGATTGCTCCTTTTGGCTATACAAAAGATGAGCAAAAGCATCTCCTCCCTCATCCTACTGAGGCTAAGATTGTAGAAGATATTTATAGAATGTATGTAGAGGAAGGGCTTAATCAGGCTGAGATTTGTGAGCAGTTGACTCTCAGAGGGATTAAAACAAGGTCAGGAAAAGATTTTACTCCTAGAGCTACCTCCCTCATCTTATCTAATGTAGCTTATAGAGGGATAGTACATTATGAGCTAGAGGGTGAGGATGTTATTCATGTAGAGGAGGCTCATCCTGCTTTAGTAGATGCAGATACTTACAAGAAAGCTCAGCAGATTAGAGCAGGAAAAAGGACTTTGCCTCAACATTCTCAAAGAGGAGTTTACACTCTCTCCAGATTGTTAGAATGTCCTTCTTGTCATCAAACATTATCTTTCTGTAATAAGTATACAAAGAAAGAGGCTAGAAGGGCTTTAGATAAATCTCAGAGAGAGCTTTATATCCTTAACTGCTTTGCTAGTAAATCTCAGAGAGCTAAGCAGGAGTTTACAGGAGAAAGATGCAAAAATAATGGAGTTAAGGCATCTAGAGTAGAGGAAAAGCTGTTCTATGAGCTTCAACAGCATCTTGTAGAACTTGATGCAAAGATTGAGGCTATTGTAGCAGGAGATACATCTTTCCTTAGCTCAGTAGCTCTTAAACAGCAAGAGCTAACAAAGAGATTTAATGAGTTAGAGGCTCAGAAAAAAAGAGTACAGGATGGATTTAAAGCAGGTATCTATGAGGCTGATGAGGCATCTGAGGAGATTAAGTCCATTAAGGAGCTACAGGTACAGATACAGGAGGAGCTACAGGGCTTAGAGGGAGCAGATGCTAAGTCTGAGGTAGATAAACATAAAAAGGCTAAGGCTAAGATTGAGATGTATTTGTCTATGGATATTAATGCTAATCCTACAAAGGCTAATAAGCTGTTACATGATGTAATTGATAAAGTTTATTACTGGAAAGAACAATCAGACAAAGATGGAAAGCCTAAGGACTTTGAAATAAAAGTTATATACAAGTAAGAGACTGAGTAGGATGCTAATGCTCCTGCTCTTTTATTTTACTCTTTACAGGCTCAGATTCCTGATGATATACTTTTGATACATACTTTTGATACAATATAGGGAGAGGTAAGAATGATTAAGATTGAGAATAAAGTTATTACCTGCCTAGATGGTAAGCAAAGAGTATTTAACTCTTATGGAAAAAACAGCATTAGCTACAACAGCTATAAAGATGGTAAAGCTACAGGCAGGACTTTTATTATTAAAGATGGTAAATATCCTAAGTTTGTTACTAAGGAGATGCTTTTTGAGGCTGCTTTTGAGACAGTAACTGAGACTGCTCAGGAGGCTCATATAGAGGAAATAGCTCAACCTGAGACTTATGAAACTACTTTTGAGACAAAGGCTAATACAGGCAGGATTGTAGGCTATATGAGAATAAGTACAGAGAAAGACTCTCAAAAGTTTGACAGACAGGAGGCTCAGTTATTGGAGGCAGGAGCTGAGGTCTTATATGCAGATAGAATGTCAGGAGCAAAAAGGCAAAGACCTAATCTAGACAAGATGCTAGAGGAGCTACAGGAAGGGGATACAGTCCTCATAGTTAGCATTGATAGACTCTCAAGATCAACTAAAGATTTACTTGAAATAGTGGAGATAATAAAAAGCAAAAATGCTTTTTTAAAAAGTTTAAATGACAGTTGGCTAGATACTACATCTGAAAATCCTTTGTCAGATTTTCTCCTTACAGTTATGGGAGCTTTAGGACAAATGGAAAGGCAGATGATTACTCAGAGAGTTAAAGAAGGAGTTAAGGTTGCTCAGGCTAAAGGAGTTAAATTTGGTAGACCAAAAGTTAAAGCTAGTAAGGTAGAATATGCACTAGAGCTGTATGAAACAGGACAGTATACAGTAAAAGAGATTACTGATATTACAGGAGTAAGTAAGGCTACACTATACAGAAAGATAAAAGAAAAATTAGGCTAATAAGCAATAAAAAAGGATAATTCAATATAGGATTATCCTTTTTAAAAAATATTATCACTTAGGATAAAGTATGTACTATTTTGTTGAAAGCATCTTGTAACTCTTCAACATCTTTATATCTACTGTTTAGGTCATCTGATATACCCTTCTCAATGAATTTCTTGAATTCATTATTTTTATAAGAATCCAATTTGGTCTTTCCAGTCATTACAAAATAGACAATTCTAGTTAAAGCATATGTTTCATGGAGAATATTATATTTGTCAAACCCAATTAACTCTAATTTAGGATCATTAAAATACCCTTTTATTGTTGTATTTTTATTAGTTAATACACTATCCTCTAATTTAACTAAGCCAAAATCAGATACTTTAATTACATTCAAATCATCATATTTTTTTATCAATATGTTTTTAGTACTTATATCTCTGTGTAAAACACCTTTACCATTAATGTAAATAAAAGCCCTTAATATCTGTCTAACCAGACCTACCCTTTCCTTAATTTCCATAACACCATTGTTTTTTTGAATATATGAATCTAAAGTATCATCTGCAAACTCCATGACATACTGCTGCTTTTCTTCATCAAAATGATATACCTCAATAACATAAGGAGATTTTAACTTTTTCATTTCCTCAAATTCTCTCTTAAATCTCTGGTACTCATCTTGAGTTAAATCTTTATTAGCCTTTTTTATAACAAAATTTCTATCATAGTAGTCATCCTTGTACTTATGAACAGTGGCATATGAACCAGTACCAATTGCTTTTGTAGGAAAGGACACTTTTCTGTCTACTCTATTTATGGTTACCCCTGTTTCAAATGTAAAGATTGGTTCAGCATCAATTATATTTATCAATTCAAAATCCCCAGGAATAGTACTACCACTACTTTCTACAAGAAATTTATCACACCTATCTAATATCTCTTTGTAGTATGGAATTACAGAAAAATAATAATCTGAACCTTTTAAAGTTGATTGCATTGAAAATATTTCATCTATTAAAAACATTAATTGTCTACTTTCATGAGCATTATAATGCCTGTTACTCTTTAACTTACCATTTAGGAATTTAAATAAATAATTAAGATAGAAATGGATAGAAGAAAATAACTCTTTAAATACTGGAAACTTTATATCATCATAAAAATCTATATATCTATTTACATTTTCATAAGTAAATCTCTCAAAATGATCATCAACTTTAGTATTTATATATATTAACTGGTTATCCTTGAGGAAAGGCATTTCATTTCTCCTTTAGATTTTTAATAAGAAAATTATATCATATCATTGGAAAATAATGATAATTCTATAAATAGGAAGTATAACAAATAATCCTTTTTTGCTAAGATTAAAGGACAGATCATTGAGAAGGGGATTTTTATTATGATAGAAAGTTATCAAGAACTCTATGAAACTGGAAGAATAAAAACTGAGCATTTATTAATAGGTAATGGTTTCTCAATTGGTATATGGAGAGATTTTAATTATACATCTTTGTATGAAAAACAGCAGGAATCCCTTGAGATCAGAGATAGAATGTTATTTAAACAGTTAAACACAACTAATTTTGAAGTGGTTTTGGAAAATATAATAAAGGCAGTACACATTAATCAGATATTTAATTATGAGGTATATGAACTTTTACAGAGTTATGAAAGGATTAAGAATGCCTTAATACAAGCAGTGATTAAAGTACATCCTGAAAACTATGAATTACAATTAAATAGTGACATTGAATTAAATAATACCTTTAAAATTTTTAAAAAGAGTATCTTTACTACTAACTATGACCTAATCCCCTATTGGTTACATATTAAGTTACTTAAACAGCAAAGAGTTATTAATGATTTTTTTAGAAACAATGGGAAACTATATTTAAACTTTGTACCAGAGAGTATTAATAATTCCTTAAACTTATATTATTTACATGGTGGATTACACTTGTTTGTTAAAGGGTTCACATCAATTTCTTATTGATGCTGTTACTGAATCTATGTCCAAAAACAATATACCTCTTTATGTATCTGAGGGTAAATGGGAAGATAAATTAGAACAAATTCAGTCTAATAGATATTTAAGATATTGTTATGAGGCTTTAAAAAGTAGAAAAGGACATTTAACTATTTTTGGACATGAATTGAGTGAGTCTGCTGATAGACATATAGTTGAGGCAATTAAAGATTCTAAAATAGATGTAATAGCCTATGGAATATTTGATTTGGACAAAAAGGAGGCTATTTCTGAAAGGATTAGAGGATACTTTGAAAGTAAAGATGTTATCTTCTTTAACTCAAGGAGTTTTAATGAATCTATTGATTTTATTACTAATCCAATAGTTTGGGGAAATAGACCAGGTTACAGACACAGGTAGATTCTTTTTTTCTCCCATTCCACATAAATTTTTAAATAACTATCCCCTTTACAATTAGTGATAGATGTAGATAATAGAACTTGAAAAAATTAAGCAAAAAAGGTTAGGTGATGGTATGGAACATAAAAAGTATTCACTGTATAAAAATGGAGTATACTTACATGATTTTAATACTATGACTGAATGCTCTAAATGGCTAGAGAATATTATAGGTGGCTCTTTGTATCAGGGCTTGAGTAGGATTAGAGATGGTAAGTGGACTCCTGATGAAAAGTCTCAGCTATTTGGCTATGAGGTGAAAACTAATAAGCATTAACAACAGGAGGGCTTTTGCTCTCCTCTAATTATTTGATACATACAAAAGGGGAGGTCATGAGAATGGCTGTATATAGCTATTATTCACTTATTGAAAAAGATGAGGATGGAGCTTTTATAGTTACTTTTCCTGACTTAGACAATGTTTTTACAGATGGCAGTACTCTTAAAGAGGCTGTAGAGATGGCTGAGGATGTTTTAGGACTGATGTTAGGCTATGCTGAGGATCAAGGAGAGACTTTGCCTACTGCAAGTAAGGCTGGGGATATTCTAGTACCTGAGGGAGTTAGTTTGGTACTAATTACTGTAGATACTGATAAATATAAGGAGAGTTGAGAAAAATTCTCTCTTTTTGCATAGATTTCACTTTTTATTAGAAACTATAATTGAGGTGAACTTATGTATAAATTTAGATTTATTAAGAAAATAAATACCATGTATTATTCTGCTATTTAGGCTTAGTCCTAACAACTATCTATACAATCATACTGATGATATTTTCAGCAAGGACTAACTTTAGGGTAAGAAGAATATTAAAGATGTTGAAAAATGAGAGCTGATGGGTTCTCATTTTTTTTTTATAGGATTCATTTTCTAACACTGATACAACAGCTTATAAATTAAATGAATAACTACATGGTAAATGCAAATAATACTTTGTGTTAAAAACTACTTAGGAGTTGAAACAAATGGCATTAATACCTTATGACCCATTTAGAAATTTATCTAACATGAGAAGAGAATTGGACAGATTTTTCAATGATTTCCCTTTTGATTTTGGTAATGATATGAACCAATTAGGAAATATAAGAGTTGATGTACATGAAACAGATAATGAGGTAGTAGCAACTTGTGACATTCCAGGCTTACAGAGTAAAGAAGATGTAAACATTGATATTGAAAATAATGTATTGAAAATTAGTGGCTCAATTAACAGAACAAATGAGATTAAAGAAGAGAATATGCATAGAAGAGAAAGATACACAGGTAGCTTTCACAGAGCTATCACACTGCCATCTCCTGTTTCTGAGGAAGGTATAAAAGCTACTTATAAAAATGGTGTTCTAGAAGTCACTATGCCTAAGCAAACTCAAACAAATAGAAAGAAAATTGATGTAGATTTCCATTAATATGTCCAGCCTGTTACCTGTAATGAAAGAGTTTGGCAGGGATTACTTGCAAGAAATTGCTGAGGAACATTCAGACTTAGTGGATTTACTAATCTTATGTTGTCACCTTCCTGACCAAAAGAAACAACTTATTTTAAGAGAGATGACAAACTCCATAAAAAAGTCCTACAATCTATATTCATAGGGCATTACTTTTATTATTTTACAATCCTTCCTCTGAGTTTGAAAAAATAGGATGATAAAATTTTATAAGATTTTGCCCATTTTTAAGGTGGGGTATTTCTATTTAGTTTCCATTGATAAGCATTTCAGGAGCTGTCAGGTACTGTAACAGCTTGAGTAGCCTCCTGAGTTGCTTAAAAAGGAATTTGTATAATTTGTTCAGGACTTTCATCTCAGGATAGGGAGTGTTCCCCCAAAGGGGAGGGGGAAATTTCCACTTTAAAACTAAACAGATTTATATTCACTTGACTACAACTATAGCATAAGCATCATGCTGTATTACTGCTTTTACATTGGTCTCAAAAACTACACTTATTGAAACCTTTTTTCTGACAATATAAGCAGATGCAGTATCAGTATCTCAGACAGTCTCATATCCTTGTCTCAAAATAGGTATCCCTTTGTTATCCCTCAGCATAGCCCTACACTATTTACACAGCAGGAGGCACAGGATGCTCCTCTTATTCCTCTTTTTACAACAGAAAGGATAAGACAGAGGAGAGGCAGTAAATGCAGTCAGGGCAAGGGCTGAGGGTTTATTCAATGCTTTATCCTATTAAAGTATCAGAGACAGGGAGAGGCAGGGAAAGGGTTGGATTCTTGGGTATTTTAGGTACATACTACATCTTGTATTAAACCTGTGGATAACTTACACACAAGCTACTATATGTAGTGGTATCAAGGTTCATAACTGTCTCAAAACTGTCTCAAAAGTACCTCCCCTATATAAAAATCATCCCCCTATAAACAAAAAAAGAGAGCCTAACCTGCTCCAACATAGGAACAAGCTAGACTCTGGAATTAGGTTTTTAAAGCCTTGAAAGAAATTAAAGAAAACATAGGCTAATAGATACTAATAGAGTGACTTTAAGGAGGCTAGAGAGAATATTAGACTAAATAGCTTTAATAAGGTAAAAAGCCTAATATCCTAACTAGCTTTGCTAATTTCTCCTGAGAAGTCATGTAACTACAAAAATAACTACAGAAGGAGATGCAAGAGAGTATATCTCAACTCCCTTACAACTCTATATATGTCTGTAGCTATTTCTTTAAAGTGAGCATCCTAAATATTTTCTTATAGTCCAAACAATGCTAGAGCTTTATCATTATCAGCATCTATACTCTCTGATTTAAACCTTTTAGCTCCTGCATTAGCTTTAGCCTCTGCTGTCTCTTTACCTCTCTTAAACTTTACAACATTCTTAGCCTCTGGAGCTTTTTCAACAGGCTTAATATCTGGAGCATCCTTAAACTCCCTAGCATCCTCTAGAAAGTCCTTAAAAATATCCTCAGTCATTGTATTATCCTCCTCTGTATTATCTTTGTCAGTCACATTTTCATTTTCTAATCTAATGTTATTATAGGGAGCTTGCTCCTCATCCTCTACAATCACAGGCATAATAAAAAGGCTATCCTCTGCATCATCTGCTGTAGGACTAGCCTCCTCCTTTTCTTTTTTATCTACAACACTATCTGTATCATTTTCTTCAAAAGCATCATCTGCATCTAAAAAGCTATCAATGTCATCATCCAGAATAATATCCTCATCATCAGGAACATAAGCCTCAAAAGCTAATTCAGCATTAACAAGATGATACAAGTAAAAAGGCTTATTAGTCTTAGGATTAACAAACATATCTCCAATTAAGAGAGTCCTACCTGCAAACTGCTTATCTAACAGCTCATTCTTAATGATCTGAGCTACCTGTCTCCTGTCCTTTAGCCCTACAATATCAGCTAGAGTCTGCTGAGATGCAAAAGTAAAGCCTTCCTCATCCATACAAGATGCAAGAGCAAACAACAGCTTAAAAGCAGTAGGCTTAATCTCTGCTAGTCCTCCCTCTCTTACAAAGTCTAGCTTAAAGTTTATAGCTCCATCATTGTACAGCTCCCCATCAGCATCTACTTTCTGTACTACATTCAAAGTAACAGCAGGAGGCTGAGCAACTAAGCCTTTTTCTTTTACCTGCTTTTTTAATGTTTCTTTAGCCTCTGTAATAATATCTTTCTTTATTTTTGTACTCATTACCATTATCCCCTTTTGTATTAATTTTGTAGTTTTATATCTTTGTAGTTATATTTTTGTATTAACTAATTACTGTCTCTTTTGTTTCTATAATTTCTATAATTACTATAGATACTATAAATACTATAGTGTAAGGTTTTTATCATGGTGGGAAATTTATGATGGTGGGAAATTTCCTACCTACCTTATATCTTTATCTGCCTGGGCTACATTCTGAGCAGTATCTTGAGCCTTATCCTTAGCAGTAGCCTCAGCTTTTGCCTTAGCTTTCTCAGCCTTATACTGAGCATATCCTGCTAGATAATTCTCATAGTTAGTCCTGTCATGCTTATTCTTTCTCATGCTGTTCATCCTCCTCTTATTTTTGTAGTTATTGCAGGTTAAAGATTTCTCTTTTTTGCAACAACTCCAGCTCATACTATTGTCTGACTGAGAGAGGGCATCTAAAGTAGGTGGATGAGTTTTTTTTAAGTTATTTTACTAATCATCCATTATGGATGGTCAGCTTCACACATAATTTGTGTAGAGGTCAGGACAGAATATAGACAGCAGACCTCAGGAGCAGGATCTGGCTGATGGTGGGAATTTCCCCCCCTACCTTAAATCAGGAGGTGAGATAGCTGCTCTTTGTACCAATTTGGATAACATACATGAGGGAGCTACAGAGAAAGTCTGCTAAATCTTAAAGTATCTGAGGTAAAGTTTTTAAAATTTTTTAGGAGGCTCAAACTCTTGTGGCTCAAGGGCTGAGGGTATTAGGAAAAAATTTCTACAAAAATTCCACTTTAAACAAAAGGCTCTAATTGACCAATATACTGGAGAGAGAAAGTTAATAATAACTGTTAAATAAATCAGTATTAAAGATAGTAATTAAGATAATAAGTATTAAAGATGTAAATCATGAAATGATTTAAGGATAAGTATGCTACTTTGTAGCCTAAAAGATATTAAAGCCTAAAGGCTTGGAGCAAAGCTCCCCAACAAAATAATAAATGATACATAACCACAATCTTTGTAGATACAACATAATTAAATCAATAAGAAATGCTCTCCCTTAGCCTTTTGTTTACTCCTTCTCTCTCAGGCTTTGGGAGGGTATTTTTTTTGTCCATTTTTAGATGGTAAAAAATTCTTTGAACTTTTTTTGTAACAATACTTTTCTTAGCCTCCAATACTTGTCCAAGTATATAGAGAAGGGAGTAGAGGTTTTAGCTTGTCTGCCCAACAGCTCCAGATGCCTCTATTCCCTTTTCTATCCTATCCCTTTATAAGTTTTTTAATTAAAAAGACAGTTAGATACTCAATAGGTCAGGTTTTTAAGTCTAATAAAGAAATTAAGGAGGTTACAGCATGGACAAACAGCAAAAGATTGAGCAGTACCTTACAGAGACTGCTCCTAAATCTCAGCTAGATATTGTCTTAGCTTTTGCAGAGGTAAAAGTAAGATATGGAGCTACTCAGAAAGAGGTAGCTAAGTTTTTAGGCATTAATGACAGGAGCATCAGGCAATACATCTCCAACTACAAAGAGGAATATGAGGCTAGGTTAGCTGAGCTAGAGGAAGAGGTAGAGCCTGAGATTGATATTAGTCAGCTAGGCAGGACTATTACTGAGGAGCAACTTGATAAATTTGTAGATAGCTTGTTTAAGTCTGCTATTACAGGTAGTGCAAGAGACAAACAGCTCTTTATTGAGTTTACAGGCTTATCAGCAGATGAGGTCTTAACATTCCAAAAGAATAAAGCTAAGAGCCTCAGATATTGGATTAGAGGAGAGCTTGGCAGTATCAGTCAGTATATGAATACAAGGACTTTAGGGCTTATGACAGAAAGCTCTGAGCTGATCTACAGAGGAACTAAAGACTCTGCTAAAAATCCTCAGAATTATGTTAATAAAGATGTATCAGATGAGAGCTTTGCTAAGGAGCTGATGTTTTGGGGTTTAGTACATCTTAACCTTTTAAATGGTATAGAGCATCCTGATACAGAGCTAATGGCTACAGCAGTCAGATTAGACAGAGTTATTAACAATATTCCTGAGACCTTTAACAAGCATGAGGTTAAGAAATATGCAAAAGGTGAGCCTATCTCAGAGGTTAAAAAGAAAGTATCTGATGAGGAATGGATGCAGATGCTTACTGAGATATTTGGCAAGGATGAGGCTGAGGAAATTATGTACAGGAAAAGAATAGCTCAGAATACAGTTAAAGCTCCTGAGGTAGTTAAGGTAGATGTAGAGCAAAGAGCTACAAAGTATCAGGATGAATTAGAGGTTTTACTTACTGCTGAGGAGCATATGAAAAAATTGATAAGAGAGACTTTATTAAACCACAAAAATAATTAAGAGGAGATTGATAGATTATGAATAAAACTAAAGCAACTTTTATAGCAGGATTAGCAGTATTAGGATTTGAGAGCAAAGCTCAGGAGGTATTAGTAAATGATATTAAAGCTCAGCTTACAACTCTTGAGAAAGCTCAGGATGCTGTAGACAATGTAGAGGAAATTAGTGAGAAATATGCTACTCTCTCAGCTAATATGATGGCTCAAAAGCAGATGATGCTACAGGCTATTACAGAGCTTAATGAGGATATTGAGAAATTAGACTCTACAGCTCCAGACTTTGTAGAAAAGATTATGGCTACTAATGTAGAGATTGAGGCTACAGAGGCTAAGATTAAGGCTGTAGAGAAAGCTAATTTAGCTCTAGGAGGCAAAGCTAAGGCTGAAACTTTGGATGCTTTAGCAGAAGGATATAAAGAGCTTAGAGAGCTATCTGCTGAGCTTACAGGTCTTATTGATGAGGTTGCTCAGATTGTTAATAAAGCTAATAAGGCTCAGATTTTTACAGCTCTAAGGTCAGTAGTAAATGAGGTCAAAGGCTTAGGCTACTCTTTAAGGGATGTAGCTAACAGCATTGGAGCAGATAGAGTAACTCATAATGGAGTTAGATTTTACTATAGTGATATTAGTCTTGAGACTGCTATTACTAGAATTGAAAGGATGTAAAGGATGAGGAATATGAATGAATTACAGATTAGAGTAGAGGCAGTAATTAAGGCTAAAGAAATAGTTATTAGTAAAGTAACTCCTCAGGAGGTAGAGGAAGTATATGGGGAGTATTTCAAAAAGTACAATGATACTTTATTTGACTACCTAATGATTTTACATGAGCTTGATACTGAGACAGCAAAGAGACTAGGTAAGGATTTAGAGACTTGTAGTAATGAGATTACTAAGCATCTAGAGTCTCTAGGTTTAGAAAGTTTGATATACAAGTTTTAAAGTAACAGGTGGAGAGACCTGCTTAGCAAAGGAGACAGACTCAGTAACAAGGAGAAAATGCTAATTTCAACTGAGGAGGTCTAAACATGATTGTATTAGAAGTCATTGGAGCAGTATTACTAGCTAGTTTTGTTAATAAGTTTTGTAACTAATGGGAGGCAGAAGATGCCTCTCTTTTTTATTGCAGACAACTACAACAGAGGAGAGGTTACAGATGATTGACTATAAATTTAACACTTACAGAGTATCAGGAGAAAAAGCTCAGGAGTTATCTAGAACAGCTTATCAGCTTATGAGGTCAGGAAATGCTATGGTGTCAGGTCAACTATTGGGAGAGATATTGTACAGCTCCAGAGTAGAAGGCAAGTCTCATAAAGAGATTAAACAAAGATTTCCTTATTTATCTCAAATGATTATTAAAGGACTTTTGAGAGGTACTTATGCTCCTGATACATTCTCTCTTTTCTGCTATATGGAGGAGCATGAGCCTGAGATGCTAGACAGATTATTTAAAGGAGGAGAAAGATGATGCCTAACAAAGCTATTCTACAGAGAAAAAAGGAGCTTATACAAGAGGAGGAGCAACAAAGGAAAGAGGATGCTTTAGATAATCAATTATTTGAGGCTCTAGAGATCATGAGAAAGCCTACAAAGCTAGGCATTAATAAAGATAATAAGTTTGTAGAGCTTTATCCTGTACCTGTTTTTAAAGGTCACTATGTTACAGGAGTAAAATACAGGACTACAAAAGCTGTAGAGCTACCTGATGAGCTGTTTGAGAGACTTTGCATCTTAGAAGATGAGATAGAGGCATTATCTCCTAAGTCTGAGGCTGAGAAAGCTCCTAAGGGAGATACAATAGGTAGACCTGTTAAGTATGCTCCTGAGGAGGTTGCTGAGTGGGTACAGCTTAGAGAGCAGGGCTTAACTTATGGAGAGATTGCAGAGGCTACAGGAGCTACAAAAAGCTCAGTAAGTAACTATTTAAGAAAGTACAACAGGCAGAGGGCTGAATAAAAGCTCTTTGCCTTTTTTGTTTATATAACCCCTGCTCAGTCACAAAATGGATTTTTCTCTAATGGTTAAGTAGAGGGCTATTTGTTTTAGATCAATAGGACAGACAGCCTAAACATTACTTTAGGGAGAGGGTACAGATGGAGAAAACAACTACAGAGATTAAAAAGCCTTATTCTAAGATAAATGAGCTGTTAGGAATGCCTCAGCCTGAGGAGAAAGATATTTATATTGTAGATGGAGTTACCATTGTTAGAGAGGGAACTCTTGATGTAGATAAGTTTATTAAAAAAGCCTTGAGCCTGTAGAGCTTGAGGCTAATTTTTTTGTCTTTTAAAGGTCATGAAATTTATTACATAAGATACATCGGATGAATTTCATGACGCTGACATAGCATTTCCTCCACCACTTGCTTGTGGATTTTTTCGATATATGGAAGTGTCCGTTTATTGAGCATTGTTTCAGCTGATACGATAACACCTGCTTTTACAAGAGCACGGCTATTCTCGATCATTCGCTCAAACAAGGCTGCCCGTTGTTCATAGGTTGGTTTGCGATCCATAACAGCAAAGCCAACCTCGACAAATTCATCAATTGTGCCCCAGTTATGAGATATATGTAAGACATCTAAATAAGGAATGATCTTTTCATAACGTTTTAAATCAAGGGTTAAATTTGAATTTATTTGTGTACGAACCCCTCGTTCATGGGCATACTTTAATAAAGGAACAACATATTGTTCAACTGATTTTAAGGAAAGCATCGGCTCTCCACCTGTAATACTTAGGGAACGAAGAGCGGGTACTTCGTCTAAACGCTTTAATAAAAGATCAAGCGGAAGAGCTTGTGGATCTTTTGGTTGTAATGTATAGCCAACAGCACAATGTTCACATCGCATATTACAAAGGGTTGTTGTCGTGAATTCTATATTTGTTAACGTCATTTCACCATACTGCTTCACATCTAAATATGCTTCCCATGGATCATAAGACGTTGTAATGGGTTTTACTGATTTTAGTGCATTCATTTGTTTGCTCCTTTTTAAAGGGTAAAAATAGCATGCTATAAAGACAATTTAGCCAATAGCATACCTTTCATTTTAACATGAACGAACATAATACACACCCTGTGAATGCTTAACCGGTACTTGTCAAAGGGTGAAATATAGTCTACGATACATTTATCCCATTCTTAACGGGCAGTAAGATTCCCACTTCAAGATTCAAGAAGATAAGTGGGGGATAACTGCCCGTAAAGATCCGATAAGTTTCGCTAACCATCAATGGGGATGAAGAAAACCCCAACTGATGGAAGTCTCACTTTATTTGAAAGGGGAGAGATGATGGGTAACGCTGTACATGATAAGGATTCCCAATTATCTTATTTGAAAAATCGACTAAATATGTTTTTAGAAGTATTAGACTCAATGGATCCCGAATCTACAGATGTAGAGGATATAGATCGTTTGATCCAAATGCTCGACGATCTTGAGATGAAACAAAATCAATTTAAAAAAGAGTGGAAAGAGTAAGCTGACACGATTTGTGTTGGCTTTTTTGTATTGGTTCTTTTTACGGTAAGCCATCAGTGAATGATTTCAAGTTCAAGTGTTGTGAAATAAGCACTTTGTTTGAAAACGCTTCGATTCGGCTTTTCAATAAATAGTCTTACGAGTATAATAAAAATTGTGGGAAATGACTGAAAGTTTACTAAATGACTAGAGTAATAGGATTGTGACCTAAGCACTTTGTATGTAGCAGCTTTGAAGGTGCTTGAGCATTTCAAATGAACGTTTAAAATTATTATTTAAATGAACTGGGGTAAGCGCATTGACATCCAGCTACAGCGCCTAGCCTCAAAGCACAGGACGTGCGAGTGCAGTCGTTGTGACAGGACGTCGCGATTTTAGACTGTCTCGAGGTCATAAGCCACAAACGAATTGAAGACAAAGAACGTCTTCTATTCATTTGCGTCTTATTTGCCCGAGGCTGTTCGAGGCGCTTACGCTTTTGTTCATGAGGGGGAAATCGAGATGAAAAACTTTTATGAAAGTATGTACCAATTAATTGTAGAAACTTCGACCAACTTGCCAAAGGACGTAAGAAGAGCAATCGCTGCAGCAAAGCTAAAGGAAAGTGCAGGAACACGTTCAGCGATGTCATTAGCAACAATTACAAATAATATCAAAATGGCAGATGATAATGTGTCTCCTATTTGCCAAGACACTGGATTGCCAACATTCAAAATAAAGGTACCTATTGGTGCAAATCAAATAGAAATGAAAAAAGACATTAAACGTGCAATTGAACAGGCTACAAAGGATGGAAAACTTCGTCCTAACTCTGTTGATTCGATTACAGGTGATAATAGCGGGGATAACTTAGGTGAAGGGACACCTGTTATTAAATTTGAACAATGGGAAAAAGATTATATAGATGCTCGTCTTATTTTAAAAGGCGGCGGCTGTGAAAATAAAAACATTCAATACAGTCTTCCGTGCGAACTTGAAGGTTTAGGGAAAGCTGGCCGTGACTTAGATGGTATTCGTAAATGTATTATGCATTCAGTTTACCAAGCACAAGGACAAGGCTGTAGTGCAGGCTTTATCGGAGTAGGCATCGGAGGAGATCGGACAAGCGGCTATGAGCTTGCCAAAGATCAACTATTTAGACGTGTTGATGATGTAAATGAGCGTGAGGAATTACGTCAGCTTGAAGAGTATGTAATGGAACACGCAAATGAATTAGGAATCGGGACAATGGGATTTGGAGGAGAAACGACGCTGCTTGGATGTAAAGTAGGTGTGATAAACCGTATTCCAGCGAGCTTCTTTGTCTCGGTTGCTTACAATTGCTGGGCATATCGCCGTTTAGGGGTATTGATTAATCCGGAAAGCGGTTCTATTAACGAGTGGCTCTATCAGGATGGAGAGGAAATTGACTTCTCACAGGATGAAGTAGCTACAACAGAAGAACAAGCAATCGAAACAAGAGAAGTGGTTCTTGAAGCACCAATTACGGAAGAAAAAATAAGAGAGTTAAAAGTTGGAGATGTTGTTCGTATTAACGGAATGATGTACACCGGCCGTGATGCTATTCATAAATATCTTTCTGAAAATGATTCTCCAGTTGATTTAAATGGCCAGATTATCTATCACTGTGGACCGGTTATGCTAAAAGATGAGGATGGCAACTATCATGTGAAAGCAGCAGGTCCTACAACAAGTATTCGTGAGGAACCATATCAAGGGGATATCATGAAGAGATTTGGAATTCGAGCTGTGATTGGAAAAGGTGGAATGGGACCTAAAACATTAAAGGCATTAGAAGAGCATGGTGGAGTATACTTAAATGCAATTGGCGGCGCTGCACAATATTATGCCGATTGTATTAAATCTGTAGAAGGTGTAGATCTTATGCAATTTGGGATTCCAGAAGCAATGTGGCACTTAAAAGTTGAAGGCTTTACAGCTGTTGTCACAATGGATTCACACGGAAATAGCCTTCATGCTGATGT